>Ga0307475_10000242_pt1 | contig 33676 bp, 22 predicted proteins | sample atmos_gasesECM1C_FD_203317 | JGI IMG/M metagenome (GOLD analysis project Ga0307475, IMG submission 203317) | Hardwood forest soil microbial communities from Morgan-Monroe State Forest, Indiana, United States - atmos_gasesECM1C_515 | ecosystem: Environmental > Terrestrial > Soil > Temperate... | reverse complement strand
CCGACAAATTCAATGCTGGCGCCAAAGCCCAGATCACGCTCAACGATGGCGTGGTCACCGTGAGCGCAAACAGTGAAGGCGCGGGCAATCATTCCATCACAGTCAATCTGGATGTCTCCGTTCCCCGGAAAGCTTCTATCGTCGTTTCCACTCGCCACGGCGATGTGAACGTTACCGGGCGGGATGGGGACGTGGACATCGCCGGCCAGCACGGTGATATCTCCGCGACCGATATCAACGGCAAAGTCAGCCTCAACCTTGGACACAGTTCCGCCCGGGTATCCCAAATCGCTGGTGACGTTTCCGTGCAGGGAGGCGGAGGCGATATTTCGGTGCAGGACATTCAAGGCGCAATGCGCTTGAGTGGTGAGTTCGACAGCATCAAGTTCGCCAAGATTGGCGGCGAGGTTACGTTCAAGTCGGCCCGGACCGACATGGAATTCTCCCGGCTTAACGGTGACCTGGACATGGATTCGGGCGATTTGAGGGCCAGCGACTTGATCGGGCCGTTCCGCTTAATCACTCGCTCGAAGGACATCCGTATGAACGATGTCTCCGGAGACGTCCGCCTGCAGGACGAGAACGGCGCGATTGAGCTGCACATGAGTAAGCTCGGTAGCATGCAAGTGGACAATCGTAAAGGTGACATTCGGGTCTACGTGCCGGACAAGGCCAACTTTCAAGTTGACGCGCGAGCTCGGGGCGGGGAAGTGCAGTCCGACTTCAGCGAGTTGAAGGTCAGCAACGCGGACGATCAAGGTGTCGCCACGGGTACGATTGGTACAGGTGGACCGCGCCTGGTTCTCAACAACGAACACGGAACGATTGATATCCGCAAGGGATCGTCGCTGGCGGAACTTCCAGCGCCACCACGGTCTCCGAAACTCCCCAAGACGCCGACGCCGCCTAAGCTACCCGAACCGACCGAGAACTAAGAGGATTGGTAGAGCGACGAAATCGACGGAGGGGGGCAGCCGTCGCGAGATTCACCCCGGGAATGCGGAATCCGAACTAGAGATAGCGTGCCAGAACTACTTGGCTGTGGTTGTCGACGAACTACTGGTCAACGAGCGCTGTGTGATCAACCCCACTCCTAACCCGCCAGCAGCTCCCGCCAGCATACCCATCAAAATCAGAACGATGGTGCTCTCGACTAATGTGTCTTTGCCAGCCCTGAACATCAAGTTTCCCCCTTCCATCGGATCACCAAACAATTCTACCGCTTAACCCCATTTCGTCAAGCCCACTAGAGCGCTATCAGACGCTAGAATTGGCCACCCAAACACACAATATTGAGGTGTTGGTGCAGTTTGATTGTCATTCCGAACAAGCGTTCTTTGCGCCGTGAGGAATCTGGGCGAGCCGCGCGTTGCGTCGCGTTCTTTTTCGACGCAATAATCGCGCGTTTGGCTCGCTTCCCTGTCAAACTGCACCACTACCCAGGCCCGCCTCCCCTTACGTCGTCACCTGTGTCCGTGTTATGTTCAATTTCTTCTCATTCACACGCAGCGCATCCGTAGAGGGCAGCCTGAGAGATGATCCGTTCTTATAAGGGTATGACGCCAGCTGTTCCGCCTTCGTGCTACGTCGACGAGTCAGCGCAGGTCATTGGCGACGTAGTTCTCGGAGAGCATGCCAGCGTCTGGATGAACGCCGTCTTGCGCGGGGACGTGAATTCGATCCACCTGGGTGCGCACTCGAACGTGCAGGATTGCGGCGTGCTTCACGGCATGAAGGGGCAGTATCGGGTGTCGGTCGGTGAATATGTGACCGTGGGACATTCGGTTACGCTGCACGGCTGCGTGGTCGAAGACCGTTGTCTGATCGGTATGGGAGCGATCATCCTGAACGGTGCCCACATTGGTGCCGGTTCGATCATCGCAGCCGGGACTCTGATTCCGGAGAAAACCGTGGTCGAGCCGGGTTCGCTATGGATGGGCTCTCCGGGCAAGTTCCGCCGCAAGCTAGAGGAAGAAGATCAGGAGATCATCATGCGGTACGCGCGAAATTATCTGGAGTACAAGGAAGCATATCTGCGGGAGCGGGCAGGCAGCGAGAGCATCGTACTCAAATGAATTGTCCCAGCGAATTGTCATCCTGAGCGGAGCAGGAAATTCTTTGCGCGCTTAGAGTGATTTGCTTAGCGAACTTTGTGGTCAAGAGCTTTTAACCGCAAAGGACGCAAAGATACGCTGCGAAGAACACGAAGAAAACAAGTTGGATCTAGGTATCCTTAGCCCGGGCGCCCGATGACTGTAAGGATTCTTCGCTTCGTTCAGAATGACATTTTCGTTTAGCTAGGAGCCGGAAGCTAAAAGCTTATGATCAAAGCTGTTCGAGGAACGCGCGATCTTCTGCCGCCGGAAACTGCGCTGTGGAACTTTCTCGAGGCGGCCGTGCGCGACGTCTTCCGCGCCTACAACTTCCACGAGATTCGCACCCCAATTTTCGAGAGCACGGAGCTGTTTTCACGCAGCGTGGGCGAAGAAACAGACATCGTCTCAAAAGAGATGTATACCTGGGAAGATCGCTCACGTGCGGAAAGCGAAAAGGGCCAGTCCCTCACCTTACGCCCCGAAAACACCGCCGGCGTGGTCCGCGCCTACATCGAGCACAAACTTTGGGATCGAGGTCTCAACAAGCTCTACTACATCGGACCGCAGTTCCGCAGAGAGCGTCCGCAGAAGGGCCGCTATCGGCAGTTTTACCAGATCGGCGCGGAGGTCATAGGGCCGCCGAGCGCCGACAGCGAGTCTCCGGCACGCGATGCTGAAGTGCTGGAGCTGCTCGCCACATTGCTCGATCGCCTCGGCATAATTGGGTGGAACCTGGAGCTCAACTCCGTCGGCTGCCCCAAGGATCGCGTCGTCTACAACGAAGCGTTAAGGAAAGCGCTCGACCCGGTAGTGGGACAAATGGACGCCGATTGCCAGCGACGCGCGGTCACAAATCCGCTGCGTGTGTTCGACTGCAAAGTTCCGGAGGACCAGCCCATTATTGAGAAGCTGCCGCGCATCAGCCAGTTTCTCGACGAACCTTGCCGCCAGCATTTCCAGCAGGTACAGGAAATCTTGAATGCGGTCGGCGTGCGATTTTCCCTGAACGACCGTCTGGTGCGTGGCCTCGACTATTACACGCGCACCGCTTTCGAGTTCACGCATGGCGCGTTGGGCGCGCAGAATGCGATTCTAGGTGGCGGCCGCTACGACGGTCTTTCTGAATCGCTCGGCGGACCGCCGGCTCCAGGCATCGGCTTTGCCATTGGAGAAGACCGCCTGGTGCTCGCCCTGAAAGAGTCAGCCGAAGCAGTCTCGCACAAGCCCGACGTTTACATCGCGCCGTTGGGCGCCGGCATGGACCGCGAGGCGGCTCGCCTGGCGCGGGAGTTGCGTCGTCATGATGTTGTGGTGGAGTTGGGCGACGAAAGCTTTCGTCTAAAGAAGTCGCTGGAAACGGCCAGCAAAATCGGCGCCCGCTTCGCCCTGATCGTGGGCGAGAATGAAGTGAAGGCTGACTCTTTCGCGCTGAAGAACCAGGAAACCGGAGAACAGGTTTCCGTCCCTCGCGCCGAATTGGCCCAAAAGATTCAGTCCAGTCATTAGACTTGCTGGGGATCATAGAGACGATTTCCAGCAAGTTGGTAGCGAAGACCGCGCTCAAGTTCCAGCAGACCCCCGGCAAGGCGTCAGATCGACCAGTCGATACAAACCGGAGTCTTCCCCACCAGTTATAATCACCGATTCCGGTGTGCAATCTTATTTCCCTCTGAAGGGACACGGCTTGCTCGACTTTCTCGGCGATCTACGACGCACTCACATGTGTGGCGCCTTGCGCGCTTCCGATTCGGGTAAGACGGCCGTGCTCATGGGCTGGGTCAACCGTCGTCGCGACCTCGGCAATCTGATTTTCGTCGACGTGCGCGACCGCACCGGCGTCACTCAAGTCGTCTTCAATAAGGAACGCGATCCAGCGGTTCACGAAAAGGCCAGCACGCTGCGCAACGAATATGTGATCGCTGTTATTGGCAAGGCCAAACAGCGCGTACCCGATACCATCAACAAGAACATTCCGACCGGCGAAGTTGAATTGATCGCGGAAGAACTGCGCATTCTCAACGAGTCGAAGCAACCGCCATTTCTGCCCAGCGAAACCGTGCTCCCCAATGAAGAAATGCGCCTCAAGTATCGCTACATTGACCTGCGGCGCGATGCTATGCAGCAAAATATCGAGCTGCGGCATAAAGTCTCCATCGCAATTCGTGACTATCTCTCAGCGCAGGAATTCTTCGAGATCGAAACCCCGTTTATGACGCGCTCCACGCCGGAAGGGGCGCGCGATTATCTGGTCCCCAGCAGGGTGCAGCCGGGAAGTTTCTATGCACTGCCGCAGTCGCCACAATTATTCAAGCAGATCCTCATGATCTCAGGCTTCGATCGCTACTTCCAGATCGTGCGCTGCTTCCGTGATGAAGATTTGCGCGCCGATCGTCAGCCTGAATTTACCCAGATCGATCTGGAGATGTCCTACCCGCAGCCCGAACGCGTGTGGGAGGTGGTGGAGGGCTTCTTGACGGCTGCGTTTAAGGCGGCAGGACATACGATCAAGACGCCGTTCCCGCGCATGAGCTATGACGAAGCCATTCGTCTTTACGGCAGCGATAAGCCGGATATGCGCCTGCCTGCAATGACCGATGTGTACAAAGCGTTCACCGCCGCGGATCTCGCTACCCTTGCTGTAAACCCGAGTCTGCCGATTGTGGCCATCCGAATTCCGCAGGTCGGCGAGCTTTCTCGCAAAGATCGTGACGAAATCAAGCCGCTGTTCATCGCTAAGGGCAGCGCGAAACTATTCGAAGACTTCAAGCGGCTAGAGAAAAACTTTCCCCAGGCGGCGGCCGGGATTCGCCAAAAAAGCGCTGCCGAAGCGAGCGATCTGGTCGTCGTCGTCGCCGGGGACGGCAAGCCAGGGGAGCACAAGTCGGAAGGCGGCGTGAAGCCGGAGGTCAAGCAGCACGACCACGCCGTTTATACCGCCGCAGGACTGCTCCGGATCGCGCTGGCACAAAAGTATGCCGACCGGCACGGCGCCTTCAGGAAGAGCGGCGATCCCGACAAGGATTTCCGGTTCCTCTGGGTCACCGATTTCCCCATGTTCGAATGGGACGAGGACGGCAAGCGCTGGGCCGCCGCTCATCATCCTTTTACGTCTCCGCACGAACACGACATGGACAAGCTCGAGTCGGATCCGGCGGCCGTCCGAGCTCTGGCTTACGATGTCGTCTTGAACGGCACCGAGCTCGGCTCAGGTTCAATCCGTATTCACCGCCAGGACATCCAACGCAAAATCTTCCATGCCCTCGGCATGACCGAAGATGAAGCCCGCTCTCGCTTCGGCTTCTTCCTTGAAGCGCTGGAGTACGGCACCCCTCCGCACGGCGGGATCGCGCTGGGACTCGACCGCATTGTGATGATCCTGGCTGGCGCCGATAGCCTGCGCGAAGTGATCCCGTTCCCCAAAACTGCCCGAGCTGTGGATCTAATGGTGGATGCCCCGACCCCGGTCAATGAAGCTCAGTTGAAGGAGTTGGGGATTCAAGTGAAGAAATAGCTTTTAAACGAACAGGTACCTCAGCGGCTGAAGCCGGTTTCTACTTGAGAACAGTATCGCAGCGCTGAAGCGCTGCGCCACCCAAAAGCAATTCCAGGCCAAGAGGAATCTCGCGGCGACCGATGATCAAAGCTTCAGCCCCGCCCTCACTTGGAGACTGTTCGCTGCTTGCGAAAGGCATGCAGAATAACCGCGCTGCTTACCGCAAAACTTCCGATGGCTCCCAGCGCGAAGCTCTCCGCAATCTGCGGACTCAGGTGCAGCAAATCGCCCAGAAGAGCGGCGAGAGCAAACACGATTCCTAGGACATTCAGCCACATCGGTGGGCGCACGGCATTAATTTTCTGATCATTGTGAAACCGCAGTTGCAACAGCACCGCGGCCAGTCCGATGGCGCCAACCACTACCACAGCCAGAGGACTGAAAAACGCCCGACGGTTGGTGAAAAGCACCACCAGGGCAAGAACACCGCAGAGCAAGGCCGAGGCAATCACCGTCCAGCGGCGAGGTCGAGATGCAGGCTTGGTCAATTCGCCCTCAGGCACGAATGAACCCATTGTAGTCAGAGTGAGCCGCGGTTGCGAGTGTCGAGTAAAACACCGCTCGCCCTGGGCAGGGAGAGATCACTTCGCAACGTAGTTGATTTAAAAAAGGGGAAGCCGAAGCCTCCCCCTGAGGTTGCCCTTGGTCTGATCTAGAGGGCCGCGCAGACAGCCTTTACTTCGGTGTACATCTCGAGCGCATCGTGGCCCATCTCACGACCCCAGCCGGATTGCTTGTATCCGCCGAAGGGCAGTGCGGCGTCGAAGATGTTGTAGCAATTGATCCACACCGTGCCGGCGCGGAGTTGGGCGGCGAGGCGGTGGGCTTTCTGGATATCGCGCGTCCAAATTCCCGCAGCCAGGCCGTAGACCGAATCGTTGGCCTGAGCGACCAGTTCTTCGGCATCCTTGAACGGAATCACCGTGACCACCGGGCCAAAGATTTCTTCTCGCACCACTTTCATCTTCTCGTTAGTGTTCACCAATACGGTAGGTTTGACGAAGTAACCCTTGTCGCCTTGCCTGGCACCTCCGGTAACCGCCTTCGCCCCTTCAGAAAGTCCTGACTCTAGGTAACTGCACACGCGGTTGAGCTGTTCTTCCGAAACCAGCGGGCCCATGTCCGTGGAGGGCTCCATGCCGGAGCCGACCTTGATTTTCTCGGCGCGCGCGGCGACACCTTCGACGACCTTGTCGAAAATTCCGTTCTCCACGTATAGCCGGGACCCGGCGCAACAGCATTGTCCGTGATTGAAAAAGATGGCGCTGGCAGAGCCGGCGATGGCGGCATCGAGATCAACGTCACCGAGAACAACATTGGGAGATTTGCCACCTAACTCCAGCGATACTTTCTTCAGATTTCCGGCGGCAGCTTGCAGGATGATTTTGCCGACTTCCGTCGATCCTGTGAAAGCAATCTTATCGACTCCAGGATGCGCAGCCAATGCAGCCCCCGCAGTCTCGCCATATCCCGGCACAATGTTGACCACTCCGTCTGGAATACCAGCTTGCTGGATCAACTCCCCGAGGCGCAAACACGACAGCGGAGTTTGCTCCGCGGGCTTGAGAACCACGGTGCATCCGGTGGCCAGGGCCGGACCGAGCTTCCAAGCCGCCATGAGCAGTGGGAAATTCCACGGAATAATCTGGCCCACAACGCCGACCGGCTCGCGCAGAGTATAAGCCAGATACTTCGCGCCAGGCGTATAGGGCACCGAAAGCGGTATGGTGTTGCCTTCAATCTTGGTGGTCCAGCCCGCCATGTAGCGAAACAGATCCACTGCCAGGGGAACATCGGCAGCCCGAGCCACTTTTAGCGGTTTGCCGTTGTCCAGGGTTTCGAGTTCCGCGAATTCTTCCAGATTCTCCTCGATCAAATCCGCGATCTTCCATATAAGCCGGCCACGCTCCGAGGCGGTCAGCTTCGACCACGGACCAGTCTCGAAAGCAGCACGAGCGGCTTTGACGGCTAAGTCGATATCTGCTTTGTCACCTTCGGCTACCCGGGCGAGAACCTCGCCGGTTGCCGGGTTATAAGTCGGGAATGTCTTGCCCGACAGCGCTTCCACCCACTTGCCGTTAATGAGCATCTTGTGGGTGCGAGAAACAAAGTTGCTAACTTTTTCTTCCGGTTGCGCGAACTTCAGAGCAGTCGCCATGGGTTCCTCCTCATCGTTTGCTGGCGCGGTGGAAATTGTAGCTCATTCCGGTACCCTTGGACTCATTAGGCGCGCTTCATATCCTGCTTTTAAAGAAAAGAGGACGTTTCCATCAGCAAGACCAGCGGCTCGTATGACCTGAAAAGCTACCGTGACTGAGCACTTGAGGTGCGGTTTATAAATCACACACTGGGTTCGGTTTCGCCATATTGGCTTCGTTCCTTACGGTGATATCCGTAGGAAAATTGTCACCGGTGATGACAAAATCCACAAGAATTATGTCGATTGTTGGTTGACAGGGCGTACTTCTTTTTTAGACTGGACATCAATCCCAACTAGGGAATAGAGAGAAAACAATGCCAGTTCAGCCTCAAGAGCAAGAAACTCTCAACGTAAAACTAGTTCACTTTACTAAACAAAACTCGCCTGATGAGCCCGTGCAGCTTGCCTTTTCCGTGGTTGATGAACAGGGCAAGGAGGAAATCATCACGGGCGAAATCCCGTACTCTTACGACCTATTCCGCCTCTGTCAGGAAAATGGATGGCTGAATATCCGTAGAGGCGTCGCCTCAATTCGCGAAAGCCGGACCCAACGCCGGGCCATGTCGGCCTGATTGGAGTTCCTTAATCGCAGCAGCAAACAAGGTGCGCTGGGACCTAATTTATATTCTCTTTCTCGGGACCCAGCGCACCTGACGTTTCCGGGATTCGAATCCAGCAGCCAATACCATCTGCCTTCAGACCACTTCCCTTCTCACACCAACGTGGCTAACGAGCAGGCCGCAACAGCCTGCGATAAATCCGCTTTATCCTCCCCATAAATTTTAGTTTTCAAAAGTATTTGTGATGCGGGCGAGAAGAATTATGCATTGGACTGTCGCCATACCCCGGGTTAGTGTGCACTTGCGAGCTGCGGAGTGCGGCTTCCTACGCGGGCCACCGGCTTGGGCTCAAACCAGCTACCCTGGGCCAGCCTGAGCCGCGCCCGCACCAGTAGACTGGAGGACGACATCGGTATGACTGAAATTGCCAGACCCGGAAAGAAATTAACTTTAGGGGAGAAATTATCGCGGCTGAGGATCCGGTTGCGCGACCCGGAGTGGCGTCGATACGGCAAGCTGCTATTTGCCGGCAAAGTAGTGGGTGTTGGTTTGGTCTTGCTCGTCATCGTCGTCATCTCCGGGATATTCTTTGGTCACGTTTACGCCGCTGATTCGGAGGTCAAAGCCGCAAGTGTGGTGAATCCCATCAACACCGTCTGGACGCTGGTGGCTGCATTCCTGGTGTTTGGCATGCAAGTCGGTTTCACCATGCTGGAAGCTGGATTCTGCCGCTCGCGCGAGACTGTGAACGTGCTCATGGAGTGCATTGCGGACACATGTCTATGCGGAATTCTCTTCTACGCCTTCGGCTTCTCTTTCATGTTCAGTCACGGCAACGGCTTCATCGGGTATCACTGGTTCTTCCTGCAGGGAGCTCCTGCAACTTATGAAAGCACTGGGGTGGCATTTTTGGCCTTCTGGCTCTTCCAATTCGCCTTCGCCGATACCTGCTCGACCATCACTTCCGGGGCGATGATCGGACGCACTGGATTTCTGGGTGACCTGCTGTACAGCGTTGCAGTTTCGGGCTTCATCTATCCCATCCTCGGTCACTGGGCCTGGGGTCCGGATGGCTTTCTGGCGCTGATGGGCACAGACGGACAGTTCTTTTCATCCTTGGGCGTAGGCTTCCATGATTTTGCGGGATCGACAGTCGTGCATACCATTGGCGGATTCGTGGCGCTCGCCGGCGCCATCGTCCTCGGTCCGCGTTTGGGTCGCAGATTCAAGCGCGACGGTGGTGGCCCAATGATGCCGCACGATTTGACCATCGCTGCCACCGGCGGTCTGATCCTGTGGTTCGGGTGGTATGGCTTCAATCCTGGTAGCACACTCTCCGCGATGGATTTCGAAGGTATCGGTCGAGTGGCCGCGAACACGACCCTGGCAGCCTGCGCAGCGGGATTAACCGCCATGATTTATGCCCACATCTTGACCAAGAAGTGGGACATGAGCTTTACAGTAAATGGATTCCTGGCGGGCTTGGTCGCTGTCACCTGCCCTTGTTACTGGGTCAGTCCGGCGGGATCGCTCCTGCTGGGAGGTGTCGCCGGTGTGATTGTTGTAGCCGGCATCGAATTGCTGGAGTGGCTGCGCATTGACGATCCCATTGGCGCGGTTCCAGTGCATGGTATCGCGGGCATCTGGGGGACTCTGTCCTTAGGTCTGTTCGCTTGCGGCAAGTACGGATCGACCGGGCCGATTTCTCCAGACAACTCGGTTCCGCTGAAGGGGCTGTTCTACGGCGGCGGCACACAAGTGCTGGCTGCCCAAGCGATCGGAAGTCTGACAATTACCCTCTGCACATTCGCGGTAGCCATGGCGGTGATGCATCTGGTCAATGCCACAGGACTGCTCCGGGTATCGGAAGAAGGCGAGCTTTACGGTCTCGATTTGCACGAGCATGGTATGTCGGCCTATCCGGAATATGTCATCTCGGACGTGGGCTCACCTGTTGGCGCTGGTGTTTCGGAAGGCGGGACTGAGGAAAGGCCGGTCAGTATTCCTTGGCCAGTTCAAGTCAGTGGCCCCTCAAGGTCTGATGCTCAGCCGCAAGGTACTACGATCCGACGAGGTAATCCATCACAAGATACGGCGATGGGGGAATCGATCGCATAAGACCGCGCGCACCTACTCGCTTCTAACTACAGCGTATCGGCTCACTCCTTCTTGTCTCCTGAATTCTGATCTGACACACCCTCTCTGAACAGCTGTACGTCTGTGCCCTCCGTCATCTCCAACGATTCGTCGACCTTTTGGTTTATCCTTGCCTGCTTCAAGGAGAAACCGTGACTTCTAACCTCCGCAGCGTGGCATGGACTCTATCGTCCGTTGTGGTTCTAACCGTCCTGGCTCCAACCCAGGTGGTCGACTCTAAGCTGTATCAAGACATGCGCTGGCGATTGATCGGTCCTTTCCGCGGCGGCCGCAGCGTGGCCATCACTGGAATACCATCGAAGCCCAACGTTTTCTTCATGGCGCCGAACAATGGCGGAGTGTGGAAGACCATTGACTACGGTCGCACCTGGAACCCGATTTTCGACGACCAGCCCTCCGGCTCGGTGGGGGCGCTTGCGATCGCACCCTCGAATCCGGACATCATCTACGTAGGCAGCGGCGAGGGTTTGCGTCGCCCGGATCTTTCCACGGGAGATGGAATTTACAAGTCAACGGACGGCGGCGGCACCTGGCAGCATCTCGGCTTGCGCGATGGACAGCAGATCGGCACCATCCTCGTCGATCCGCACGATCCTAATCGCCTCTTCGTCGCGGTGGTCGGGCATCCGTACGGTCCAAATGCAGAACGGGGAGTATTTCGCTCGCTTGATGGCGGCCTGAACTGGGAGAAGGTTCTTTACAAGGATGAAAACACCGGCGCGATTGATCTGGCCTTCGACGCCTCGAATGCTCAAATCATTTATGCCGATATGTGGGCCTCGCGCCGCCCACCGTGGACCACCGGCAATTCCTACAAAGCCCCGGGAAGCGGCCTTTACAAATCAGTGGACGGCGGCACAACCTGGCGGCAATTGACCAAGGGTCTTCCGACGTGGTCTGACCATTTGGGCCGCATCGGATTGGGTGTCGCGCCGAGCGATGCCCACCGCATCTACGCGCTGGTGGATTCGCCGAGCCTTGGTGGTCTGTATCGCTCCGACGATGCCGGCGAGAGTTGGGACCGCATCAACTCCGACAAACGCATTTGGGGGAGAGGAGATGATTTCGCGTGCGTCCGGGTTGATCCAAAGGACAAGGACACAATCTACGTCGCTAATATTTCCACGTATCGATCATCGGATGGCGGCCGCAACTTTACAGCGATAAAAGGTGCGCCGGGAGGCGACGACTACCACACGGTGTGGATCAATCCAGAGAATCCGCAGATCATCGCGCTCGCGGTCGACCAGGGAGTCACGATCAGTGTGAACGGCGGACAGACCTGGAGTTCCTGGTACAACCAGCCAACAGCGCAGTTTTACCACGTCATCACCGACAACCAGTTCCCTTACTGGGTATACGGAGGCCAACAGGAGAGCGGAAGCATTGGCACTTCGAGCCACGGCGATGCTGGTGAAATCACGTTTCGCGATTGGTATCCGGTCGGTGTGGAGGAATACGGCTATGTGGCGCCTGATCCGCTCGACCCCAACGTTATTTTCGGAGGGAAAGGTACCAAATTCAATCGACTCACGGGACAGACGCAGGATGTCTCCCCGGTGGTTCTACGCACCGGACAGTATCGCTTCAATCGCACTGCACCTTTGATTTTTTCGCCGGTCGATCCGCACCTGCTTTTTCTGGGTTCGAATGTCTTGTTCAAGACGACCGATGGCGGGATCAATTGGCAGATCATCAGTCCTGACCTGACGCGTCAAGACCCTGGCGTGCCGTCCAGCCTCGGCGTATTTGTCGAGTCTGACGAAGCCAAAGGGAAGCATCGTGGCGTGATCTATTCCATTGCGCCGTCGCCTAAAGACGCGAGCCTGATTTGGGCGGGAACAGATGACGGTCTGATCTGGGTCACCCGCGATGCCGGGAAGAATTGGCAGAATGTAACTCCGGCCGAACTCACGCCGTGGAGCAAGTTGGCCCAAATAGACTCCTCCCACTTCGACGCGGAGACGGCGTATGCCGCAGTAAATCGCTTCCGCTTGGACGATCTGCATCCTTACATTTATCGCACCCAGGATGGCGGAAAAACCTGGCGCGCAATTGTCGACGGTATCCCTGCCAATGAGCCGGTAAATACAGTCCGTGAAGATTACGAGCGCAAAGGCCTACTCTTTGCCGGAACCGAGCGCACAGTCTACGTCTCATTCGACGATGGCGATCACTGGCAGCCGTTGCGACTGAATCTTCCTGCTACTTCGATTCGAGACTTAGTTATTCATCAGGACGACATCGTCGTGGGCACGCATGGACGTTCGTTCTGGATACTCGACGACATCACGCCTCTACGCCAGATCGGTTCCTTCAATTCGGATGCTTATCTGTTTGCGCCGCAGCTGACGTATCGTGTGCGGCGCAGCAACAACACTGATACCCCGCTGCCGCCGGAGGAACCGGCTGGACAAAATCCTCCTGACGGTGCCGTGATTGACTATGTCTTGAAATCGGCCTCATCGGGGGAGGTCACGCTCGAAATTGCTGACGAATCCGGAAAATTGATTCGTCGTTTTTCGAGCGCTGACCAGCCGGAACCGTTGAATGAGAACGAACTGAATATCCCAACCTATTGGATCCGTCCGCCGCGAATCCTTTCATCCGCTGGCGGGATGCACCGGTTCGTTTGGGATCTGCACTATCCATCGCCGGAATCGGTCGAGCATGAGTATCCGATTTCAGCCATCTACCATGACACGCCGCGTTATCCGCTGGGCCCCGCGGTTCTTCCAGGCCGGTATGTCGTAAAGCTCACCGTCGATGGCCAGAGTTACTCTCAGCCGCTTACCATAAAAATGGATCCACGGGTAAAGACTCCAATCGACGGCCTGCGGCAGCAGTTTGAACTGGAGTCGAACATCGTCCAATCCATGAATGTTGATTATGAAGGGCTGCAGCAGGTCCGTAGTCTGCGGGAGGAGCTCATCAAGAAAGGTCACACCGGGAAATCTCAGGAAGCCATGTATGCTCTCGCACGAACCCTCGCGGAACTGGAAGGCAAGACCGAAGGCTCGACTTTCCTGAGTACGCCGGAGGGGAGAAGCCTGACTCGGCTGAACGTTGCGCTGAACACCCTGTTGAAAGCTGTCGACAGCTCGGATACCGCCCCCACCCCGGCGCAGATCGAGACCTTCAAGGATGTGACTCGCGTACTCGATCAGCAGTTGGCGCGCTGGAAGGAGATCAACAGCAGGAGATCCGAGAAATCCCAGTAAACGTTTAGTTAGGGCTTCGATGGACTCGCAGGCTCATCGTCTTGCAGCAGAACCCAAGTTATCAATCCTCCGACTGCGGCAGCTCCCACTCCTATGGCAACGGGTGAATCCAGTATGCCGCCGCCCGCCGCGGGAGGGGCTGCACCCCCTCCTCGCCGTTTTTTCTTCTTCCTGTCCTGGTCAGACTGGGAGTCATCCCGCGTGGTTTGCTCACCCTGGGCCAGGGTGGAAGTCTGATTCCCATCGCTGACACTCAGGTCACCTTTGCGCGCTACGATCTGAACTGTTCCGTTCAAGTCGCTCACATCAAATTCCGTCAAGGCGTTTGAGGTGGGCGAGACCGTAACGTCTCCGGCACGAGTCGTCATGCCCTTGGAAGTGGCTACTGTGACGCTACCGTGTTCGATCGAAACCGCTGTGCCTTCGAATTTGACCAGAGAATCGGACAGAATGATCACATTGGAGCCCGCGGCATTGATGTTGGCCACGGAGTCGGGCTTGGTCTGCACCAGATCGCCAGGAAAGACCGCCGAGGTCTTCGGCACGCTGCCCCCATTGAGCCATGCCGTACTCCTCGCGTAGAGCATCGCGGAGCCGGAGTCGGCCGCGAGCATGGACGAGGGAACAATAAAGATCAGAATCCAGCAGAAAGCGTTCCGCAGTGTAGTCACACTCATTCCGCGCTCCGCAGAGATGTATTGTCCAAATCCTAGCCCCAACACCAATTACCGTCAATTGCCTTTGTGTTGACCCCGGAATTGTGGTCACGACTGTGCTGGTTCAGCCCGAACTGGAGAAGCAGCGTCTTCCGTTAGTGTAGATTCCACCCTTGCGGACAGGGATTTTCAAGGCATCGGTTGTATAGCTCCGATGGGTATGGAGCGGCGCAAGAAGGTCGTCCTCGCGTCGTTCGTGAACGCATTAAGCCCGCATAGGAGGTTTAGCCCTCAGCGAACGAGGCTGGCGTTAGCGCACTGACCGTGCGCATGACCGAAGACATTGTCTAAACTACCCCCGGAGTCTCCGATTTGTGGCTTCGGGCTGTTCCCAGCACAGTTCAGGTTGCCACGGATGGAATCGGTAACAATCTCGTTGCCGTCCGGGTCTCCAGTCAGGTTGTCGTTGAAGTCGACGTTCTGCGCGACGACGACACGGGCGACGCCCAGCCAGCAGGATTGCCATCCTGTAATCGTGAGGTTGCCTCCGATGATCATGTCCTCGAAGTCGCCATAGGGCGGAGCGCCGTTCAGAGCGGGCAGCGACTCGGAGCAGGAGGAGACGCCGCCACCACCCCCGGTCATCGTGACGTCTTGACCGATGACGTCGAGGTGGGCCACCACTGCAAGGGCATCCTCGGCAATGAGGGACCCACCAACCGTGTCCCTAGTAAAATACGTCCCGACCTTCTGATCGGGATCGTTATAGCAGATGTAATTAACAGGCTCGCAGCCCAGGACCAGGATGCCGTTCGTCAGCACGTAGAGGTTGCCAAGGACATTTAAGTTCGAGCCATGCACCTTGTCCCTGCCGCCGTACGCGGCAATCAGAATCCCGCCGGAAAGCACCGTGAGGTTGTTCTTAACCTTCACCGACCCTGCGTTGACCGTGCAGACGCCTGCGACGTTGAGATTTGAGTAGACACCAGGGGCGATCGATCCGCCCGAACAGGTCGCATCGCCTAGGCCCGAGGCGTCAGCAGGACTCGCTCCTGCACTCGCCCCCACCAGGACAACCACTGCGACATTCGCCGCTACGAAGCCGAACAATCGGTCATATACGGTCATAGCTTTCTCCTTTTTCCCTACAGGAACACTGAGTCGCTTCATGGAAGCACTATACAAAGGGCGTCATTGTCCTCCTGTAGTATGAGGGCCGTCAAGCAAGATAGGCTTAGGTGACAGTCAAGCTGCTTGTGTACATACGGAGAGGGTGCAGGTTTTCCATTTCCAGATTGGACCGCTGGACAATGGAGTAGATGACGCGGTCCAATGGGGGCAATTGTCAATAAGAGTTTGCGGATGGGCTAGGCATCGTTGGCGTGGCGTCGACTGTGGCTCTTGAAAAACTCTTTCCGGGAACTCACCTACGAAATTCGTTTGTCGCCGTGGGCGCTGAAATTCACTGAAATTACTCCTTTGGGAGCCTGTCGCAAACGCATCTAATTCGGGGCCAGACCTGATGCAACCCGCGACCCGACTTCAGGAATCAGATTTCCCAAAACAGGCCCATCCCTACCCATCACTGTGCAAATTTTTACCACCACTCACATGGGTTTTGGTAACATCTTTATGCACAAAGCTAAGTAACTGCGAAATAACCTGCTTGCTTCTGTTATTTCCTCTGGGAAGTGGTCTTATTCGTGCTTTCATAGATTGCGAGAGATCCTGGTTCCGATCGCGGTATTCAGAAGGGTTCAGCGAGGTTTTTGCCAACGCCCTTTGTATTTGGTAGAGCAAGCAGCCAGCGGGAATTGTTAGGCATCGCATAAATTACTTCATGTCCCAAACTCCCGAGAGCGCTTTATTCGGCATGCTTCCCGAGAGGCGGCCCCCCTGGAAAGAGTTTGTTTTCAGCGTAGGCACCCAAAGCGCGGCGGTGTGGCTCCTAGCGTGGGTGGGGGTATTCCACCCGGAGGTTTTGGCTCCTCCCTCTCACGATTATCACTTCGTCCAACTAGTGAATACCCCGTTGCCGGTCACTCATGAACCCGCTCCGGTGCGGGTAATCCAGCCACCGCTTCGGGAACATCTGACAGATCCATCGCCGGATGCGCTGCGAGTTCCGGCGGAAATCAAAACCAAGGCACGAGCGGACGATCCGCTGACGGCGCCAAAGATTCAAGTGGCCGCGAGCAAGACTCCGTCGGTTGCGCCTGCCGCGCCTGTGATTCCGCGCCAGTTGGTGAAAACCAACGTCTTTTCGACCGGCAGTTCTGCTACACCCACGATAGCGACCGCGCCCCAGCAAGTGCAGACCGGGGGCTTCGGCGATCCTAATGGCGTGCCCGCGCGGGACGGCCACGGCAAACCGGTTACGATCGCGGCATTAGGGTCATTCGACTTGCCATCCGGACCAGGCTACGGCAACGGTACCGGAGGTGAACGCGGCACCCGTGGCGTGGTAGCCAGCACCGGTTTCGGCAATGGCGCAGCGACCGGCGATGGCAGTGGCCGGGCGAACATCTCACGGGGGACGGTGCGGCAGAGTGGATTCGGTGATGCCGAGCCCGCTTCAACTGCGCAGCTCCGGCCGAAGCCTTCGGATCCGGCCGCCGCCAAACTGATACCCGCGGAGATCATTTCAAAACCAACTCCTGTCTACACCGATGAAGCCAGAAAACTTCACGTGGAAGGTGAAGTGCAACTTGAGGTAGTCTTCGAGTCTTCTGGCAAACTACGCATCCTGCGGGTCGTCCGGGGCCTCGGCCACGGACTGGACGAGGCAGCGGTTCGCGCCGCTGAACAAATCCGCTTCAAGCCTGCTACGCAGGGTGGCCAGCCCGCTGATTGCACTGCCGTGGTTCACATCGTGTTCCAACTGACCTAAAATAGTTCGTCTTCGCGAAGGGGTTTCTATGCGCTTTTCTGTTTTCCTATTTCTCCCGGCAGTTCTGGCTTTATCGCTGTTTGCACTGGCCCAGGACACGAATTCCACCAGCGGTGCACCGCAGACTCAAGGGGCGGCGACGCAGTCGGGTACGCCATCCGCCCCTGCTTCTTTCGACCAGGTTATCGACCGGGTGGTGCAACGCGAACATCTCTTCAACGCCGGGATGCGACATCTACACCCAATGGTCGAGACCTACATCCAAAATTTCAAGGGCAATGCCCAGGCCGGCGTGGTGCCGGTGAGCGATCAGTATTTCCTCGGCCGTCTCGATCTGACAGAAGGAACCAAGGACCGTTCTTTCATGGGTGAGCCAGGACTTGGCCACAAGGTCCTGTCAAAGTTCGCCAGTCTTTACTCCGTGAGGTTCTTGCCCCTTGGCTTTGCCCAGATGGTAATTCTGGACCAAGACTTCCAGCATAAGTACTACAACATCACATTCGCTCGGCGGGAGTTTTTGGGCGAAATTCGCTGCCTGGTGTTCGACGTGGAGCCCAGAAAAGGGTCAGGCAACGGACGCTTCATTGGCAGAATTTGGGTTGAAGATCAGGACTTCAATATCGTGCGCTTCAATGGCACCTACCAATCTCCATCGCATTCCAGCTACTACCTGCACTTTGATAGTTGGCGTCTGAATCTCCGTCCCGGAATGTGGCTACCGGCGTACGTTTATAGCGAAGAAACCGGCATGCATTCCGGCGCGACGACCAATCTCAACTTCAAGGCGCAAACCCGGCTGTGGGGTTACGACCTGAAGAACCCAGGTCAGAGCGAGGAGTTTACTCAGATCCTGGTGGAAGCGCCGCAGACGGTGCGCGATCAGAGCGCAGCGGCACAGGACGCCAGCCCCGTGGAGAGCCAGCGCCTCTGGGAACGCCAAGCCGAAGACAATGCAGTCGAGCGGCTTCAGAAAATTGGCTTGATCGCTCCCGAGGGCGAAGTAGACAAGGTCCTGCAAACGGTGGTCAACAATCTGGTCGTTACCAACAATCTTGAGATTGTGCCTGATGTGCGCGCCCGCGTTCTGCTTACTTCACCGCTGGAATCTTTCACCATTGGGCACACCATTGTTGTCAGCCGAGGTCTGCTCGACGTGTTGCCGGATGAAGCTTCATTGGCAATGGTTATGGCCCATGAACTCGGTCATATCGTCTTGGGCCACGGCGGGGATACAAAGATGGCGTTTTACGATCGAATGTTCTTCCCCGACGTGGAGGCGTTCGAGAAGCTAGATTTCACTCACACCCCGGCGGAAGAGGCTGCGGCGGATCAGAAGGCGCTTGACTTGCTCGGCCACTCGCCCTACAAGGACAAACTGTCCAACGCCGGACTATTCCTCAAGGCGCTGCAAGCGAATGCTCCGCAACTCAAGAGCCTGATCCGGCCGCACATGGGCAACGGCCTGGCCTATGGTCAGTCGGTGCGGATGTCCGCTCTACTCACTGCTGCTCCTCAATTGGAAACGGGGCGGACCGATCAGATTGCCGCCTTACCTCTGGGAGGGCGCATCAAGCTGGATCCTTGGACCAGCCGAATCGAGTTGTTGAAGACGAAGCCCGTGGCGCTGGTTTCAGCCAGTGAAAAGCTACCTTTTGAGGTGACGCCTTTCTTTCCCTTCCTGACCCGCTTGCCGGCCCCTAGCCCTGAAAAAGCTGCGCTTACCGAGCCAGCGAAGTGAAGTCGAGGACGGGAGATTGGGGATCAGGCGGAGAAATGATTACAGCGCTGGAGGGGACGCGACGCGCCGAGGAAACGCGTCACTCACACTAGATATGTAATCTACTGAATCGAGCTACCGACCGACGAAAATACGTTGTTGGCGTTAGATCCGATCAAGCGGATCGTGCCCACTACGATCACGAGAATCACAGCCAGCATCACCGCATACTCCGCGATGTCCTGACCTTGCTCGTCTCTCCAAAGTTGCCGCAAAAATCTTGCCACGAGGCCCCTCCCTTAGCGCCTTAGGCGCTAACCGAATTTGACGCACTACTCGTTTGTAGTCTAAGGATCTTAGAGGTATCGTAGTTGTCCTGCTGACGCCTTGCCAATGGCCTAGTGGTGGCATCAATAGCACGAAAGTGCTACTACCTGACTAAGCTATTGTTTTCAAAGGCAAAGATTGATTTACCGCAAACAAGGCCAGCTCGAGACGGGTGGAAACGCCGAGCTTGTCAAAAATGTTGCTCAGATGGTGTTTTACCGTGTCTTCGCTGATTTTGAAGTAGCTGGCGATTTCCTTATTGGAATATCCGGCAACCACTGCCGACACGATCTCCAATTCGCGGGGGGTCAATCCGAATTTCTTCTGCCGAGCATCTTCTCCTGAGGACTGCACCAGGGTTCGGAGATATTGCACCAGGTTAGAGACGCTTTCGCGTCCGACCCAATACTCTCCCGCCATAACTGTATGAATGCTCTTCAAAAGCAGTTGGGTGGCGGAATCCTTCAACACTACGCCACGGGCACCGAGCTGGAGTGCCTCCACAATCTGTTTTTTTTCGGCTGCCGCGGTGAGTAAAATCACGCGCATCGAATTGGCACCGGAACTGGTGCTCAACTCGCGCAGCGCCTCCAGGCCGGGCATGCGCGGCATGGCCAGATCCAGCAGGAGAATGTCAGGCTTGAGTTGTTGGGCCAGTTTGACAGCTTCGGCACCGTCGCAAGCTTCACCGATGACTTTCAGGTCGGATTCCGCTTCCAAAAGACGGCGCAATCCGTCGCGGAAGATAGGGTGATCGTCCGCGATGACGATGCGAATGGGCTGCGATCTTCTGTTATCCATGATTCGCTTCCCGCTTCTGCGGGACGTTGATTTCGAGCCGCGAACCCCGATCGGGTATTGATTCTACCGTGAGTTCGCCTTCAATCAAGCGAACTCGTTCCTTAATCACCAGCGGTCCCCTTCCCACGGCGTCCAGCTCGAGGTGGGTAAGGCGACCAGCGAACGGAAACCCACGGCCATCGTCTTCAATCACCAGGCTCCACTTGTCATTGCTCGCCCCTAATCGGACCAGTACCTGGTGCGCTCGGCTGTGCTTTCGGACGTTGACGAGACCTTCCTGGACGATCCGAGCTAACTCTCGGCAAACCGGCTGCGGCATGTCGAGTTGGTCCAGGTCCGTAAGAAATCGCGCCGAAATGCCGGTTTCCCGCTGGAATCTTTCAACCGTATCGGCTAGAAATCCGATGAGTCTTCTGGAGTCTACATCCAGCGACTTCATTTGTTGCATGAGCTCGCGTAGTTTCAGAACTTCCTCGCGGAGCAGGCCCTGGATCCTTCCCAGTTCTGATGTGACCGCTTCCGACCCAGTCTCTGACTTGCCCGATTGCCGGCGCAGTACATCCACTTGCATCTCCACCGCGATGAGCGACTGAACGGCGCCGTCGTGCAGCTCACGGGCAAAGCGTGCCCGTTCCACAGCTCCCGCCCGCAGCCGCAAACGGCGCAGCAGGTATACGTTGTAAACCGCCGGCCCCACCTGGCGAACTAATTCCTGCAGGAAGCGTAGCTCTTCCTCAATCTCGCCGGTCAAAGAAGGGTCCAGCAAGAAGACACGGCCCCACCACTCGCGTCCAAAATTGAAGGAAACCGTTATCAGATTGCCGAATTCATGTCGCTGCCCCAATCGATCAAGAAACTCAGGAGCAGAATTCCGGTGTCTGTTCCCTTCTGGATCCAGCCCCAACAACTCAAAGTGCTCCGATTTGTCGCGATCGCTGCGCCAGACGTAGCAGGTCTCAGCCGAAGATTCGTAAAGGTAGGCTTCACGATCGGAGGCCACAGCATCCAACCAGTGGAAAGTCGAGGTCGTGTCGTTTTGCGAAAGCATCTCTCCAACAAAAACCCGCTGGTTGTATGCTTCCTGCGAGGCTAGTACGGCCTTTCTAGCACCATACATTCGTAGCAACTCCGCTACGATCTCCTGCAAGGTTCCGGTAAGACCGGCATCCACTCGCGCTTTCCCTAGAATGCGGGCAATCACGGCTTTTTCTGCCCGGAGTTGTTTTTGTTGCTCGGCGAGGTATCCGAGCAAAAGACCCATTACTAGGAGGTAAATCGAGCGCATGAAAAGACGTTTGGGTTCGAAATCGGACACATCGAGCCGCAGCGGCGGCAAGTGGTAGCGCGAAAGCAACCGGCCTACCCAATCCAAAAGACCCATCTGGAAGGCGAAGCTCTCGACCCAAAGTAGCACCACGGCGGAGGCGGCCGTCCCGACCGTCTCCCACAGACCCCAGCGGTACGCCGCAGCCGCAAGCACGAAAACAAAGAAGAGAAAGAAGGGATTGGCCTGGCCGGCCGCAAACACTGAAATCACCGCTGGCCAAATCACGTCGGCGGTGTGAACCAGCATGCGGAAGGAGGCGGTCGACTGTTCGCGGCGCCGCAACAGCAGCATGATGATGACGCCCTGCGAAAGATAGAAGGCCATCAATCCGTATGCCCACATGGAATAACGGACTTCGCCCGGATCCATCCAGATGGCTATCAGGGCAGAAATGGCAAGAAAAACCCGGGCGGTGGCCAACCACCGTTCAGTGCGGCGTATTTCGCCGGGGCCGGTGGGGGCCCGCAATCTCCACAAGAACCGATGTCGAAGCGCTCGGAGTGACAATCAAGTACGACCAAAGAGGTGTAGAACCCAAGGATACTATTTCCCGGCTCGGCGAAGAGCAAGGAAATTGACCTAGGCATTTGGACTGCAAGGACTTGCGCAACCAGCGCGGCAGGAGCCGATCCCGTCACGTGCAGCCAGGATTACGGAAGTAACGTTTCTTTGCCGGCTTTGGTGTCTAGAATTGGCCGACGGACGTCTATGTCTCGGCGCTCAAAAGTATGGATTCTAGCGGTCACCGGCCTGGCCGTTGCCCAGGCCGCGGCGTCCATCCTTCTCCGCCCGAATTTCGGCCTTACCTGCATAAGCGACGTCACCCAGTGCATCCTTCTTCTTTCCGGTATTCTCGCGCTTCTGCCCAACGTACTCTCTAGTCGCGGACGAACCCGCCTGTTCTGGTCGTTAATGACGCTGGGAGTAGCGTTCTGGTTGACCTACCAATTGCTGTGGAACTACTTTGAAATTTTCTTGCGGCAGGACGTTCCCAATCCCTTCGTGGGCGACGCTGTTCTAGTTCTTCACATTGTTCCGATGATGGCTGCTTTAGCGCTGCAGCCACACCTGCAGCAGGACGAGCGCACAACTCGACTTGGGTCGCTCGATTTCGCGCTGCTACTGGTCTGGTGGATTTACCTTTATCTCTTCGCAGTGGTGCCCTGGCAATATGCGCACTTCAATGAGGCCGCCTACGCCCACAATCTGAACGCCCTGTACTTGGCGGAGAAAATCGTGTTTCTGGTCGGACTGGCATTGGTGTGGTGGCGCAGCCACGGCCCGTGGCGAACTGTTTACGCGCACTGGTTTGGGGCCAGTCTGGCCTACGCTTTGAGCTCCTACCTGGCGAATTGGGCCATCGAACGAAACATTTATTACACGGGCAGCCTTTACGATATTCCTCTAGTTGCCTCCATGGCGTGGGTTACCGGGATCGGCATCCTGGCACACCATCTTTCCCCGCGTCAGCAAATATCGCCACGCGGAAGCAGCCACGGCGTATGGGTAGCTCGGCTGGGAATGGTCGCGATCTTTTCGCTGCCTCTATTCGCGGCGTGGTCGGTTTTTGACCACCTGGCGCCGGCCGCTGTACGCAATTTTCGTCTGGTCGTCACCCTTGGCAGCATGTTGTTAATGGGGTCAATGGTGTTTCTGAAGCAGCACTTGCTCGACCGTGAGCTCCTCGGGCTCTTGAATGCTTCTCAGGAATCATTTGAGAATCTTAGGCGTCTGCAGGCGCAATTGGTGCAATCTGAAAAGCTGGCATCGCTCGGGCAACTTGTAGGCGGTGCGGCCCACGAGCTGAATAATCCCTTGACGGCCATGCTCGGCTACTCCGAACTGCTGACCGCGACCACCCTGGATGGCGAACAGCGCCAACTGGCAGAAAAAATTGGCAACCAGGTCCGGCGTACGAAATCTCTTATTGCCAGCTTGCTCAGCTTCGCCAAGCAAGTCTCGAGCGAAAAGTCATTGCTCGACATCAATGCGCTGGCCCAGACTGCGGTGAAACTGTCGCAGCCGCAATTGCGCGCTCGCGGAGTCCAGGTGCATACCGACCTGGCGAGCGATCTGCCCCAGATCCTGGGTGACTCCAATCAGTTGCTACAGGTCTGTCTGCACATCACCAACAATGCCCTCCACGCCATGAAGGAGACCGGCGGAGTTCTGACCGTGTGTACCCGACGATTGGACGAGGCGGTGGTGCTGGAGTTTTCTGACGACGGCCCGGGGGCGCAGGAGCCCGACCGCGTATTCGATCCGTTTTACACCACCAAGCCGGTTGGCCAGGGGACAGGGTTAGGTCTGAGCGCCTGTTACGGAATTATCCAGGAGCACAGCGGAAAAATCATGTGTCAGAACCGGCCGGAAGGGGGAGCAACCTTCCGCATCGAACTACCGGCAGCTCCTAAGACCCCTTCCGCCAGTCTCTCTTCAGTCCCCGAGAAAAGCAGGACCGGGCCCACAAGTGGAGAATTACGAGCCACAGCGACGCTGACACTGCCTCCCACTCCGTGAAGCAGCGCGCTCCCTGCGACTCTACGCTCGCTAACTTACCGAGCTGTCTATCTCCACGGTTCGCTTCAGCTGGCCACACGCGGCGTAAATATCGCGTCCTCGCGGACGGCGGATGAAAGTGGGCACTCCAGCGGTGATCAGAATGTTTTGGAATTGCTCGACTTTATCCTGCGCCGGAGTCTGAAAGCTAATCCCCGGACCAGGGTTGAGCGCAATCAGATTTACTTTCGCGCGCACACCACGAATCAGTTCGACCAGTTCACGGGCATTCTGGGACGAATCGTTCACTTCGTCCAGCAGGACATATTCGAACGTTAGGCGCTCGCGACTGCGCAGCGGAAAATCGCGTGCCGCCGCCATCAACTTCTCGAGATTCCATTTGCGGTTTATCGGCATCAGCCGGGTACGGAGCTCATCGTTGGAGGCATTTAGAGAAATTGCCAGCTTGGGACGCACGGCCTCAGCGCCGAGATCATAGATCCGTGGCACAATGCCCGCCGTCGACACCGTCATGCGCGATTCTGGAATGCCAACGCCTTCCGCGAGCAAGCGAACAGCTTTTATGAAATTTTCATAGTTCAGGAACGGCTCTCCCATCCCCATGAAGACCAGATTCACCCGAGCCTGAGGCGGAGATACGCGATGATCGTTGAGAACGGCGCAGACCTGCCCGACAACCTCTCCCGCTGTCAGATTCCGCTGCATTCCGAGCATCGCGGTCAGGCAGAACTGGCAACCCACCGCGCAACCTACTTGGCTGGATAGGCAAATTGTGGCGCGATCCCAGTTTCGGCTGGACGGTCCTGCTGGCTGATCGCCGGCGTCGCTGCCGTCGCCAGTCTCGCCGCCATCTCCTTCCGGCATCCAGACGGTTTCCACACTCCGGCCATCAGCAAAGGCCACTAAGTAACGGATCGTCCCGTCCATGGAGACGAATTTGCGTTCGATTTTAGGCAGGCCAACAGAGAACCCTCGCTCCGCCAGACTCCGGCGAAAGTCCTTCGGCAAAGTTGAAATCTGTTCAGCGGACTCAACTCGCTGACCATAGACTGCTTCAAAGAGCTGCTGCGCTCGGAAGTGGGGCTGGCTCCATTCCTCCACCAGTGAAGCAAGCTCCTGAATCCCAAGACCCAAAAGCGTGTAATGTGTTGTTTCTGCCATGATCCGGACCGACAAATTCGCTCCCTGGCGATTGTAGAGGATTCCTCAACCGCAGGAGTTAAGGCTGGGAGCAGTAATATGAATTATAGCTAAACATTTGATTCAAATATACTTACTATCGTTCGCACGCGTCTGCCCGATGTGTAACAATACCTTAACACCTCGGCTTCGGATTGTTCCGACGGACCGAGTCGGGAAAACGACATGGTGAAAGAAGTCCGCAACATCCATCGCGAGGTTCTGCCCAACGGGTTGACCATCCTGACTGAGGAGATGCAGCACATTCGCTCCGTTTCCATCGGGATATGGATCAAAACCGGATCGCGGGACGAAGATTTGCAATGGAACGGCATCTCCCACTTCATCGAGCACATGGTCTTCAAAGGGACGAAGCATCGTTCTGCCGAAGACATTGCGCGTCAGATCGATTCCATCGGCGGCAACATGGATGCCTTTACCGCCAAGGAGTGCATCTGCTTTAACGTAAAGGTTCTGGACGAGCATTTGCCGATCGCGATGGAGGTCCTCAGTGATCTGGTGCTGAATCCGGTGTTCGATGCAGCGGACATTGGCCGCGAACGCGGTGTGATCCTGGAAGAAATCAAGATGGACGAGGACAGCCCGGACTACCTCGTTCACGAAATCTTCACCCAGAATTTTTGGAAGGACCATGCCCTGGGCCAGCCCATCCTTGGCACCAAGGAAACGGTGAGGAAGTTTGAGCGCGACCCGGTGCTGGATTTTTACAAACAGCGCTTCGCCCCCGGGAACCTGATCGTTTGCGCCGCCGGCAATCTGAAGCACGCGCAATTCGCCGAACTGGTCGCCAAGCACTTTGAGCACATGAAGCCGATGAAGAACGGCTTCCACAGCCCGCACCCGAAAACGGCTCCGCGCATCATCATGCGCAACAAAAAAGCGCTGGAGCAGGTGCAGATTTGCGTGGGCGTCCCCTCGCATCCGATCGCACACGAAAAACGGCACGCATCATATATTTTGAATACTTTGCTGGGCGGCGGAATGAGTTCGCGCCTCTTCCAGAACATTCGCGAGCGGCAGGGGCTGGCCTATGCCATTTATAGCGATCTCAATCCGTACCGTGATACGGGCTGTCTCTCAGTTTATGCGGGAACGTCACGCGAGTCAGCGGGCAAGGTGGTGCAGTCCGTCGTTTCCGAATTCAAAAAACTCAAAGTGAACGAAGTGCCGGCGGAGGAGTTACGTCGTTCCAAGGACCAGTTGAAGGGAAGCTTAATGCTATCGCTGGAATCTTCTACCGCGCGCATGTCCAACCTCGCTCGGCAGGAAATGTATTTCGACCGCTTTTTCACCATGGATGAACTGCTGGAGAAGATCGAGAGCGTGACGGTGGAAGAGCTGAAAGAGTTGGCCAACGAGTTTTTCCGCACCGAATCGATTGCGGTGACCGTCCTCGGCAATCTGAACGGATTGAAACTCAACCGCGACCAACTGGCCTGCTGACGTGCTTTTCCGCTTTTCCCTTAGCCTTGCAACCGGGATCAGGTTCTCGCTTTCGTTGCGCGAGTCCATAAGCAATGCTCTCTCGCTCCCATCAAGCAGATCCGAAATGCTGAGCGCCTGTCGCATGATTAGCCGATTATCACGCTAAACCTTGCCTCTACAACAAGCTGCAGGTATCTATGGAAAAGAAACTGACCCACTACCGAAAATGCCTCAATTGCATTGGATACCCACCACCCGATACACTGTCCAGAGGTGAGATCAGTCTGCAAACTTGCTGCCTTGCTGTGGGCGCTTTCGATATTTGCGTCACCGCTGATGGCTTGTTTGCAGCCGGGCGCTACCCTTACGACTGAGGAGCGAGAATGCTGCCGCAAGATGGCAGGCGAATGCGGAAAGACGCCAGCTTCGCACTCCTGCTGCAAGACAACCGTTCGGGACAGTGATCCCTACCTCAGCAACTCGCGTGATCAGATTTCTGCACCCGATCAGGCCACGCTAGCTATCCTGCCGGTCAGTGAAATAATCGGCCTGCCGGACCTTATTTCACAGTTTGTCACTTCGTCAGACGCGCACGCTCCCCCGGAATCACCACCCCTCGAAACTTCCATTCTGAGAATCTAGTCAGCTTGCGCTTTCCTGACGCGGGGACTTTGTGTCTCCGCGCGATTCGTATTTTTTCGATTTGGAGGAAAGATGAAAGCTCTTTGTGCTTTTCCGCGTCAATTGGCGCGGGGTCGCATCCGCGCCATGGCACTTCTACGGCTCGGAATCGTCTTGTTGCTCGGCAGTTCAGGTATGGCCCAGCAGGGTCAGCAGAGTGGTAGCGCGGTAGGCGACACTCGCCGCGCGGCCTCACCCGCCAGCCTAAAGGATTTAATCCGCGAGGCCGAGCAGAATAGTCCCGAAATAGCTGTGGCGGAACACGGTTATGCGGCGGCAACTCACGTCGCACCCCAGCTGTCTGCGCTGCCGGACACGCAAGTCACTGTGCAGCAGTTTGCTGTGGGAAGCCCCCGTCCATTTGCGGGCTACACGAATAGCGAGTTCGCCTATGTCGGTTTGGGTGCCTCTCAGGAGATCCCATATCCTGGAAAGCGTGGCTTGCGCGGCCAAGTGGCCAACCGCGAGGCCGATGTGCGCCGGGTACAAATCGAGTCAATGCGCCGGATGGTGACCGATAAGCTCAAGGCTGCTTACTTCCAACTGGCATACCTTCAGCAGACTTTGTCCGTGCTGGAACGCAACGATCAGTTGTTGAAAGATGTCGAGCAAATCGTCGAATCACGGTATGGCGTGGGACAGGGCAATCAGCAGGAAGTCTTGAAGGCCCAGTTGCAGAGCACCAAGATTCTTCAGGAAATTACGATGCACCACCGCGAGGTGGGACAGCTTGAGGCTCAACTAAAACAATTGCTCAACCGATCGCAGGAGAGTCCTGACATCCAGGCCGAACCTCTAGCCGCGAGAACCCTCACGTACAGCGCTTCCGATTTGTTAAGTCTGGCAAAACAGCAAAATCCTGACGTTAAAGCTCAAGAAGCAATGCTGGCCAAGACGGAATCGCAGGTGGAACTTGCGAAGAAAGAGTTCCGCCCGGATTTCGCCGTCCAGTACATGTACCAAAACACGGATCGCAAATTCCGCGATTACTACATGGCAGGCTTCAGCATCACGCTGCCGAACCGTGGCCGGCGCAAGGCCGAACTTGCCGAGGCCGAGGCCACCCGAGACCAGGCGAACAAGCAGCTTGAAGCGGAAGTGCAACAACGGCTGGCTGAAGTCCAGGATCAGTACATTGTCGCGCAGACCTTGGCGGAACAACTGAAAATCTACAAAGACGGACTGATCCCCCAATCGAACGCCACGTTCCAGTCATCGTTGGCCGCCTATCAGTCCAACCGGCAGGACTTTGAGACCCTCCTGTCTTCCTTCATGGATGTCCAAAACCTTGAAATCGAATACCGGCGCGAATTGGCCGAGCACGAAGTAGCGCTGGCCCGCCTCGAAATGCTTACGGGGGTGAGTTTCCAATGAACCAACCAGGCAATCCGAAAACTCGTCGCGCTCTTGCCATCGCCATTGTGTTGAATGGGGTTCTGGCGGTCGCTCTGCCCTATGTTTGGTGGCGCTCCCACCATGCGACAGCTTCCCACCCCGCCACGCCGGACTCATCACAAATGACCGTTGAAAGCGACGGGAATAGTAATTCTTCGCGTGGCGAGGCGGCAGCCAGCAGCGAACCGTCTTTGGCACCGGTGCAGCTTACTCCCCAGCGTTTGCAAAGCATCGGAGTGAAGCTGGGCACTGCCGAGCTAAAGCAGGTACAGGCTGAGATGCGGGTGACCGGGAATGTTGACGTGGATGAGCGCCGCATTGCCTATGTACAGACCCGTTTCCCCGGATGGATTCGCAAAGTTTATGCAGATACCACTTACCAGTACATCCGCAAAGGGCAGCCGCTGTTCACCATCTACAGTCCTGATCTGGTCACCACCGAGCAGGAATACCTGCTGGCCAAAAAGAACTCCGAGCAAGTACGAACCAGCACCGTTAGCGGCGTGAGCACCGGCGCACAGGCGCTTCTTTCCGCCGCCCATGAGCGCCTCACCCAGTGGGAAGTCCCGGCAAGTGAGATTGAAAAACTGGAAACCGCCGACAAGGTGATTACCGATCTCACCTTCAACTCTCCGGTCTCGGGATTCATCACGGAAAAAAATGCGTTGCCCAACATGTACGTGCAGCCGGAATCGAGACTCTTCACGGTCGCCGATCTCTCCACCGTCTGGGTGAACGCACAGATTTTCCAAACCGACATTGGACGAATCAAGCCGGGAGATGCCGCCACTGTAACCGTTGACGCGTACCCCGGAAAGACATTCAAGGGCAGGGTAGATTTCATTCTGCCCCAAGTGGACATGGATACGCGCACCGTTCGAGCGCGCCTTGTATTCCCGAATCCGGGCCTCCTGCTGAAGCCCGGCATGTTTGTAAACGTCGAGTTGAAAGCCCCCGCAGGTAAGAAGCTGACTATACCTGCGTCATCCATTTTCCAGTCTGGGAACCGCAATCTCGTTTTCGTCAATAAGAGCGACGGCAACTTTGAGCCACGCGAAGTCGAACTCGGCCCCCGCGTCGGCGATGACTATGTTGTTCTGAAAGGAATCAAGCCAGGCGAGTCCCTGGTCACTTCTGCCAACTTCCTGATTGATTCCGAGGCGCAGTTGCAGGCTGCCGGAGGCGCATTCGTCCCGCCTCCTCCGGGAGCGGGTGCCGCGGCTGCAATGAACACTCCCCCAACTGCTCAGAGCAGGGTTGAGCTAACGACCGATCCAACGCCTCCCCGAAAAGGCACCAACGTTTTTCGCGTAAAGCTGACTGGATCCAATGGAACGCCGATCAGCGGAGTCCAAGTAAACGTCACGTTCTTCATGGCGGCCATGCCTGCCATGGGAATGGCAGCAATGAAAACCGGCATGGATCTCACTGACAAGGGCAACGGCATGTATGAAGGCAAAGGCGATCTCGGTTCAGGCGGAACGTGGCAGGTCACGATTACTGCTCGCCAGAATGGGACCGTAATTGCCAGCAAACAGCTCACGATCAATGCCACGGGAGGAATGTGACGTGATCAGTCGAATCATTGAATGGTGCGCCGGCAATCGGTTCCTGGTTTTCACCGGAACACTTCTCCTGGTCATGACCGGGATTTGGTCCATCGGGCACATCCCGCTGGACGCTCTTCCTGATATTTCCGACGTTCAGGTCATCATTCACACAAATTGGGAAGGAGAGCCGTCCGACATCATCGAAGACCAAGTCACTTATCCGATTGTGACCGCGCTTTTGGCAGCCCCAAATGTCAAAGCCGTCCGCGCCCAGACGATGTTCAATGACTCATATGTTTTCGTCGTCTTTGAAGATGGAACCGATATTTATTGGGCACGTTCACGGGTGCTCGAGTACTTGCAGCAAATCCAAGGACGCCTACCGTCCAACGTCCACCCGGCAATCGGCCCAGATGCTACTGGCGCAGGTTGGGTTTACGAATATGCGCTTGTGGACCACACGCACAAATACAGTCTCGCCGATCTCCGCAGCCTCCAAGACTGGCATTTGCGATATCAATTGGAAACCGTACCCGGTGTGGCAGAGGTCGCAACCATTGGCGGCTTTGTCCGGCAGTATCAGGTGAGACTTGATCCGAACAAGCTCCTTGCTTACGGCATACCCCTTTCGACGGTCATCGACCGCGTGAAAACCAGCACAAACGAGGTTGGCGGGCGAGTGCTGGAATTGAGCGGCACCCGATACATGATTCGCGGTCTCGGATACCTCCGCTCCCTCTCTGACTTGGAGAACGTTCCGGTGACGGCGAAGAATGGCACTCCTGTTCTGATTAAAGATTTGGGAACGGTCTCGTTTGGTCCTGACATTCGGGAAGGAGTTGCGGAATGGCAAGGGGAGGGCGAGACCGTGGGAGGCATCGTAGTGATGCGCTACGGCCTGAACGCGCTGAACGTAATCAATGGCGTCAAGAAGAAACTGGCCGAAGTCAAAGGATCATTGCCTCCCGGCGTGGAAATCGTCGCTGGTTACGATCGATCCGGGCTGATCGAAGACTCCATTCGCACATTGCAACGCGACCTTCTGGAGGAAGCAATCATCGTCAGCGTGGTAATCATCGTCTTTCTCTTCCACTTCCGCTCGGCTCTGATCCCGATTCTCACTCTGCCAATTGCAGTAATCGCTTGCTTTATCCCGATGTACTACCTGCACGTCAGTTCCAACATCATGTCTCTAGGCGGGCTGGCGCTCGCAATCGGCGTACTCGTGGATGCCGCGATTGTCATGGTCGAGAATGGCTATCGACACGTTTCTGAGCATCCCCACGCAGGAGACATGCCCGGCACTGAACGCCGCAAGATCCTAATCGATGCCGCCAGGCAGGTCGGTCCAGCGCTGTTCTTTTCGCTGCTGATTATCGTGGTTTCATTTCTCCCGGTTTTCCTGCTAGAAGCGCAGGAGGGACGAATGTTCCGGCCGCTGGCGTGGACCAAGACGATGGCAGTTGCATTCTCGTCTCTGCTTGCCATCACCCTGGTTCCGATCCTGATGACCATGTTTATTCGAGGCAAATTGAGGCCGGAGTCTGAAAACCCGGTCTCGCGGTTCACGCAAGCCTTGTACCTGCCGGTTCTAAGGCTCTGTTTGAAATACCGGAAGACGACGCTCCTGCTAAATCTAGCATTCCTGCTCGTTACCTTTCCTCTGATGTTCCGTCTTGGCAGCCAGTTCATGCCGCCGCTGTTTGAAGGTTCCTCGCTATACATGCCCACAGCCTTGCCGGGAATCTCAATCACACAGGCTTCATCGCTCTTACAGCAGCAGGACCAGGTGCTTCGCTCGTTTCCCGAAGTGCAGTCCGTCTTTGGCGTCGTGGGCAGGTCCGACAGCGCCACAGACAATGCGCCATTGGACATGTATGACACCACCATCACGCTCAAACCCCGAGAGCAATGGCGTCCTGGCATGACATACGAAAAGCTCATCCATGACATGGATGAGAAATTACAGTTTCCCGGACTCACGAACACCTGGACGATGCCGGTTGAAAACAGGCTCGACATGGCATTAACCGGGATCAAAACCCCGGTCGGAATTAAAATTCAGGGTCCATCGCTAGATCAAATCCAGCAGATCGGTACTCAACTCCAGCAAGTCCTCGCAGCACTTCCTCAAGTGCGCTCTGTTTTTGCGGAGCGTGTGTCGCAAGGCTTCTATGTGAACGTGGAAGTAAATCGCCCAGAGGCCGCGAAATATGGGTTGACGATCGCTGACGTTCAGCAGGTCGTTTCTTCAGGCATCGGCGGCATGAATGTTGGCGAAAACGTCGAAGGCCGCGAGCGATACCCCATGAATGTCCGCTACGAAAGAGATTTTCGTGATGATGTCGAGGAACTGCGCCGCGTACTGCTCGCAACTCCTTCCGGCGCTCAGATCCCAATCGAGCAGGTGGCGAAGATTTACTTTTCGCATGGCCCGGCCATGATCCGCGACGAAGACGGTCAGCTCACTGGGTATGTCTACATTGATCTGAATACCAAAGATTACGGCGGGTTCGTGAACCAGGCTTCCAATCTGCTGGCCCAAAGACTCAAGATGCCCGCTGGCTACACATATCAATGGTCGGGGGAGTACGAATTCGAGGTGAGGGCCAAGGAGCGACTGAAAATCATTCTGCCGGTTGTTTTCGTTGTAATTTTCCTGCTTCTTTACATGGTTTTCCACTCGATCACAGAAGCTGTGGTGCTCATCTTTCCCACGTTTTACGCGATGACTGGAGGACTGATTCTCCAGTGGCTACTCGGGTACAACTTCAGCGTGGCGGTTTGGGTTGGGCACATTGCACTCTTCGGTATCGCCGTTGAAACCGGAGTTGTCATGGTGGTCTATTTGCATGAAGCACTGGACAAACGCCTCATCACGACTGCCCCCCTGACCCACGAGGATATCCGTGAGGCCGCTATCGAAGGTGCCGTCCAACGTCTTCGGCCCAAGCTCATGACGGTCTGCGCTGTACTTGCCAGCCTTGTGCCGATCCTTTGGGAAAGCGGAATCGGCTCGGACGTGATGAAACCCATCGCCGCGCCCATCGTCGGCGGAATGATCACGTCCACCGTTCACGTCCTGATTCTCGTCCCGGTCTTCTTCGTCATGATGAAGGAGCGCGCGTTAGTGAATACCCTGAACAAGCGGCAGGAGCTAACGGCAACGTAGAGGAAAAGATCACACGTGTCGCCGCCCGTCCTGTCGCCTCGGCCTCGTCCCGTGCCATCTCGTATCGCGTGTTGTCCGGCGGTGAGGCAAAGCACAGGTGGAAGCCTGTTTAAACTAAACAGCAGTGCACGGCAAGAACGATGACCAGTCAATTCCCGCCTGGAACTTCTCGTCTGGCTGAAAGATGGTTTTGAACGTAAAAGCAAACTCGGTTGAACCGTGTTGTTC
>Ga0307475_10000241_pt1 | contig 33703 bp, 30 predicted proteins | sample atmos_gasesECM1C_FD_203317 | JGI IMG/M metagenome (GOLD analysis project Ga0307475, IMG submission 203317) | Hardwood forest soil microbial communities from Morgan-Monroe State Forest, Indiana, United States - atmos_gasesECM1C_515 | ecosystem: Environmental > Terrestrial > Soil > Temperate... | reverse complement strand
TTCCAGCCACACCTTCGTCTGCGAAGGAGTAGATATCGAAGATAACGTGTTTATCGGCCACAGCGTCACGTTCATTAATGACTCTTACCCACGCGCCACCACTGCAGGCGGCGGGCTGCAGACCGAGAACGATTGGAAGGTCGAGAAAACGGTGGTGAAAAAAGGCGCATCAATCGGCTCTGGCTCCACGATTCTGAGCAAGGTCACGATTGGTGAGAACGCCATTGTGGGTGCGGGAAGCGTGGTTACCAAAGACGTGCCGGCGAGCGCGATTGTTGCCGGGAATCCTGCAAGAATCTTGCGGTTCGTCACAGAGGAGAAATAAGATTCCGTGGCAAACAATACAAAGATTCCGTTCCTTGATCTTGTTACGCCGCACCAGGAGCTTGAGCCGGAACTGCTCGCCGTCGTGAAAAAGGCGTTCGAGACGGCAGGTTTTATCGGTGGCCCAATGGTCGACGAGTTTGAATGTGAATTTGCGAAGTTTTGCGATACGAAATACTGCATCGGCGTGAACAGCGGCACGGACGCGCTTCGCTTTGCGTTGATGGCGGCGGGTGTCGCACCGGGAGATATCGTTGTCACTGTTCCGCATACTTTTATCGCGACTACGGAAGCCATCTCGCAGGCCGGAGCGGAGATCGCCTTTGTGGATATTGACGAGGATGCTTACACGATGGACCCGGAAAAGCTACGCGAGTATCTGGAAAGCAAATGCGAATTTGACGTCTCGCGTGGAAAACTGATTGAGAAGACATCGAAATGCGCTGTCACTGCCGTAGTTCCCGTGCACCTCTACGGGCAGATGGCGGACATGGATCCGATTCTGGAGCTCGCCGAGAAATACAATCTGATTGTGGTTGAGGATGCGTGCCAGGCGCATGGCGCCGAGTATTTTTCGAAGAAAGACAGGGCTTGGAAAAAGGCAGGTTCGATGGGGCGCGCAGCCGCATTCAGCTTTTACCCGGGTAAGAATCTGGGTGCGTGCGGCGAGGCCGGTGCGATCACGACCAATGATGGGGCCATGGCCAAGAAGATGAAGATGATCCGTGACCACGGACAAGCGAAGAAATACTACCATGATATCGAAGGCTACAACGGCCGGCTGGATTCGATTCAAGCTGGCTGGCTCACGGTAAAGCTGCGACACCTTGCGAAATGGAATGCGTCACGCCGGGCGCTGGCACATCGATATCATGAACTTTTTGCTGACGCGAAGGACGGAATTGTTGTTCCACAGGAAGCTTCTTGGACCAAAGGTGTCTATCATCTCTACGTCGTACGCGTTCAGGACCGGGAAGCACTACAAGCGCATCTCGCGGAAGCAGGTATTGGTACGGGCATTCACTACCCGATTCCTCTGCATCAACAGAAAGCGTACGAGCATCTTGGCTATCATGTCGGGGATTTCCCGGTAACAGAGCGCATCGCGCAGGAGATCGTCTCCCTGCCGATGTTTCCCCAGTTCAGCCCCAGCCAGCAGGATGAGGTTGTGAGCAAGACCGCGGAATTCCTGAACGCTAGGGTGACGGCGACAAGATAGACAACTCTGTCGGCAGGATAAATCAAGAAATCCCGCAATCGATCGGCGGCCCTTTAGACAGTTTCAGAGCTTCCTATTCAGACAATCCTATTTGCCGCATCTCGGAACTGACTCAACATGCCTCGCATGGACCGATTAGTCACGCTCTACCTCTCTCATCCCTTGACTCGTACACTCGGGCCAGACGAGAGGTCTCGGGTACCGATTCTGATGTATCACAGCATTTCCGACAATTTGTTCGGAATGTCTCATCCCTATTTTCACATCAACACGCTCCCCGAGGTCTTTTCGGCACAGATGCGATGGCTGCGTAACTCGGGCTATAAGGCGATTGGCCTCGCCGAAGCGTTGGCAGGTCTGCAAACCGGGGCGAATTTCTCGAAAACAGTTGTAATCACATTTGACGACGGATATCGGGATTTCTACACCGATGCGCTCCCAGTCCTGAAACAATGCGGGTTTGGCGCCACTCTTTTCCTTGCTACCGACCGAATCCGAAATACGCCGGCGCGAATCGAAGGTGCAGACTATTTGACTTGGAGCGATGTGCGCGAATTGCACGCCGAGGGAATTCACTTTGGCTCTCACACAGTGACTCATCCGGACATGCGATCATTGGCGCCCGAACAACTCGAGTATGAACTCGGCCGTTCAAAGGAAGTGCTGGAGGAACATCTTGGAGTGCCAGTTGAATCATTCTCGCATCCACACGGATTTCCGGAAGAAGACAGAGACTACACACGGTATCTCCAAGACGTTTTGTGCAACTGCGGCTATAACCATGCGGTATCCACGATCATTGGTCGCGCCAGTGCCAACAGCAGTCGGTTTTTCCTCCCGCGCCTTCCAGTCAATAGCTTCGACGATCAAGCATTCTTCCTGGCTAAGCTCGAGGGTGGCTACGATTGGTTGCACTGGCCTCAACTACTAAAGAAAATGGTGCTGCACAACAGTTCCATTCTGCAGTCGCCCGGCACAAACGAGCGAACTGCAAGAACCAGCTGAGACTTGGTCAAAAAAGGGTCCCTGCAGGAGAAATATCTGTCCAGGCCGCAACTCAGCGTTAAGTATAGTCCGAGGCGACATCATCGGTTAAGATATGGGAAACACCCTAAACTACGTTCTGATAACGCCGGCACGTAACGAGGCGTCTTTTATCGAACAGATAATTAACTCTATGATACCACAAACGGCACGCCCAGTGAAATGGGTGATCGTCAGCGACGGATCGACCGACGGCACTGATGACATTGTGTGCAAATACATCTCACACCATCCGTGGATCGAGTTGCTGCGAATGCCCGAACGGGCGGGAAGGGACTTTGCCGCAAAAGTCCACGCTTTCAATGCGGGTTACGATCGAGTGAAGAACCTGGACTTCGAAATCGTGGGCAACCTAGATGCAGATCTGTCGTTCGAACCCGACCACTTCGAGTTCCTGATGGGGAAGATGGCTGAGAATCCGCACCTCGGTGTTGCCGGCGCTCCTTTTCGTGAAGGATCATACCAGTACGACTACCGCTTTCAGAACATCGAGAATGTCTGGGGCGGCTGCCAGTTATTCCGGCGGGAGTGTTTTGAGTCCATCGGCGGATACCTCCCTGTCAAGGGCGGCGGCATCGATCACATTGCTGTGCTCACCGCCAGAATGAAGGGCTGGCAAACCCGGACTTTCACTGAAAAGCTATGTTTGCACCACCGTAAGATGAACACCGCCTCGCAAGGTGCGCTGAAGGCCAAATTCAAGTTTGGAGAAAAGGACTACAACGTGGGTAATCACCCGCTCTGGGAAGTAGTCAGGACGTTGTACCAGATGACGCAACGGCCGTTCATCATCGGGGGCCTCGCACTTGGATGGGGGTACGCGTGGTCCCGTATCCGAAGAAGAGAAATTGCAGTCTCGTCAGAACTGGCGGCTTTTGTGCGGCGGGAGCAAATGCAACGACTTAAAAATCGCATTACGACCTTTCGAAATCCTCGCCCTCGGTAATATATATATGTTGAGCGATCAAACTAAACACGTCAGCGTTTGCATTTGCACCTACAGACGCCCTCAGTTGCTGAAGCGTCTTCTACAGGCACTTGAAAAGCAGGAAACTGATGGACGATTTACCTTTTCCATCGTCGTTGCCGACAATGACGGTGAAAGGTCTTCCGAAACTCTGGTAGCGGACTTCGCAGCGGACGCGGCGATTGCTGTCACGTACTGCGTGGAGCCTCGGCAGAACATCTCCTTGGCGCGAAACAGGGCAATCCTAAATGCCACCGGCGATTTTATTGCGTTCATTGACGATGATGAGTTTCCCGCGAAGCGCTGGCTGTTGACCCTGTTTGAAGCATGCGGCAAATATGGCGCCGACGGCGTGCTCGGACCTGTCAAGTGCCACTTCGACGAAAAGCCGCCAAGGTGGGTTATCAAGGGGAAATTCTACGAACGGCCTACTTATCCAACGGGCTTCGTGATCGATTGGACTAAGGGAAGGACAGGGAACGTCTTGCTGAGAAGACAGATCCTCGAGAATGGGGACACAGCCTTCAACCCAGAGTTCCACCGGGCAGGCGACCAGGATTTCTTCCGAAGAATGATTACAAAAGGACACGTATTCATTTGGTGTAATGAAGCTGTTGCATACGAAGTCGTTCCCCCAATCCGTTGGACTCGCACTTTCATGTTGAAGAGAGCGCTTCTCCGCGGGACAATTGGGATGCAACATGCGACATCCCGACGGCGCAGAATCGCCAAGGCGGTCATTGCTGTGCCAGTTTATACGATTGCCCTCCCATTTTCCCTAGTGTTGGGCCACCACAGGTTCATGAACCTCCTTATAAGACTTTGCGACCACTCAGCAAGTCTCCTGACTCTCTTTGGTATCAAGCCTGTTAGAAATCAACTGATTACTGATTAACTAGAATGGGACCAACAGGACAGTACGACTTTATCGTCGCGCAGGACGATCGAATCCTTGTAACAGGGGCAACTGGCTTCATTGGTTCCAAGCTCATAGCGAACCTAATGGGTCGTGGATTTCGCAACCTCCGCTGTTTTACCAGACCATCAAGCACAACGGCTCTTGTCGACAGCCTTTCTGCCTCCTTAGACCCTACGGGACGCGTTGAAGTAATTAAGGGCAATCTGCTGTCGCGCGAGGACTGCATCGCTGCGACGAAGGATGTCGCGGTCATCTTTCATCTAGCTGCAGGCCGAGGCGAAAAGTCCTTTCCCGACGCCTTCATGAACTCGGTCGTTACTACGCGGAATTTATTGGAAGCAAGCATTCAGCACAAATGCTTGAGGCGGTTTGTTAATGTCAGTTCGTTTACGGTTTATACCAACGCGAAGAAGCCGCGGTGGAGGATGTTGGATGAATCGTGTCCGGTGGAAACACGACCCGAGCTTCGGGGAGAAGCTTATTGCTTCGCAAAACTTAAACAAGACGAAATAGTCGCCGAGTATGGCAAGAAGTTTGGGATCCCCTTCGTCATTGTCAGGCCCGGGGTTGTTTACGGCCCGGGAAATGAAGCCATCCATGGCCGGGTAGGGATTGGCACCTTTGGAGTGTTTTTGCACCTTGGCGGATCAAACGTAATACCCTTCACCTATGTCGATAACTGCGCGGATGCAATTGCCCTGGTGGGACTGAAGAGGGGAACGGCGGGCGAAGTTTTCAATATTGTGGACGACGATCTCCCTTCCAGTAGGCAGTTTCTGCGTCTGTACAAACGGCAGGTAAGGCGGTTTAGGTCGATTTACGTTCCTCACATCTTAAGCTATGCATTGTGCTATGGGTGGGAGCGCTATTCAGCATGGTCGGAGAGCCAGTTGCCACCTGCATTTAACTGTAAAAGATGGCATGCCAATTGGAGGAAGACTCATTACAGCAATGCCAAATTGAAGGGAATAGGCTGGATACCCAAGGTGCCAACCGCGGAAGGACTAAGGAGCTACTTTGATGCCTGTCGAAATGGAGGCCAGAATGCTTGAAGTAGCCATCGTGGGATGCGGGAAGATCGCTGATGACCACTGCTCGCAAATTCAGAGGATCAAGGGATGCGAAATTATTGGTGTTTGTGATCGGGAATTGCTCATGGCGCGGCAACTCTCGGAGAGATTCCGTGTCAGACAATATTTTGGGGATTTGACCGAAATGCTCAGCCGTGCCCAGCCTGACATAGTTCACGTTTGCACCCCACCGGAAAGCCATTTTGCGATTGCCAAACAGTGCCTAGAGGCGGGGTGCCACGTCTATGTCGAGAAGCCATTCGCCCTGTGCCTCGACGAAGCTCGAGAACTGATTGCATCGGCCGTGAGAAAAGGACTCAAGATCACTGCAGGACACGACGATCAATTCCGCCATGTAGCCCGGCGCATGCGGACTCTTGTCCAGAGCGGTTTTCTAGGTGGCGGGCCGGTACACATGGAGAGTTATTACTGCTATGAACTCGGAGGATCTGGCTACGCCAGGGCTCTTCTCGCTGACAAACACCACTGGGTTCGCAAGCTACCCGGAAAGCTGCTGCACAATATCATCAGCCATGGCATCGCCAGGATCGCGGAGTTCCTGACCGGTGACTCTCCCCAGGTGATTGCTTGCGGGTTCACCAGCCCTGCTCTTAAGAGCAGGGGCGAAAACGAAATCATCGATGAACTTAGAGTTATCGTCTGCGACGAAGAACGCGCCACCGCCTATTTTACTTTTTCGTCGCAGATGCGGCCTGCTCTCCACCAGTTCCGCGTCTATGGAGAGAAGAATGGCCTGATTCTGGATCAGGATCAGGAGACCCTCATCAGGCTTCGCGGGAAGAGGTATGTCAGCTACGCTGAGAAATTTATCCCTCCCATTAGCTTCGCCAGGCAATACCTCGGAAATCTCCGCACGAATCTGCGAACTTTTCTGGCTAGGGACTTCCATATGAAGTCGGGTATGAAATACCTGATCGAATCGTTCTACAGGTCCGTCCTAGAAGGCACTCCGGTACCGATTCCGTACCGCGAGATTCTCCTGACTACCCAGATCATGGACGCAATCTTCGAGCAATTGGATCTACCGCCCTCGCTGGTACATGCCCCGTTTCAGATGTCAATGACTTCCGCTCAGACTAAATGACAATGAATGGGAGACCCCTGGTTTTGAGAGCGGCGTTGAATGTTACAATGGCCTGTTCGCGAGATTAGAAGTCTTGGCTTTCCAGCAAGTCCCAAATGCGTTCAGAGCGTGTGAGAAAGCCAGGTCGGTTCATGGAAAAGCGATCTCAGACTGAGAGTGAATACGGAGAGGTCGCCAGTGGCTAAGGCAGCGGCCGGTTCGCCGGGTTCGAGTCCCTTCCCTCTCCGCCAATTTCTTGAGAGCGCCTACTATTCGGCATTTGTGAACGGCACTGGCACGGGTCCGCGCCAGTGGAAGGTTCTGGCACCGGATGGCGGAGACAGATGATCATGCGCAAAATGGTTAAGGTTTGTGACCGGGACATCAGAGTCGGCGGACGTCTGCTGCGCCTCGCGCAGCCTCATGGGGACAGGTACCGCTTCTTGAACGACCCAGCGGCAGTCGTGAACGCCTTGCGCCAATGTGGGACACGAGTAGATCTCTTCTCCTTCGCGCAGAGGCTGCCCGAAACCAACCCCATTTACCCGTACCCGATTGAGTGGGACAACTATGCTGTGTTGCCGATTTCCACTTTCGAAAACTGGTGGATTCACCAAATCGGCTTTAAGGCTCGGAACAAGGCCAAACAAGCGGAAAAGAGGGGAGTTTCCTTGCGCGAGGTACCTTTCGACGAAACGCTGGTTAAGGGGATCTGGGAGATTTATAACGAGTGCCCTATCCGGCAGAGGCGGCGCTTCCCCCACTATGGAAAAAACATCGAGACAGTAAATCAGGAGGAAGCCACTTTTCTCGATAGCAGCGTCTTTATAGGGGCCTACTACGCGGATAAGCTGATTGGTTTCGTGAAAATAGTGGCTGATGAGACAGGGACACAGGCGGGTCTGATGAACATTGTGTCGATGATCCGACACCGGGACAAAGCTCCGCAGAACGCCCTGATAGCACAGGCGGTCCGGGCTTGCGCGAGCCGTGGCATTCAGTTTCTGGTGTATTCGAGGTTTGCCTATGGGAAGAAGCAGCACGATAGCCTAAGCGACTTCAAGGAGCGCAATGGCTTCAAACGGGTCGATCTGCCCCGCTACCACGTTCCCTTGACGCGTCTGGGTTGGCTCGCTCTCCGCTTGGGGTTGCACCACCGGTTGGCGGACCGCATCCCGGAATTCTGGGCCGCCAAGTTCAGGGACCTCCGCGCCGCTTGGTACGACAGGAGATATGGGTCGATGTCGGAGGCATTTTAGGGCTGTTCTATGCCGGGACTTGTTGGACTCATTACGAAGTTGCGACACGAGGACGCGAACCGGCGGCTGCTCGCGATGTTGGGGACGCTTCGCCACGAACCGTTTTACGCCACGGGAACGTGGTGCGATGAATCTCTGGGCGTATACCTTGGATGGGCGGCGCGTACGGGTTCCTTTTCTGATGGAATGCCGCTGGTCAGCGAACAAGGGAATGCCATCCTGGTTTTCTCCGGGGAGGACCATTTCGAGCCCGACACGCACGCCGGGCTGAAAGAGCGAGGCCATGCGGTCGAGCCTGACGGCCCGGGATATCTCATCCACCTGTACGAGGAAGACCCCACCTTTCCGGCTGGTCTGAATGGTTGGTTTCACGGGCTCATCGCCGATCGCACGCGCGGGACGGCCACCCTCTTCAACGACCGCTTCGGCATGCACCGGCTTTATTATCACGAATCCAAGGATGCGTTCTATTTTGCTGCGGAGGCCAAGGCCATCCTTTCTGTCCGCCCGGAGCTTCGGAAGATAAACCCGCAGGGACTGGGAGAATGGATTGACTGCGGATGCGTCCTGGAAAATCGAACGCTTTTTGAAAACTTGCATGTCCTACCCCCGGCCTCTACTTGGGCATTTCGCAACGGTTCCCTGGAGCGGAAAGCCAGCTATTTTCAACCTCGCGAATGGGAAGAACAGGTGGCTCTGCCGCCCGAGAATTTCCACCGGGAAATCCGCAACGTTTTTTCGCGTAATCTGCCCCGCCACTTCAACGGGCGCGAGCGGGTGGGAATGTCGCTGACCGGAGGACTGGACACGCGGATGATCATGGCGTGGCACAAGCCTGCGCCGGGCTCTCTACCTTGTTATACGTTCGGCGGAACGTACCGCGAGTGCCGCGACGTGATCGTGGCCCGGCAGGTGGCCCGCGCTTGCGCCCAGCCGCATGAAGTGATTCGCTGCGGCGCGGAGTTCATCTCCCGCTTTCCCTATTATGCCGAGCGGACAGTCTACCTGACGGACGGGTGCGCGGATGTGAGTTGCTCGCCAGTCCTATACGGCTGCCAGAAGGCGCGGGAGATTGCCCCCGTAAGGATGACCGGCAACTATGGTGACCAGGTCCTGCGCGGGCTGCGGGCGTTCAAACCGATGGCTTCTGCGCCGGGACTTTTCGCTTCGGACTTGCTTCCTCACCTCGCCGCGGCGCGCCAGACTTACTCCCGAATCGTGGACACCCATCCGCTTACGTTCGCGGCCTTCCGGCAGGCGCCGTGGCACCATTACGGCCTCCTGGCCCTTGAGCAAACTCAGCTCACCATGCGATCTCCGTACCTCGATAATGACGTCGTACGGACCACATTCCGCGCGCCGGAGGCGGTGGCCAGAAATAATGACCTCCGCGTTCGGTTGATTGGTGATGGGGACATGGCCTTGCGGAAGATTCGGACCGATCTGGGCTTCGCTGGCCAAAGCGAACGATTCCTGGGCGCTATTCTTCGGCAGTACCAAACTTTTACATTTAAAGCGGATTACGCTTACAACCACGGGATGCCACAGTGGATGGCCCGAATCGATCATCTTCTGGCTCCGCTCCACCTGGAGCGCCTTTTCCTGGGCTGGCACAAGTACTACCATTTCCGTGTGTGGTACAGGGACCTCCTTGCCGGGTATCTTCGCGAAATACTGCTCGATTCGCGTACCCTCTCCCGCCCCTACTGGCAAAAGAATGGCCTCGAATCGATGGTACACCACCACATCAAAGGAGATCGGAATTACACGAACGAGATTCATAAGGTGCTTTCGTTGGAACTGCTGCACCGGCTTTTTATCGACCAACAATGACGCGGGTTTTGAGCACCTGAATTTCCAGTTCCAGCGCATCCCGTGAGACGAGATCGCGGGAAGCACGGGGGGATGTCTAACGCGCGAATACCAGCCCGGAAGTCGGGGGAGCACTTGAATGCCACTATCCGAAGAATTTTAACAGCGAATACCCTGTCTCGACGGCTCTACTTCGCGGCACGACAGACGTACCGAATCCGCTCGGTGGCGAGAGCCGCGAGAGGATATTTCCTGAACATCGACGACTTCAAGAGCGCCCTTGACGCACACGGAGAGACCGTCCTGGCCGATCTCCGCACGGCGGACGGCCTTACAATCACAATGAGGAAGAACTACGGCGATGCAATGACCATCGCTGAGATCTTTCTGGACAATAGTTATGTCCGCGACCTGACTCCCCCCCCCAACCCGGTGGTTATAGATGTTGGCGGCTTCATCGGTGATTTTTCCCTGTACGCGGTCAAGCGCCTCAATGCGCGCAGGGTGATCGTTTGCGAGCCCTCACCGCGGAATTGGGCACTGCTCCTCAAGAACATCGCGAACAACGGCTACGAAGATCGGATTGAGCCGGTGAACAAGGCAGTTACGGATGGCGGCAACGCAATGATGAATATTGATGCCCCTGACGAACACCAGTGCATGGTCTCCGCATACTATCCAAGCGAGCAGCCGTTGTGCGCCGTTCCCGGGATTTCCCTGGGAGACCTCCTCCGGGACCACGCCGTCGAAAGCGTCGATCTATTGAAGATAGACTGCGAGGGCGGAGAATTTTTGATTCTCGAGAGCACCCCGACCGATGTGCTCAGTCGTATCCGGAATATCGTATTCGAGTATCATCAGATCGACGGGGTCTGGACCAAGCTGAACAGTGTGAAGCAACGGCTTCGACGCGAAGGATATGCTCTGCACACGCATGGAGGTCTCATATCCGCTTCGCGGCAGTGAGCACGACACACTAAACGCGACCGGAATTACGCCAACGACATCCAATGGATGTTCTCACTGGAGCTGGCGCGCAGGCTGTTTGTTGACCCGGGATTACTGTGGGAATTCACTGAATGCCTCCGGCTATTGCCTCTATCATCTTCACGATCGGCGTTCTTGGCTTCTTCTACCTTGATCGGGACAAGAGTGTTCGAATATCGATGGCGCTTTGGATTCCGGCCGTTTGGCTGTTCCTGATCAGTTCGCGCCCTCTTTCTTTTTGGCTTGGAATCGCGCCGGGCTTCAAGGGAGTAGACGCAACTGTTGCCTATGTGGAAGGAAGCCCTACAACCGCGGCCTATGTGGAAGGAAGCCCTTTGGACCGGGCTGTGTTCACCGTTCTGCTGTTGGCAGCTCTGGCGGTGCTCGTCGCAAGAAGTGGCAGGGTAGGGCCACTGGTGCGAAAGAACGTCCTGATCTTGCTGTATTTTGGGTTTTGTGCGGTCAGCATTGTCTGGTCGGATTTTCCTTTCGTTGCTTTCAAGCGATGGACCAAAGCACTCGGCGACCTGGGAATGGTCCTCATCATCCTGTCCGAATCGGACCCGTTGGCCGCCTTGAAGCGCCTCCTCACGCGGCTGGGTTTCCTCCTCTTTCCGTTGTCGATCCTGTTCATCAAATACTATCCCCAAATCGGTCGGAGGTTAACGAATAGCTGGACCCTAGAGCCTATCGGCGTAACCATGCAGAAGAATGAACTTGGCCTGGATTGCATGCTGTATGGGGTTCTTTTCCTCTGGATGCTCGTGTCAGTTTATCGCGATCGGGAGGATCCCGGCCGGCGCCGGCGCCGCCTCCTCCTGGCCTACGGAACGATCTTCGCGATGATTATATGGCTGCTCAGTCAGTGCAACTCCACGACCTCCATAACCGGGCTGGTCTCGGCGGGGGGGGTGGTGTGGTTTGCAAGCCGCCCCTCGCGGAAACCCGCTCTTGTGCAGTTGCTCGTTATCGCTGTGCTCAGCACGGCAGTAACTGCCGTGTTTTTTGATCCCGGAGGAGGTATGGTCCAGGCTTTGGGAAAGGACCCGACGCTCACCGGACGGAGAGAGATTTGGGGATTGCTTTTGAACCTGCATACAAACCCGTGGGTCGGGACGGGTTTCGAGAGCTTTTGGCTTGGGCCGCGACTGGAGAAAATGCTGACTGCTCTGCCCAATTTCCCCGTTCAAGAGGCGCACAATGGCTACCTAGAGGTCTATTTGAATCTGGGATGGGCAGGGATTTGCTTGATCGTTCTCTTGCTGGTGACTGGATATAAGAGGACCATTTCTGGCATTCGCCGAAACCCGGCAAAGGGCTCATTGTTTCTTGGATTTCTTCTATGTACGCTGTTCTATTCCATTACTGAGGCGGCCTTCAGATTGATGGCCGTCGCCTGGGTCTTCCTGCTCCTTGTCATCGTGGCGGGCTCACAAGCCGAGCTTTTCGGAAGCAGCTCGCCGACTGGGCTGGCTCACGCCAGCGAGATTGCGATCGATGAGCCGGCATATGCCACGCGGGGCGACACCTTGGTCACCCAGTGAGTAAGCGAAAAGATCAGAAGAAACCAATCCCTTGCCGCGACGTCTTGCTGGACGCCAAGAGAAGGCGCCGGAATAACTAGCTAGGAGAATCCATGAGTCGCTTACGCATTTTGCTGTTAGGGCCGGATTGTAATCCCGAGCAAGTCAGCATTCCTTTTGTCACCTACTCTCATGCGGCAGCCCTCGCCCAGCTCCATGACGTGACCTTAGTCGCTCGAGAGGTCGTTGAGGACCCTCTGCGCCGCGCAAAGGCGCCGTTTCGCGCCATCGAGGTCGTCCGGACGCCACGGCTCGACCGCACCTTTGCCTGGTGTTTCCGCAGAATCTTCAGGTCCAACTACGACAGTCAGTTGGTGACCGCATTCCGCTATCCCTTTTGTATTGCCTTTGAATGGCAAGCCTGGCGACAGTTGCGGCGGCGCGTCTTTGCGGGCGAGTTCGATGTCGTTCTGCGCCTCGTACCAATGGCACCAACTATGCCGAGCCCTTTCGCTTTCTTTCTCCGCAAGGGGCCTATACCCTTCGTGCTCGGGCCGCTCAATGGCGGCTTGCCGTGGCCGCCCGGCTTTGTCCAGCTCGACAACCAGAGGGAATGGATTGCTGGCTTGAGGAATGCGTATCGGTTCCTGCCCTTTGCCCGGTCTACCTATCGCCACGCGGCAGCGATCATAGCCGCTTCGTCCCAAACGTATTCCGAGTTTGCGGCGTATTGTGACAAACTGTTTTTTGTCCCGGAGCCCGGCATCAGTCGCTCCCTATGTTCCGCTGACTCGCGCAATTCGGAGCCGGGCGCCAAACTGGAGCTGATTTTCGTTGGTGGCTTGGTTCCCCGGAAAGCATGTGATCTTGCTTTGCGGGCGGCTGCTCACATTTTGCGAATCGATTTGGCCCGGTTTACGGTGGTCGGCGATGGCCCAGAGCAAGGCCGCCTCCAGCAACTGGTGAAATCGCTCGGAATCGAGAGGGCTGTGTCTTTTACCGGCTGGCTCAAGCATGCGGAAGTCCTCAAGCGCATGCGATCTGCTGATGTCTTCGTGTTTCCAACCCTTCGCGACAACGGTGCAGGGGTGGTGTTTGAAGCTCTCGCGACTGGCGCCGTGCCGGTGGTCGTGGACTTCGGCGGACCGGGTGACATTGTTCATCCCGAGGTAGGGTACAAGGTCCCTCTTACCAATGAGAGCGATATCGTGTCACAGATGGAAAAGATTCTGGCCGGTTTGGAACAGGATCGAGACCTTCTCAATCGCTTAAGACAGCAAGGCATTTCCTACGCTCGCGAACGGCTAACTTGGGAAGCAAAGGCACAGAGCACTACCCAGGTGCTGAATTGGGTAGTCCGGCGGGGGCCTAGACCAAATCTTCCGCCTCCCAAGATGCTGCACCTGGGCGACGTCCCACCTCTTTCCCGACCCTCTCGGGGCGATCTTGGAGCTCAGACACAGACGGATAACGATGAGATACGGGCTACGCGGCTATGAGAATGATCCCATTTGACGCCAGCGGCGCCTTGCGCGCTGTTGCTGAAGGCAGCGAATTGCGACGCCTCGCCGTTCGAGGCGCTGCGGCGACCCTATCCGCCGCGACGCTGTCGCTCGCGCTACGGGTGGTACCCACGGTCGTCCTGGCCCGGCTGTTGACGCCCGCCGATTTCGGCGTGGTGGCCATGGTCACCACCTTCAGCCTGCTCTTGATGAGCTTCGGAACAAGTGGCTTTAGTGAGGCTGTCATTCAACCCGAGGAAATGAACCGGTTTCAGGCCAGCAATCTTTTCTGGATAACGTGCGCGGCTGGATTCATACTGACGATCGTGTTTGCCGCGTCGGGGCCGCTGCTCGCGCATTTCTTCCGCAATCCACTTGTTGCGCCCGTGGCGGTCGCCACATCGGTGGCGATCTTTATCTCCGCAGCCGCCACCATACACTCAGCCCTCCTCAAGCGAGCCATGCGGTTTGGTGCCGTTTCCTTCAACGAAGTTGTCGCCCTTGTTGTAAATACCGCTGTAGGGATCCTGCTGGCTTTGAGAGGTTGGGGATACTGGGCGCTGGTAGCGGCAATTGTTGCACAGGCGCTCAGCACTACGATTGGGGTCTGGTGGCTCTGCCGGTGGATTCCAGACCTGCCACGGCGGGGAGTGGGGACGCGCGCGATATTAAGATTCGCTGCAAACGTCTATGGCAGGTTCAGCGCGAACTATTTTGCGAGAAACTTCGACAATCTTTTGGTTGGTTGGCGATTCAATGCGGCGGCCCTTGGATTCTACAAAAAGGCCTATGACTTGTTCGCGCTCTCGGCTAGCCAGCTTACTGCGCCGCTCGACAATGTGGCCCTGGCAGCGCTGAGTCGGTTGAACGAGGACCCTGCTCGCTTCAATCGATACCTTGGCAATTCCCTTGGGATCGTTGCCTTTGTTGGGATGGCGGTAGGCGCCGATCTTACATTGGTCGGCAAGGACGTGGTGCGACTGGTGCTCGGACCCCAATGGTCGGAATCCGGCAGGATCTTCGAGTTGTTCGGACCAGGAATCGGGATCATGCTACTCTACAGCACCGTTGGCTGGATCCACCTCTCCATCGGGAAGCCGAAGCGTTGGCTTCGATGGACGCTGGTCGAATCGGCTGCTACAGCTTTGTTGTTTGTTCTGGCGTTGCCGTGGGGCCCAGCAGGCATCGCTGTGGCCTGGAGCGCGTCATTTTGGATCCTTTCGATTCCCGCCTTCTGGTACGCTGGGCGACCTATTGGGTTTGGTGTTTCGTCTTTGATAGGTGCAGTCTGGAGGAATGCTGCCGCATCGCTGGTAGCAGGCTTAGGAACAGCGGCCATCATCCGAGGCACGCCATTTTGGGGCACTGCTCAAGGTGCGAACAGTGCACTGTGGGCGATTATCATCATTTCAGCACTGTTTGTCACTTTTTATCTGGGCACCGTCATCCTGTTGCACTGGGGCTGTGCACCGCTGCGCCAGTTAGCTAATCTTCTGCGCGAGTCGGCCCCATGGCGAAGAGCTGCGAAACCTGCCGCCGAACCCTCTTAAGTGAGAATGTGAATGAGCCAAAAAACGATTCACCCGCATGGAGCAGTCGCCAGATACCTCGCAAGAGCACAACGGCACCTTGCAACGGAGGCAACCAGGATCCTCTTCCGAAAGCGGATCACCGTAAGGATCGCGGTTCCTCTGGTCTCCTTTACTTTTGATGACTTCCCTAGATCCGCCTTCCTTGAGGCCGGCTCGATCCTGAGGCGATACGGCGTCCTGGGAACGTCCCACGAACTGGAAGCCGCCATTCGCGCGACATCGAAGCGACCAATCATCGTCCAAAACCCTTTGTCTGGACCAAAACGGCCGACGAAATCCTGGCCAGGGTCGGCCGCTTTTGCAAACGTATTTCTGGCTCAGGACACTAGATCGGTTTTGTAATCCACAGTCAATCCGCGCTGGTAGAGAGGAGAGCAAAAGAGCTATGTGTGGTATAGCAGGCATTGTCGGCGCTGCACGTGACTGTTCCCAGAACGTTGCGGACATGCTCCAAGCGCAGGCTCACCGAGGTCCGGACGGCTCCCGGTTTGTCGCTTACGAGGGCGGAGCTGCAGGGGCAGTGAGATTGGCACTTGTGGACCTGAGCGAGCGTGGCCAAATGCCTATGTGGTCTCCGGATGGCAGAGTGGCCATCGTGTTCAACGGGGAGATGTACAACTATGTTGCGGAGCGCCAGCGGCTGGCTTCCCGGGCGTACCCCTTCCGATCCACCACGGATACGGAGGTGATTCTGGCACTCTACCTGGAGCACGGCCTCAGTTTCGTCGACCACATTCGCGGCATGTTCGCCTTAGCCATTCTCGATTGGCGCCAAAGCACCCCCGGCGGCCGTCCGACGCTGGTGTTGGCCAGAGACCACTTTGGGATCAAGCCGCTGTATGTCGCGTGGCCTCATGGCCCCCGCGGCCCGCTCGTTTTCGCCTCGGAAATCCGCTCTCTGCTTGCTTCGGGGCTAATCCCTAGAGAGATCGATACGGAAGCGTTGCAGGACTATTTGGCAATCGGCTTTGTGTTGCAACCGAAGACCATCATGGCCGGGGTGGAGATGTTGCAGCCGGGCTCGCTGATTCGGATAACCCCGGCGGGATCCATCGAGCGACGGACGTTCTGGGACATCCCTCCGGCCCAACCCGTCCGCGAGTCCTTTCAGGAGTCGGCGGAGCGTCTGCGTGCCGTCCTTGATGAGAGCGTCGCACTTCATGCCCTTGCTGACGCTCCAGTCGGCGCTTTCCTCAGCGGAGGCATCGACTCGTCGGGTGTCGTCGGGCTAATGATCAGGCAAAATCCACGCCTAAGGACGTACTCGCTGCGTACGACTGAATTCCCGCATTCCGACGAGGCCGACCAAGCCGAGGCTTTTGCTCGTTCTCTGGGATGTGAACACACCACAGTGGAAGTCAGCGGGCAGGAAGTGCTCGAACTCCTACCGCGGTTCGTAGCGGAGCTCGACCAACCGTCGACGGATGGGCTCAATACCTGGCTCATTTCTCGGTGGGCCGCACGCGACGTGAAAGGAGTGCTGTCGGGGCTGGGCGGGGATGAATGGTTTAGCGGATATCCGAGCAACCTCAAGATGACGAAACTCGCCTCCGCCTCCGGAAGGCCGCGCGCCTGGATGGGTAGGCTAGCCGGGGCCGTCCGAGCTTTAGCACCGGACACCGATGTGGGGAGAACTTTGGAACACGTAGCTTCTTTGGGCCGCCCATTGAGTACGTGGGTTTACTATCGCCGGATATTCGGGTACGGGTGGGCCGCGCGACTAGTGAAGGGCGCCGGGCTGCAACGGAATGGCTATCGGGAAATCGAGCACAGGCTGGCTTCCGTGAATCCGGAATGGGGTCGCGAGTCGATTCTCGGCCTCGGTTGCCTTCTGGACGTGGACGTGTACATGCGGAGCCAGCTCCTCCGCGATTCAGATGCCACCAGTATGGCCAGTTCGCTAGAGCTCCGCGTGCCACTCGTGGACCTGAGGGTGGCAGAGTTCTCGCGGTCTTGTGCGGACGATTTCAAGTTGAGCCGGAGAGGATCCAAGCGTAATGAATACGTTAACACCGGCGCCAAGCGAGTCCTGATCGAGGCTCTGAGGGACGTCCTACCTGCCAACGTGGCACAAAGGCCGAAGCGTGGATTCTCCCTCCCCTACAAACAGTGGCTGGAGACTTCCTTGCAGCCGCTCTTGCGGGAGATCTGTTCTCGACGAGCGCTGGCTGAGAGGGGCTTGCTGGACCCGGATTTGGCGGTCAAGCTGGCCTTAGAGCCAGCGCAGGCTTGGTCATTGATGATTTTGGAACTATGGTGTCGGGCGGTGATCGGCACACCGGCACCCAGGGGTAGACACGCAATGGGTACGCGGGTTGGGCAGTGCGAACCATCTGGCTCCGGAATCTCCCTGCGGGCTACTGGGCAAGAGGTGCCCCCCTCGCGAAGGGTCAGACGACCGGCCACCGAACTTGATTGAGGATATGAATACGAGCCAGCAGCCAACTGACCAGCAGAGAGCAGCCGTCGGCTACCTCGCAAGGGCCCAACACCGGCTTGCGGTAGCGACAGCGAGGGTCCTATTCAGAAGGCGGCTCGCTGTCACCACGGCGCTTCCCCTAATCTCCTTCACCTTCGATGACTTTCCCCGGTCCGCCTTCCTTGAGGCCGGCTCGATCCTGGTGCGGTACGGCCTCCTGGGGACGTACTACGTATCCCTAAGCCTTATGGGAAAGCAATCTCATCTAGGGCCGATGTTTCAGGTAGAGGATCTCAAGGAGCTTGCCCGTCTGGGGCACGAGGTCGGATGCCACACATTCAGGCACTGCCATTCTTGGGACACTCCTCCCGACCTCTACGAGACGGCCATCCTCGAGAACCGGCAGGCGCTCACTGAGGTGCTCCCAGAAGCGTCGTTCCGAACCTTCTCTTACCCCTACAGTGCGCCCCGGCTTGCTGTCAAGAAAGTTGCCGGTAAGTACTTCCGATGCTGTCGCGTGGGGGGCCTGAAGGCGGGGCGCTATCTTCATCGCCATGCTGCAGGTGGCCAGACGTTCAACTGGGGGGTCATTGATCTCAACTACCTTTGCGCCTTTTTCTTGGAAAAAAGCAGGGACAATCCTGAGGCGGTGAAGGGCCTGATCGATCAGAACGCCCGTGCCCGGGGATGGCTGATTTTTGCGACCCACGACGTTTGTGCGGACCCAAGCCCTTTCGGGTGCACTCCCGATTTCTTCGAGCAGGTTGTGCAATGGTCATTGGAATCAGGCGCGCAGATTCTGCCAGTTGTGAAAGCTCTGGAAGTAATCCAAGGCACGCTGTCTAAGTGATAGGTGCACACACTGCCGACGCGCGCTGACGTCGAGGTCGAGCAAACGTCACTGGATAGTAGCCGCGAGGCAGGACGGGGGCGCCGGGCTTCCCGAACTGGTTGACCCACATGCGGAGGGGAAGGCACCAAGGTCGGGCTTAGTTCCAGTGAGTACGGTGGTTCCGTCAGAGATTCTATAGATATATATGGGATCGCTGGCGTTCCAACTCACCGGAGAAGCAAGGGTGATTACCTTGGTCGAGTAGTTGATCCCGCCTGCTGCAATGCAGACCGTCGTACTTGCTCCAATGCGAAGGCAATCTGGCTGCACGCCTGGTACTGTCCAGCCATCCTGAAAGAAATTTGCATTATTCACAACCAGCGTAGTGCTGTTCGTTCCAGACCCGTTAGCGCTAGTCAGGTTCGTTCCGCCGTTCAGAGCGGGAGAACCTGCTCGTAGATGGAAATCATTTGCAGCGTAGTTCACGAAAAGCGGGTCGGCTACGATATTCCCAGGGTCATCAGTGAAGTTGCCAGAACCATAAAGATGACTATAAATCTGACAGGGCGTAATGGTGCAAAATGCCAAATTGTGTCCGTAGTAGGCCGGAGAGCAGGCAGTGTCCCCGCACTGATATGGGTTGAACTGGCTTAGGGAGAATGGATAGTAGAACAGTTCATTGATTTGCGACCATCCAAAAGAGCCATGTGAGAAATTGTTGGTTGCGCTGCCAAGACCATAACCTATATTGTTGGTGTCTATCCAGTCGTTATTGTACGACACCACGTTAATCCATGCCTGCGTTGTGGTAGTGAATGAATTATCGTCTACGATTCCACCGCTTCCGGTGTGGGCGTTTACGTTGTACCGAAGGATCGCGTTTTGGCACTGGTTGTTACAAGCCTCTGCTTGCATTAGGGCGAACTTTATGTCTGTTCCCACCTGATTTATCTGCGTGTTGCCCTCGCCCATGATGAATTGCGATGGTACGCTGCCTCCTGCGACGTTTGGGTCAACTTGCATCATATCCATGTGGCCATTACTGCTGCCGGGACAAGAGGAACCACAATCGAAGGCTTGGTTGGTGTCGTGGTATGTGTTTTTGCGGAAAACGATGTAATGTCCAAACAGGAAACTGCTAGCACAGTGCGAGATGTCGTTATTTTCTATCAGGTGATGGTCGCCGCTGATGGTCATAGACCTAGAAATACTGTGTAGGGCTGGCGTCGTACCACACCAGACGAGTGTGTTCCCTTGGATAGAGCCGTAATCAGTTCTTCCGGTTGGAGATTGCTCGTCGATTGCTCCACCGTTACCAGCGCAGGCGGTCATGTGGTTGTTGGTTATATAAAAGTTAGTGGCAGTCGTAGTGGTTTTGACGCAGGCGTGCGACGTTGGCGACGAAGTATTCTGAATCTGAAATCCGTTGACCTTAGTGTATGAGTCTATGCTGAAACTTAAAACATAAACCGTATCGCCAGGATTGACTGTGAGCGTTTTGTAGTTGCCAGCCGTACCTGCCGTGACCGTCACGTTTTCGTTGTACGTCCCAGCAAATACCATGCAGGTGTCCCCGGGCGTCATTGCAGTGGCGCACTGCTGAATGGTTGAATAGTTCCCTCCACCTCCAGACTTCACCGAATAGGTGGTAGCCAGCAGAGGAATGGGCCACAGCACCACAGCAGCCAGAAGGCTAGAAATATAGATTGCCGATGTCAAGGTTCGCTGCATTCGTCCCATAATGTTCCGCTCCATTATAAATCTGTGAGGGAGTTCCTGCAGTGCAGAAAATCCCGGATTGGGGTTCGCTATCCCGCAAAAGCCATGGCCTTGTTCAGCACTTACACAGAGCTGGACTTCCTCCCCTGCTGGAGCTACGAGCATTCTAATGCGTGTGCAAAGCCCTCCGCAATTGCCACAAAGTACAGACTTGTTACAGGTTAACAACACTGGCCAAAAGTACAGCACGAATACCGACCAAGGACGAGGCACTCAATGTCTCTCGGTTCGACCTAAGTCACTTGCTCTGAACTCAAGATCTGTTTCAGTCTGAAGTGAGACGAAGAGTGGATATAAACTTATGCGTAGCAAGGATATGACATGAGTATTGGCAATCGGTTGTTCTGATATGAGACTGCCCTGGGCTGCCTAAAGAATCGCCCGCTTCAGTTGATTGTTAGGGCTGCCCCAGGGGCAACCACTCTCCGGTTCCAGTTACACCGATGAAGGGGTGTGAAGATTTTTGGTGAAGAGGGGGAACTAATCGTGAGAATCAGTATCTTTGGCCTAGGTTATGTCGGGACCGTGTCCGCGGGCTGCTTTGCGCGAGACGGGCACGAAGTGATCGGCGTCGACCCGGTTCGCACCAAAATCGACCTCATCAACGCCGGACAAACTCCCATTATCGAAGCGGAGATCGGCGAAATCATTGCCGCGGCTGTCAGATCCGGTCGACTCCGAGCAACGGACAACCAGGACGAAGCGATCTGCCAAACGGACCTGTCATTCGTCTGTGTTGGTACTCCAAGCCAAATCAACGGCAATCTAGATTTGACGTACATCCGACGTGTTTGTGAACTGATCGGCAGGGCCATCAAGAATAAACCGGCCCGTCACACGATTGTCATACGCAGCACGATTTTGCCCGGCACGATGCGTCAGATCGTTATTCCCACTTTGGAGGAATACTCTGGGAAGAAAGCGGGAGTTGGCTTTGGCGTTTGCAATAACCCTGAGTTTCTGAGGGAAGGCTCGGCGGTAAAGGATTTCAATTCTCCTCCGAAGACGCTGATTGGACAGTTGGATCACGCCAGCGGCGAACTGCTGGCCGCGCTGTACGCGAAACTGGAAGCACCCTTCATTCGCACAGATCTGGAAACTTCGGAGATGATCAAGTACGTCGATAACAGCTGGCATGCGCTCAAGATCGGTTTTGCGAACGAGATCGGGAATCTTTGTAAGTCCTTTTCCATTGATGGGCATGAGGTCATGAAGATCTTCTGTCAAGACAAGAAACTCAACATCTCTCCCGCTTATCTTACGCCCGGTTTTGCCTTCGGCGGTTCGTGTTTGCCGAAGGATTTGCGTGCTTTGGCGTATAAAGCCAAAACGCACGATGTGCAGTTACCGATCCTGAGTGCAATCCTGCCGAGCAACGCATTGCAAGTTGCCAGGGGCTTGCAACTCATAACCGAAAACGGAGGCAGACGGATCGGTGTGCTGGGTTTCAGTTTCAAGGCAGGAACAGATGATCTACGAGAGAGTCCGATGATCGAAGTGATCGAGCACCTCATCGGCAAAGGCTACGATCTGCGCATTTTTGACAAGAGCGTGAATATGGCAAGCCTGGTTGGCGCGAATCGGGACTTCATCCTTAACCGCATTCCACACATTTCCCGCCTCATGGTCAACGACATAGATAGCGTTCTCGATCACGCCCAAACCGTTGTGATTGGTAATGGGGATCCGGAGTTTCATGGCGTCCTCGAGCGCTTGCATGATGGTCAGCATTTAGTAGACTTCGTTCGGATTACAGATCGCAGGAGCGAAAATGGCAAGTACGAAGGTATCTGTTGGTAAGAGAACTGGCGTTGAAGGCGCTCGTGTAATTTCGAAGGATCAGATTTCTGAATCCATTGGTCGGCTCTCCGACTGGCTGGAGAAGAATGACTATCGCGGCTATGATACTTTCGATGGCTTAAGTGCGAAGTATCTTCGCCCACTGACCTTCGAAACTAAGTTTCTGCGAACGGTGCTCCAACAAGGGGTCCGCCGGTTTCCCATCAACGTGCGACCGGTTTTGGGGATTCCTAAAAGTCGTTCCACCAAGGGCATGGGTTACCTCGCCAAGGGATTCATCCGTCTGCAACATGCTACGGGCGATAAATCCTGGGGGGACAGGGCGGAGTCTGCATTGCAGTGGCTGGTTGAGAATCAATCCAAGGGCTACTCAGGGGCATGTTGGGGAAACCACTTCGATTATCAATCGAGAGGCTTTTATTTGCCAAAAGGCATTCCCACGATAGTCTGGACCTCACTGATTGGTCACGCATTTCTAGACGCTTTTGACCACTTCCAGAAAGACCGCTATCTACAGGTTGCCGTCAGCGCTTGCGAGCATATTTTGCACGATTTGGACACTTTTAAAGAAGGAGACTCTCTTTGCATCAGCTACATTCCGACTGCCAACAAACCGTGCCACAACTCCAACACGCTCGGGGCTAGCTTGTTAGCCCGCACCTATTCTCACACGCGAAAAGAGCCCTACCGAGTTTTGGCCCAGAAAGCAATTCAGTACGCAGCGGGGCATCAGAGAGCTGACGCATCCTGGTATTATGGCGAGCAAGCTAATATGCATTGGGTGGACAACTTTCATACTGCCTATGTGCTAGACTCTTTTAAGTATTACATGAAGGCAACGGGCGATGGTCGCTTCGAGGATAACCTAACCAGAGGGTACGAATACTGGAAGAATACTTTTTTTCTGGCGGATGGCACTCCCAGATATTATGACCATAAGACCTTGCCAATCGACATTCAGTGTTCCTCTCAGGCTATCGACACACTTGTTTTCTTCAATGATCGAGACCCCGGCAGCTTGTCCCTGGCCCTGAAAGTTGCCAAGTGGACCATCGACAACATGCAGGATCGTACTGGTTATTTCTATTATCGTCGCTATGCGCCGTGGCTGGTGAACAAAACCCCCACCTTGCATTGGGGGCAGGCAACCATGCTTTGCGCGCTCGCCGGGCTTTACAAATTGTTGTGAGAGAGTGAAATCCCATTTGTGAAGCGAAAAGTCCTTATCATCGTGGAAAACCAGTCTGTCCCTCCGGACCCGCGTGTCTGGAAGGAGGCCCTCTCGCTTCAAAACAATGGGTACGAGGTGACCATCCTGTGTCCTCGGAGCGAAGGTAACGCCCAAACATATCAAGAGATCGATGGAATTCGTATCTACCGACACCCGATGGTCAAGGAAGGAAGTACTCTTTACGGGTATCTATGGGAATACAGCTGGGCGCTATTTTGGGAGTTTTTGTTTACCTGTTGGATTTATGTGCGGCATGGATTTCATGTCATCCAGGGCTGTAATCCCCCTGACGATATTTTCTTGGTTGCTCTGCCCTTTAAACTCTTGGGAGTCAAATATATTTTCGACCATCACGATGCTGATCCGGAACTGTACCTTTCGAAGTACGACAAGAAAGGATTCTTATACAAGGTTCTGGTTTGGCTCGAAAAGCAGAGCTATCGTTTCAGCGACGTGGTCATGGCCACCAATTTCAGCTACCGAGATCTGGCTATAACCAGAGGGGGTCTAGCCCCGGATGATACGTTCGTTGTACGCAATGGACCCGATGTGGAGACTTTGAAGGCTGTTCCTCCCAATCCTGCACTGAAGCACGGCAAATCTTACCTAGTCGGTTATGTAGGAGCCATGAATATCCAAGATGGCTTGGATATCCTTCTGGATGTAGCGCTACATATCAAGAAATTAGGAAGACGCGACATCCATTTCACCTGCGTCGGTGGAGGTTCTGAACTAGCAAGACTCCGGAAGATGACACGGGACATGAATCTCTCGGACATGGTCGACTTCCCCGGAAGAATCCCCGATCCGGAACTGTTTGAGATCCTCTCGACTGCAGATGTCTGCGTGAATCCGGACAAGCCGTGTGAGATGAACGATATTTCGACGATGATCAAAATCATGGAATACATGGCTCTTGGCAAACCCATCGTGCAATTTGATTCGAAGGAGGGAAGGTTTAGCGCCAATGAAGCGTCTCTCTATGCCGACAAAGAAGATTCGGTGAAGGATTTCGCCAACAAAATCCTCTGGTTGCTTGAGAAGCCTGACGAGAGAAGAAGAATGGGAGAATTCGGACGAAGCAGAGTCGAAGAAGAGCTCGCTTGGAAATATTCTGTTCAAAATCTGCTCGCCGCTTATCAGAGAGCCTTCAGCAAACGCGAATCGAAATTACCCTAGAAAGCATGGGGAGCAGTTAAGTGGCAGTTCCACTCCTCTGGTAAAGCCCTTCTTACCAATTGCGACGTCACGGAGACAGATGGGAAGTTCGCTCGATGATGCATTACAGCAAGATTCTCCGGCCCAGGAGGAAGGCCTCACCCTGGCGACCGAACACACGGCATGGCTCGTGTATACGAAGTGGACCCACTCCGCGACCCCGGTGGCAGAATCTATTGCAGCAGCATCCCGATGCCTCCATTTTCCATCATGTGGGGTGGCTCCGTGCGCTACACCGCACGTACGGATATGAGCCGGTCGTTTTCACGGCTTCTCCGCCGAATTCTGATCTAGAGAGTGGGCTGCTCTTCTGTCGCATCCGGAGTTGGGTAACAGGCAACCGCATGGTCTTGCTGCCCTTTTCCGACCATTGTGCACCTCTTGGCGAGCCGGACGAGAAATTCGAGAGTTTGCTCCGTCACCTGCATACCGCCAGAGCCGGTCAGAGGGAAGGACTCGGTACGTCGGAGGGTACATCATGCCGAAAGAGTTGGGGTCGTCGAGGTCTGTGGAAGCTCAGAGGTACTCCTGAGGGATTTCTACCAGCTGTTGGTTCGGACGCGAGCGCGTCACAACTTGCCTCCGCAGCCCTACGCATGGTTCAGGAACCTACTCGATGGGATGGGAAGTGCTGCGGACCTGCGCATCGCCTATATGGAACAGATTCCCGTGGCTGCGGTCTTGATCCTACATTTCAAAGACAAGAGCTACTACAAGTATGGTTGCTCCGACGAAAGATTCCACCACTTTGGCTCCATACCCTTCCTGCTCTGGCGCGCGATTCTCAATGCGAAATCGATCGGATCGAAGACTTTCGATCTCGGGAGGACGGCAGTCGATCAGCACGGCCTTCTCAAATTAAAGAGCCACTGGGCGACGGAATGCGAATAGGCGACCTATTGGAAATTTCCTCCGGGACCGTCCTTCGGCTCGCTCCGAGGTTGGAAACTAAGCGTCGTCAAGCGCGTTTGTGCGTATACGCCAGATCGCCTTCCGAGAATTACCGGGACCCTGCTGTACCCTCACATCGGTTGAAGTGCACCCTGAACTGATTGCTCAAATTTGGAATTTGGTTCCTTTTGCTTCACAGAAAAAAAACCTATAATCAGGTCAATCATCAGCCAGGTCGAATCGAGCTCCGCAGGTAAATTCATTCTGGGCTAGCTTGTGCGTGTTGATCGGATTTAGGCGAAATCTTTTCCCAATGGTTAGATTGAGACGCTAGGTTATGTCGAATATTCTCTCGGAATACTACAGAACTCCTCTCGTCTCTGCTGCCGTTTATCCTTGCGCGGGCCCTGAGAATGGAACTGGCTTCTTTCGCTTTGGCGGTGACGTTGTGTGTTATGGCGAATGCTCGAGCGGGGTAGCGGCCGATGTTCAGGCTTCCGCTCACTTCGATGCCTCAAGGGCAATGGTCATCGCCAACTCAGAAATTCGTTTGCCATTCGACATCTCAAAGATAATCGATAATCTGCGAATTGAACGTTATGTCGGACAATCGAGTTCCGGGCGAAAGCGGTTCGCTCAGCATCCGCTGATCCGCGAGGGTTATTACTCAGTGCGAGAACTATTGCCTGTCTGGGTGCGCCGACACCTTCAAAGGGCCTACTTCAGGAATTGGCAAAGCTTGCAGTTTCCGCATTGGCCACTTGACTTAACGGTTGACTCGCTGCATGAATCGTTCCTGAGGCTCGCGATGATAGCCCAAGGCCGCGAGAAGATTCCCTTCATCTGGTTCTGGCCCGAGGGTGCGGCTGGCTGCGTCATTGTGACCCACGATGTGGAGACCGCAGCGGGACGCGACTTCAGTTCTTCTCTCATGGATATAGATCAGTCACACGGGTTCAGGGCTTCTTTTCAGGTCATACCCGAGAAGCGCTACGACGTGCCCGAAAGTTACGTGAGCGAAATTCGAGCTCGCGGCTTTGAATTTAACATCCATGATTTGAATCATGACGGACAACTTTTCGAACAAAAAGATGAATTTCTGCGACGCGCAAAGAAAATCAATGAATACGTAAAGAGATATAACGCGCGTGGGTTTCGCGCCGGTGCCATGTACCGCAACTTGGATTGGTTCGATGCCTTTGAGTTTTCCTATGATATGTCGGTACCGAATGTGGCCCACCTCGAACCACAGCGAGGCGGCTGCTGCACGGTCATGCCTTTTTTTGTTGGAAAGATTCTTGAGATCCCACTGACGGCCACTCAGGACTATGCTCTTTTCCACATTCTGAACGACTATACGATCGACCTATGGAAGAAACAGATCGACCTGATTCGGCAAAGAAATGGGCTCTTGAGCTTCATTACACATCCGGATTACTTGATCAATCGGCGTTGTCGCCGCGTTTATGAATCTCTCCTTGCTCACCTTAGACAAACTGCCGACCGCGAGCACATCTGGAAAACGCTGCCCGGAGAGTTGGACCGGTGGTGGCGCGCACGCAGTGAGATGAAACTCGTCGAGGACAGCAAGGGATGGCGAATTGAAGGCCCCGAAAGTGAGCGTGCGCGCATCGCGTACGCCACACTGATGGGCGATCGAATCGCTTTTACCGTTGCTAAGACTTCTGATAGTTCTTCTTGAGGTCAAGTGACAGCACTGCTGAAATGTCCGGTGCAGCCAGCAGCGTATTGTCGGCACATTGGAAGGACGGAGTCACAGATTAAAAACGTGCGGAGGATCCGTTCGAGCGTGCGGTTGTCCTCTCCTTGCTCAGTAGCGGGCACCAGTAAGCAAAAGGCTGTCCATAAGGGATAAGGAATTGCCCATGCCTGCAGTATTCACCCCCTATCTTGTTCCGTTTTAGAGGGTTATAGATGATTAGTTGGCCATACAATTGCTCCGCACTATCTCATCTCGGATAGCGGGCAGCTCGCACAGAATTGGAGCAGTGCCCATCTCGTTCCATTTTTGGGCCGGCTGGGTTTGTCTCCTAGGTGAGAGTTGGAGTATTGCGGCGCTCGGCGCTCGCTTGTTTGTGGATTTTAGGTCGCCATCCTCTCGCTAAGTAGGACTGAGCACGGCTCGTATCATGATTTCACAGAGGTTTCCGTTAGTGACCACAAAACGGAAAGTACCTCGCTCCCGGTACATAGCGACAGGACGGAAGAAACTCGATGAGCTAGTTGTAGAAGGAACATCAAGATGTGCGGTATCGTCGCCATTTTTTCGCCACGTACGCCGATTGCCCGCGAGGCCTTGGAGAAGGCAACAAAGAGCCTTCGTCATCGCGGGCCAGATGGGCAGCGCCACTGGATCTCATCGGATCGGCAGGTCGCTCTCGGGCACGCGAGGCTCAGCATTATCGACCTCACGACCGGAGATCAACCCATCGCGAACGAGGACGAGAGACTTCGAATTGTAGTCAACGGCGAATTCTACGGTTACGAAGCGATTCAGAAGGAGCTCGAGCAGGCAGGACACAAGCTTCGGACCAGGTCCGATAGCGAGATTGCCCTTCATCTATACGAGGATCTGGGTGTTCACTGCCTGCACCGATTGCGGGGAGAATTCGCAATCGTGCTCTGGGACAGCCGAAACCGTACGATTTTCGCGGCGCGCGACCGATTTGGCATCAAGCCGCTCTTCTACGCCTTTCATGATGGTGCGCTCTATTTCGCCTCGGAAGTGAAAGCTCTCTTCGCGGCGGGAATACCGGCGCGTTGGAACCGTGAATCCGTTTATCACTCCCTCGAATTCGGTGGGAATCAGACGCGCACGCTATTCGAGGGCGTTTCTCAAATTCCCCCAGGCCATTACATGGTCGCAACCGATGAGCGCGTCCAGTTAAACCAGTATTGGGACTTCGACTACCCGAAAGCGACTGATTCTGCGCCCAGCCGCTCAGATTCCGAATATGCCGACGAGTTCCGTCACGCGCTCGAGGAAGCTGTCCGCATTCGTCTCCGTGCCGACGTTCCGGTAGGTTGTTATTTGAGCGGTGGAATTGATTCCTGCGCAATTCTCGGCCTAGCGGCACGGCACCACCCCGAACCCATACGCGCTTTTACACTGGCCTTTGACCGACAGGAATATGACGAGAGTGCCGTTGCCAGGGAAATGGCGGCGAAGGCGGGGGCTGAATTCTTTCCCATATCCATCTGTCAGGACGACATCGCAGATAACTTTGCTGATGCTCTACTGCAATCGGAGACGCTATGTGTGAACGCACATGGCGTAGCCAAATACCTCTTGAGTCGAGCCGTGCGTCAGGCTGGCTATAAGGTGGTTCTGACAGGAGAAGGGTCCGACGAAATCCTGGGCGGCTACTTGCACTTCCGCCGTGACATGCTTTTCAACAATTCCAACGGACAAGCACTGACAGGTTCTGCGGCTCTTCCGCAAAAGCTTGAGAAACTCAGTCCAGAATCGCCCGGCTTAGTGCACACCAATGGAAACCGTCGTGCTCTCGATGGCATCCGGCGGCTTTTGGGTTTTGTCCCCGCCTGGATAGAAACTTCGTCTACTCAATCGGCAAGAATGCGCGCGGTGTTGGCCGACGAATTCCTTGAGTCGTTCAGGGAACGTGACGGGTTCCGCTGCTTCTTCAACGATATTGATGTCCCTGGCCAGCTCACGGGACGACATCCGCTGCATCAATCACTCTATCTCTGGGCGAAAACCAGGCTGCCCAACTACCTACTTACGCTCTTGGGGGATCGGATGGAGATGGCCCACTCCATCGAAGGTCGCGTCCCCTTCCTCGACCATCACCTGGTGGAAGTGATCCGCTCTCAGCCCGTGACACAAAAGATCCGTGGAGCGACGCAGAAATATGTACTGAGAGAATCGGTGCGTGGCATTATCACTGATACCGTCTATCGCAGGCCGAAGCACGCGTTTCTGAGCCCGCCGGCAGCGCTTAATCCAAAAGGGCGATTGAGTGTGCTCATGCAGGATATGCTTCGAGGCCCAGTCCTGGCCTCGATGCCATTCTTTGATCAGAGGAAAGTTATAGGCCTCCTGGACAATCTCTACACCATGGATGAGGGCTTGGGTCTGGCGAACGATCAGGTTCTAATGATCCTACTGAGTGCATCTGTTCTCCACGATCGCTTCCACATTTCGGCCTAAGATTTCGAGCTGTTACAAGACGCTTACGATTCTTACGATGGCCCCGGTCGTACCCGATAGGTAAGCGCCATGCGTTCCAGCTCCTTTCCCAATTGGTCTGCGCTTCACCAACTGTTGCTCCTTCCAGACCCCGAACGCACGCTGACAACTTCCAAAAGAAATTGGCTTAGGCGTGGCCCTCGTCGGTGTGTTGGTGTTCCCAATCTCTCAGTCCGTACACCTGAGCATGATACCAGGGGACGGTGCCTGCAGGGAGTGAACTCAGACACCCCTCCCCCGAGAAGAACCGAAGAACCCGAGCACCACCTGGAGGAGATGTTGGCGCAGCGCATTTACGGCTGACGTGGCGTCGAACCGTTCATCTCTTCTTTTTTCTTGGCATTCTGGCGTTGTTGGCGTGCCAGCACCAGCAGCTGCGCGTTGGCTGTCAATACTTCGCGGACGGCGTCTTGAAACTCCCGACCCGCCTGGACCCGACGCCGGACCTCCTCGACCCATTCCTTGGGGATGTGCTGCACCTGCTTCTTCCCTTGGACCATAAAGGTCAGTGACCAGACGGGATGGCCGCGGTCATCGGCACAATGACAGGTGGGCTTGCCGCAGCGGAGATGCGTGAGCGAGAGAGAACCAGGGAGCGCCTCCTCGGGGATATGGAAACGGCGCAGCAGCTGGAACTTGCGCTGACGCAATCGGGAAGCAAGCGGGCCTCGGGCTTGATGAGCCATCTTCATGTATACATACAATAAGAGGGGTCCAAAAGCAAGTAGCGTCGGCCAATGCGAAAATAGGAGTCTACTGCGGAAGGACCGTCAAACGGGAGAAAACCGCAATCTTACAAGGGTGGGGCGGGCCCGGGGCCGTCAATCTTCCGAAACGGCTGGATCTGGGTGATCTGAGTCGGCCCCAGGAGCTCTGGCATGGGGAAGGTGGTGAAGGATCTCTTGCTTTTCGTTGTCTGGTTGTCGAGTTTCCTGATGCGTACCAGATCCGCATTACATGACGTTTCGATTAGCCCAGGGTTGAAAACAAATCAGTTCCGGGAGAAAGGAGAACAACAAGACGAACTTCAGCTAGCCGCGCACAGGTCCTGCGTGGCATAGCATCCTAATATTTCCGGGCCCAAAGGTGTTTCAAAAGGGTCAAAAGGGCGGGTCAAGAGTTCGGCCGTCCCACCGAGTAATACTCAAACTTCAGATCCTGCATACGAGAAGGAGACAAAAGGTTGCGACCATCGAAGACCGCTGGGCGTGCCATGACATCGCGGACACGCCTCCAATCCAGCCTGAGAAACTCTTCCCAATCCGTTGCGATAACCAGGGCATCTGCGTGCTCGGCAACATCAAGAGCATCTGCTCCGCACATCATGTCTGGGTATACAGAACGGGCTTGCCTCATAGCTCGTGGATCGTAAGTACGAACCTGCGCACCGGCTGCCGTGAAACGCTTAAAAAGTTCGATCGCAGGCGAGCCCCGAATGTCATCGGTATCGGCTTTGTGCGCGAGACCGAGCAAGCCGATGCGTTTGTCATTCAGTACCCACAACGAATGTTGAACCTTATCGAAGAAAAGATCGATTCGGCTGCGATTCACTTCCTCGGCCGCATGGAGAATTCCGGCTTCCACTCCTGTTCGCTCTGTCAGCCTGCAAAAAGATCGAAGGTCTTTCGGCAATCGGGAGCCACCAAAGCCGAGACCTGCCTCTAAAAAGCCGGGTCTGATCCGCGAGTCAAGTCCAACTGCTCTGGTTACCTCCTCGACATCTGCGCGAAGACGCTCGCACAGATCCGCAAGCACATTGGCGTAGGAAATCTTCACAGCAAGGAAAGCATTGGAGGCGTACTTAATTAGCTCAGCGCTGTGAATGTTGGTCAGAAGAAGCTCAGGGGGCTTGCGCGTCGGACATCTTTCACGGTGTACCGGGCAGCGGAAATCCTGCTCAAGTACTGGGGCGTAGATTGATCGGAGGGTTATTTCTGACGCAGAGTCTTCCACCCCCAGAAGGATGCGGTCAGCGTGCAGAAAATCTTCGACTGCGGAGCCTTCCCGGAGTAACTGGGGGTTAGAAGCAACACAGAAGGAAACGTCGCGGTTCCGCCTATACACCCTGAGAAGATGTAAGAGCTGCTCGCCGGTCTGAACGGGCACAGTACTCCGGACCACGATAAGCTTTGATGTATCCACTGCTTGGGCAATCTGCCGCGCGGCGGTGTCCAAGGCCGAGAAGTCTGAATCGCCGTTCTCGAGTTGGGGAACGCCAACGCAAAGAAAGACGACCTCCGCATCCTTCGCCGCTTTGCCGGAATCGGGGGCAAGCGCAAGAGTATGCGCACAGCGGCTACGATGAAATAGTTCATCGAGATGAGACTCATAGACCGGAAGATGGCCTTCTTCGAGCAGTCGCAACAGTTCTGTGTCGCGGTCGACGCAAGTCACATGATGCCCGATAGAGGCGAGGCAGATACCAGTGATCAAGCCCACGTGACCACAGCCGATGACGGCGATTCGCAAGCGTAACCCCTCGAAGTACCCGCAGCATTGTACGTCGAATTAGCTTCGTCGTCCGGCCCTAGTGAAGAGGATATCGGGGACCGGAAAATTGAAAAGCAGAGAATCGCTCGAATTTGACGCAAGGGCAATTCCCTCAATGGACGGAGGCACTGGATGTAGGCGCCCGGGTCGACTCCGAGAAGTATGTCTGCAAGAGCGATTGATTGGGTCTAAGCTGCAATCCAGTTTTGTTGTCCACCTTCTGCGAGTTATGGCCTCGTTTGCCGGGCACCTGAGCTCTCCAAGTTGAAGGTGTCAGGAGCCTTCCGTTTGTGGAGTATACGTATCCGAAGTATGCCTGTACATCTCTTACTGTAGGCGACGGCCAGCTGGGTGCACCGCAGACTAGAAAGCCTTTCCATAGGTATTTCTGCTCGAGCGCGATGGGGCAGCGCTACCAGCCCGCCAGGTCAAGGCATGGTCTGTTTTCAAACCAAAGCTAGGTGACCCACGTCCAAGCCAATCAAGCGGTCGCTTCAACAGGAACTCAAGGATTTACCTGACCATCGATTGGGGGTTCTCCGCTCCACCCGACCGACTTGCTTGTCCAACGAGACAAACACATGAGTCGTATTAACGAAGCGTTGAAAAAGGCCAAAAAAGAAACAAAATACCACACAAGCAGCGGAGACGATAACGTTGTTTCTAGCGGCGCCTCCCCTTGAGGCAATCGCGGGGAACGGCTCGTCTGCCAAAGCGGCAGGAACCCTGCTACGTACCGACACGCTAACATCCCTTCGTCTACGAGGTCCGCACTCGGGTTTCGATGGCCTTGTCACGCATTTTGCACGTAGGGAGTGGCACACTGCGCCTCCGGTCACGAATTCGCTTCTTCAGTCCACCCGCAGCCTTCTCTACCTTCTTCATGGTTCGCGTCAGCACGCGCGCTCCATCTCCTAATAAACCGCTGTCCGTCGGATAGTGAATATTCGTTTCCACCACCGTGGTGTCGACCCTCATTTTCCGTCCTCGCACCACTCCTTGCTCTCGCGCCAACCCCATCAATCGTTCGTGCAGCTCTCCGATCACTTCTGGTCCGATAACTTGCCCCAGTCGTGCCAGCGTTTTGGCATCCGGTACTTTCTCGTCCCCAATGCGGGTGAACGCGCGATAGACCAACTCCGCTCGTGCTTCTCGCTCCAGCGTGTTGTAACTCCAGTTCCGCACGTGCTTCAAGATCAACAACCGCAGAGCCACTTCCGCCGGTGTTTGCGTACGTCCATGCGTCCGGCTCTTCCGATGTCGCTTTCCTTGTAGCTACCTGACCCACCTCAAGGTCACGCAACCTTGCTTCAACACGAAATCTTGATTCGAGGGTTTACCTGATCCTCGATGAAGCGTTCTCCTCCGCTCATTTACTGTCTCTACCCGATTGCCAGGCCAAACGGTCTGGTCTAGGGTCAAAACGGTCCCCAGGGCTCCTTAAATGCTTCCGCGTGAGGACCTATGTCCTAGTAGATCGCCAACCGCGGTTGCGTGACTTGCCGGGCAG
>Ga0307475_10000240_pt1 | contig 33728 bp, 21 predicted proteins | sample atmos_gasesECM1C_FD_203317 | JGI IMG/M metagenome (GOLD analysis project Ga0307475, IMG submission 203317) | Hardwood forest soil microbial communities from Morgan-Monroe State Forest, Indiana, United States - atmos_gasesECM1C_515 | ecosystem: Environmental > Terrestrial > Soil > Temperate... | reverse complement strand
CTCCCATTTCCCCTTGCGCCCCAAATGAACCCTCCCCAAATCTTCTTTGTCTCGGGTTACATCTTAAATGGCGCGACGTTGTCCCCTCTGGTTACATTTTAGATGGCGCGATACGGCGCGTTGACATCCCGTTCCATTCGCTCCTAACATGAGCGACCATGGCTGGGGCAGATGCGCTAATCGGGACGACAATTTCGCATTATCGAGTGACGGAGAAGCTCGGTGGCGGCGGAATGGGCGTGGTCTATAAGGCGGAAGACACCCGCTTGCATCGGTTTGTGGCGTTGAAATTTTTGCCCGCTGAAGTGGCTTGCGACGCGCAAGCGCTGGCGCGATTTAAGAGGGAAGCACAAGCAGCATCCGCGCTGAATCACCCGAACATCTGCACAATCCATGACATTGGAGAAGAGAATGGCCGGGCGTTTATCGCCATGGAGTTCCTCGACGGGCACACGCTGAAATACGAAATCAGCGGACGGCCGATGGAGCTGGACCGGGTGCTGGAGATCGGGATGGAGGTGAGCGACGCGCTGGAAGCGGCGCATTCGGAAGGGATCGTGCACCGCGATATCAAACCGACAAACATCTTCATAACTAAACGGGGACACGCGAAGATTCTGGATTTTGGGCTGGCGAAGGTGGGAAGGCAGAAAGGTGGAGCGGAAACGCTGGCCACGTTGGATATGGAGGAAGAATATCTGACGAGTCCGGGGACCGCACTGGGGACGGTGTCGTACATGTCGCCGGAGCAGGTGAAGGGGAAAGAACTGGACGCCCGGACGGACCTGTTCTCGTTCGGCGTGGTGTTGTACGAAATGGCGACAGGCGCGCTACCGTTTCGGGGCGACACTTCGGGAATGATCTTCAATGCGATTCTGGAAAAGCCGCCATCGCCGGCGGTGCGATTGAATCCGGATATACCCGTGAAGCTGGAAGAAATTATCAACAAGTGCCTGGAGAAGGACCGGGAGATACGCTGCCAGTCTGCGCCGGAACTTCGGGCGGATTTGAAGCGACTGAAGAGAGACACGGATTCAAATCCCGTCGCGGGGCAGTCGTCAGGATCGACGAGTGCTGACAGAGCGGAGTGGAGTGGGCCAAGCAGCGGCAGGGTTAGCGAATCCTCGGGAAGGGCGAGCCCCGCGCCTGTCGAGAGTGCGCCGATAGCGTCGACGGCGAGAACCGAGGTAAGTGGGGGAAAGCGAAAAATCATTTATGTCGGGATAGCAATTGTGCTGGCGGTGGTTGCAGGAACAATAGCGATCAGGAGGTTGGGGAAAAGAAGCGGGGCGGAGATTGATGCCCGGAAGATGACATTGCAGCAGATCACGGACCACGGTCGGGCGGCAACGTTTGCAGCGATTTCGCCGGATGGGCGGCTGGTGGCCTACGCCAAGAGAGAAGCGAATCGAAGCCTGCGGGTGAAACAGATTGCGACGGGGAGCGAAGTCACGGTCGTGCCGCAACAGCTGGGGTTCTATCTGGGGGCGACGTTTACGCCAGACGGCAACTATTTATATTACGTGCATACGGATCCGGGAAACGCCAACAACTACAACGTGTACGCGGTGCCGTCCATGGGAGGAGGGTCGCGGGCGGTGGTGACGGATGTAGCCGGCGCGGTGTCGTTTTCTCCAGACGGAAAGAGGATGGTGTACACGCGCGCAGTACTGCAGAAAAAGTCCATGCAACTGCTGATGTCGAACGCGGACGGGAGCCAGGAGAAGACGCTTTACGAAGCGGCAGAAAATGCCTTCATGTCCGTGCCAAGTTGGTCGGGTGATGGAGAGCGGATCGCGATCGTTACGAGGGAAGTGGGGAAGGATACGCAGTTGCGCGTGTTGACAGTGGCGGGAAAAGAAGAGAGGCGCTTGAGGGCACCGGCGTTTTCCTTCGATGTCGCGTGGCGCGCTGAGGGCACGGGGCTGTTCGTGTCGGGGTCGGAAAAAGTGACGGATCAGAACACGCAAATCTGGTTTGTGCCATACCCGCAGGGGCAAGCCGTTAGGTTAAGCAATGACCTGGACGGATACAACAGCGTAAGCGTGACGGCCGATGGGAACTCGCTGGTGACCTCACGAATGCGGCAGTTAACAACGATTTTTGTGGGGAACTCGCCGGCGGTGCTGAATGGCAAGTTGAAGTGGGAATTGGAAGGGATCTCAAGCGAACAGACAGCGGGGGCAAACGGGTTAGCGTGGACACCTAGCGGAAAGCTACTGGAACTGGATTCGAGCTACCGGTTGTATATCCGGGAGAGCGACGGTGGCGGGCGGACACGGCTGGGAGAAGGGAGCGAAGGAATTTTCGAGGCGCAAGGGTGCGGAAGCGACGAGACCGTGGTGGTGACGCAGGTCGCGGGAGACCAGCGCGTTAGCGTTAATGTGTGGAGAATGAATACGGCAACGGGGGAGAGCAAGCAACTGACGAATATCAAATCCGCCGTATCGATTTCCTGCACGCTAGATGGGAAATGGGTGGTGTATCAGGATGGTGAGAACGCGACGATTTACAAGGTGCCAAGCGAAGGTGGACCACCGACGAAACTGCTGGGCGGAAATGTAACGAATCCGGTAGTATCGCCGGACGGGAAATTTCTACTGTACGGAGAAACAGAGGGGCAAGGGGCGAGTCAAAAGTTCTACCTGGTTGTCGCGAAGTTGGAAGGAGGAGCGCCGGTAAAGAAATTCCTGATGCCGATGGATATGGGAAATGTGAATGGAGGGCCAGGGCTGGGGTGGGCGCCGAACGGGCAGGGACTGACGTTTCTGAACACGTCCGGGAATTCGCAACACCTGATGATGCAGCCGATGGCGGGAGGCAAGCCGGTGCAGTTGACGCATTTCGACACGGAGCCTGCGCTGCTGGTGGCGTACGCATGGTCGCAGGATGGGAAGAAGATCGCCTTGACACGAACGAGGTATAACGCGAGGGATATCGTGATGTTCACGGGATTGAAGTGAGCAAAGAAATTAGAGCAAGGAAGAAAAGACGAGCTAACCGATGGCGGTGCGGGAAGGCGACGTATTGTAGAATGTTTAAGTATTGAATCTGTGATTATACCGAGGTGTCGACGCAACTTCGCGAACCATGACTCTCGCGGAACTGTCTCGGGTCGTTTTGTCGGTTCCGGTCGAGGCCAAACCGGGCGATCCTGTCGCCATCGTAGTGACGAGAAAACTGTAATGGCTGAAGGTTCGCGCCACGAGCTTCACGTACCACGACCGATGCCGGGCGGAGGCTGAAGAATCTCCGGTACCTTCCACCGTTTCAGGCCAATGCGGATTGCGCCGAATAAGCAGACGGAGGAAGAGGGCCCTGCCCCGATAACCGCACCGAGATGCCGGAGCTGCATTACCGCTGGGGTTTCTCGCTCTGACGCGACGGGGAACCGCGAAGTCCTCAGGCCGGGCCGGACTTCGGTGAATTCTGCATGACACGGAGCTGCACCAAGTAGCACTATATCCACAGGACGTTAGGGCCCTAACTGCGCCGGTTCCAAGAACGGAAAAATTGGTTCACGACTGCGGCCGTATTCTCCTAGCTTGTTCGACAACTCTTGCGTCGCCGCCGCCGACAAGTGCTGCTGGCGTCTAAGGACCGGTCGGAACGCGTGCGCGGATGCGAGGTGCAAGCCTAGAATGCCGCCTGAACAAGAAAAAACCGCGGATCACCGTCCCACCGGAATTACGGTCAGCCATATTCTGGATCATGAGCTACGGCAGGTGCAAAACAGCCGAGTGGAGCGGCTTGCGGCTGGAGAGAACAGCCACAAGCCAGTCGACAATTTGATCGGGTTGGCTTTTTCCGGGGGCGGCATCCGAAGCGCCACGTTTAATCTTGGGGTTCTTCAGGGACTCGCGCAGCTGGGCTTGCTGCACAAATTCGATTATCTTTCCACGGTTTCTGGAGGTGGCTACATCGGAAGCTGGCTGATGGCTTGGATGCATCATCAGAAGATCGGCATCCGGGAAGTGGAAAAGAGACTGGCACCAACAGCGTACCTGGCTGGGCGAGTCGCAGAACCCTCTGAGGTGCGCTTCCTTCGCAATTACAGCAACTATCTGACACCCCGGACAGGCATTTTAAGCGCGGACTTCTGGGCCTTCGTGGCCAGCTATCTGCGAAACACTCTCCTCAATCTGATTATCCTTCTACTGTTATTGCTGAGTTTGCTGTTGCTGCCGCGAGGCATCGTCTATCTTCCGCACTTTCTCGACCGCTTCGACCATTCGGGATATGTTTTTGCCTGGCTGACCGCTAAAACGCCGACCGAGACTGGTTTTGCGCAGTACTGGGCGGTTGTGGTCGGCTTGGCTTGCGGGTTGGTCGGCGTCGTTGGCATGGGCTTGAATCTCTGTTGGGTAAACCCGCCAAAGGAATCAAAGATCTGCTGGATTGCCAAGCCTTGGGCCATCCAAGTGTTCATCCTGGTTCCGCTGTTTCTTTCGGCGGCTTTGTTCAGTTATGGCCTGGACCAGATTTTCCGCTACGACTTGCCACCGGATAACCTCCTCCTGTCGGTTATGTCAATCAGTTTGGGTGCGTACTTCTCTTTTTGGGCGGCTGCCTGCTTGGCGCGATGGCTGGCACGGCTTGTGATCTGGCGGGGTTCGGATGGTGGACCGTCAAGCAGGGTGATCCTGCCGACCGCGTTTCTAGCCGGAGCGCTGGGTGGTCTGCTGCTTTTGCCGTACGCACAGAGTGTGAATGGACAACCAACTCCTCACACGGTTATGGGGGTGTGGGAAGTGGTGAGCTTCGGAGCACCCATCCTCGTCGCGTTCATGCTGGTGACTGGGGCGGTCCATATCGGCCTCATGGGCCGCCAGTTCCTCGACGCGTACCGGGAATGGTGGGCGCGGCTCGGAGGGTGGCTAGCCGTCTATGCGGGCGGGTGGGCACTGCTCTTTCTCTTGGTTGCCTACATGCCCGTTTGGCTGAACGCTTTTATGGTTCATGAATATGCAAAGCATCACTATCGATTCACGGTCAGCGGCGTGCTACTGTGGGCCGCTTCGACCGCGTACGGTGTGTTGTTTGGCAAAAGTTCGGCAACTCCATTAAGAATTCCAGATGCCCCGTGGAAGGAAAAAATACCAGCTCTCGCTGCGCGCGCGACCCCCTATATCTTTATCCTGGGATTGCTCGCGGGGTTATCCATATTTTCGGCGCGGGTGGCGGCTATTTTCTACGGCGAGCCCTTCAGGCTGAGCGCGGCCAGCGATTACGTAAGTCTCAAGGTCTCTTTCCTCTGGATAGTTTTCGCAGCTGTCGCGCTCCTGTTTTCCTGGCGTGTAGACATCAATGCATTCTCGACACACCTGCTATACCGGAACCGTTTGGTGCGGTGTTATCTGGGCGCCTCGGTCCCCGGCCGCCGGGCCCAGCCATTCACTGGATTTTCCGCTGAAGACGACTTGCCGCTCTCCGCGCTGCAAATCCCTTTGACCAACTCCGGCCCGGAATCAAAAGCGCGTCCCGTGGTGTTGTTAAATGCCAGCGTGAATGTGACTCGTGGGAAAGAACTCGCGCTGCAAACGCGCAAAGCGCGGTCCTTTATGTTCACTCCGGCTCATTCAGGGTACACGCGGCCGCTGCCGGGAAGCCCCGAACAGCAGAGCCAGTTTTCGGAGACGGCTTTGGCGGGGGTCGAAAAACCGGGCACCGAGAAAGGAATAAGTCTGGGGACGGCCATGGCGATCTCCGGTGCTGCAGCCAGCCCCAACATGGGCTCTCATTCTGAATCCGCGCTCGCCTTCCTGATGACACTGTTTGACGTTCGCCTCGGGTGGTGGCTCGGAAATCCAGGGAAGAGCAAGTGGCTGCGAGGCAGCCCGGATCTGGGTTTCTTGTGTCTTTTGAAAGAACTCTTCGGCGCCGCGAGCGATGAGAGCGAATACGTCTACTTGTCTGACGGGGGCCACTTCGAGAACCTGGCAGTCTACGAACTCGTGCGCCGTCGCTGCAAACTGATCGTTGCTTGTGATGCTTCGTGCGATCCGGGTTACACTTTCGCGGATCTTCACAATGCTATGGAACGGTGCCGGACCGATTTTGGCGTGGAGATCATCCGGGTGACGCAACACCTGGTGCCACAAAATGGGCGCGTCGACCGCCACTTTGACCTCGGCAGAATCCGCTACACCCCTGGCAAGGAGAGCGATGATGGCGTGCTTGTGTATCTCAAGCCGGCGGTGAAAGAAAGCGACCCGGAGGATCTGCTTGGATACTGCAGATCTAACCAGGCCTTTCCCCATGACACCACGGCGGACCAGTGGTTCGACGAAGAGCGCTTCGAGAACTATCGCAACCTCGGCTACGTCAGTGCCCTCGCGGTGGAAAAGGAATTGGGAGCTAAGATCGCGAACGTGCTTGGTTGAGAGAAACATTCTATTGATTGGCGACCGCAGGGGGCGAGAGGAGGCGGCATAAGCGTTTCCCGTCCCAGCCCCCCCTCTTGACCGAAGGAAACATTTGGTGGGGCATTTAAGGAAGGTTTCCACGAGATCGTCAGTGAGACTTTCTGGAGGGTTTTCCTACCGCCTAAGGTGATTCGGCCGTCGCTGCACTGGAAGAAGCAAAACACCTCTTGCTCGCACGCCCCTCAATGAGCATTCTGATCGACGAATGTATCGATGAGCGATTCCGGAACTCTTTGCCCGGTTACGATTGCCAAACAGCCCGCTACGCTGGACTGGCAGTGCCAATGAAGGAGCTTGGCGCGTTCTCCAGCCCATCTACTATGGTCTCTTGCTAGTGGATTCCGCCTTCGGCGATACCGAGTGAGACCTCGCGTTGAAAGTCCTCATAGAGATCTGTAAAAGTCGCAAGCAGATTGTAGGCCGCCATATTGCGCAATAAGGGCACGGACAGGAACGCGGGCGAACTGATTTAGCAGCGGCAATACAGCTACACGGCAACAACCGGGAATCTTAAGAACTTGAAAATTCGTTTTGGCTTTGGCGGCGGCACAGGAATTGATCGACAGACAGCCGGTTGTTCCGCAGCGCGGCAAGAGGACCCGAGCCCCCGGCTGAGTCAAAAAAATATTGACAAAATGCTTTCGCCGGGCTTATAAATTTGCCCGCTTGGCCTTGGAGTGAGAATGGGGCCGCACAAATCCCCCCGTAAATGCGGCTCGTTTCGAGAGAAGAGTGCTATGCCTTCTCGTCTGAAGATCGGTGGTAACGTCACGGCCACCGCCTCAAGTCTTAATGTGCATTGGAACAAGTCGCGATATCCACCTCAACCCGCGAAATCGGGTGCGTTCGTGGCTGCGGATCTGGTTTTCTTCGGCGAGGGGAACGGGAAATTTGATGCCGTGGCCGCCAAGACAAGCAAGCTAGGTGCAGCAGCGGGTCCCGTAGCCTATCTCGCACAGGGACGCGAGTTTATCGCCAAGGCGTTCGGGAAACGTGCCGGATCGAAGCATCACGGCGAGTGGCAACTGCTTAGGTGGCGTCCATACGTGTGATAACCCTGTTGGCGATGCGTTTATCGCCTTTGCGCTTCCCCAGTAAGGCGAAGGATAAGATTAGCGGTGGAACCGTGCATGCCACGGTAGTCACTCCTGGCATATGTTGCGAGTGGCAAGAGATACCTCGTCAACGCTTCGGTGCGGCAATTTCGCACCGCGACTCGTGGGCCACCTGGCAATTTGTTTTCCCTTTGCCGGTCACCTACACCCTGCTTACTCAATCAACTTAAGACCAATGGAGGTTGAACGTCATGTTTCGCGAAATCAGAAGAATCCACGGCTTCGTCGTAATACTAATGCTGTTGTTTTTGAGTTCGCGTCCAAGCAGGCCCCAAACACACAGTACGTTTCAGCAGGGTGATGAGGGCTGGCAACTCGTATGGTCGGATGAATTTAGCGGAGCCGCGGGCTCGTTGCCGGATTCCAGCAAATGGACCTACGACACGGGCGGCGGTGGATGGGGGAACAATGAGGAAGAGGTGTACTGCGCTGCCGGTTCTAACGTTAGCCCTTGCAGCACGACCGCGCCCAATGCTTCTCTCGACGGTAATGGCAATCTGGTCATTTCGGCCATGAACACGAACGGCATCTGGACTTCGACGCGCATGAAGACTGAGAACATCGAGAATCTGCAGTACGGGCGCATCGAAGCCCGCATGAGGCTGCCCATGGGAGCTGGCATCTGGCCGGCGTTTTGGCTTCTTGGAGCTAACATCAATACCTCCGGCTGGCCACTCTGTGGCGAGATGGACGTCATGGAGTCAGTCCCCCAATACGGCCCATCCAAGACTTCCTCTACCATTCATGGGCCGTTTTCGGGCGGAAACGGGGTCGGCTCATCCTTTATTTTTCCCGATAGCGGCACAATAAGCGACTTTCATACCTATGGCGTTATCTGGTCTCCAAACGAAGCGCAGTTTTATAGAGACGACCCCAGCGCTCCATATTTCACCATCCGGAACACCAGCGATATACCTGGCGACTGGGTTTTCAACCATCCGTTCTTTCTCATCATGAATCTGGCGATGGGAGGTTATTTCCCCGGGTACACAAACAGCACGACGCCGAACCCCGCGGTAATGACAGTGGATTATGTGCGGATCTATCGCCGATCGCACGACCTGGTGGCAGGGCCGGTCTCCGTCAACGCGGGCGGGGATTCCGAGGGGAGTTTCTTCGCAGATACAAATTTCTTGGGCGGGAGTGCTGTATCCACTGAAGCTACGATAGACACTTCGCTTATTCCCGCGCCGGCACCTCCGCAAGCCGTTTATCAAAGCGCGCGCGAGGGCGAGTCGAAATACACGATTACAAACCTGGTCCCGTACGCACCGTATAAGGTGCAACTGCACTTCGCCGAAACTCAAGTCAATGAACCGGGGCAGCGGTTATTCGACGTAACGATCAATCAGCAAACTGTCCTCGACAACTTTGACATATTCGCTGCGGCTGGCGGCAAAAACAAGGCGATCACGGAAACTTTCAGCGCCAATGCCGATAATCAAGGCAACATCGTAGTCCATTTTGTCCCTCGTGGCGCCACGAAACCGCTGATCAACGGCTTCGTTGTCAGTCAGACCACCGATAATGAACCAACCAGTGGCCCGGTATTTCTCGACACGGGCGGTGGTGACGTGGGCAATTTTATTGCCGACACGGATTTTTCTGGAGGTAACCAGGCGAGCAGCTTCGCGACGGTTGACACCTCGCTCATCTCCAGTCCTGTTCCGCCACAAGCGGTCTTCCAAAGTGAGCGTTGGGCGCCAAGCACTTATACGATTGGAGGTTTCACGCCCGGAACTGCGCATACGGTCACGCTGTACTTCAACGAGATCTACTGGAGCCAACCAAGCCAGCGACAATTTAACGTTCTGATCAATGGTTCGCAGGTGTTGACGAACTTCGACATCGTTGCAATGACTGGAGCAAAGAACAAGGCAATCGAGGAGCAGTTCCAAGGGACGGCTAACTCGGCCGGGCAGATCATAATCCAATTCATGCGGGGTGCCGCCGACCAGCCGAAGATCAGCGGCATCGCAGTGAATTGAGCTGGCCGAATTGCTGGTTGTACACCTGCTTCAGTCAGTTCATAGCGTAATGCAGAAGATGAAAACACGACGGCCCGGAAATTCGAAAGAGCTTCCGGGCTGTTTTCCTTTCTCTCTCTATCTCAGACCTTAGTTAGACAACCACCGTTCATCTCCTCGAATCCCGTTGGGTTTTGCCCGGCATCCGCTCACAACGCGCCACCGGGGTGAGCGCTATCTCCGAGATGGCGCCGGCGCAGCTGGTGAAGCGGCTACAATGAAAGCTATGGCACTCAGAATCCCAAGTGGGCTCGCGGCTAGCTGCCGCAAGACCCCCCTGCGTGCGGCATGGCTCGAACGCCTGCCCGACGTGCTGCGAAACTTGGAGCACAGATGGTCGCTGACGCTCGATGCCCCGTTCGATGACGACGAGGTGAGTTGCTCGTATGTGGCTGCAGTCGTACGCGCAGACGGAACACCCGCGGTACTGAAGATCGCCATGCCGCATATGGAGGGAGAACACGAAATTCACGGGCTGCGTTTCTGGGACGGAGACCCGACTGTGCGACTACTCATGGCTGACGATGATCTGGGTGCCATGCTCTTGGAGCGTTGCGAGCCGGGGACGGTGCTGCGTACGCTGCCGGAACGCGAGCAGGACGTGGTGATTTCAGGTTTGCTGCGTCGTCTGTGGCGCGCGCCATTAGCACCACATCCCTTTCGCCCTTTGTCTGCTTTGGCAGAGTATTGGAGTGCCGAGACGCTAGCGCAGGTCGAGCAGTGGCCCGATACGGGACTGGTCCGCGAAGGTTTGCGTCTCTTTAAGGAGTTGCCGCGCACTGAACCCACAGAGTTCGTGTTAGCTACAGACTTGCACGCCGGCAACATCCTTCGGGCGGAACGCCAGCCATGGCTCGTCATCGACCCAAAGCCCTTCGTCGGAGATCCTGCCTACGACGCGACGCAGCACCTGTTCAATTGTTCTGCGAGATTGCGGTCGCAGCCCGACGGAATGATCCGAAGCTTTGCGGACCTGCTTGGCGTCGATCACGAACGCGTCCGGTTGTGGACGTTCGCTCGTGCAGCGGCGGAGCCGCGGGACGATTGGAGGAACGGCGATTTGCTGGCACTGGCTCGAGCAATTGCTCCGTAAGCTACGCACATCATCAAGGGTTCCAAAGGCTTGATTTGATGCATTTTCTGTTTCAGGAGACCAGAACCCCCCAACGTCTCTGCGGCTGACACCTTCCGCTTGTGCGAGGGTCTTTCCACTGCCGCGCCATTCATTCGTAACGTAACGCCTCCAGTGGGTCAACCTTCGCGGCACGCCGCACAGGCACCCAGCATGCCAATAGCGCTACTCCCACGAACAACGTTCCCACAACGATCAGCGTTGTGGGATCGCTAGGCTGCACGTCAAACAGAAAAGTTCTCAGGACTCGCGACAAAATAATCGCCAGCGCCACGCCTGCAAGTACACCACTCGCAATCAATCGAAATCCCTCGCCGAAGATCAGGTTCCGAATGGCCTTTTGTTCAGCACCAAGCGCGCTGCGAATTGCCAGCTCGCGTCGCCTCGAAGCCACCGAAAGCGAAAGTACGCCGTAAATTCCGACCAGCGTCAGCACGCTGCCCACAACCGAGAACCCAACGAGCAACTGCATCGCAAAGGTTCTTGACGCCAGCGAATCATCGCGAATCTGTTGCAAAGTCTTCGGGTTTTCGATGGCGGCGGTTGGATCGACGGCGCGCAACTCGCGCTCCACCGCGACCAGTACCGCCCGTGGGTCCGCCGCCGTGCGGATCACAAGATGTTTCGAAAACGCCGTCGCCTGCCACAACGATAGATAAATCTCGGGCGCCGCCGCCTGCGTCAAGTCGTCCGTACGACCATTCGAGACCTCGCCGACGATTTCCGTAGCTGGCTTGTCGCGCCCGTTCAGCCAAATCTTCCGTCCGATTGCATTGGCATGCGGAAAGTAGCGATCCGCAAATGCTTGGTTCACGATCGTTACGTTTGGATCCTTGCCCTCATCGCTTGAACGGAACTCCCGCCCGCCGAGCATTGCCACGCCCATCAGCTTGAAATAGTCCTCCGTGACGGCGCGCAGCGGCAACGCCGTTTTTTCGCTCTCCTTGGTTGCTGGAGGCTGCCCTTCGATTTCCAAAGTCGCCGGCCAATTGTTGCCGGTAAGCGGCACTCCCCAAGCGAAAGCTGCGTATTGAACCCCGGGAATCGCTGAAACCCTTTGCAAGGCGTGCCGGTGAAAACTGGCCCACTCGGAATAGCTCCGCACTTCGGTAACACTCATCGTCAAGATACGACCGGTGTTGTAGCCCGATGGGACCTTGGCAATTTTCACCATGGTTCGAATCAGTAGCCCCGCCCCTACCAGCAGCGCCAAAGTCAACGCCGTTTGCACCATGGTGACCCCGCGCAGAAGCCGCCGTTCCCCGAGTCCTGCCGTTCCTTTGGGTCCGGCGTTCTTCAGCACCTCCATCGGATCAAGCCGAAACGCCCGCAGCGCCGGAAAAACCCCCGCGAAAACCGCCGCCAGAACCGCTGCACCCAATCCCCAGGCCAGCACCCCCCACCCGGCCGTCACGACTTCGAGCCGCGGAATTGCATGTCCCGCAATCAACTTAAACAGTTTCACGACTCCGAACGCCAGCCCCACTCCGAACCCCCCACCCAGCAGCGCCAGTAACAGACTCTCCGTCGAAACCTGCCGCAACAGCGCCACGCGCCCCATCCCCATGGCGCTCCGCACCGCATATTCCTGTTGGCGCTGCAATCCGCGCACCAGCAGAAGAGCCGCCACGTTCCCGCAGGCAATCAACAGCACCAACGCCGCGGCGCCAAGCAGCGGTAGCAAAATTCTTCTGCCGTCTCGATTCATTTCATCCATCACGGCTTCCAACTGAGGCGTAAACCCTTCAAAGGTCTTCTCCGCTTGCGCTTCTCGTGCCGCCAGCACCGCCAACTCCTGCTGCCCCCGCCGCTGCGTCACTTCGTCGCGCAGCCTCGCCACGACGTTCCAGTATGGATCCTTCAAATACTTTGGGTCCGGCTCCGCGGGAACCCAAAAGTCCACGGTCGCGTTGACGTTATAATTCGGTTCCTTCGCTGCTCCCGGCGATGGCAGAAACCGCACTCCCGGTTCCATCACTCCAATGACCGTCGGCGGCACGTCCCACCGGCTGATGCGCACCGTCTTCCCGATAATCTGCGTATCGCCGCCGAACGTCCGTTGCCAAAACTCGTATCCTAGCAGGATCGCCTTCACCGACCCTTGCCCAAAATCCGAGTTCTCAAAGCCGCGCCCCAGCGCCGGCTTCAGGCCCATCAAAGGCAGGTAGTCCTTGGTCACCCACATGCCTTGCATGGACTGGCTGCCCTCATTGCGAATCAAAAAATTGAACGTCCAGTTGTACGCCGCAATTCCTGCAAATGACTTGGTTTCCTTTTGCCACTCCATCCACTGCTGCGCCGCCCAGCCGCGTGGGCTTTCTTGTTTTTGGCCGTCTGTTCGTGCAGTAGGGATGAGCACGAGCTGTTGCGGCCTTTTGTAGGGTGGCGGCGTCAAAAGCACGCCCTGAATCAAACTGAACACAGCCGTAGTCGCCCCAATTCCCAACGCTAGTGTCACCACGGCAATCAGGCTAAAGCCGGGTTGTTTCAACAGCATCCGAATCGCAAATCGCATGTCTCGCAGCATGTATCCCCCTCGCCGATTCCGTGAATCACCCCTTAAGGAAGCCCAATAAGGATAACGTTGCTTACCCTTCCGTCGTTCCCACGATCCTACCGGCTTTGACGAATAAACAGCATGGGGGTTAGAGGGGCTTGGACTTCCGGATAGCTCGTCATCTTCCCGAAACCACATAGGGGTGCCGGGCGGTTAATGCCAGCGAAAATCCTCCCTAGCCGGAAGCCCTGACACGCCGTACTACATTCGTTTAAAGCGCGGGAGGGATAATGCACATCTGGTCGCAAGACCTTCGCTACGCCTGCCGCGTGCTTCGCAAGACTGTGATGTTAACTCTGGTGATCTTATTGTCCTCCTGGTAGTTCCTCAAGTCTTCGCGCACTTCTAGCTGGCCAATGAGTGTCCTGAGAACGTCATCCCGGGCGTGGCGAATAATGTTGTAAAAAAGATTGTAAAGTTGGGCGCGGTTTTTGCTTCGGTTCGAGGGATGACGGCAAGCAATTGCGATGACCGGTTTAGTTCGAAGTAAACCGAAGCGATCAACGTCCGTTGCGATCCCCTTCTCCCGCGTGCTCGTTGATGAAGTCACTCAGCTTGACAGGATCGAGCTGCACTTGCAGGACAACCGCTTCGTCGGGTTCAACGCTGACCACGAGCAGCTTCAGGTCCTTGCCGCTGGCTTGCGCGTAAATGTAGTCGTACTCGCCGCGGCGCCGCGAGAAGCTCTTGACCAACGGCTGCCAGCCGGAGGCGCTGGCGCGTGCCACCAGTTCGTCGAGGCGGCTGTCGAGTTCGGTGGCGTCCAGATGTTGCTCATTGAAAATGGCAGCTTTCAAGGTCTTCATCCCGGCTAGGTGCGAGCATTTGACTACCACTCCAGCAAAGGACATCAGGAACCGGTAATTGCGGTGCACGTGATACTCCGCCTCGATCAGGTGCACAACCTTGCCGAAATCGTCGGCTTTGGCACCGGGCGCCAGGAAGAAAAGTCCGCAAAACGCGAACAATAGATCGGCAAGACGATGTGTTTTAGCCTTTGTCATCGGAGTTCTCCGCGGGCGCTTTCTTCTTCGGGCGCTCTTTTTCCTTGTCTTTGTCCTTTTTATCTCCGGGAATACCGAATTTGCCGTTGAGGAAACTCAGCTTGTCCAGGTCAACCGGGCCGACAATGTTCACGACCGTCAGCTCTTTTGGCTCGGCTACGAGTATGGCGATGCCCGCGATGTTGTTACTGGCATCCTTCATCACGTAGATTTCGTTGTTTTCGGCGTTGCGCTTGTCGCGACTCTCCACGATCTTGTTCCATCCGGGCGCGGCCAGTTGTGCGCGGATCTCCTCGACATCGGCGACGCTGTATTGGTTGGGCTCGTCGAATGCGAAGTTTTTGACGTAGATTCCCTTCAGCTTCCGAATGAACCCTTTCACCTGCGCGGCGTCCGGGTCGTCCTTGTCCATATCCAGAAACTTGGCGGCAAGCTGCAACATGTCGCCGTCAAGAGTGACATTGTTCACCTCAACAGCTTTTTTGCTGAGCTTTTCCAGATGATCCAGTTTCAAACGGGCGTTCTGTGCTCGCGCAGAGGGCGTCAGGCCCAGCAGGGCCAATCCCAGAAAAAAGGCGGCCAGTGATTTGCTCCTTGTTATCGTTTTCATGACATCTTCTCCTGACTCACGGGGCCTGCTGAGTTTGCACTCGCGCAAAAACGTGGTTGAGTTTGGCGTTGGCGATGCGCAACGCCAGGAGCGCCTGCTGTTTGGCGGCTTCTCCGGCCCGCCTTTCCTGCAAGCGTCGGTATTGCACAACGCCCAGCGCACCGCTTGCGGCCAGCACCGCCACCAGCACGCCCGCCAGGCCCGGACGGAACCTCAATTGACGAAAAAATTCGCGGATTCGGTCCGCCAGGCCTGGCGTGGCTGCACCCTCTGCTTTCTGCCGGGCGACTCGTACCATCACTTCCTTTGTGAACCGTTCGCCCGGATCTTTCCGTTTCAGCGCTTCACGAAGTGCGTCTTCAGAGAGATGCATAGCGGGCCTCTTTCAATTTGCGTGTCAACTTCCCTCGCAGGTTTTCCAGCGCACGGTACAGCGTGCTCTTTACCGTATTCAAGGGCATGTTCAGCAGTTCCGCAATTTCGCTCAACTCCATCTCTTCCTGGAATCGCAGGACGACAACCATGCGTTCCTTTTCACGAAGCTCTGCCACCGTTTGGCGCAATCTCTCCGAGAGAAACGAATCGGCCGGCCGGCTTCCCGCCGCAAGCTCGTGTGTTTCGTCCAGCGGCGACTCGCGGCGGAAATATTTGCGGCGGCTGTGATCAATGCAGCGATGCACCGCCACTCGCCTCAGCCAGTGATGCAGGTGCGCAGCGGACTCAATCGCCGAGAGGTGCTGATACAGCTGCAAGAACACCTCCTGGCCGAGGTCCTCGGCGAGCGCACGGTCCGCCAGGTAATGCCAGCCGATACTGAACACCATGGCCTGATGCTCGCGCACGATCTCCGCAAAAGCCCCGGCATCTCCCTGACGGGCTTGCCGCAGCGCCGTTTCCATCCTGGCTTCAGGTTCCAAGCTCGAGGGCCCTTTCTACCAGAGCAGTACGCAGCAAAAGCGTGTGCGGATGCAAGTATTTAAGGGGGGGAGGCGCACCGTCATAAAACAACTGGTGCAAGGGAACTTCGAGAGCACGCGCCAGTTTTCCAGGGTTTCAATCGCCGGCACCGTGGGGCCGTTCTCGACGCGCACAGTAGCAAACCAGGTGCACTACCCGATTGTTGGCGTGACCAGCGCGATGATTCCGCCGCAAGGATCATACTGCCAGAATCCCGAGGCCGTTGTGCGAGGTATTGCGATTACAACCTATCTTAGAACGGTGGCACTTGTAGGAAGCGGGAGTGGGTGTCGCTCAAGGATACCTTTCCCCTCGCGTATAACGATCCACTGGTTGGCCGCGACCTCCTTGTAAGTTTCTGTAGTTCCCTGTGGCCAGCGTATGGTGATGTCCACCTTGCTGAAGGATCCCAAGCCAAAATGAACTCGAAAGTCTCCCTGGGACATGAAGTACCCGCCGCTGCGCACTTCATCGATCTGCTTGCGTTGCCCGGAGGTCACAGTGATTCGCGCCCCGATCGCGTCGCGGCCGGACGCAGTCAGGGCCCGTACCAGCAGCGCATTCCCGCGGGGGCCGAAATTTTTCAGCAGCGAAGGAGGCTCAAAAAGATTCACGACCACAATCTCTTCGGATCCGTCGTTGTCGAGGTCTCCCACGGCAATTCCACGCGAGGAGTGCCTGGCGGTAACGCCTGGGCCTGCGGTGGAAGACATATCGAAGAACTGCCCGTCTCCGCGATTCCAGTACAACTGGCGCGGCTGGCGGAATTGTTCGCCGAGGTCATACTTTTCAACGAAGGGATAAACGTGTCCGGCGGCTACAAAAAGATCCTTCCAGCCGTCGTTGTCGACGTCAACAAAGGCCGTGCCCCATTTTACGTAGCGGGTTTGCACGGCTAGACCGGCGCGTGTGGTGACATCGCTGAACGTTCCATCACCCAGGTTGCGATACAAGGTATTCGTATCACTCGAGAAATTGGTCTTGAAGATGTCTAGGTATCCATCGCCGTCATAATCGGCGGCGGCCGCGCCCATGCCGGCTTGTTCCCTGCCATCCTCATTGACGGCTAGTCCCGCAGTGAGCCCCATCTCCTCGAACGTCCCGTTTCCTTTGTTGTGGAAGTAGAGACTTGGGCTGGAATCGCAAGCCACAAAAAAATCGGGCCATCCGTCGTTATCGAAGTCGCCCGTCAAGACGGTAAAGCCGTGATATTCGGGCGGCGTTTCGACACCGGCCTGTTTGCTGACGTCGGTGAAGTGGCCGTGCCTGTCGTTGTGATACAAGGTAATGGTTTCGCCCTTGAGACCACGCGGTCCACAGGGCACGGGAATGCCTTTCCACTTGCAGCCGCTGAGATCGCGCGGCCGGGGCGACTGCTGGGCGTCGAAGTCGATATAGTTGGCCACCACGAGGTCGAGCCACCCATCCCGGTCGTAGTCGATAAATGCGCAGCCCGTGCTCCAACGCGAGCCGGGACGGTCCAAACCGCGCTCGCGCGTTTCGTCGAGGAAGGTACCTTTTCCCGTGTTGTGGAGGAATACGTTGTGGCCCCACTGGGTGAGGAACAGGTCCACGTTTCCGTCGTTATCCGCGTCGCCGGCGCACACACCTTGCCCCCATCCAGTGTGCCCGATGCCGGCCTTCTCCGTGACATCCTCGAACCGAAGCCCGCCGAGATTGTGATACAGATGCGGCGTAAGAGTCGTTGAGTAAGGCTTCCACCGGTCGCCCTGCACAAAAAAAATGTCCGGCAGGCCATCGTTGTCGTAGTCGAAGATGGCCACGCCCGTGCCGGTATTTTCCACCACGGCGGTCTGGTCCAACTCGCCGGAGACCACCACAGCGCTCAGCCCCGCTTGCGCTGCGACATCCCGGAAATTGACGGCCGGTGCTTTCATTCCTGGAGGAAGGGGACGAACCGGCTGATCCTTCGCGCCAGAAGAGGTCATCTGCGCAAGGCCCTGGCGGGGTAGGAACACTGTAAAAACCAGGGCGAGGGCGGCAAATATCCCCCGGATGAAAAACCTACAATGCCTCGAAGGGCAGTGCATCAATGCGCCTTCTCGGGGTCGGGATGCGCGCCCTTCGCGCGGGCCACCGCGATCCGCCGCAGAGCCCGTTCAATGTCCGGGTCCGCGGGCTTCAACGCTTGGGCCAATCGCAGTTCCTTTTCTCCGTTCTCGATATCACCCTTCTGGCATTCCGTCAGACCAAGTTTCTTGTGCAAATCCGCCTTGATGGCGCAGTCGCCGCATACTTTGATGGCTTCTTGGAACTGGAGGATCGCTTCGGGCCAGTTATGTGCCGCACCGGCCGCCAGCGCATCATTGCCGAGAGTGCCTGCCTCATCGACGATGCGGCGTTTCTTCTGTACTTCGCTGTAGTGGGCCATGAGGCGCGCGGCCTCGTCCGGATCGGCTGGCTTGACGGCTCGCGCTAGGTTCCAAAGCGCCTGGCTATTGTCAGGCTCGATCGCTACCGCGTGTCTCCAGGCGGCAATGGCTGCTGCGATCTGCGACTCGTATTGCAGACTTTGCCCTAGCAAATTCCACGCGGTGGCGTTACGCGGCTGCAGCTTGACCACCTTCTGCAGCAATACAACAGCGCGATCGTAATGGTCGGCTTGCTTCTCAATAAGGGCCAGAAAATAGTAAGGTTCCGGCATCTGTGGAGCTAGCCGGCTGGCGAGTTCGAGGTCGGGTTTCGCCTCGGTGTTGCGACCGAGATCGAAGAGCACGCGGCCACGGTGGAGGTGGGCCAAGGCGGACCCAGGCGCCAACCGAACCGCTTCGCCGCTTTCGGTTAAGGCTCCCGTCAGATCGTAGCTCTCGGCTAGAGCCATCCCCAGGTCGAGATGCATGACCGCGGATTGCGGCGCAAGGGTAACGGCCTTGCGCAGCAGTGCCACGCCTTCGGCGCTCTTCCCCAGCCGAGCTTTCACCCTGCCCGCCGCCGCGAGAGCCGCCGGGTCCTCCGGTGCCAACTTCCTCGCTTGGTCGACTTCGCCTTCGGCTTCAGCAAGCTTTTGCTGTTTTGCCAGAATCAACCCGAGATTGAGGTGCCCCTGTTCGGTGTTCGGATCCTCTCTAACGGCCCGCCGAAACAGCTTTTCGGCCTCTTGGTTTTCGCCCTTGTCGGCGCGAAGCCTACCGAGATCGACCAGCGCCGGGACCAGGTGGGGGTCCAGTCTGAGGGCTTCGCGAAACTCTTTTTCCGCCTCGGCCATCTTTGCGAGATCCATGAGCGTCGACCCAAGCGAGTTGTGCGCCATCGTCATTCCGGGCTTGTACTGCAGCGCTAGACGGAATTCGACAATCGCGGCGCTCAACTGGTGTGCACGTACCCGCGCTGCGCCTAGGTCGTAATGGGCCTGCGCGGAATACGGCTCCAGTCGGACCGCCTCTTCAAACGCGGCCAGCGCGCACACCAGGTTTCCTTGCTTGGAGAACCAGGCGCCGGTTTCGCTATAGGCCTTGGCGGTAGGGTTGTCGCGGAGAATTTGCTCGTCGTGCGCCGGCAACTGGCACTTTTCCGACATTTGCGCCGAAGATGCGGCAGAGGCGAAGGCGAGAACGATTCCAAGGCGCGACGTTGCCTTCATGGCGAATCGGCGGCAGTATACCGGATTCCTCCGCCGATGAACACCGCCTCAGCAATTACGTCAATTACGCGAAACGCTTGAGCATTCAGACTGGTGCGGCTGGACCATCAGCTAGAAAATCCGTCGATCCGGGAGTTTCCCGCCCACCGGCTTCACAGGCCGGAAGGATTCGAGGCGTGGCCCTTGAGCACGCTGTCGACCAGATCGCCGAGCTCTTCGGCGGTGAACTCATTTCCTTCGAGATTGGCCGCCAGCTTGCCTCGACGATCGATGATCAGCGTGTGCAGAGAATGAATCAGCTGCCCTTCATCGGGGACGAAGGCCACTCCAAATCTTTCACAGAATTTCTGAACTTCCGCGGGCGGGCCGGTCAAAAGGTGCCACCCTTTCGCGTCAATGTTCCACGTGCGCCCGTACTCGGCGAGTGTTTCCGGCTGGTCATGGATAGGGTCGAGGCTGATCGTCAACAAAATGAGGTTGCGGCCCATTTCGTCGGCAAAGCGCTTCTGCAGCCGTGCGAAGTTATTCGTCAGCCGGAGACAAAAATTAGGAAATGGGCAGCGCGTGTAAACAAAGGTGATGGCCACGACTTTTCCGGCGAATTGAGAACGAGTGACATGCTCGCGATTTTGATCGGTGAGCGAAAAGTCCGGCGCCGGCTGCCCAACCTTCAGGAGGTGATCCGGCGAAAGGGACTGGTCCATCGCTCCGTCGAGCAATCGCAATCGGCGCGCCGATAACGGATCAAGCTCCAAGCTGTCGAAATTTCGGATGCGCACGTTCTCCACGTAAGGATGCTCTTTATCGGCAACCAAAGAAAACTCGATCAACGTGCCGCGCGCCAGGCCGTCGAGTTCACCGGCGTCGCGCACCTCCATGGGCATGACCATCGCGTCCATGTAACCGGGGATGTCTTCGCACGACACGGTCATGGTGCGATGTTCTTTGTTGACTGCGAGGACCAAGCCTTTTGCGGAATACCTTTGTTGCCCGAGGGTGGGAAAAGGTGCGAGCAGCGCCACAAGCAAAAGCAGCGCGAATCGCCTAGGGCTGGCCGCTTCATAAAGCTTGAGAAAACTTCTGCTCATCAGCGTACCTTCAAGGCCTCGCTTGGCTGGCGTTGTTGCCTGCCTGCCTCTGAGACGCGGCTCGAGGAAAGGGAACCGTGGGCCGTTCCAGGCGTTTCACCTCCGTACGGTCTTCCCGGATTTCCAGAAATTGGTTTTTGGCCAAGTCTGTAAATACTTGCCGCGTGCCGCTCGACGGCCAAAAGATTTCCATACTCAGAATGCGCCCCGATTTGCCCAAGCCAACGTGCTGTTCGAACGGAGAAGCCCCGAATGAGCCGCCGCTTCCGACAGTGCGATAGATGGACCGCGTCGTTTTGCCCTCATTCTCCACGGTCAGCTTGATTCTTGCGCCAATGGCCGGCCGGTTGCTCTTGATGCCGACCAGCTTGAGATTGATCCAATCGTTTCCGTCAGCGGTATTGGCAAACAGCCGCAAGGCATGGCGATCTCCTGGAACCGCGCCGCCGGTCTCGGTCACGATGTCCTCGTAGCCGCGGCGCTCGATATCTGCAAAAGCCACACCGTGGCCCTTGTGCAGTTCGCCGGTGCCTGAAGAAGCGGTGACGTCGGCGAAGTATTTTCCCTCGTGGTTTCGCAACAGCACATGCGGGAGCAGGGAAACGTAAGAAGGATTGCCATTGCCCAGGTAGATGTCTAGGAATCCGTCATTGTCAATGTCGCCAAAGTTCGCGCCCATGGGCATAAAGACCTTGTCAAGGCCGGCTTCCACCGTGACGTCTCGGAAAGTTCCATCCCCCCGATTCTTATAAAGCTTCAGCGTGCCCGCGTTATGGGGTAGGCCCAGATAGGTCCGCATCGATTCGTCAACCGACGTGAAGTAGCTATTCACAAAAAGGTCAGGCCAGCCGCAGTTGTCGTAGTCGAAGAACCACGCGGCGAAGCTGCTCCCCGTGCCGAGAACGCCCGCTTGTGCGGCAACGTCGGTAAACGTGTTGTCATGATTGTTGTGATAGAGGCGATTCTCACCCAGATAGTTGGTCACGTAAAAATCCACGTAGCCGTCATTGTCGTAGTCGGCGGCCACCACGCCCTTGGTTAGGCCGGGTTTGTCGATCCCCGCGGAATGCGAAATGTTTTCAAACGTTCCATCGCCCTTGTTCAGAAAGAGTTCATTTCCGCCGCTCTCGTTTCCCAGAAAAAGATCTAGCCGGCCGTCGTTATTGATGTCTGCCCAAACGGCGGTTTGCGAAGCCACGAGCGGCTCTCCAATACCGCTTGCCACGGTAACGTCGGTGAACGTGCCGTCGCAATTGTTCTTCATCAGCGATGGCCTGAGCGGTAATTCCCAGCCTCCGCGCAAAACCAAAAAATCCAGGCAGCCGTCATTGTTGTAGTCCGTCTGAATGATGTTGAGCCCGCCCAACTGCTTGGCCAGCCCCGCTTCGCGCGCGCGATCGGTAAACGTTCCGTCGCCATTGTTGTGGAAGTAGCGCAGCGGCTGGCACATGTCCATACTCGAAGTGAGGATGTCCAGGCGGCCATTGTTCTCGAAGTCGTCCACGATCACGCCGCCAGCCATGGAAAAAGTGTCGACTCCCGCCGAGGGCGCCACGTCCAAGAAACGACTGACACTTTCTTTCGAGCCAAACGCCGACAAAGGGATGCGGTATTTTGCCGGCACACCGTCCGGATATTCCCCCAAAGTTGCATAAGAAAGATTGAGCAACCATCGTGCATCCAAAGCTTGCGGCTTTTCTTCCAGGTATTTGGAAAAGTACTCGATGGCCTTTTTCGAATCGGCCGTTTTTCGATAGGCATTCCCCGGCTGCATCGGGAAAAGGCATTTCTCCCCGGGCGCGCGGTAAACCTCGTTCACCATCTCCGAGCGATGCAAAGAAGCCACGCCGAGAGCGAATTCTAACTGGGGCACGGCGCGAGGATATTTTTCCGAAGCGATGCGGTAGGCCTCCGCGTACTGCTCGATGGCCGGATCCATGTTTCCCGCATAGCAGTAGAGCTCGGCCAGGGCGAAATGCTGTTGCATAAGGTCGAGCGGTTTCTGTTGCTCGAGCTTCTCGCGGTTTGCCGGCGCAAGAAGTTTCTCGAGCCGTTCTGTTGCCGCCGCTAGGGATTGCGTGCGCATCTGGCAAGTTAGGAGGGGATCCTGTTGCCAGCCCGAGACCTTGGGAAACCGTCGCAGAGCTTCTAGCGCGTCAATTACACCGGAAATGCTCAGTGAGTACAGCACGCTTCCGTAGGCGGTCAACGCCGCAAGCCGCGTCCGGGGAGGGTTCTCGATTTTCTCTGCCTCGCTCTCCGGAATCACTTTCAGGATGGCATAGCCCGACGGAATCCGCGTGATCGGTGAGAGCTGCCCCGGAGCGACTCGTTGGAGAGCGTCGCGCAATTCCGGTCGCAGGGCGGCAAGATCCATTCGTCCCATAAAGCCGCCCGAATCGGCCGTAGGATCGATGGATTTTTCTTTGGCCAGCGCCGCAAAGTCGTAGCCGGCCGTGAGCCTTTCGAGCACTTGGCTGGCCAGCTCGGGAGTACGGACGACAATTACTCGCAAGGCGACTTCCTTCGTGCTCTCCTTCGCGGCCGGCGGGGCCGCTTGCCCATACAAAAGCGCCCAGACAAGCCCCGAGCCACATAGCATTAGCCCAAGCAGACGACCGCCTGTTCTGCGGATCGTCCCGAGATTCCGTCGCCCGAGAAATCCCCTGCCTTGCGCCATGCAGGGATTCTACGCGTCAGAACCTCTCGTGCTCAATCACTTTGCAAGGACTGTTCCCGTATTTTAGGTTCCAGTGAGAGGCGGTCGATCATATTTTGCCGGTCAGTCGTCAGACAGGCAAACCCACTGTCCTGATCGATGCAAGCTCAACATCGCCGGCAGCAGCCGGTTGAACCGGTGATGTTTGTCATTGCCAACTCTCCTTGATTACCGTCAGCTATTTGACTCGCTTCGTCAGCTGGAGCAGCAGCTGGAGTCCCCCAGTATTTCGAGAATGACCTTACTCGTGAGACCTTTCGACAACGTTAGGCTAGCTGGCTGCTGATCGGTCGGGCGCGCCGTGGCCTCAAGGTTCGTGGAGCTATGACCCGCGGATGCCATCGGCGCATTATAGTCCATCGCGGCAGAATAGGGATTTCACTATCGTCGGTAACTTCTTAGCGAAGTAGCTTCTATATCGCGTAAGTCATGCCGGGTGATCTCCTCAATTTACTCGGCCCGCTGTTTCCTGCTTGTCGACCATACGCGGAGAATGCACGCTATGCGAACCACCGTTTTACGTCATGAGGGATGCTTAGTGCTGAGAGAGGTCGTCAATCGGGCGCTAGACAGGAATCATGAATGAGCGCTGCTCACCCTCTCATCGGGAAACTACATAGAAGGTGCGGGGATATTGATTGAGGGAAAGCGGATCAAACAGGTTGGCAGGGCCGCGGAAGTGATGAAGCTTGCGCCCAAGAATGTCCAGGTCATCGACTTGGGGAATGCAACCGTTTTGCCAGGACTGATTGATTGTCACAAGTACCTCATGCTACGCGAGCCGGCGGGTCCAAACGGCTACGCTTTGAATTTGGTAACCAAGTCGGAGGCATTTCGCGCTCTAGAAGGAGCGGCAGACGCACGCAACACTCTGGAGGCAGGATTGACAACCGTGCGCGACGTGGAAAACGGCTCTTGGTATGCGGACGTTGCGTTGAGAGATGCATCAATCAAGGGCTGGTGGAAGGACCGAGAATGCAAGTGGCGACACGGGGCATCGCGGCGGTGGGTGAATACAACCCGTTCGGGGTTTCACCTGATTTGCCAGGATTTCCAACTGGGGCCCAAATGGTCAGTGGGGTGGAGGACGTGCGGCGCGCTGTGCGCGAGCAAATCGGGTACGGCGCGGACTTGATCGAGTTATACGCAGACTGGCGTAACCCCACGCTGACCGTGGAAGAGATGCACGTGGCCGTGGAAGAGGCGCACAAAGCGGGGCGCAAGGTGGCGGCGCACGCCACGACACCGGAGGGGATTCGAAACGCGGTTACCGCGGGAGTGGATTCAATCGAGCACGGGCACGGGGCGGACCGTGAAAGTTTGGAAATGATGAAAGCAAAGGGAGTGTATCTTGTTCCGACGCTATCCGTAGTGGACGCGGAGTTTGCCAAGGATCCGACGACTAGGGGGGATCCACAGGCGAAGAAATTTCTGGAAGACATGCCGCAAGCTGTGCGGCAGGCGGAAGAGCTTGGCGTCAAGATCGCGGATGGCTCGGACGCGGCCCGGGCCGAATTGCACGGGAGAAATGCCGACGAACTGGTTGCGATGACGAAGCTGCGATGGCATTTACATTGGGGGCGGGGACTTCAGTGGCTTTGGGTTGATGCGGGGAAAGGCTGAAACGTGACCGGGTCTGATATAGACTCTGGCTCTTCGGGAGGACTCGGATGGGTGCCCAGGTCCCGCTCGCGCAACCTCAACAGGAACCACAGATACCGCATTGGAACATTGCGCGCCGCGTCGCGTTTCGCTTCTGTTTTGTGTACTTGGGACTGTACTGCTTTGGCACGCAGATTTTCGGAGGGTTATTCCTCATTCCCAAAGTGGAAGTTCCAGATTTGGGCTCGCTCTGGCCGATGCGACAGATCACCTTTTGGTCGGCCGCACATCTTTTCCATGCCAAGCTTCCGCTGATTTCCACCGACACCGGCAGCGGGGACAAAACTTTCGACTGGGTATTGGCCTTCTGCCTGTTGGTCATCGCCGCGCTGGCAACCGGGATTTGGTCGGCCCTGGACCGCAGACGCGAAAACTACCTCACGCTCTACAAATGGTTTCGGCTGTTTATTCGCTTTGCGCTGGCCTCAGAGATGATTCTGTACGGCATGGGTAAGGTCATTCCGTTGCAGATGCCCTTCCCGTATTTAACCAGGTTGCTCGAGCCGTTCCACGACTTCTCTCCGATGGGAGTTCTTTGGTCTTTGATCGGGGCTTCCAGGGCGTATGAAATTTTTGCTGGCGGCGCAGAAATGCTCGGTGGCATCCTACTCATCTTTCCCCGGACGGCGATGCTCGGCGCGCTTGTTTCACTGGCAGACTTGACGCAGGTCTTCATGCTGAATATGACGTACGACGTCCCGGTGAAACTTTTCTCGTTCCACCTGCTGCTGATTGCCTTGTTCCTGCTCACACCAGAGTTGCAGCGGTTGGCGGACTTCTTTTTCCACAATCGTACGGCTGCGCCTTCAACACAAGTTGAGCTTTTTCAAGCGCGGCGCGCGAACCGGATTGCCCTGGCCGTGCAGATCATTCTTGGCATCTGGCTGGTAGGAGTGAATGCCTATAACGATTGGGACGGCTGGCACACCTACGGAGGCGGACGCCCGAAGTCGCCGCTTTACGGAATCTGGAATGTGTCCGAGCTTTCGATTGATGGCCAACTCCGGTCGCCGTTGCTTGGTGATTACGAGCGCTGGCAGCGCGCCGTTTTTGACTTTACCGACCGGATGGCTTTTCAGCGCATGGACGACTCGTTTGCGCGTTACGGCGCCGCGGTCAACGACAATGACAAAACGATTGCGTTTACAAAGGATAGCGACAAGAACTGGAAAGCCAACTTCACGTTTCAGCGCGTGGCTGAAGATCAGTTGATCCTCGACGGCAACATGAATGGCCATAAGATTCACATGAAGCTCCAACTCGTGGACTACAAGAAGTTCTTGCTTGTCAGTCGCGGGTTTCACTGGATCCAGGAATATCCCTTCAACCGCTAGGCTGGGCGCGACGCCCGTTGTTGGGGGCGAGCGGGAGTGTCGGAGCGCTCGAATAGCCTACCGTTGTGCTGGAATGACCTATGCCATGGACGATGGATATCTTGTGACGAGCGTTTCGCTGTGATCCACGATGAGCCTTAATGCCTGCGTAATCGGCGCCGGACCGAATGGACTGGCAGCGGCCATCGTTCTGGCGCAGGCGGGGCTGCAGGTGGACGTGCTGGAGGCGCAGCCGACGCCGGGCGGGGCTGCGCGTACGCTCGAATTAACTTTGCCGGGCTTTTGGCATGACTTCGGCTCAGCCGTCTATCCGCTCGCCGCCGGTTCGCCATTTTTCTCGTCGCTGCCGCTGGGCGACCATGGATTGGAATGGATTCACTCGCCCGCCACAGTGGCACACCCGCTTGATGACGGAACGGCGGTAACGTTGGAACGTGACCTGGACGAAGCCAGAGATTCTTTTGGGGCTGACGGACTGGCGTGGGACAAGCTTATGCGTCCGTTCGTCGAACGCTGGACGGAATTTGCTCCGGAGATACTGCGTCCCGTCTCGTTGGCACCCAGACATCCTTGGTTGATGGCGCGTTTTGGATTCGTCGGGCTACGATCGGCCAATGCTGTGGCTGACCAGTTTCGCAACGAGCGAACCCGGGCACTCTTCGCGGGCTTGGCCGCTCACTCGTTCCTGAGCCTGGACGAACCTCTGAGCGCGGCGTTCGGCATGCTGATGGCCGTGCCAGCACATGCCGTTGGCTGGCCGATTCCTCGCGGCGGCGCGCAGTCACTCACAAACGCACTGTGCGGATTTCTTTCGACTTTCGGAAGCAAGGTGAAAACTTCATCGCCGGTCGAGAATTTGGAGGTACTGGAGAACTATGACTTGCTTTTCTGCGACTTGACTCCGAGGCAGATGGTCAAGGTTGGCGGGCGAAGATTATCTGAGAACTACAAACGGCGATTGAGAAAATACCGCTACGGCGCCGGCGTCTTCAAAGTGGATTACGCGCTGAACGCACCGATTCCGTGGAAAGCTCCCGGTTGCTTGCGAGCAGCGACGGTACATCTAGGCGGAAGCTTTGAGGAGATTGCCGCTTCGGAAAAGGCGGTGCGAATCGGACATCACGCCGAGCGTCCGTTCGTTCTGGTGGCCCAGCCTAGTCTTTTCGATAGCTCGCGCGCCCCAGCGGGTAAACACACTGCTTGGGCTTATTGTCATGTGCCTAATGGGTCGAAGGTGAACATGCTCGAGAGACTGGAGAATCAGGTTGGGCGATTCGCTCCAGGCTTCCGCGACTGCGTTTTAGCGCGACGCGTCTTTTCTCCCGATGGCCTTGAGGGTATGGACGCTAACCTCGTTGGAGGGGATATCGGAGGCGGGGCGCTGGATATGCGTCAGTTTCTGTTTCGCCCAACGTGGCGACATTACGCTACGTCGGCGCGCGATATTTATATTTGCTCCGCGTCCGCTCCACCGGGTGGAGGAGTGCACGGTATGTGCGGCTATCATGCGGCGAAGATGGCGTTGTCGAGGTGGCAAGGTGCTTAGTCTGCGCCTCCGCGGATTCCAATAGGACTCCCTATTGACGTGCGTGTGGGAATTGAGTATTAAGGACAAGGTGAGCCTCAGGAACTAGTACGCCTGAGCGGCCCATCTGTGACTTTTCGTTTCATTAGGGGTGAGCATAGCACTCTGGGCCGGGCCAGTTGTTCTCCTAATGTCGGCGTTCAAAAGCGAGACTCTCTCCGGGAGAATTAGAGTCTTGATGACAACGAGCTCACTGCATAGACTTGTTGCCTGCATCAGGTCTGGTGGAGCTAACATCGAGCAAGAGGAAGCTCCAGGAAACCTGGTTGCCGAGCCGGCCAAAAAAGATTGAAGAGAGGAAATGAGCTTGGCTACTCCCGCTGTTACCGGCCGTTTTTCCGGCATCGACGCCCGACGAAGTACCCGGTTAGAACGCGCTATCCCCCTAATTATCATGGGCAAAGACAAACTTGGAGAACGCTCCGAGGAGACTGCCTTGGCGGTATGTCTGAATCTCCACGGGTGCCGATTTTCATCACGCCACGATTATCCGGTCGAGACCTGGGTCAACTTGCAGGTGACGGAACCAAACGGCGAGGCCAAATCACCGCCCGTCCGCGCCAAGGTGCGGTCCGTCAGCGTTCCCAAGACCCCGCTTGAGCTCTACCAAGTCGGCGTAGAACTCGAAACGCCCGGCAACGTGTGGGGAATTCCTGCCCCCCCGGAAGATTGGCGAGGAGATGCCTCGAGAATCAAGGCCGTCGTCGGGGGGGCTCCTCTACGGGAGCCTCTGGTGATAGGTGCAACGCTCCCGCACACGCATACGGCTGCTGAGCAGAATATGGCCGAAGTTGCCGCATGCGCTGCGCCAGCGGCCGCGGAACCCGCAAAAGATCCCGGATTGGCCAAGGCAGAGCGGATCGTAGTCACAAAAGACCAGCTAGTTAAGGCGCTGCAGGGGCAACTGCAGCTGGCCGCCGAGAAGGCCGTGCAGGGCGCGTTGGCAACGCAGCTCGATGAAGCCGCAAAAAAGGCTCTCTATAAGATCGCCGAGGTTTACAAGGCGAGTCTGCGGCAAGCCCAGGAGTTCACGGGGCAACGCCTGGAAAGCCTGGTAAGTTCCTCTCAAGAAGAAGTTCTCAGCCGGCTGACAGAGCAGCTCGGCGAAGTTCGGAGCCGCTTGGCAGAAGAGCAGAACGAATATCGCAGCCGGACAGAAGAAATTGCTCAGCGACTCGAGGAACTGGCCGGGGAGACTCAACAAAGTTTCAGCGATGCGCAGGCGTACGTCGGCAAAGTCGCCCACGAATTGGTACCCCAGTTTCATTCGCTGCACACGCGGCTGGACGAGTACGCTGGCCGTGCCGCTGAGGATTTCGAAGTCTTGGTAACCAGTGCTTCGGCCCGACACCTTGTACAACTGAAGGAAAGCACGCTGAAGGTTACACAAGAGGCTTCGGCACAAATGGAAGCGCGTTCCGCGGAGGTCGTTTCGCAGCTAAACGGTGAAGCCGGCCTCTTATTCGAGGAACGAATCGAGACGTTGGTTAGTTCTTCGCACGAACAGATCCTCAGTCGCCTGGAAGAGAGGCTTGGAGAATTGTGGAGAGACAGGGAACAGCAGCAGGATGTCTATCGCAGCCGGGCTGAGGCGATTGCCGAGCGGTTGGAGAAGCTGGCTTCCGATACGCAAACTGATTTGGCCAATACGCGGGATTTCGTCGAAAAGGCCGCGGGCGAACTGGAAACTCAAATGCGCGTCCGGCTGGACGAGACCGTTGAAGAGCGCCTTAGGAATCTGGTGAATGCCGCGCGGGAAGAGTTTGAGACTGCAGCCGCCAGCGTTTCCGACCGGCAATTGGTGCGTCTTATGGAAGCCACGCGAATGGAGACTCGCGAAGCTTCCTCGCAACTCGAGGCGCGAGCGGCGGAAGCGCGCGCGATGATCCAGAGTGCGGCACATGGCATCCTGGAGGAGTTCCGGCGGCAGGCGGAAGTGCAAATAGATCTTGCTGTCTCCGAGGCAACGCAGCGGACTAAGTCCTCGCTGGCGTCGCTGGAGGCGGAAAACCGGGCTGCTTGCGAAGCGCGTCGCCGGACCCTGGAGGATTAGATCAGGGAATAACCGTCCTGGAAATTGCGGGCCCCAGTAGATTCGACCGAATAAGGCGAGCACCATTCTTCTCGCGGCCGGAGAATTCCTGCACTCCGCATAACTAGCTAGCATCAGCGACTTACGTTTAGACGGCAGGCCTTGAGAAACTTCTGTCCGGGTGCCTTTTCCGGACAGGAGTTCTCAGAGAGACATACGCGCACTTAATTGTGTATGGCATTTGCTACAAGAGAGGGATCGGCCAGGCGGCGGGCAAATCGTTTCCACGTTCCCCGATTGGATCAGTTCGTGAAACGATGCACAGAACTTCGTATCGCGGTCATAGAGCCAGTACTTGAATTGATTGCATAAGAAGGTCGGCTCCTCTGCCCGAGGGCCGCGAAGGCAACAAGGACAAGGATTGATCCGTTACAGCATGCGGGAAAGAAATCGTGAAACGATTCGTTATCGTCTTACAATAAATCTGGATGCATCCGTAGCGGCACACCGATTAAGCACGAGGCCGGCAACACTAGGGAATCGAGAACGCCCCGAAGTGAGCCCGGAGGTAGTGAGCGAATCGAAGGGAGAAATCGATGAAGAAAACAGCTGCGCTTCTCGCCCTCTTGAGTTTAGTAGCGATGGTTGACCTTGCCGTGGCGTCATGCCCCAACCGGCAAACCGCCGCGGCTGCAAATTCCGATGGTGTCCGCTCAGAGATGCTGGTTAGCACCCAGTGGCTGGCCGACCATTTCAAAGATCCGAATGTCGTTGTCCTACATCTTGCCGACAACGTCAGCGACTACAAGCGCGGACACATCCCCGGCGCGCGTTACCTGGCGATGAAGAAGATCATCACGGACAACGGCCCTATCAGTGCCGAACTTCCCACCATTGATCAGTTGCAGAAGACCTTCAGCGAGCTGGGCGTCGGCGACAATAGCCGCGTGGTGATCTATGCCACCAACTGGTTTCCCAACGCCGCGCGCGCTTACTTTACGATGGACTACTTAGGCCATGGCGACAAAGCGGCGCTGCTGGATGGCGGCATCGAACAGTGGCTCGCCGAGGATCGTCCCGTTTCGGGCGAGACGCCCAAGTTCTCTCCGGCGACATTCACTCCGCACGTGCACGAAAACTTCCGCGCGCTGCTGGACGAGGTAAAAAATGACGTTGACGCCAAGCCCGGCGAAGAGCCAGAGCAGATCGTTGATGCGCGCCCGGCGCGGCGCTACAACGCCGGCCATCTGGCCGGCGCGAGCAATGTTTATTGGCAGGACACGCTGGTCAGCGAAGACAATCCGGTCTTTCAATCCCCGGAGAAACTGCGCGCGATCTACGCTTCACACGGTGTCGTGCCGGGAAAGAAAATCGTGACGTACTGCGAAGTGGGCCTGCAAGCATCGCATGCGTACTTTCTCGCCAAATATCTCGGCTATTACGCGGCCATGTATGACGGCTCTTACCAGGAGTGGAGCTCAAAGAACATGCCGGTGGTGAAGGGCGACGCGAAAAGATAGTTTCTCACGTTACGGTTACACGGTGTGAGCGAGTAGCTCAGTGGGAAGAGCGAGCCCCTGTCTAGAGCGTGCGGGTAGCCCACCCTTCTTCTGTCAATTCAATAGTCTCGGGGAGAGGCCGAGACTCGGGCGAGGATGTCGACGCTTCAGCGCCAGGAGTTGTTGACGCAAAGCGAGATTCTCGAGAAGGAGACTCTGCCGCCCGCGAAAGAGGTGCACCGGCATTCCGAGACAGAGCTACGACGCACATGACCCTAGCTGCCGGAACTCACCTTGGTCGCTACGAAATCCTGGCCCCAATTGGTGAGGGCGGCATGGGATGTTCCAGGCGCGCGATCCGCGGCTCGATGGGAGTTCATATGAAATTCATCCGCGTTTTGATGTTTGGGACGGTCATGTTGATGGCGAACGGCGCTGGTGCGCAGAATTCAGTCAAACCATTTCATCTCGATGAGGCCACGATCAGCGATGTGCACGCGGCGTACAAGTCCGGCGCTCTCACATCCGTAAGGTTAGTGCAGGCTTATTTGGAGCGCATCCGGGCCTGCGACCAGGCGGGCCCGAAGCTCAATGTAGTGATCTTTCTCAATCCTCGGGCCTTGGAAGAGGCGGCCGCGCTAGATGAGCATTTCCGCAGGACCGGGAAGTTCGTTGGTCCGCTCCATGGAATCCCAGTGCTGCTGAAAGACAATGTCAACACGAATGACATGCCGACCACGGGCGGCTCGCTCAGCCTGGCGGGATACACTCCCGTCACCGATGCGGCAATAACTAAGAAATTGCGCAGCGCGGGCGCCGTCATCCTCGCTAAGGTCAACCTGCACGAGTTCGCGATCTGGGGTGAAACGGTTAGCTCGATCCAAGGGCAGACCCTCAATCCCTATGACCTAACGCGAACGCCTGGCGGGTCGAGTGGTGGTACCGGCGCGGGTGTGGCTGCCAATTTTGCGATTGCGGGCATTGGCACCGACACCGTCAACTCCATCCGATCACCAGCGTCGGCGAACAGCATCGTGGGTATTCGCCCGACGCTCGGTCTCGTCAGCCGAGCCGGTATTATCCCATACTCATTCACCCAGGATGCCGCTGGTCCGCTCGCTCGCAACGTTGCTGACGCGGCGAAGATGTTAAACGTGCTCGTCGGCTATGACCCTAACGATCCGGCGACGGCATGGAGCGTCGGGAATACCGAGGAGGACTACACGAGATTCCTGAAGGCCAATGGTGTGCAGGGCAAGCGCATCGGCGTATTACGCAGTTTCTTCGGCATTGCACCCATCGACGACGAGGTCAATGTTATCGCGAGCCAAGCGGTCGAGGATCTGAAGAGGTCTGGCGCAACGGTAGTCGAGCTAAACACCCCAGGTCTCGATAGCGGAAAGCTTTCCTCTGATATCAGCGTTCATCTGTACGAATTTAAGCCGGCCATCAACGCTTATCTTGCCGCGGGCAACGCGCCCGTTAAATCGCTCGCGGAGATCATCTCTTCCGGCAAGTTTCATCCGAACATCGGGGACAACATCACGAAAGCACAAGGCCTCGAGATGGACGACAGCTATCGCCTGCGCCTTCAGAAGCGCTCCGAGTTGCAGCAGCGTGTCATAAAGATCATGGCTGACGAGCGACTCGATGCGATAATGTTCCCGCATCAGAAACGACTTGTGGTGCCCATTGGGGAGACCCAGGTGGAGCGCAACGGCGCTCTTGGATCAGTGACCGGCTTTCCTTCCATCGTCGTACCAGGCGGATTTTCATCCCCAACTCCGACGGCCACGCTCGGAGTCCCGGTGGGCATCGAATTCCTCGGCAGACCTTGGTCCGAGAAGCTATTGGTCGAGATTGGCTACGGTTACGAACAAGCGACCAAGCACCGCCGCCCTCCGCCAACCATACCGCCACTGCTCGCCGCTCTATACCCTACTAGGTGACGAGGTTAGTCTGAGGGCTGAATCGGCATTATGATCGGATTGAAAATAATTCGGCTTAATACTCTTCGGGCAACAAGAGGGTCACGTCGCGATCTGATTCCTTGATAATCCAAAGCTTGTCGCTTTAGTGGTGTTATCCAGGTGCGAGAGACAATCTCGGAAGATGTTTTGGGCGGTAACGACGACTGTTTTGTTCGCACTCGCGGCTGTGGCTCTTCTTACGAATCGAATGGCACTTCTCGCGACTCGCCTGTTGACAATGATACCTCCAGCGCAAAACCTAAAGAACGAAAGAGATGATGGTTCGAATCAACCTAGCCACGAAGACGTTCGGGCTGCCCCTGGTTCTAGAATCTCCCAGCGACCTGAGCCAAACCGCGAAATCGCACATTCGATTGAATCAGCAGCATTTGTGCACAGTTTTCCGCGTGC
>Ga0307475_10000239_pt1 | contig 33765 bp, 21 predicted proteins | sample atmos_gasesECM1C_FD_203317 | JGI IMG/M metagenome (GOLD analysis project Ga0307475, IMG submission 203317) | Hardwood forest soil microbial communities from Morgan-Monroe State Forest, Indiana, United States - atmos_gasesECM1C_515 | ecosystem: Environmental > Terrestrial > Soil > Temperate... | reverse complement strand
GTCGAGCTGCACTTCCTGGCCGAAGCGCGGCTGCACGGTGCCGTGGCCGCGCTTGGGTCCACACGGAGGTTTGTTGGTGAAGGTACGGCAGCCTTGGAAACGGTAGCGCGGCACATGGTACGTGGTTGTTTGCAGCGCGCCGGTATAGAAGGTGCTGGCCACGCCGTAGGAGCCGTAAGCGCCGCCGTCGATCAGCGTTTGCAAATGCATGGCGGTGATGGTGCCGTCTTTTTTCACGCCGGTTTTGAAATTCATCAGCACGGGATGGCGGCCGCGATGACAGTAGAAAACTTCTTCGCGCGTAAGACAGATTTTCACGGGGCGGTCTAGAAGGAGCGCGGCTTTGGCGACTACGATTTCGTGATTGAAGGGATCGCTCTTGCCGCCGAAGCCGCCGCCGTTGGGAGTAGCGATGACGCGAATGTGCGCGGGCGGGATTTGCAGGACTTTGGCGAGCGCGCGGTGGAGGTAGTGGGGAGTTTGCGTGCTGGTCCAGATCGTGAGCTTGCCGTCGGAATCTTTGATGGCGACGGAGGCGTGCTGTTCGATGGGGAGATGCGTGCTGCCCTGGTAGAAGAAAGTGTCTTCAAAGATTTCGTCGGCTTCGGCGAAACCTTGATCGACGTTGCCGAATTCCAGCGCGACGCGTTTGTGAATGTTGCCTTCGTCGCCGTACTCGTGGATGCGCGGCGACGGTGTTGCCAGAGCTTCTTCGGGATTGGAGATGGTGGTGAGGATTTCGTATTCGACTTTGATGAGGCACAACGCCTCGAATGCGATTAGTTCTTCGCGGGCAATTACCGCGGCGACGGGATCGCCGACATGACGAACATGGTCCAGACAGAGGGCTTGCTCATCCTGGCTGACGGGGAGAATGCCGTATTCGATGGGGACATCTTTCCCGGTGAGGACGAGATAGACGCCGGGGTGAGCGGCGGCCTGAGAAATGTCGATGCTGCGAATGCGCGCGTGCGGGTGCGGGGAGCGCAGGAGTTTGCAGTGGACCATGCGGGGATGGGAAATGTCGTCGGCGAAGCGGGTCTGGCCGGTGACTTTGGCGCGGGCGTCTACGCGGCGGCGGGGATGGCCGATTACGCGCAGATCGCCATCGTTTGCGCTGGATTCTTCTGGAGGAAGATTTTTTTGCTGAGGCATAGGCGCTCCTGATTTGTTTGCGCGAGATTCAGACCGATTTGTTTTGACTGGCGATTTCGAGGACAGCGGCTTCGACGGCTTCGAAGATTTGCAAGTAGCCGGTGCAGCGGCAGAGATTGCCGGAAAGAGCTTCGCGGATTTGGTCGCGCGTGGGATGCGAATTTTGGTCGAGCAGGGCCTTTGCCGTGACGAGGATGGCAGGTGTGCAATAGCCGCATTGCGCGGCGCCGAGATCGGCGAAGGCTTCTTGCAAGGGATGCAGCTGGCCGTTTGCGCCGAGACCTTCCACGGTCAGGATTTCTTTTCCGTTGCATTCGAGGGCGAGGAGCAGGCAAGAGAGAACTGGCTTGCCATCAAGGAGAACGGCGCAGGCGCCGCATTCCCCGAGTTCGCAGCCGTGTTTGGTGCCTGTGTGGTTGAGGTCTTCGCGGAGGACTTCGAGCAACGTTTTGTAGGGAGCGAAGGAGACGTCGGTTTGCTCGCCGTTGAGGGTCAAGCGGATTTGCGCGGTTTTTTGGGAAATGGGAGAAATGGTCACCATTGGGAGTCACCTGTCTTTGCGAGTTTCTTGCCAAGGCTGGCGGCTGACCGGTCTAAAGACCGGCCACTACGGTTTTGCCGAGCGTGGTCCGCAGATTTCGCCTGTAGGCCGCGGAGTAAATAGGTTGCGAAATGCTGGGCCAATTCTTCTGTGGTTAGTAGGCCCTGGGGATTGAACCAGGGGATGGTGGAATTTAGGGCGCCGAGGACGGCGCGGGTTACTAGCGCGGGGTTGGTGGGGAGGAACTCGCCGGAGCGGATGCCGGCCGCGATCAAGTGACGGACACCCTGTTCGTAGCGGTCGCGCTTGGTAAGCAGGCGCTTTTGCAGATTTGACGGAATTGAGTTGGTCAGGAGATGGGCGGCGGAGCCTTCTACCTCGTCGAGGACGCAATGCAGATGAAAGCGAATGATTGAGCGGAGTTTTTCACTTGCGCATTGCATTCTTGTACGCCGCGTTTTTTCGAGATTGGCGATCAGGCGGTCGAGGGCGTTGTCCTGGCAGAAGAAGAGGATTTCGTCCTTGCCGCGGAAATAATTGTAGAGGTTGGCGGGGGAGAGGTCGGCGGCGGCGGCGATTTCGCGCATGCCGGTTTCGGCGAAGCCGCGAATGCGGAATTCGCGTCCGGCGGCGCGCAGGATTTCGAGGCGGCGGGCGAGGTAGCGGCGTTGGAGGCGGGAGGTGCGCACAGGGGCAGGATGGCACTCCGCGAGGTCGGTGTCAATAGAAGTGAACGCGTGTTCATATTATGAACAGGGGTTCAGAGCAGAGGCAAGGCGCGGTTGGCTAGGTGCGACAACATTCGGAGAAAGTCAAAGGCCTCAGGCCCAAAAGGCGGGCCTGAGCTACAGGGCGAAGCCGGTTGAAAGCGGGTACTACTGGGGGAATATCTTGGCGGCGGTGGTGTAGAGGATTTGGCGCTTGGATTTTTCGGAGAGGAAGAGGGAGTGGAATTTTTCGATATTGCCTTTGATTTCGGGGACGCCGGGGCCGGGCCAGTCGGTGCCCCAGAGGACTTTATCGGCGATTTCCTCGATGCGGGGAAAATATTCGAGGAGTTTTTGCGGCGGGATGCCGGAGATGTCCATATACATGTTTTTGTGGCGGCGTACGAGAAAGAAGGCTTCATTCATCCAGAGGGGTCGGCCACCGTGGGCAAGGATGACGACGAGATTGGGATAATCGATGCACACATCGTCGCAGAGCATGGGTTGGGCGTGAAGGTTTCTGGCGCCAGGGAAGATGGAGGTGCCGGTGTGAATCATGACTGGCAGGCTATTGGCCTGGGCGCGATCGTAGACGGCGGCGAGTCCGCGATCTCCCTTCATGTAGCCATTGGGGGAGAGGACCTGGTGAGAAGGATGAAGCTTCAGAGCGCGGATGCCGAGCTTGGCGATGCGATCGACTTCCGCGCCGGGATCGGAGACGGTGCTGGGAAGAACGCTGCCGAAGGCGATGAGGCGGTCTGGCGCAGCTTTGCAGTAGTTTGCGCTCCAGTCGTTGACCTCGGCGGTGAAGCCGATGATGTCGGGTGCGACGTAATTGATGAGGCCGGCGCGCTCGATGCCAAGTTGATCGAGAAATTTTAGGAAGGCTTTCGGGTCGGAGCAGTAGCGCTCGACGTCGGCATAATCCTTGCGGCCGCGCTTGATCAAGTCAAGGGCGTGCGGCTTCATCATGTGGAAGGGCATGATGTGGACATGAATGTCGATGATGGGCTGGGTGGTTGCGGGCACGCGTAAGCTCAGTTGAACCGCACGTACCGGAAGTCGAGCGGCTGGCCGTTGACTCCTTTGACGGGCGGAGCGATCCAGTTGGCGAACTTTCCGAGCTCGGCGACGCGGCCACTCATGAGCGATTGTACATAGGAATAGTCCTTGGGACTGGGCAGCCACTCAAATTCGTGAGCCTTCCATTGCTCTTCGGTGAGAATTTCGCCGGTGGGGCTGATGAAATGACCGGTGAAATTGCCGATTTCGCGATGGAAACCTTTGTGCGGCAAGGTTAGACGGAAGGGAATGCCCGCTTCATCAATCACGCGCTGCCAGCGGTTTACGCCAGCCTGAATTTCTTCGATGTAATCGTCGCGTAGGCGCTCGTTTAACGCGGTGAGGGCGGGAACCTGCTTGGTGTTGATTTTGCCGCCGACAACTTCGGAGACGGGATACATGGCTTCACGGAGAATATGATCGTCCTCGAGTTTGGTTTCGCGGAAGCGGCCTTTGAGGCCGCTGGTGTAATAGTTGGCAGCGTTGGAGGAAACGTCCGAGCCGTAGAGGTCGAGAGTGACGCTGTAATGGAAATTGAGGTAACGCTGAATGGTTTGCAGGTCGATGACGCCGAGCGCGCGGACATCGGCGGGGGCGTCGACTTTATTTTCCTTCATGACTTCGCAAGTGCGCTGAATGACGCGGCTGATTCCGGATTCGCCGACGAACATGTGATGGGCTTCCTCGGTGAGCATGAAGCGGCAAGTGCGCGCGAGGGGATCGAAGCCGGATTCGGCGAGGGCGCAAAGCTGGAACTTGCCGTCGCGGTCGGTGAAGAAAGTAAACATGTAGAAGGCGAGCCAGTCGGGCGTGGGCTCGTTGAAAGCGCCGAGGATGCGCGGATTATCGGTGTCACCGGAACGGCGGGCGAGCAAGGATTCGGCTTCTTCGCGGCCGTCGCGGCCGAAGTAGCGGTGTAGCAAGTAGACCATGGCCCAGAGGTGGCGGCCTTCTTCGACGTTGACCTGAAAAATATTGCGCAGGTCATAGAGGGAAGGGCAGGAGAGCCCGAGCATTTTTTGCTGCTCAACGGAGGCGGGCTCCGTGTCGCCTTGCGTGACGATGATGCGGCGGAGAATCGACCGATACTCGCCGGGGACGTCTTGCCAGGCGGGCTGGCCTTTGTGTATGCCGAAATTGACCTGGCGCTTTTCGTCTCGTGGCTGGAGGAAAATGCCCCAGCGGTATTCGGGCATCTTGATGTAGTCAAATTGCGCCCAGCCGTCGGGTTCGACGCTAATGGCCGTGCGGAGATAGACCTCGAAGTTGTGGCTTTCGTTGGGGCCCATGTCGTACCACCAACTGAGATAGGCAGGCTGCCAATGTTCGAGGGCGCGCTGAAGGACGCGGTCACGGCCGAGGTCGACATTATTGGGAATTTTTTCGGTGTAATTGATCATTTCTGGCTCCTGCGGATTGATCCGAGACATTTTTTCAAACTCTTTCCCAATTAAATTTTACGGGCGCGCCGGTTCCGTAGACTTTGAGCGCGCCGTTGGCGCCGACGGCGTTGGGGCGAATAAAAATCCAGTTCTGCCACGCAGAGAGGCGGCCGAATATGCGTGTCTCCAGGGTCTCCGCGGCGCCGAAACGGAGATTGGCTTCGAGGCCAGTGAGAGCGTCGGGAGACTGCGCGGCGCGGGACTCGATGGCCTGGCGAAGTTCGTCTTCCCAATCGAGATCGTCGGGGGCCGAGGTGACCAGGCCGGCGTCGAGGGCTTCTTTGGCGGATAGCTTTTTGCCGATGTGCGAGCGAAGGGCGTCGATGCGAGCGGGGTCTTGATAGAAGCGCGCGGCGAGGCGCGCGAGATGATTGGTCATGGGGAGCGAGCCGAAATTTATTTCGGAGAGAGCGACGGTGGCAGGCTCGCCTTCTTGCGCATCTTGCATGTAGACGCGATCGGCAGCCAGGGCCAGCTCGAAAAGGGAACCAGCGAAGCAGGAATTCGGTTCGACGATCGCGAAGAGAGAGCGGGAGGTGACATCGATGCGGGCGAAGGTTCGGCGTAGCATGCCGAGGACTTCGCGGACGAACCAATTGTTCTGGTTGGCAAGGAGAAAGTGGTCGGTGGCGATCACTGCGTCGGGATTTCCGGCGGTCTTGAGAAGCCACAGGCCGAGATCGAGTTCGCTGGAACGCAGGGTGAGGATCGCGTCGTCGAGTTCGCGAGCCATTTGGAGCGGCCACCAGTTGGCGCCGGCGGCGAGGACTTTTTCTATGCTGATTTCGGAGGCGGCTTCGGGGGCGCGGACGGTGACAGTGGCAGTGCGCGCTTCGCGATTGTATTGCACGTCGACAAATTTGTAGTGAAGGCCGGCTTTGTCAGCGAGGCGTTGGAGCGGCGTGAGCGTGACGCCCTTCGCGTCGGTGGGACGGTCACTTTGCTCGGCGAGCTGGTGGGCGCGCTGCTTGATGTGTTCGGCGAATTGCTGCGGCTTCGCGATTTCGTCGACGAGGCGCCAGTCTTTGGCGCGCTGGCCGCGCACGCCGTCGGGATTGGTGCAGAAGATGTCGGCATGATCGCGGCGAACTTTGCGCTTGTCGGTGACGCGCGTGAGGCCGCCCGTGCCGGGGAGAACACCGAGTAGGGGAAGCTCCGGGAGGCTGACGGCGGAGGAGCGATCGTCGACGAGGATGATTTCATCGCAGGCGAGAGCCAGTTCGTAGCCGCCGCCGGCGGTGGTGCCGTTGAGTGCGGCGAGAAACTTCAGCCCGGAGTGGGCGCTGGCGTCTTCGATGCCGTTGCGCGTTTCGTTGGTGAATTTGCAGAAATTGACTTTCCAAGCGTGGGAGGAGAGCCCGAGCATATAAATGTTTGCGCCGGAACAGAAGATGCGGTTCTTGGCACTGGTGATCACGACGGAGCGGATTTCGGGATGCTCGAAGCGGAGGCGCTGGAGCGCGTCGTGGAGTTCGATGTCGACCCCGAGGTCGTAGGAGTTTAGCTTAAGTTTGTAGCCTAGGCGAATGCCGCCGTCTTCGGCGACGTCCATGGTAAGCGTTGCGACGGGGCCATCGAAGGAAAGGCGCCAGTGCTTGTAGCGCGATGGGTCAGTGCGAAAATCGAGCGCGGCTGCGGTGGGTTGAGCTTCTTGGGTTGCGACGACGTCCACAATTCCTCCTGATGATTACTGTGCAGCGGCCTGGAGCGCTGCGCTTAGCTTGGTGAAACTAGCATCGACCGAATCGCCAGAAGTGTCGACGCAGGTGTCGGCTTTGCGGTAGAGCGGTTCGCGGGATTCGAGAATGCGGCGAAGGTCTTCCATCGCCCGATCGCTGCCGGCCATGGCGCGGAAATCACCCTGAGCGATCACGCGGGACATGTGCTCTTCGGGCTGCGCTTTGAGCCAGATGGTGTAGCAGTGGGCGAGGAGATAGTCGTAGGTTTCTTTTTCGGAGACGATGCCGCCGCCGACCGAGATGACAGCGCTGTCGCTTTCGGAAAGGACGCGCTCGAGAGTGCGCTTCTCAATGGCGCGATAGCCGGACTGCGCGTAGAGGGAGAAAATTTCGGCAAGGGGCATGCCGGTTTCTTTTTCGATTTCGTGGTCGAGCTCAATGAAGGGGACGTTGCGTTGGGCGGCGAGCTTGGAGCCAAGGGTGGATTTGCCGGCGCCGCGCAGGCCGATGAGGGCGATGCGACCGAGGCGAAGATTTTGCTCCGGGCCGAAGTCGCGCAGGAGGCGAGCGGCGGCTTCTTCGAGGCGATGGCTGGGGAGGCGCTCGATGAAGCGCAAGATGGTCTGCTTTTGCGAAGCATGCCGCTGGTCGTCTTGCTGAGCGTTTTGGTGCTGTGGGGCGAACAATTCTTCGAGCGAGACGCTCAGCACGGCGGCGACTCGGCGAAGAAGCAAGATGGAGATGTTGCCTTCGCCGGATTCGAGTTGGGCAAGGTGGCGCTCGGAGACGTTGGATTCGCGGGCAAGAGTTTTTCGGGTCATGCCGCGGCGGTTGCGAAGATCGCGGACGCGGGAGCCGAGGGAGAGGAGAAACTGCTCGCCGGAAAGCTGAGGAGGGCGGCGGAAAAGGAGCTTGGTTTCGAGTTGGGAGTGCGGTGCCACGGCTGGTCTCTATGGTGCAGTATAGTACATATCTGGACGGTTCGGTCAATCGGTATTTTGGGAGGCTCGACCGGGTACACGGATGTATCTACTAACTGATTGCATGTGAGGCTGTTACGAGTACTGCGCCGTGGCTCGGCCGTCGACCAGAGATGCAGTATTGTGCCTGGTACGAGGGAGCGCTCGGAGGCAACGCCAACGTGGGACGCCATCGGTGCGCATTTATCTATATGTTAAAATGCCTCGGACGCCCCAGGAAGGTTGGTGCCGAGGCGCGATGGTCTGCTTAGACGGACACATTTGGACTAAATTCGCGGCGGGAATCGCGTACACTCTAGGGCGTTTTTGCTATGTTCTTGCAAACAAGCTTGCATGAATAAAGCGCACGAACTGTTGACATCGTTCAAGGCTCGCTTCGGCACCGGTGCTTCCGTTTACAGGGCACCGGGGCGCGTGAATCTGATTGGGGAGCACACCGATTACAACGGCGGCTTGGTACTGCCGGCGGCAATCGGATTTTCCTGCTGGGTGGCGATTGCGGCGCGCGATGACCGCAAGCTGGTTCTCTACTCCGAAAATTATGGTGAAGCGTACGAAGCGGACCTGGATGAATTGGGAGCGCGCGGGTCGGGGCATTGGGCGGACTATGCGCTGGGCGTAGCGTGGGCGCTGCAGGACGCGGGCTACCGGCTGCAGGGCGCGAACCTTTATATTGCCGGGGATGTTCCGCTGGGAGCGGGGCTGAGCTCGTCGGCGGCGATTGAGGTCTCGACGGGATACGCGCTGTTGTCGGTGGCGAATCAGGCGATTGACCGCACTAAGCTGGCGTTACTGTGCCAGCGGGCGGAAAACGAATTTGTGGGAGCGCGCGTGGGGATTATGGATCAGTTCGTTTCGTGCCATGGACGAGCGGGTCACGCGCTGCTGATTGATTGCCGGTCGCTCGAATACCGCTCTTTGAGACTTCCGCCGAAGGTGAGCCTGGTAATTTGCAATACGATGGTGAAGCACAGGCTGCAGGCGGGCGAATACAATGTGCGGCGCGCGGAGTGCGAGGAGGCAGTGCGAAAGCTATCCGAGGCGTTGCCTGAAATTCGGAGTTTGCGAGACGTGAGTTTGGAGCAGCTTGCGGAAAATCGAAGTTTATTATCGGAGACACTCTACCGGCGTTGCCGGCACGTTATTTCGGAAAATAAGCGTGTGCGCAAGGTGGCGGACCTTTTTAGAGCGGGGAAAACCGAGGGGCTGCGCGAGGCGATGGCGGCGTCACATGAGAGTTTGCGAGATGATTATGAAGTGAGTTGCCGGGAGCTGGATGCGATGGTGGAGATTGCGGGGCGGCAAAGAGGAATTTACGGCGCGCGAATGACCGGCGGCGGTTTCGGCGGGTGCACGATTAATTTTGTGGACGTGGAGCACGCGACGGAATTTCAGCGGCGCGTTTCGGCCGAGTACGAATCCGCAATTGGCCTGCGTCCGGACATCTATATATGTGAAGCATCGCAGGGAGCGGAGTTGGTGGAGCCGGCGGCTGAGAACCTTCCGAGGGTGACGCGCTGAGGAATGCATACCTAAGACGGCGCCGTTTGTGAAACACATGGATGCTTCGCTGCTGCAGGAAGTGCCACATCGAAGGTTGAATCCGCTGACGCGCGAGTGGGTATTAGTCTCTCCGCATCGAACGAAGCGGCCATGGCTCGGGAAGGTGGAGAAGCCGGCGGCGTCGAACTTGCCAGAGTACGATCCGACTTGCTACTTGTGCCCGGGAAATGAACGAGCGGCCGGCGCGAGGAATCCGAAGTACACCAGCACATTTGTTTTCGACAATGACTATGCGGCGCTCTTGCCCGATGCACCCGCCTTCGAAGTGGATGAAGGCGGCTTGCTGGTGGCGCGCTCGGAGAGAGGGATTTGCCGGGTGATCTGTTTTTCTCCGCGGCACGACCTGACGATTCCGCGAATGTCGCTCGGGGCGATTGGTGAGGTGATTGGCGTCTGGGCGGCGGAATATCGGCGGCTCGGAGGGATTGATTGGGTACGCCACGTGCAGATTTTCGAGAACCGCGGGGCGTTGATGGGGGCGAGCAATCCGCATCCGCACTGCCAAATTTGGGCGAACGCATCGGTGCCGGACTTGCCGGCGAAGGAGCTGGCGTCGCTTCAGGCATACCGCGAAGGCAAGAAGGCTTGCCTGCTCTGCGATTATTTGCAGCTTGAGTTGCAGCGCGGAGAACGGGTGATTTGCGACAATCACGGGTTTGCCGTTGTGATTCCGTTCTGGGCAGTGTGGCCGTTCGAAACGCTGTTGATCAGCAAGCGGCACTTTGCATCGATGGAAGAGTTTGTTGGCGGCGAGGCCGAGTTGCTCGCGGATATTCTGCGGCGTATCACGATTCGCTATGACAATTTGTTTGAGACTTCGTTTCCGTATTCGATGGGATTTCATCAGCGGCCGACCGATGGGCGGGATTATCCGGAGTGGCATTTTCACGCGCATTATTTTCCGCCGCTCTTGCGATCGGCCACAGTGCAGAAGTTTATGGTGGGGTATGAGCTGCTGGGGAATCCGCAGCGGGATATCACCGCGGAGGCCGCGGCGAAGAGGTTGCGGGAGGTTGCGGAGATTCATCATTTGGATCGGGTGTGAAGAAAAAGGGAGACCGGGATGCGTTAAAGCGCGCCCTTACAACCTCGGGGAGGGAACTATGTGGAAGAAAAGTTTGCTGGCGCTCTTAGTGCTATTCGCCGTAAGCGGAGCAACAAAGGCTCAGTCGGCGCGGTGGACAGAGAAGGAAGCAGCGGATTGGTACGCGAAGCAGCCGTGGCTGGTGGGCAGCAACTACATACCGGCGGACGCGATCAATGAGCTGGAGATGTGGCAGGCGGATACGTTTGACGCGAAGCGAATCGATTTGGAACTAGGATGGGCGGAGGCGATCGGGCTAAACACAATGCGCGTGTTTTTGCACGATTTACCCTGGCAGCAGGACGCGGCGGGTTTCCGGAAGCGAATTGATACTTTTCTGCAGATTGCGGCGCAGCACCACATCAAGCCACTGTTTGTGCTGTTTGACTCGTGTTGGGATCCAGAGCCGCGGCTCGGAAAGCAGCGCGTGCCACGTCCGGGTGTGCATAACTCGGGGTGGGTGCAGAGTCCGGGGGCGAAGGCGTTGCAGGATCCGACGCAATATCCGCGGCTTGAAGCGTATGTGAAGGGCGTGGTGGGAGCGTTTGCGAGAGACCAGCGGGTGCTCGGCTGGGACATCTGGAATGAGCCGGACAACGGGAACGGAGGGAGCTACGCGGAACTGGAGCCGAAGAACAAGAATGAATTGGTGATTGCGCTGCTTCCACGAGCTTTTGCGTGGGCGCGGGCGGCGCATCCGACGCAACCGTTGACCAGCGGAGTTTGGAAAGACGACTGGGCGGTTGCCGAAAAGCTAGGGCCAGGGGCGAAGATTCAGATCGAAATGTCGGACGTGATTTCCTTTCATAGCTACGACAAGCCAGAAGCGTTTGAGAAAAAAGTGATCCCTCTGCAGCAGTACCATCGACCGATTTTATGTACGGAGTATATGGCGCGGGGTAACGGGAGCACGTTTCAAGGGACGCTTCCGATTGCGAAGAAATATAATCTGGCGGCAATCAATTGGGGATTAGTGGCGGGGAAGACGCAAACGTACTTGCCGTGGGACTCGTGGCAGCATCCATATACGGATCGCGAGCCGGCGATTTGGTTTCATGAAATATTTCGGACCGATGGGACGCCTTACAGCGCGGAGGAGACAGCCTTCATCAAGGAGATCACCGGACGAGGCGCCGCAGCACGGTGAAATCGTGCCACTATAACGCGAGAAATTAGCGTGCGGCGGAGATGGGAATGATGGCGGGTCGCTCTTCTTGCGGGAGGGCGGCGCCGTCGCGGAAGGAAACGAATTTACCGGAGTTGGCGGCGACGCGTGGGCCGGGGACGAGGATTCCTACCAAGTTAAGCGGGTCGGCGGCAGAAACAGTGATGAGCTCGCCGGAAGGCTGCTGCTTGCGCATGGCGCGGAGAGATTCCACCGCAACGGGCAGCGCGAACTGCTCTCCGAGAAAGCCGCTGACGAAGCGGCCGCCGCGAATTTCGCCACGGTCTTCCAGGCGGCGAAGGGTGATCAGGACCTCGCGCCATTTTGGCAAGATCGACTCGCGGGTGAGCACTTCGCGAAAGACCATGCCGTAGCGGCGGAGAAGCATCCAGCAGATTGCTTCGAGGGCGATGTTGCGATCGGTAGCATCGCCGGAGTAGAGCAGCGACCAGCGGCCGGTGCTGTGGCGGGGTCGCGCGGAGCGGCCGCTGCCGTGACCGGAGCGGCGCTTGGGATCGATGAGTGCGCGCAAATTGTCGAAACCATCCGCGGTGAGCAGGCCAGCGGCGACCAATTCCCAGAGAGCGGTTTCTACTTCCGACTTTAGCTTGCCCGTACCGCGCACGATGTCGGAGAAAAACGAAGCGCCGCGCTGGCGCAAGAATTGCAGAACGGTTGCGGCATCGGGGCTCAGGCTGGAAGCCTCGGCGTCGCCGACTTCGCGGCGAGGGATCATCCACTCGGATTCGTCGCGCGCGAAAAATGTGATCGGCGCAACGCTGCTGGGCACGACGCGGCGCTTTCCATCTGTCGGTAATTCTAATGTGGCGGGATGCGGCGAGAGGCGTCCCCAGCCTACCGCGCCAGTGAGGCAAAGCTGGTCGAGGTCTCTGGCATCGTAGTTCGCGACACGGCGCGCGAGAATTTGACGCTCCCAGGAATTTGCTGGCGCTTCAAAGCCTTGCAACTGGCGCAGTCCTTCAAGCAGGCCGCGCTCACCGAGCAATTGGGAGCTCGACGCGACGTGCTGCCAGCGAAATAGCCAGTTCATGAATTGTGCTGGAGTTACCGATTCAACTTGCTTGCGGAGTTGACCGAGGGTGAGGCGATGGATGCGAGCCAGGAGGCGGCGCTCGCACCATTCTGTTTCGTTGCTGGCGGGATCCGTGAACTTTCCGCGTAGGATGACACCGCTGGTTTCGAGACGAAGGAGAGCTCGGTCAACGTCCGGTGCCGGGATGCCAATGACGCCAGCTAGCTGCGATGCGGCGACAGGTCCGCTATGCGCCGCCCAGCCGGTGACCATTGCGAGCTGGGCGCCTTCTCGCGACGTTTCGGCGGAGGGCAGCTCTGGGAGTGGGATGTCGAAGGTCGCAGACGGGAAAATTTGGCGAAAGGCATGGGCGCACTCTGCTGCGACCCAGTAAGTTGCGCCGTTGCATTTCGCGCGGCCTGCGCGGCGCTCCGCCGCGAGCTGTGCAAAATGTGAACCCCATTGCCGAGTAGATTCCTGCAGTTTTATTTGCAGGTTGTTAGTGGATTGCACCACATCGGTTGGGGAAACTGGCACCGCAATTAGTGAGAGCAGAGCGTCGTGGAGTTCCTCGGCATCGCGGACGTCTGACCAGGCGTCGTCGCGGACGGTGGTAATGGCGGCGGGGTCAAGGCGGCCAATCTCGGACAAAACCGTTTCGGGGAGAACGCGGCGCATTTCGACGGCGCGGGCGCGCCGTTCTTCGAGCGGGGCATCGTCGAGGAAAGCGTACGGGTTCGCGTTCAGGATTTCGTGGGAAAACTGCGACGGCACGGGAGTATCGACGGCCAGGCAGCGGATGCGGCCTTCGGCCATGTCGGTCAACACGTGCTGGAGTCCCTCGATGTCGAGGGCTTCGGTGAGCACGTCCTTCATCGTTTCCCGAATGAGCGGGTGATCAGACAGAGCAATTTCGCCTTCGAGATTTTCCGGACAGGCGAGCGCCTCGGGAAAAACCGCAGCAAGCAAATCATCGGCGCGCATGCGCTGAATGTTGGGTGGGACTTTCTTTCCGCCGCGAAAACGGAGAAGCGCGAGCGAGCGGCCGGCGTCCCAACGCCAGCGGGTGGTGAAGAGCGGAGAAGGGAGCACGGCCTGTTCGAGAACCTGCTGCACGGAATTCGGATGCAGGAAATGGAAAACGTCGGCGAGTGGAAAACTATGTTGCTCGCTCAGAGAAATATTCAGGCCATTGTCGGTGGCGGCGGCTTGCAGCTCGAAATTGAAGGAACGGCAGAAACGCTTGCGCAGCGCGAGTCCCCAGGCTTTATTGATGCGAGCGCCGAAGGGGGCGTGGATGATGAGCTGCATGCCGCCGCTTTCGTCGAAGAAGCGCTCGGCGATGACGGTTTTTTGGGTAGGAATGGCGCCGAGGATGTCGCGTCCAGCAGTGATGTATTCGGCGGCTTGTTCAGCGCCGGATTGGTCCAGGCCACATTCGGCTTTGAGCCAATTCACAGCTTCGACGAAATCGGCGGGATCGTGCTTCTCTGAGCCTGATACAGAACGCGGAGCTAGCGAACTAATTTGTTCTCGCAAGTCGGCGACATGAGCGGATAGCTCGTCGGTGCGCGCCGGAGCTTCCCCGCGCCAGAAAGGTACGGTGGGCGCAGCGCCGTGTGCATCTTCGACGAGCACGCTACCGGACGCAACACGGCGGATGCGCCAGGAAGTGTTTCCGAGCAGGATGATGTCGCCGGCAAGGCTCTCGACGGCAAAGTCTTCGTCCACCGTGCCGACGGTTATGCCTTCAGGTTGCGCGACGACGGAGTAGAGCGAATTTTCGGGGATTGCGCCGCCACTGGTGATGGCAGCGAGCCGCGCGCCACGGCGGGCGCGCAGAACATGGTTGACGCGATCGCGGTGCAGGTAAGCACCATAGCGGCCGCGCTGGCTGGCGATGCCCTCTGAAAGCATCTCAATGATTTCGTCGAAACTCTTGCGCTCAAGGTTGCGATAGGGATAGGCATGGCGAACGGATTGAAAAAGAGCGTCTTCCGTCCAATCTTCAGCAGCGCACATGGCCACGATTTGCTGGGCGAGGATGTCCATCGGAGAGTCTGGAATGGCAATGCGGTCCAGGTCGCCCTGGCGGATGGCGCGAATGAGCGCGGCGTTTTCGATGAGATCGTCGCGCGTAGTGGCGAAGAGGCGGCCTTTCGGTATTGCTCCGCGCCAGTGGCCTGCGCGACCGATGCGCTGGAGGCCTACGGAGATGGAACGTGGCGAGCCGATTTGGCAAACGAGGTCGACACTGCCGATATCAATTCCAAGTTCAAGAGAGGCGGTGGCGACCAGGGCGCGGATCTCTCCGGCCTTGAGTTTGCGTTCGGCATTGAAGCGCAGTTTGCGCGAAAGGCTGCCGTGATGCGCGGCTACGGCGTCGCGCCCCAGGCGTTCGGCGAGATTGTGAGCGACGCGCTCGGCCAGGCGGCGAGTGTTGACGAAGATGAGCGTGGAGGAATGCTGGTTGGCGAGTTGCGCCAGGCGATCGTAGATTTCGCCCCACATTTCGTTGGAGGCGATGGGGCCGAGCTCGCCGGACGGTACTTCGACGGCGAGATCCATTTGGCGGCGATGGCCGATCTGCACGATGGCGGGATCGTTAGTTTCGGAGCCGGTCAAGAAATGTGCGATGGTCTCGATTGGCCTTTGCGTGGCGGAGAGGCCGATGCGAGTGAGGCGCTTACCCGTGAGCTGGTTCAGCCGCTCAAGGGAAAGAGCGAGGTGCGCACCGCGCTTATCGTCAGCTACGGCGTGAATTTCATCGACGATGACAGTCTCGACGGATTTGAGGATTTCGCGGCTCTTTGCCGCGGTGAGGAGGATGTACAGCGATTCGGGCGTCGTGACCAGGATGTGCGGGGGGCGGGCAAGCATGGCGCGGCGTTCGTGTGCGAGGGTGTCGCCAGTGCGTACCGCGGTACGGATTTCGGGCATGAGCAAGCCGCGCTCTCCTGCGAGGTGCAGGATTTCTCCGAGTGGCGTCTCCAGGTTTTTCTGAATGTCGTTGCTGAGGGCCTTGAGAGGAGAGACGTAGAGGACCTCAGTGCGGTCGGTCAGATCTCCCGAAAGTGCCTTGCGAACAAGCGCGTCAATGCAGATGAGGAATGCGGCAAGAGTTTTTCCCGAACCGGTGGGGGCGGAGATCAACGTAGTCTTGCCGGTGAGGATGTGCGGCCAGCCTTGCGCCTGCGGCTCGGTTGGCGTGCTGAAGCGGCGGACGAACCATTCCTGAACGAGCGGGTGTGCCCACTCAAGACCAGTTGTTGCAGATTGTGGCGCTGCCGTGGTCATTTCCAATATCGGAGTATATAACGATTGCAGAATCTTCCGCTTTCGGTGGATGGGCCGGTTGGTTTTGCAGTCCAAGAGGAATAAAATCGCGCGGCCAAGTTCATTAGCTGAGGGAAAACGGGGAAGAATGGCGACTAAACTTTTGGGAATCGACGTCGGAACCGGGGGAACGCGGGCCGTGCTGCTCGACGAAGCGGGGCGCGTGTTGGGCGCGGCCACGGCCGAGCACGCGGAGATGGCGTCACCGAAATCGGGTTGGGCGGAGCAGGATCCTCGCGATTGGTGGCGCGCGACTTGCGTTGCTATCGCTCAATGTTTGACTGACGCAGGCGCTAATGCTGCAGAGGTTTCCGCCGTCGGGCTCAGTGGGCAGATGCACGGCTTGGTGCTGCTGGACGCGGCGGGGGAGGTGCTGCGGCCGGCGCTGATTTGGTGCGACCAGCGGACGGAGGAAGAGTGCCGGGCGATTACCGAACGCGTGGGAGCAAAGCGGCTGATTGAGCTGACAGCGAATCCGGCACTGACTGGATTTACGCTGCCGAAGATTTGGTGGGTGCGCGCGCATGAGCCGGAGATTTGGTCGCGCGTGCGCTCGATCATGCTGCCGAAGGATTATGTGCGGTTCACGTTGACGGGGGCACGAGCGACGGATGTGGCGGACGCTTCAGGGACGCTATTGTTTGATGTGGTGAACCGGCGCTGGTCTGCGGAGATGTTGAAAGCGTCGGATTTGAAGGCGGAGATTTTGCCGGAGGTCTTCGAGTCGCCGGAGATCAGCGGGCGCGTGTCGAAGGAGGGCGCGGCGGCCGGCGGGCTGCGGGAGGGCACGCCCGTGGTTGCGGGCGCGGGTGACCAAGCGGCAGGCGCGGTGGGAATGGGAATTGTTGAGCCGGGAAACGTCAGCGCGACGATTGGGACGTCGGGCGTGGTGTTCGCGGCGACGAGCAGTCCGGTGGTTGAGCCGAAAGGAAGGATTCACACGTTTTGTCACGCGATTCCTGGCCGCTGGCACGTGATGGGTGTGACGCAGGGCGCGGGACTGTCGTTGCGGTGGTTTCGCGATCAGTTCGGCGGTGGCGCTTCTTACGATGCTTTGATGAAGGACGCGGCGGAAGCGCCTGCCGGCGCGGATGGGCTGCTTTGGGCGCCGTACTTGATGGGAGAGCGGACGCCGCATCTTGATCCCAACGCGCGCGGGGCGCTGGTTGGGCTGACCGCGCAACATAGACGTGCGCATGTGATTCGCGCGATTCTGGAAGGCGTGGCGTTTAGTTTGCGCGACACGTTTACGATTTTTCGCGAGTTGGGCGTTCCGGTGAAATCGATCCGGCTAGGTGGCGGTGGAGCACGCAGCCCCTTGTGGCAGCAGATAGAGGCGGAGATTTATGGCATGCCCGTGGAACTGGTAGCCGCCGAGGAGGGACCGGCCTACGGCGCAGCGTTGCTGGCCGGTGTGGGAGCGGGTGTGTGGCACTCGGTGGAAGCAGCGTGCGAAACGGCGGTGCATGTGGCGAAGCGCGTGGAACCGATCGCCAGAAATGTGGAACTGCTGAATCGCAGGTACGAAGAGTACCGAAAGCTTTATCCGGCGCTGCGCGGGATTGGTCATCGCAACTGAACGGTTTTGTGTCCAATTCTTAAGTACCGGAACTCCATTCCGTGTTGACAACTTAGCTAATTAGCATTATGATTGTCTGCGAATACGCAAAAAGAGCCTCTCCCGCCACTAACGGTCGGCAAGCGCCCCGGTTTTCTTCGCTCCTCGACTGCTCATCTCCTTTATCATCAATCTCTTGCGGCCTCTTGGTCGATCTCCCAAAAGTCAAGTCCTTTGTTTTCAGCCGATTGCACGCTCTTTGGCAAAACACCCGGGTGGGGGGTACTCTGAGCTCCTCGATGGAACCTTAATGGTGCTGGCGAACTGCCGTACAATGCTAGCTCCGGACTCGCATCCCGAGAATCCAATAATATAATAAGGTCAGTGAAGGAAGAAGATTCCATGGCAGTCACGAAGGATCCTAGGCTTGGCAGCACAGCGAATCTCGCTCCCGGACCGCCCGCGCTCCACTCATCCGGCGAAAAAGAAGTGCTGGCCATGCTGGCGGGGCGCGAACTACAGCCGAATCGCGGTATCCCGCTAAACCTGGATTGGATCGAGAATATCCGCGTCAACACCAGCGCGGTGGAGCGGCGCGCGCAGACCCTGGTAACCCGGCGCACGGTGAAAAAGGATTGGCAGGTCGCCTGGCTGCTGCGCGCGATTACGTGCATGGATTTGACCACGCTGTCCGGCGATGACACCGACGAGCGCGTGCGGCGCTTGTGCGCGAAGGGCCGGCAACCGATTCGCCAGGATCTGGTGAAGCTGCTGGGGATCGAGTCGCTGAATATTCAGGTGGCGGCGATTTGCGTGTATCACTCGTTTGTGGAGACGGCCCTAAAGGCGCTGGAGGGAAGCGGCATCAAAGTGGCCGCGGTGTCGGCTGGATTTCCCGCGGGATTGTCTCCGCTGGATGAACGGGTGACGGAGATTCGCCGCTCCGTCGAGGCGGGAGCGCACGAAATTGATGTGGTCATCACGCGCGCGCATGTTTTCTGTGGGCGGTGGCAGGCCCTGTTTGACGAAATCGCCACGTTCAAGGCCGCTTGCGGGAACGCGCACATGAAGGTAATTCTGGGGACGGGGGATTTGATGACGCTGCGCAATGTGGCGCGCGCCAGCATGGTGGCGATGATGGCGGGGGCGGACTTCATCAAGACGTCGACGGGAAAAGAGGCGGTCAACGCAACGCTTCCCGTGGGCCTGGTGATGACGCGCGCGATTCGCGAGTACGCGCAGCAGACCGGAATGGCCGTGGGATTTAAGCCGGCGGGCGGCCTTCGCACCGCGAAGCAGTCGATTGAGTGGCTGGCATTGATGAAGGAGGAGCTGGGTGCGTCGTGGCTCAACGCCAGGCTTTTCCGTTTGGGCGCGAGCTCGATGCTGGCTGACATCGAACGCCAGTTGGAATTTCACGCGACGGGCAGGTATTCGGCGGAGTACCGTCATCCGATCGCGTAAGGGATTGCGTAACGGATTTCACAGCAGGCAAGCTGCTCTGGGAAGCTGAGAGCAAAGCATGAGTGTCACAGAGAAATTTCTTTCGATGGAATACGGCCCGGCGCCGGAGGATCCGCGCGAGGTGCTGGTGTGGCTCGACAGGCACGCGCGCAAGCTCGGCCACTTTATCGGCGGCGCGTTTCGCTCGCCCGCCGAGGGCGTTTATTTCGACACCCTCGATCCTTCTACGGGCGAACCTTTAGCGGCGGTTGCGCAGGGTTCGGCGGCGGATATCGACGCGGCGGTGAAAGCGGCGCGCGGGGCGCTTGCGGAATGGCAGTCGCTTACACCGCACGCGCGGGCGCGCTATCTTTACGCTTTGGCGCGGCAAGTACAAAAGCATTCGCGGTGGCTTGCGGTCCTGGAGACGATGGACAACGGCAAGCCGATTCGCGAGAGCCGCGACCTCGATATTCCACTGGTTGCGCGCCACTTTTATCACCATGCGGGATGGGCGCAGCTTCTACCGCAGGAATTTCCCGGCTACGTCGCATGCGGCGTCGTGGGGCAAATCATTCCATGGAACTTTCCGCTGCTGATGCTGGCGTGGAAGATTGCACCGGCACTGGCCACGGGGAACACGGTGGTGCTCAAGCCGGCGGAGTTTACGCCGCTGACGGCGCTGGCGTTTGCGGAGATTTGCCAGGAAGTGGGATTACCCGCAGGCGTCGTGAACATCGTCACCGGCGACGGTTCCACCGGCGAGGCGCTGGTGAAGTATCCGGACGTGGACAAGATTGCGTTCACGGGATCGACGGAAGTCGGCCGCGCGATTCGCAAGGCTACCGCGCAGAGTCACAAGAAGATTTCGCTGGAGTTGGGAGGCAAGTCTCCGTTCATTATTTTCGAAGATGCGGACCTGGACAGCGCAGTGGAAGGCTTGGTCGATGGAATTTGGCTGAACCAGGGGCAAGTGTGCTGCGCCGGTTCGCGGCTGTTGATGCAAGAGAGCGTGGCGGAGACACTGATCGGCAAAGTCCGCGAGCGCATGAGCATGCTGCGCGTCGGGCCGCCGCTCGACAAAGCGATCGATATCGGGGCCATCGTGGCGCGCGTGCAATTGGAGCGAATTCGGCGGCTGGTGGATCAAGGCGTTGCGGAAGGCGCCACCTGTTGGCAGCCGCCTTCGCTGGTCATGCCGTCGCGCGGACTGTTTTTTCCGCCGACGCTCTTGAGCAACGTGCATCCGACGTCGACCGTGGCGCAGCAGGAAATTTTCGGCCCGGTACTGGCGGCCATGACGTTCCGAACGCCGCGCGAAGCGGTGGAGCTGGCGAACAATACCGTGTACGGGCTGGCCGCCAGCGTTTGGAGCGAGAGCATCAACGTGGCGCTGGACGTTGCCGCGCAATTGAAGGCCGGCGTGGTATGGGTGAACAGCACAAACCTTTTCGACGCGGCTTGCGGATTTGGCGGCTACAAAGAGAGCGGATACGGACGAGAAGGTGGCCGGGAAGGTTTGTTTGAATATCTCGAGCCGGAATGGTTCAAGCGCGCTCCAAGGCTGGCGACAAAACCTAAGGCTATGGATCAGCCGCCTGAGCAGGAAATCGATCGCGGTGAACCCCAGATCGATCGCACGGTGAAATTGTACGTTGGCGGAAAGCAGGCACGGCCGGACTCTGGCTATAGCTTCGAGGTGCGTGCCGCTGATGGGCGGCTGCTAGGCGAGGCTCCGCTCGGCAATCGCAAAGACATTCGCAATGCGGTGGAGGCGGCGCGCAAAGCGGATGGCTGGGCCAGGACTACAGCGCACAATCGCGCGCAAATCTTGTACTACATGGCCGAAAATCTTTCGCAACGCGCGGAGGAAATCGCGGGACGTCTCGCCGCTGTCGTCAGCAAAGAGCAAGCGCACGCGGAAGTCCGCCAAGGAATCGAGCGCGTTTTTTCTTATGCCGCTTGGGCGGACAAATACGACGGCGCGGTTCACAATCCGCCATTCCGCAATATTGCGTTGGCGATGCACGAGCCGGTGGGCACCGTGGGGATTGTCTGCCCTGCCGACCTGCCTTTGCTGGGTCTTTTGTCGCTGGTGATGCCCGCGATTGCGATGGGAAATACGGTCATAGCGATTCCTTCAGAAGCCTATCCGCTCATCATTGGTGACTTGTATCAAGTGTTTGAAACCAGCGATTTACCCGCGGGCGTTGTAAACATGGTTTCCGGGCGCAGTGCCGAACTACTGAAAGTGCTGGCGGAACATGACGACGTCGACGCAATCTGGTCGTTTGCAGGCGAGGCCAGCAGCGTGGCGGCGAAGTCGCTGTCGGTGGGGAATCTCAAGCAAGTCTTCAGCGATGAAGGCCGGGCCATCGACTGGTTCAACACCGAACAGGGCGAGGGCCGATGGTTCCTCCACCATGCCACGCAAGTGAAGAATATCTGGGTACCTTACGGCGAATAGACGCTGCGTTGGCACTGGTGCCTGTGTGGCAAGCCTGCGGTCGAACCGTGTGAAGCCTGGACGCGGTCCTATGTATAATCGAGAACGGGCCTAGATCCCGACTCTCGCATCCCGCCGGCGAGCGTGGCCCTCGATTCGCGGTGCACGTTTTTCCCGGTTCACTCGATAGGTTGACCCTTTGCAGGATTCGGTAACTCCAGCGTCAATCGCCCCAAAACACCAGCAGGAAAGCTCCGCGTTGCTCTCGCAGGACGAAAACCTCTGGTACAAGGATGCGGTTATCTATCAGCTTCATGTCCGCACGTTCTGCGACAGCAACGGGGACGGCGTCGGCGATTTTCGCGGTTTGACAAGCAAGCTCGACTACCTCCAGGAGCTTGGTATCAACGCCATCTGGCTGCTGCCTTTCTTCCCTTCGCCGTTGCGTGACGACGGCTACGACATCGCCGACTACACTTCGGTTCATCCGGCCTATGGTTCGCTGCAGGACTTCAAGGACTTTCTCGCCGCGGCCCACAACCGGCGCATTCGCGTGATTACCGAGATGGTGGTGAACCATACCTCCGATCAGCATCCGTGGTTTCAAGAAGCCAGGAGTTCCCGCGAGAACCCCAAACGAGATTGGTATGTTTGGAGCGACACGGACTCTCGCTACCAGGGCGTGCGGATTATTTTCGTCGACACGGAGATGTCCAACTGGGCGTGGGATCCAGTTTCCAAATCGTACTACTGGCACCGCTTCTTCAGCCACCAGCCGGACCTGAATTACGACAATCCCGCGGTTCGCGAAGCGATATGGGAAGTCATGAAGTTCTGGCTCGACATCGGCGTCGACGGTTTTCGCCTGGACGCGGTTCCTTATCTCATCGAGCGCGACGGCACTTCCTGCGAAAACTTGCCGGAGACTCACGAGATTATTCGTGATCTTCGCAGGCGCATCGACGCTGCGTATGCGGGCAAGATGTTGCTGGCGGAGGCCAATCAACGGCCGGCTGATGTTCGCTCCTATTTCGGAAATGGCGACGAGTTTCACATGGCGTTCCATTTTCCGCTGATGCCGCGGATGTTCTTGGCCGTGAAACTGGAAGACCGCAAGCCAATCATCGAGATCCTGGACCAGACCCCGCAGATTCCGGACACTTGCCAGTGGTGCATCTTCTTGCGCAACCACGACGAATTGACGCTCGAGACTGTCACGGATATCGAGCGCGACTATATGTATGACGAGTACGCGGTAGACAAGGCCATGCGCATCAATCTGGGCATTCGCCGCCGCCTCGCGCCCATGATGGAGAACGATCGTCGTCGCGTGGAACTCCTGACCGGCCTGCTCCTCTCCATGCCGGGAACCCCCATCATTTATTACGGCGACGAAATCGGCATGGGCGACAACGTTTATCTGGGTGATCGAAACGGAGTGCGCACACCGATGCAGTGGAACGGCGGGTGGAATGCCGGCTTTTCTTCAGCGGACCCGGAACGGCTTTACTCGCCGTTGATCTCAAATCCCGTTTATGGCTACCAGGCGATTAACGTGGACTCGCAAAGGCGATCGGCGCATTCCCTGTTGTCGTGGACGAAATCAGTGATTCAGACGCGGAATGCCTTCCACGTGTTCAGCCGAGGCTCGATTGAGTTCCTCAATCCTTCAAACCACCGCGTGCTCGCCTACGTGCGCTGCCTTGGCGAGGAAAAAGTGCTTGTGGTGAACAACCTTTCCAGCTCGGCGCAGGCTGTCGAGTTGAATTTGCAGGCATACAAGAAGCACATTCCGATCGAGATGTTCGGCAGAAACTTGTTTCCCCGCATCGGGGACCCGCCGTACTTGCTGACTTTGGGTCCCTACCAGTTTTACTGGTTCCGTCTTCGTCGAATTTGATTTTGTGGATTGATGCCGCCCGGACTTGTCCGGATTGCACGCCGCGTACCGAGGAGCACACAGCAATTGGCTGAAGAAAGTTTTCTCGCGGACGATTTTCTTCGCCAACTGATGAGCGTCGGCGAGGTCGATCTGCTCGTGGGTGTCCCCACCTACAATAACGCGTCGACACTCGGGCAGACGCTGTACAGCGTCGAGGAAACCCTTCGTCATAATTTCGTTCGCCAACGAGCGGTCATCTTGAATGTAGACGGCGGGTCCGCGGACGAGACTCGGCAACTGTTTCTACAAAGCGGCGAGGGAAGAGACGCCAACCACAACAAAGGTCTTACGTCGCTACGCACGACCCACCGCATTTCCTGCGAGTACGGCAAAGCGCCGTCGCAAGGCTTGGCGTTGCATAACATTGTGGCCGCCGCCGATCTGCTGCGCGCAAAAGCGTGTGCCGTTATTTCACCCACCACTACTAATTTGACGCCGTCCTGGGTGGTGAACTTGCTGCGGCCGGTGTACAGCGAAAGCTTGGATTTTGTTGCTCCTCTGTATGCGCGCACCAGATTTCAGGGTTTGCTGGTCCGCGATCTGCTCTATCCCATGAGCCGGGCTATTTTCGGGCAGCGTATCCGCGAGATTTACTGCGAGGAATGGGGATTCTCCGGCCGGTTGGCGAGCCAGTGTTTAGAGAAGGACGTATGGCGCGAAGAAGCGGTTCGCGCGAGGCCCGAAGCATGGATGGCCATCACGGCGATCAGCGTAGGGCTGAAGTGCGGCCAATCTTTTTTGGGACCCAAAATCGCGCCCCCGACGGGAACGGACATTGTCGAGATTATTCGCCAAACCGTCGGCAACTTTTTCTGGTGCATGGAAGCAAATCAGGCGCAGTGGTTGAGCCACTCGAATTCGCAACCGGTCCCAACTTTCGGCCCCGACCACGAGTTATCGTTGGACGGCATCCCGCCGAGCCAGGAGAAAATCTTCGAGCTGTTTCGCAGCGGCGTCAGCGAATTGGAGCCGATTCTCGGCTCGATTCTCTCGCAGGACACGCACGCGCAGATCAAGGCCATTGCCCGGAGCGATCGATCTCAGTTTCATTTTCTGACCGAGTTGTGGGTGAAGACTCTTTACGAGTTTGCGGCGTCCTATCATCATGCGGTACTCAACCGCGACCATCTTGTGCAGGCCTTGGTACCGCTGTATCGCGGCCGGCTCTGCTCCATTCTGCTCGAACGCGCCGATTCTTCGGCGGATGCGATGGAAACGCAATCGGAGGCGGTGTGCAAGGAATTCGAACGTCAAAAACCGTATTTGGTCGAAAGATGGACAGTGAATCGTTGAGGTGCAGCCATGAAGGAAGTAATTATTCAGGGACTCAGCCAGGCCTACGCCAATCTTGTGCGCATGTTTGCCGAATTCTTGCCCCGGCTGTTGGTCATGATGGTGATCGTCGTCGTCGGGTTTCTCGTGGCGTACGGGTTGAAGATGATTTTGCGCGCCGTGCTCCATGTCACCAGGCTCGACCGGTTGTCGGAAGAAGCCGGGGCTTCGCGCTTCCTGCGCATGGCAGCGCTTCCCTCCATGACGGAACTGCTGAGCCGCTCGCTGTTTTGGGTGACGTGGTTGGGATTTATCTTGATCGGGATCAGCGTCCTGGGAGTCGCGGGCCTTCAGGAGCAGATTTCAAGATTGTTCTTACTGCTGCCGGCGATATTCATAGCCATATTGATTCTGTTCGTGGGGCTTGTGACCGCCAATTTCCTTTCGCGCGCGGCGCTTCTCGCCGCGGTGAATGCCGGCTACGCCTCTCCAAAATTGCTGAGCTGGTCCATCCGATTTGTCATTTGGGCTTTGGCCGTTTCCATGGCGCTCGAACAGGTCGGCGTCGCGCGGCAAACCGTGCTCGCAGCGTTCTCCATTGTGTTTGGAGCTCTCATGTTCGGACTCGCGATCGCCTTTGGCCTGGGCGGGAAGGAACTGGCGCGCGAGTTCCTGGAGCGAAACCTGCGTGACAAGAAAAAGGAGAAGTACGAGGAACCTCAGCCCTTGTAAACGGCCGGGCCAGCCTGATTGCGCGCGGGGACTCTCGGCGTTCCTCAATCCCCGTTCGGGTGATCTGGTCGGCGCTTCTTAACCATCAAGTGGAGACTGTGGTCTTTGAAGGAGGCGGCAGCTGACGGCGGATCGACTTCCGCTGTCAGATTCGCGGCGAGAAAGATTTCTCGTCCACCCTGTCTTGCCAGCTCTGAGGAATCCCGTCCATTGCTGGATTCCCTTGCGTGCACGAGTACGCGCGTTGCTCGAACCACAATTTCCATGCCCAGCTCGGAAGCGTCTGGAATGGAAGCGGTGAGACTCACCCAACTTCCAGACTCCCGAACCTGTGCGCCGGAGCGCAGAATCTCCGATTCCGCGCGCAACCAGTTCGCCCCCTCATTCCCAGGCTCGCGTCCTGATTGCTCGAACAGGAGGTACGCTCGTTCACGGATTTTTCCGTAAATCGCTTGCTCCAGTTCCTCCGCCTCGCGTCCGCTGACAAAACTTGGAGTCGCCGAAGCCGGTGTGGGTCGCGAGCTAAACGCCGTTCTAGTTGCGGGCACTTACCACCTCGACGCACGACTTCCGTGTACGGGTGCAAGCGACGCCGCCCGCGTTGCGGTAGGCGGCCTGCGACTCTTAGTCGCCTTCGTGCCCCTTGGGCAGTTGTGTTTTGATGTCATACTTCTGATTCGCTCGCACTTCGATTTCCGTGTCGAACGACTGATATCCCGGCAAGGTGATCTTGATGCGGTGCTTGCCTGGGCTGAGCAGCATGGCCCGGCCCGCGCCTCCAAATTCGTGCGCGTGTCCCGCAAACTGGTCGTCCACAAAAACCGCTGCCCGATCCGGATCAATCGCGAGCTTGACCTCTGCGCTCACCGTAGGGTATTGCGCGCCAGGATCCTTCGCCAGCGAGATGCGCAGGGTCTGCACCGCATCCGGTTCGACGCTGATCATCTCCTCCACCGATTGGTAACCGGCCTCGCGCACCGATATCTCGTGCTCGCCAGGCAACAGCAGCAACTTCTTCGACCCCTTCAATTCGTTCACGTAACCTACATACTTACCGTCCACCCACACGCCTGCCGTTTTCGCTGCTCCGTTCTCCGGCTGGAAGCGAACCTCTCCGAGTATCTTGCTATTCCGCGCCGCAACTAGCAGTGCCGCGGCGCACAACAATGCCAGAAACACTCCTGCTTTTCGCATTTGCGAAATTCTTGCATGCATACGAAGCCCCCGCTCTCTCAAGATTTGGCCCGTTGAAGCGGTAAGATGCAGGCGTTCAACCAACTGTACATACGTTGGACATGGTCTAACTTATTGTAAACAGGAGAGATAGAATTCGTGCGGATGTAAGGCTTGGTACTAAAACGTATAAATCTTACGCGCTTTTGCGAATTATCCCGTAACTCTCGGTCGCTCCTCCGCGACTGTCGCACGTAAGTGCCCGCCACGCGCGGGTCCTGAAGAATCTCTCACGACAAATTCAGGCTCGATTGCGATTTCCGGTTCGTAGTTTCCGCGCTTCTCGATGCGCTCAATCACCGTTTGCGCTGCAATCTGCCCCATTCTCAACAATGGCTGCCGCACCGTGGTCAGAGATGGATTCGCAAAGGCCGCCCCTGGAATGTCGTCGAATCCCACCACCGACACGTCTTCCGGGACACGTAAACCCGCCTCGCGGAACGCCCAAATTGCTCCAATTGCGGAAATATCGTTGTATGCGAACACCGCGGTGAACGGCCGCCTCCGCTCCAGCAGTTGCTTGCCTACCGGGTAACCGATCACCGGCGTCGAATCCGTGCCCTCGATTTGCACGGTCAGTTCCGGGCGAATGCGTACGCCAAGCTCTTCTGCAACCTCCACAATCGCGTCCCAACGCGCGATGGAATCGGAACTGAAGGGTTGGCCCTTCAAGAACGCGATCTCTTCGTGGCCGAGATTTTGCAAGTGCTCCAAAGCCATCCTTGCCGCGCGCTTGTGATCCAGCACGATGTTCGTTACGCCTACCACGCGCTGATGGCCCGCCACGGCCACCGTTGGCAGCGCGGGCTGTTCCGTGATGGAGGTATCCACCGTGATGAAGCCCTCCACACCACGCGACTGCAGCATCTGCGAATACGTTTGCAATAGTTTCTTGTCGTGCCGATGGATCACGGTCAGGAAAAAGAAATTGTGCTGCCGCAGGTGCTGCTCGATTCCACTAATGATCATCGAGCCGTACGCATCGCCAATCTCTTCTGCGATAACGCCGATGGTATATGTGCGCTGCAGCCGCAGAGAGCGCGCGAAAAAATTCGGCCGATAATTTAGCTCGCGCGCCGCCACCAGGATTCGTTGCTTGGTGTGTTCCGGAATAGACCGCGCCGCCGCCGAATTATTCAGCGCCGCTGAGACCGTCCCCGGAGTCAGACCCAGGTGCGTCGCGATCGTCTTTAACGTGACCTTGCGTTCTTGTTCTTGTCGCGGGCCGGTTTTCCCCTTCGGAGCGGGTTTCATGGGCGAGCACCTCGACATGCTCTAGGGCGGAAGCAATCCTTTAGAGTATCTCTCACCATCGCAACTCTGCCTAATGCAACGTCGCAACAGGCTTAGCGGACCCTAAGGGAACGGTCAATGAGGGCTCGAGCCGGCTCATGCTAGCATGAGCGATTCACTTAGGTGAACCTTAGGATCGTTCGCACATGAATTTCAGGCGTCGTCGCTTCGTCCGCGACGGACCTCTGGATCTCTTCGGGGTTTGTTGAGGCAGGCTCGTCTTGAGGACCAACAGAAAGAGAGAACCTTGTCAGATTTTGTTGCTAATAGGGAGTCTCACCATCCAGCCTCCCCGAAAATGCCGTATAGGTGTAAAATCAACCGCCAGATGGCTAAATGCTCGTACACGCTGTGTCATCGCGAGTAACGGCATCGGGCAGTAGCTGTTTCGTTGTTCTGTGGAGTCGCAATTCACATGCATCTGTGGCAAACGTTACTCATTCCGTTCTGTATGGGATTGTGCGGGACCGCGCTCCCAGGCCAGGAAAACACGTCGGTCGCAAAGCCAGAAATTACTTACAGCAAAGACGTGGCGCCGCTTCTGAAAAAGAACTGTACCGTCTGTCATCGCCCAAACGACATTGCCCCCATGTCGCTGATGACCTATGACGAAGTGCTCCCTTTTGCCCGGATAATGCGGGAGAGCGTGATTCAACGAAAGATGCCCCCCTGGCATGCCGACGGCGCGTTCGGCGAGTTCAGCAATAAGACTCGCTTGAGCGATGAGGAAATCGCGACCATAGACGCCTGGGTAAAAGGCGGAACAAAAAGAGGCGAGCCTGAAGCTTCCTCAGCGGCCCCAGTGCTCACGCAAACCTGGCATATCAAGCCGGACGTGGTGCTGACCGTTCCGGAATTCATGGTCCCCAAAACCATGCAAGACGACTACGAATATATCTACGTCCCGACAAATTTCACGGAAGACAAATGGATACAGGCCGCCGAGGTGCTTCCCGGTGATCGTCGTGTGGTTCATCACGCCACGGTGTCGGTTATCGATAAGGCCGAAGTAGCGAAGCATCTGGAAGCGCACGCGAAGAGTGACGAAGGCGAAGACAAATATCACTACCGCACCGGAAAAGTGCTGCACCTCCGCCCCGATGCTCCGGTCATTGATGACGGATGCGCAGCGCCGAATGGCGGCGGCGTTCCGGGCGAGCCCTCCGGCTATTTGAATATCGTCCCAGCGATCTATCTTCCGGGACATTTGGCGGAGACGCGGCCTCCAGGCTATGCGCTGCGAATCCCGGCCGGCGGCTATCTGCAATTTCAGATTCACTACAGCAATCATCATGGACTGGACGTAAAGGATCGCACTAGCATCGGCTTGGTATTCGCGCGGGAACCCGTCCAGCATGAGATTGGTCAATATGAAATCTGGAACAACATGTTCCTCATCCCTGCCAACGATGACAACCACCGTGTGACTTCCTGCTTTATTTTGCCGAAGGACGTGATCGCCGTGGCCTACACGGCGCACATGCATTTTCGCGGCAAAAACATGTTGACCAAGGCGATTTATCCGGATGGCCGTGAAGAGGTGCTCCTGTACGTTCCCCATTATGATTTTCGATGGCAGGAGACGTACTTTTTGAAGAAACAGTTCTTGCTGCCCAAAGGCACGAAACTCATGACCATCGCTTATTTCGACAATTCCAAGAACAATTTCCAGAACCCCGATCCGTCCAAAGCAGTTCGTTGGGGCGAACCCAGCGACGAGGAGATGATGGGCTTCTGGTTGCAATTTGCCGATCCTCAGATGGTCGCGGAAAAGGCCGCATTCATGCAGAAATGAGCGGCGCGACGCTTTTCTCCAGTCACGATCTCTTTGCGCCATGAATTTGGGCCGCCGCAGGTTTGTTCAACTGGGGATGGGCGCCGCGCTCTCATTTTCCGCGAATCGGTCGCTGGCACAGGGTGTATCAAGTCACACGGCCAAGCCGTTGCCGAGGCCCAAAGCTTCCGGGCGTCCCTTCAACGCCCATTTCGTGGACATCGCTGCTGCCGCCGGCCTGCACGCGCCGGTGATCTACGGCGACGCAGAAATCAAAAAGTACATCGTGGAGTCCACCGGATGCGGGTGCGCCTTCATCGATTACGACAATGATGGGTGGATGGATCTATTTGTGCTGTCGGGCACCCGGCGCGGAGGCGCTCCTAACGGCACCACAAATCGGCTGTACAAAAACAACCGCGACGGGACATTTACGGATGTCACAGAAAGAGCAGGGCTGCATTCGGTCGGGTGGGCCTGCGGAGTCTGCATCGGAGACTACAACAACGATGGCTTTGACGATATTTTCTGCAGCAATTTCGGGCAGAACGCGCTTTACCGCAATAACGGTGATGGAACTTTCACCGATGTGGCCAAGGATGCAGGGCTTTGGAACGATCAGCCCCGATGGGGTGCCGGTTGCACCTTCGTGGATTTCGACCGCGACGGACATCTGGATCTCTTCGTTTCCAACTATGTGCGCTTTTCTTTTGAGAATGCTGCTGCTCCGGGGGAAAACGCCAACTGTAGATGGAAAGGAATTCCCGTCGAATGCGGGCCGCGAGGATTAACCACGGGCAGGAATTCCCTTTATAGAAACAATGGTGACGGAACGTTTACCGATGTAACTCAACGGGCCGGCATCACGCATGCCGCGGCCACGTACGGGATGACTGTCGTTGCGGCGGATTTTGATGAAGACGGATGGCAAGACATTTACGTCGCCTGCGACTCGACTCCCAGTTTGTTATTCATGAACAATCGAGATGGAACGTTTCGTGAAGAAGGAGTACTAAGAGGGGCGGCTCTGAGCGATGATGGCATGGAGCAGGCGGGTATGGGGATCGGGGTCGGCGATTATGATCTAGATGGTCATCTCGATCTGTTCAAGACGCACTTCGCAGACGACGCCAACATCCTTTATCACAACGACGGGAAGGGAAATTTCGAGGACGCTACCGGGTCCTCGCGCCTTGGAGTAGAAACTCGTTACGTCTGTTGGGGAGCAGGCATCGTCGACCTCGACAACGACGGCCTTCCCGACCTCTTTATGGTTACGGGCCATGTTTACCCCCAAGTTGAACGAATATTGTCGCAATACCCCAATAAAACACCGCGGGTCGTTTTCAGGAACCTAGGCAAGGGAGTTTTCGAAGAACTCATCGAGGAGGCCGGTCCGGGTGTAGCGGCGGCACACTGTAGTCGAGGATGCGCGTTTGGAGACTTCGACAACGACGGGGATATCGACATACTGATCGTCAATCTCAACGAACCTCCTTCGCTACTGCGCAATGACCTCAGCGGGAAAGCCAACTGGATCAAAGTGAAATTGGAAGGTGTAAAGTCCAATCGAAGCGCCATTGGAGCTAGGGTGCTTGTCCATTATGGAGGCAAGACACAGGCGCAAGCGGTCCTGAGTCAATCCAGCTTTTTCTCGTGTAGCGATTCCCGCTTGCATTTCGGTTTGGGGAGCTCCACTTCGGCCGACATCGACGTGTATTGGCCAAATGGACTGCACGAGACTTTTAAGCAGATCCCTGCCAATCGGCTCATCACCATCAAGGAAGGGGTGGGTCCCGTACCGAACCGCGGGTGGGCCAAAGCGTAAGCAGCGATTCACAAAATCTTCAACCGCGCGTCCTGAATAGCGGCATTTACCGACGTTCACCAATTCCCCCATTTGCCCCAGACGCAGATTCAGGCAAATATGCGACTCGGAAGGCGTACACAAAGCGAAACCAGACAGCACAGGCAAGTCTCCCAGTCTCCCCAAATTCGTTTTCCTGATGTATTTCATAAGAATAACGAAATTGTGCTTGACTATTGCGCCGAGTGGGTCTAATAAAGGGCCTAACTGGGGTGGTCATTATGGCTTTTTTACGGTTGCCCTTTTTATCGTCTGTTTGGTCCCAAATGAGAATCCATCGCCGTCGGCCGGTGCATCCGCGCGGCAAGTGTCCCGGACGTTTAGATAACTTCTTGGGGAGGAAAGAAATGCCGAATCTCAGAAAGCTTGGGCTTATCTTTTTAGCGGCTGTGGTCGTTTTGGCGCTCACGCCTACGGCCGGGTTGGGCCAGAACGTGTACGGATCGATCACTGGCGTCGTGACAGATACCAGTGGCGCTGCCGTTGCCAACGCGACGGTGACGTTGACGAACAAGGATAACGCTGAAAAGCGCACCATAGAAAGCGACGCGTCCGGCAACTATACGTTCGTGAATATTTTGCCCGGCCGCTACAAGTTGGAGGGGGAAAAGACCGGCTTTAAGAAGTTTGTGCAAGAGCCTATCCTTGTGCAGATCGAAAGCGGACTGAGAGTGGATATCGCTCTGCAAGTCGGAGCGCAAAGCGAGACCGTCGAGGTGACCTCCGAAGTGCCCTTGCTCCAGTCCGAAACGCAGTCGTTGGGGCAAGTCGTCGAACAGCGATCGGTCACGGAGCTGCCCCTGAACGGGCGCAATCCGCTGGCGCTGGTCGGTCTGGTGCCCGGCGTTGTACAACAGGGCACCCCGTCGGCTGGCAATTCCTCGGCGGGCAATCCCGTTGGCGCTAATCCTTTCGCTCTGGGAGACTTTCAAATTGGCGGAGGTATGGCCGGGCAGAGCGAGATTCTGATCGACGGCGTCCCTACCAATGGAGCATATCTGAACGTTGTCACTGTGATACCGACGCAAGATGCTATTGAGGAATTCAAGGTCCAAACCAACAATCTCGGCCCTGAATACGGGCGATTTGCCGGCGGCGTCATCAACCTCTCGACCAAGGCCGGCACCAACTCCTTTCACGGCTCGGCATACGAGTTCATCCGCAATAAGGTGCTGAACGCCAACGATTTCTTCGCCAATGCGGGTAACGTGAAGCGTCCTCCGTTTACTCAAAACCAGTTTGGCGCCAACGTCGGAGGCCCTGTTCTAAAGAACAAGCTGTTCTTCTTCTCTAGTTATGAGGGCTATCGCCAGCGCAAGGGAACTGTCCTGACAACGTGGGTTCCGACTGCCGCTGAGCGCACCGGGGACTTTTCACAGATAGGGTCAAGTAACACGACCTCCGTCCTTACCATTTACGACCCGACCACGAGTGGTGTAGGGACAAACCCTGCCTGCACAAGCGGTGCGACTTGCAGAACGGCCTTCCCTGGAAATATCATTCCCGCCGGTCGAATCGACCAAACTGCCAAGGCGCTTTTGTCGTACTTCCCGCTGCCGAATCAGACGGGCAACACCGCCGGTAACTTTGCGACGAGCTACAGCACTGGCGGCAACGTTGACCAGTACAACGAGCGCATTGACTACGACCTGAGCTCCCGGCAGAGAATTTTCGGACGATACACGCAGTCCCATATTTTGTCGCTCCCCGACGAACCTTTTCCGAATATATGCAAGGACCGCTGCACGGAAGACACTAAGGCTAAGCAGATTTCCTTGGGAGACACCATCGTGTTCTCACCCAAGACCATCTTGGACCTGCATCTGGGCTACACGCGGTACATCTATATCCGCACGCCGACGAGCCAAGGCATCGACTTATCGAAGTTTGGTCCCAATTGGGCAGCTTTAGCTCCCCAGATGACCTACACTCACATTCCGGACGTGTGCATCTCGCAGCAAAACGGAGATAATCATTGGGGCGACAAGACTTGGTGCACTCAAGGCGTCGGAAGCGGCATCGGCGCCTGGGACGATACGCTGAGCGTCAATCCCATGATTTCTCACATCATGGGCAAGCATAGTTTGAAAGCCGGGTTTGAATTCCGTATGCTCCGCAACAACTACTACCAGAGCAACAATCCTGGAGGGTTGTTCTATCTTGATGCCCGCATGACAGCAGCAAACCCTACTGTCGGCACTGCTGGGTCGAACAATAATTCGGGGAATGGCTTTGCTTCGTTCCTGCTCGGGTATGGCGATCACGGCAACGCAACCGAGCCCGCGAAAACGGCCGACCAGAATCTTTATAAGGCGTTCTATGCCGGCGACACCTACCAGGTCACTAGGAAAATCACCTTGAATCTCGGACTTCGCGTCGACCTACAGGGGGATTGGACGGAGCGCTTTAATCGCATCGTTGCTTTTAATCCGACCGAAACCAGCCCAATCGGGGCCGC
>Ga0307475_10000238_pt1 | contig 33782 bp, 33 predicted proteins | sample atmos_gasesECM1C_FD_203317 | JGI IMG/M metagenome (GOLD analysis project Ga0307475, IMG submission 203317) | Hardwood forest soil microbial communities from Morgan-Monroe State Forest, Indiana, United States - atmos_gasesECM1C_515 | ecosystem: Environmental > Terrestrial > Soil > Temperate... | reverse complement strand
CCACGGTATGCCGAATCGATCGACCACCATACCGAAGCTCGCCGCCCAGAAGGTCTTCTGCAATGGCATCTGCACTTTACCGCCTTGCTCCAATTCCTTAAAGATACGTTCCCCTTCCGCAACGTCTTTCACGCCGACCGACAAGGAGAAGCCCTGCGGCACCTGATAGTGGTCGGGCGGAGCATCGGAGCCCATCAACACCGTGCTGCCCACGGTCATGCGGGCATGCATGATCTTATTACGCCATTCGGGCGATACTTGTTTCGCCATGGGAGACTCGCCGTGGGTCATCATGCCTTCAATTTTCCCGCCCAGGCATTTCTCATAGAACTTAAATGCAGCCTCGCATTGCCCGTTGAAGGTGAGATACGTGTCCAATTGCATTTGCTTGCTCCTTTCGCGAACTTGCGTGCGGAAAATTTCTGACTGCGGGAAAATCATGCCCATCTTACTTGCTAAATGCAAGTGAAAAATGCTACTGTGGAAATATGCCAGCCGGCAAGTCAGCTCCCAAGCGTCGCTCCGGGTGTCCCCTGAATGCCTCCGTGGAAATGTTGGGTGACCGCTGGTCGCTGCTCATCCTCCGCGACATGATGTTGCGCGGATTCCGGAGCTACAAGGAATTCCTGCAATCCTACGAAGGCATCGCCACAAACATATTGGCGGATCGCCTCCGCCGGCTGGAGGCGTATGGAATCATCACCACGCAGCCGGATCCCTGCGACGGGCGGAAGATGATCTACTCGCTCACTGCTAAAGGCATCGATCTCGCTCCCGTGCTCACGGAAATGGTTCTCTGGGCCGCCAGGCATGAAGAAACCGAGAATCAAGCGCTTGTCCAGCAAATGCAAAAGGACAAGCAGCAGTTTCTGGCTGCCATTCGACAACGCTGGGCGGAGAGAACGAGTTCACCCCATGTTGTGTATAAACGTCACAAAGGCCAAAACGTTTCTCCGCGCTCAGCCGTTCGGGCGAAAGCTCTCACGCCTTCAAATTGAGGTGATGCAAGTCAGGTTGGGAGCCAGGATCCTTCAGCGCAATTCTTGCGGTTTGCCGGTTCGCGCCGATTCCCGCGCGGCGTCCAGAATCTCCATCACTTGCACATTGAGCCGCGCCGAGACCGGATCCTCGATCGGCCTGTTATTGCGGATGCAATCCACCAAGTATGCGATCGGATTGCTCGTCTCCTTCGACAAAGGATCGAGTGTCACGCTCTCCCCATCCGGCGCAACATTCGGCCCGCGCGCATCAGCAGAGCGACGTTGCAAAGTGTTGTGGCGCGCCAGCAGACTGCCCTTCGGCCCGAACACCTCTACCTGCTCTTTTGTGTACGGCCAATCCCACGAAGCCTCGATGATCGCCGTGGCGTCCGGATAATCCAGCACGATGGTCGCATCATCATCGACCTTGTTGTTCTGCTCCACCTTCATCTTCCGCGTTGTCGCATATACTCGGGTCGGCCGCCCCTTTAACCACAGCGACAATTCCGCCCCGTAGCACCCGAAATCCATGATCGCTCCGCCGCCGTTTTTCACCGGATCGTAAAGCCAATTCGCGAATTGCTGCGAAATTCCGATCTCCTTCGGCCCGCGATGCCCGTACTGCACGATGATCTTCTGGATGGACCCGACCTCGCCAGCACGCACACGGTGGAACAGATCATGGCTCGGCGCCACCCACGCGTTCCAGTAATTCACCATCAGCTTGATGTTCGCTTCCCGCGCCAGCCGTTCCATCTCCCGCGCATCCGCCGCGCTCGTGGCCATCGGCTTTTCCGTCGAGTAGTGAATGTGCCGCTTGGCGCACTGCCGCAAAATCTCCAGGTGCCTGTCGTTTGACGTGGCCACGATCACCGCATCCGGCTTCGCCTGGTCCAGCATTTCCATGTAGTCCGCATAAAACTTGACGCTGGCGGGCACTTCCTTTTGCGCCTTGCTCACGAGCCCCGCATCCGTTTCTGTAATGGCAACCAGTTCTGCCGACGGCTCGCCGGTTATGTCCTTCAACAAACTCCACACATGATCGTGGTCCAACCCAACCACCGCGAGGCGAGTCTTGGCCGTGCCGCTTACGCTTTGCGCTTCACTAACATTGGCCGCGGCAAGCAACGCCAATAGCGCAAACACGATGAGAATCCGGGAATTCAAGTTTCGCGATTTCATCATTCGTAGTCCCTCGCAAGCAGTAAGGCTGTTGCCATTTCGGATGCACGCGAGTCTCGGAGCTTGGCGCTCAGATGTCAAGCCGCAGCATATGGGGAGGCGGGCAAATTCGCCGGACTTGCTGGCAGAAATAATAGTTGGCGGGATCTTACGTTAAGCGGACACCGCGCTCGCCTTGCGCTTGGGCGCTTTGTCCGTGGATTCCGCGTTGCCTTCGCTGACTTTCGCCCACGTGAGCCGAATCTCCGCTCGCAAAGCTTCCGAGATTGCTTCGGACTTGCGTTCGCCGCGCGCCACGCGGCTCACGTACGATGGATCGCAACCCAATTTTTGCGCCACGCGATTGTAAATGCCCCGGCAAAGCGAGGGAAGGCACCGCAGGTCAGGAGCATGAGTATTATCGTGTACGCCGTTCATGAAGCCCTCGATGCCTGCGCGCGCACTGATGTTCCAGCGCGGACATTCACGTTAACAACGATGGTACATCCCCCATGTTATTTTTACAACGCCATTGCGCGCTGCGCTCTCTATTTCCTTTCCCCTATTCATCTTGGATAGCAGTGGACACGTCCCCGCCGCAGTTTTACACTAAGCCCTGAATCGCAGCAGGTGGGCCTGCGGCGGCGTCCCCTTCGATTTCGCGGTAACCCTCCAACAGGCGGACCGTCGCCGCCGTCGTGACCCCGGATTTGCGTGCGCTTTCTGCGCATGCGGTCGCGCTGTTGGAGGATTTGGAATCGCGCACTGTTTCTCGTGTCGCGAGGGTGCTTACACAGCGAAGGAACTGAATGGGCAAGAGAAAAAGACGGGATCACGGCCCCACTGAGTGGGCCGAGCAGATCCGAATCCTGCGGCAAGAGCTCGGCATTTCGCAGGGCGAGCTCGCCAGGAAACTCGACTGTTCCGCCATGACTGTATCGCGCTGGGAGAATGCGCAACTGGCCCCCACCGCGCGCTATTACATCGAGCTTGGCAAACTGGCTGGGAAACAAGACTGCTGGTTCTACTGGGGGCGCGCCGGCCTGCAAAGCAGCGACGTCATACGCGTTCTGACCGAGCGGGAACGCAAGCAATTTCCCGCACGCATGGAAGAGCAGATGGAATTGGCGGCGGCGGGAGGGGGCGCCAAGCACGAAGCTGCACGCAAGTCGAGGTTAGTCCCAATCCCTGTTCTGCAGGCCACGGTCGGAACGCACGGCGGCCAGGGAGATCGGCACGACAATCTAAGCTATATTCCGGCGCGCGAAGTACTGGGTGCACCGGCCGAGTGGTGCCCCAATCCCGGCTATACGAGCATGCTCCGTGTGCGCGGGCGCTCCATGGAGCCGCTGATCCGCGATGGCGACATCGCCGCCGTCGATTCCTCGCAGACCGATCGCACGCACCTGGACGGAAAAATTGTGATCGTGACCAACGAAGAAAAAGGCTTGTGCGTTTCTCGCCTGCGCCGCTATCCGAAATTCGATGTACTTGAATCCGAAAACCGCGACTACCAGTCCGTGGTCCTGGGCAAGCGTTCCGGCTGGCGCATCGTAGCCAGGGTGCTGTGGTGGATTTCTGCAGCTCCCTAATACTTCCTCTGCGCGCGCTCACACTTTTGTCATCTTGGACCCGCAAGAGCGCCCGGGGCGTTTGCGGAGAGGTTTTCAACATAAAATCGATTCAATGATGCCGACGCTGCGCGTTGGCGTTACAATGCGCCTCTATTCCGGAGGCCGCATCCATGATTCGCAAAGTGATGCTGATTCTCGCGCTCGCGGTTCTCGCCGCTACTTCTCTCTGCGCGCAAAACAAATTTTCCGCCAAGTGGGAAGAACTCACGGCGTCTGATTTCCGCCAGGGAATCCAGCAAGGCAAAAGCACGTGCTTGCTGCCTTTCGGGATTTTGGAAAAGCACGGGCCTCATCTTCCTTTGGGAACCGATTTGCTGAACGTGCGCTACGCTTCCTTGCAAGCAGTCGCGCAGGAATATGCCGTGGTCTTTCCCGAATATTATTTTGGGCAAATTTTCGAGGCCAAGCACGAACCCGGAACCGTCGCGTACAGCATGGAGCTGCAATTGCGTTTGCTGCAGGAAACCACGGACGAGATGGCGCGCAATGGCTGCAAGAAAATAATCATCGTGAACGGACACGGCGGCAACGGGCACCTGCTCCCTTTCTTTGCGCAGGCACAAATGGACAAGCCGCATGACTATGTCGTTTACGTTCTGGACGGCCAACGCAGCCGGCCGGGCGGGCCGGCAAAGAAATCCACCGGCGTCGATTACCATGCCGGCGAAAACGAAACCTCGAACACGATGGTTTCGCGTCCGGACCTTGTACATTTGGATCGCGCGAAAGACGAGTCCGGCGCAGACATGAAGCGGCAGAATTTGCCGGAGAATTTGTACACCGGAATTTGGTGGTATGCGCGTTTTCCGAATCATTATTCCGGCGACGGTTCGGTCGCGACGAAAGAACTCGGCGAATGGAACATGAAGGGCTGGATCGATTCCATTGTGGAATGCATTCGCTCGGTGAAGGCGGATGAGGCGAGCCTGAAAATCCAGAACGAATTTTACGAGAAGAGCAAGCGTCCGCTGGACACGCGACCCTAGCACGACACACTCGGCGCAACGTTTAGCACAGGACTCCAACTCTAGGAGTAGCACGTTGCCGCTGGCGGTTACAAAACCTTTACAACCTGTTGTGTGACTGTTACAGGGGCGAGCGCGCCTAACGGTGTGTAGTCGTTTTGAGGATGATTGTTGACACAGACGCCAAACCCGCTTGCGGAATAAAACCCAGGCGCGGCCAGTTACCTCTAATGACGGCTCCAAAACGTTCAAGGAGAAATGATGAAAAAGCTGTTGCGTATTGCAGTAGCGCTTGTCGGTTTCGCTGGGCTAGGCATCACGGCCAGGGCCCAGGATGCAGACCAAATCGTGGTGACCATACCGTTCGAGTTTGTGGTCGCCGGCACAACACTTCCGGCGGGCACGTACCGCGTGAATCGTGTGGGAGATGATAGATGGGACGGGCTAATCTTCAGAAGCTTCGAAAATCGCGCCGGTGTAATCGTTCATCCAATTGAAGTGGAAAGCGCTCCCGCCGACAAAACCCACGTGAGCTTCGAAAAAGCCGGGGACGAGCACTTCCTCAGCAAAATCCAGACTGCCTACCACGTATTCACCATTCCGGTGTCACCTGCGGCGATTCTGCTGGCCTCGGGAAAATCACACACCAACACCGCTTCAGGAACTTCTGCCGGAACCGACTAAATATCTACAATTCAAAAAATGGGCGACCTTCGGGTCGCCTTCGTTTGATGTTGCTGAAAAGGTTTAGGCTTTCAACCAAAACAATCAAGACAGAATCGCTCAGAGACCTAATTTCTCGCTATTTTGTTCGGCCCGAAGTGGGTGACTTTGGCGTCGCTGACGGCGGCGATGTAGCGGCCGGCGATGAGGAATTGCATGACCTTGGCGCCTTTGCGGGCAAGGACGGCCCATCGCGAGGCGGTTGCGGGATTTTGCTCGAGGCCGCGGATGCGCTGGCCGGCGAAGTCGAAATCGACTTGGGCGAGCTTGCGCTTGGCGGTGGACAGCACGGGATAGGAATCGTCGCCTAGGACTACGCGCTTTTTTCGTTCGACCAGCGCTTGACGCCACACGGATAGTAGAGCTTCGCCCAGGCCGGAGTTTTTGTCTTCTTCAGTCATTGGGCTGGCCGGGCCCTTCGAAGCTCAGGGTAAACTAAAGCCCGGCCCCTACATTGCTCTTGCCCACTCATTTCCGCTCGCCAAATCATAGCGCACCTCTGGTAACATCTTGCCGCCGTAAAACAGGAGCGCCGTGAGACACACATTCTTATTTATGCGATTGGCTTTTGTTTTTGCGTTTGCTTCTGCTGGTTTTGCGCAGACGCCGCCGGCTCCAGTGGTTTCGCCGGAGGTGCACGGGGACAATCGCGTGACGTTTCGCTTTCGCGCGCCGAATGCGAAGGAGGTTGCGCTGGCCCTGGAAGGCGCGGCGAAGGATTTGGCGATGCAGAAAGACGAGCAGGGCGTTTGGAGCGTCACGACGGAGCCGCTGGCGCCCGACTTTTACGGATATGCATTTGTCGCCGATGGCGTGCACCTGATTGATCCCTCCACTCCACTGATGAAGCCCAACCTGCTCAATACCACGAGCCAGGTGCATGTACCGGGGCCGGCTTCTCTAACGTGGGAAGTCGGTGACGTTCCGCACGGCGAGGTTCATCATCATTTCTACAAATCGGCGGTAGTCGGAGACCAGCGCGACTTTTATGTCTACACACCGCCGGGGTATGACCCGCGCGGAAAGCAGAGCTATCCGGTGTTGTACCTGCTGCACGGATTCAGCGATGACGCGAGCGGCTGGACCGCGGTGGGACGCGCGTACGTGATTCTGGACAACCTGATCGCGCAGGGAAAGACCAAGCCCATGATTGTGGTGATGCCGCTGGGGTATGGCGCTCCGGAAATTCTGCGCGGCGGGTTCGGCGCGTTTCGCAATACCGAGCTGCGCGACCGCAACTTCGCAAAATTCAGCGAGGCTTTGCTGGGTGAGGTGCTCCCGCGCGTGGAGTCGGGTTATCTTGTGAACAAGGACAGGAACTCGCGTGCGATTGCGGGGCTTTCCATGGGCGGCAGCGAGTCGCTGCTCACGGGACTGAATAATGTGGACAAGTTCGCTTGGATAGGAGCGTTCAGCTCGGGCGGCTTGCCGGAAGAATTCGACAAGGATTTCCCGAGGTTGAATGCGAAGGCGAACGACGAATTGAAGCTGCTATGGATTGCTTGCGGCGTGGATGATCGCCTGATTGAGTTGAATCGGCAGCTTCGGGCATGGCTAGAAGCGAAAGGGGTCCGCAAGGTCGACATCGAGACGCCTGGAGCGCATACGTGGATGGTTTGGCGGCGGAATCTTTCGTCGTTTACGCCGCTGCTGTTTCGGTGATCGATTCGGTGATTGGTCGATCGAGTTACTCCGACTGCGTCGGTAACGGCGGGGATGGGCGCCGCAACAGCACGCCGGCTGTAACGAACCATATCGCCTGGCCAAGTACCACCGCTCCAAAGCCGTGCACGTCCATCCCTAGACGGCCACTGGCCACGGCGAGCACCGCGACGGGACCGATCACGCAGCCGTAAATACCCAAACCGCGAGCTAACCCGCGATTCTTTAGCATCGAAATAGACCAAAGAATGATGGCGATCGAGGAAGTCACCGCGTACAAGCGCGCGAACGCCTGGTTGATTTCAAAGTTGTAGCGAAAAACGATGCGCCAGCTTTCTCCCGCGCCCGCGCCAGCCTCGACGAGGCGACGCAGAATGTTGGGAGCAACCAAACCGTCCATTACCGCGGCGCTCATTACAGCCACGCTTGCGAACGCGAACAACACGAGGGCTGCGATATCGAGCCGGTCGGCACTTTTGACCCGCTGAGCAAGCCCCAAAGCGCCGAGAAACAGCACCATCAAGCTGGCCAGCGCCAGGGAATGCACGATGGTGAGATTGCGCGCCATGGATTCCACCTGTGCGGGCGAGATTGCACCGTGCGGGTGGACGGCCATGGTTATAATCATGCCGACTGATCCTGCGATTAAAGCCAAGGCGGATTTGCGATCGTCTGTCATGCAGCGCACTGTAGAGGCGCAACAGGAAGGCGTCAATATGCATTCAACAAAAACGGCGAGAAACCGAACAAAGACCGGCCCGACGTCCGGAAAGGCAGCAGCGTCGGCGGGCAAAACGGACCGGCGCGTGGTGCGCACGCGAGACTTGCTGGGCGATGCGCTGGTGGCATTGATGAAAGAGAAGCCGTTCGAATCGATTACTGTGCAAGACGTGCTGGACCGCGCGGGCGTCGGGCGTTCGACTTTCTACGCGCATTACAAGGACAAGAATGATTTGTTTCTGAGCGACGCGGAGGATTTCTTCGAGGCCATGTCCACCGCGCTTTCGAAACATGGCGACAAATCGAATCGCGTTGCGCCGGTATGTGAATTTTTCTCGCATGTTGCAGAGCAGCGTGAATTCCATGACGCGCTGGTTGCTTCGGGAAAAGTTCAAGACCTGTGGGAGATGGGTCAGGAATATTTTGCGCGCGGGATAGAGCAACGCTTGACGGAGTTGCGCGGACCGCCGGCCATGGCGGCCACGCGCGCGGCTGCGCTTGCGCATGCCTTCGCCGGCGCGCTCTTTTCTTTATTGTCGTGGTGGATGCACGGCGGTTCGGCGCTATCCGCCTCCCAGATGGATCACCTTTTCCATGGGATGGTGTGGTCAAGTATCGGAGGGCCAGCAGAGTGCCCGTCTGAACGGACGAGGGCGGTCCGACGATTCGTTGAGATTTGAGCCACGCTTACCGTTGGCGAAGCTGGTCGATCCAGCGGGCGAGGAGGTCGTGGCTGGCGGATTCGATGTCGATGAATTCGATGCCCATGCCAATGCGCGGCTTTACGATGCGGACGACGGCAAGGCCTTCGACGCTCTGACCCTTGCGGGAAAGAGTGACGCGCGCTCGCGCCTTCAGCGGGAGGGGCTTGGCGGTGCAAATAAAGCATCCGCCGAGGGAGATGTCGGAGGTCACGCCGGTGGCTTGCGCGCCGGATTCCAAATCAATTAGCACGGCGTCCGCGGCAAAAGGATAGCGAATCGCGTAGCGGCGATCGCGCACCCCCGCCCGCGGCGACGGTCCTTTGGTCGTGCGATTATCCATGACGATGACGTTGCTCACAGGTTTTCGCCGTCCAGACTCAATAGACGGAATTGCTCGGGACGGGACAAATTCCCTGTCTTTAGTGTGCTGGAAAACCGCCAAGAAAGCGTAAATCCGGCGGCGCGAATAGCCAAAACAGCAACAGCGCGGGGCGCGGTCTGGGCCGAATTCAGGGCGCTATTAGTGGGTACGACAAAGGCGGCGCGGCCGTGCCTTTGCCCGCGCGCCTGCATGCTAGTCTGAAAATCGCGGTATTTTCCCGCGCGAATAGAGGCTATGCGCCCCGAAGGACTTCGACGAAGCGACCGTGTCAGTTTCCGAATGCCGGTGGAGGCATCGTGGTTCGCAGCCGGAGGTGTGGCTGTGAAGCAGGCGGCGCAGACCCTGCTGGTGAGCCGCAATGGCGGCGTGCTGTGCCTGCCAGAAAAAGTGCTGCCGGGACAGGAGCTGACGCTGCGGCGGCAGAACGGCGACGACTGGAAGATGGCGCGAGCGCGCGTGCTCGCGGAGTTCGATCGCGAGCCGGATGGATTTCTTTATGCGTTTGTGATTTTGGAGCCGCGCGAAGATTTCTGGGGCATCGACTTCCCTGCACCGCACATGGCCGAGGACGCCCTGGCGCGCTTGTTGATGGAATGCAGCTTTTGCCAGCGGCGCGAGGTGGTTTACCTGAACGAGTTGCAACTGAAATCGTTTGAAGTGCGCAAGTGCGTGGCGCGGCTGTGCACGCATTGCGATGCGCCATCGATTTGGATCGAAGCGCAGTCGACGACAAAACAGGAGGGAGTGCCGAAGCCCGTTCCGGAAGAGCGCGTGAATCCGCATCGCAAGAAGAATCGCGTGAAGGCGCGCGTATTGGCTTGCATACGGCGGCGAGGATTTCAGGAAGAAGTGGCGGTCTGCGAGGACCTGTCCAAGGGTGGGCTGAGTTTTCGCAGCCGGAATCAGTATCCGGAAGGCACGCGCGCGGAAGTTGCGGTGCCATTTACACCAGGAGCGGGCGCGATTTTTGTGCCGATTCGCATTGTATTTTCGCAGGCGCTGCCGGCGGTGGGACTCTACCGGCATGGCGCGGCGTATGTCAGGCCGCCAATGGATGGGGCTTAGGCCGCGTTGCCGTGATTTCCCGAACAAGAAACAATCATCAATCGAGCGCGGGAGCGGTTTCGCGCTCTTGACGGCGGCGATGCAGGTAATGCATCGCGATGTTGAGGTAGACCTCGCCGCAGGGCGTTTCAATGCAGATGACCATGGCTTCGGTGTCGGCGCTGCCGGCCAGGCCCTGATCGTTCATGTGCATTTCCGGCGGGAAAACCTTGAAGCGAAAGCCCTGATCGTTGAGCAGCGTAACGGAATTTCCGATGACCATGTTGGCCAGCTCGCAAACAGTCTCGCGCGCGACCTGCTCGCTTTCGACGACCGCGGAGCCGGCGAGTTGGCTTGCCACTTTAAGAGCGACTTCCGGAGCCAAATCAAGAATGACGCGGCCTTCGATTTCGCCTTTGATGATGATGAGCGCGGCGATTCCCTTGCGGCGATAGGTTTCTTCGTCCATGGCGAGGTCAACGATTTTCGTGGGCGCTTGCAACGACTCCGCAAAGACGGCGTCGGCGGCGTTGATGAACGGCTGAATGAGTTCCATTCTCATGAGCGGTGCTCTCCCGCGAGCACGACGGGCGCGCCGGCGGCGCTCGGGTCGTCGCTCAACACGTAGCGCAGGATTTCGTACAGAACTTCGGGCTTGACCGGCTTTTGCACGAAGTGCTTCGCGCCCTTCTGCAGCGCGGCGAGAATATTTTCCTGGTAGCCGACGGAGCTGACCATCACGATGCGCGCCTCCGCGTGCTGGCGGACGATGCGCTCGACGGCTTCGATGCCCTCCATCTGGGGCATGGTGATGTCCATGAGCACGACATCCGGCTTGCTGCGGTTGTACTCCGCGATGGCCGTGAGCCCGTCGCCGGCCTCGCCAGCGACTTCGCCGCCGAACATCTCAATCATCTTGATGAGATTTTTGCGCGCGAATACCGAATCGTCGACCACCAGGTAGCGGACCGGCCGACTGTCTTTCCGGAGCAGAGCGGCGAATTGTTGCATGGCCTTCTCCTTTTCCCAACGCACGGAACTAAGTGCGGTGGGAAGAAACGTGTGTCCTATCGTTTTTCTCGTTCTTTTCAATCTTTTCGCGAGTATCGCCTTTATCGGTGCGATCTCGTTCTGGAGCGCGGTCGCTGCCGCAATGGCCTACCAGGAATGCGCTCAAAGACTCGAGAGCGACAATTTTGTTGGCGTAGCCCTTTAGGATTGCGGCGCGTGGCATTCCGCTGACCACGCAGGTGTCTTCGCTTTGCGCCACGGTCATGCCTCCGGCGGCCTTGATGGCGCCGAGACCTTCCGCGCCGTCGTCGCCCATGCCCGTCATAATCACGCCCACTGAGGTCAGCCCGAACTGCTGTGCGACCGAGTGGAAAAGCACGTCGGCCGACGGTCGGTGTCCATTGACCGGCGGACCATCGGACAAAACCGCCATGTCGCCGCGAGGCATGCGACGAACCATCATGTGGCGATTCCCAGGGCAGATCAGCACGCGGCCGGCAAGCAACAAGTCGCCGGAGCGCGCTTCCTGTACATCGAGCGCGCAGCACTCGTCCAGGCGCTTCGCGAACATTTCGGTAAAGCCTTCGGGCATGTGCTGCACGATCAAAATGCTGGCGGAAAAGTCCGCGGGAATTTGCGAGAGCATATATTGCAGTGCGTTCGGACCGCCGGTGGAAATTCCGATCGCCACAATGCGACTCGGCGGAAGCGTTGCGCGCGATGGTTTCTTCGGCGCAGGCTCTGTTTCGACGGCCACACTGGCGCGAATCTTGCGCCCGGAAGCACGCTTAGCAACTTTGATTTTCTCGATGAGTTCCACGGCGATGGCATCGAGATGACCCGCGGCAGCATCTCGGGGCTTGGCAACAAAGTCGATAGCGCCGAGCGCCAGGGCTTTGAACGTAGCGTATGCGCCTTCCCTAGAATGCGTGCTGAAGACAATCACGGGCATCGGCGCGCGGCGCATGATCAGACGCAGCGCCTCAAGCCCATCCATGCGCGGCATTTCGAGGTCCAGTGTGATTACGTCCGGGTGCAACTCTTCTATTTTCTTCAGCGCGAACGCGCCGTCCATGGCCGTACCAACGACCTCGATCGACGGATCTCGTTCGAGGATCGTGGGAATAAGCTTCCGCATGAGCGCGGAATCATCGACAACGACGACTCGGATGCGCTCGCTCATGCGATGGCTCCCAGAGGAGTTGCGCGAGAGAGGCGCGAGAGGACTGCGGGCACGTTGAGAATCAGCACGACCGTGCCGTCGCCGAGGATAGAGGCGCCGCTGACAAGATCACTGGAAATGATCTCGCTGGGAAGGGCCTTGATCACCAATTCTTCTTCGCCCACCAAGCTGTCGACCAAGAGCCCGAAGCGCTTTTCCGCGGCACCGATGACGATGACGAAATTGCGCTTTTTCTTTTGGCCGTCCTGGGCAGCCACGGCGTGAATCTGGCTGAGGCTATTGAGACGCACCAACGTAAGGATCTGGTCGCGGAGACGCAGAACTTCGCGCTGGTCGACGCGATGAATGTCGGCGTCGGTGATGCGTGTGATTTCGACAACCGAGGAGAGAGGAACCGCGAACAAGCGGCCGGCGACGCGAAACAGCAGCGTCTGGATGCTGGCGAGCGTCAACGGCACACGCAACTGCATTGTGGTGCCGCTGCCCTTGACCGAGGAGACGTGAACTGTGCCTTTCAAATTGTCCAGGACGGTGCGGACCACGTCCATCCCCACGCCGCGCCCGGAGACTTCGGTGACTTCCGCTGCCGTGCTGAAGCCGGGCTCGAAAATCAAGTTCATCACTTCGGAATCGGAGAGACGTTGAATGTCCTCGGCTTTGACAACTCCCTTTTCTACCGCCCGCTTGCGGATTTCCGTTAGGTCGATGCCGCGGCCGTCATCGCGGATTTCGATCACCACTTGCGTGCCTTGATGGTAGGCGTTGAGATAAACCGTGCCGCGCGCGGGCTTTCCCGCAGCGATGCGCTCCTCGGCATCCTCCACGCCGTGATCTACAGCATTGCGCACCACGTGCATCAGCGGCTCAGCGAGAGCGTCCAGGATGCCCTTGTCCAGATCCGTGTTCTGCCCGGAAAGTTCGAGCGCAACATCTTTGCCACATTGTTTGGCGACATCGCGAACCAAGCGCGGGAACCGGCGGAATAACTGCTCTACCGGCACCATGCGAATTTTCAGCACGCATTTATGCAACTCATCGAGGACGCGCGATTGAAACGCCAGCGCGTCGGACAGCTTGGCGCGCACTGGATCGCGGGCATGGCGCTGGTCAAACTCCGCCAAGCTGCGATTCAGCATGGACTTCCCGATGATCAACTCTCCCACCAGGTTCATTACTGCATCGATGCGCGCGGCATCCACGCGCAGAGTGCTCTCCGCGACCGTGGCGGCGACGGAGCCCAACTCGGGCGACTTCTGCGTCGCGGCGCTTGCGCCCATTTCACCGGCTTTGGAGGCAAGATTCGCCGCTTGTTTTTCCAATAGGTCGCCGAGCAACTCGTGCTCCGCGGTTTCCGCGGTGGCGGCGCGCTCGATGCGGACATCGGAAACGACCGAAGGGATGTGGCATCGTTGCGCGATGTGTTCGGGTGTCTGGCGGCTGGCCAGCGCTGCTTCGACAATCTCCAGCGTCTCGGTCGCGAAGCTATCCTCGGGACGCAGCGCGATAAGCGTGCCGCAACTGTGCAAGACGTTGCGAATCAACTGAAAAGCCGCAGCGTGCATCAAGCTTGCGGGGTCCACGCTCAACGCGACGTTGTAAACCGTCTCGCCGCGATGCACCGCTTCGGAAATCATCAGCTGTTCGTATTCGCTCCACTGAAAGCGCGCGGCGATACCGGCGGCAGCGGGCGCCGTTGCCGGGGCCGTGGCGGGACCATCGATCAAACGGCGGATCATAGTGCGCAAGGAGTCCGCCGTCGGCGGCTCCGCGTTGCGTTGATAAGCCGACAGCATGGCTCCGAAATTGTCGGCAGCAACCAGGACGACGTCCGCCAGGCGCGAACCGGCGTTCTGCCCAATTTGCGGAGACAGCGCGTCTTCCAGTTCGTGCGCCAGCTCGCTCAATTTGTGAAACCCGCATGCCGCAGAGTCGCCCTTCAGCGTATGCACGGCTCGGCGCACGCGGCGAATGACTGCCTCGTCCGAGGGATTGGCCTCGAGATCGAGCCCCGCTTCGTTCAGAGATTGCAGCAGCTCGTTGGCGCTCTCGAAGAAAAGCGCGCGCAGCTCCGAATTGCGATCTTCGGGAAGGCCGCTCACGTGTTGACCTCCAGCCGCTGGTACGCGGTACCGTTGTTTTCATGCACCATGCGAAACTTTTGTGTCAGCCCGAAGAGACTCTCCGCGTGCCCGACAAAGAGATAGCCACCGGGATTCAAGCAGTGCCAGAACTTCTCGATCAAACGCTTTTGCTCGGCTTCGTCGAAATAAATCATGACGTTGCGGCAAAGAATGATGTCGTTCCGCCGCGGCAAGAATTCCGTTTTCAGGTTGTGAAAATCGAACTGCACCAGCTCTTTGAGCTGCGGCTTCACCGCATATTTCTCGGCTGATTTTTCGAAATAGCGCAGCCGGCAAGTGTAATCCACCGGCTCCATCTGGATTTCCGTGTAAAGGCCTTCCTGACCGGCGCGCAGGCTGGCGTAGCTGATATCCGACGCCACGATTTCGAGCTTCCACGGCGGCGGAATGAGCGGCTTGGGAGATGGCATGTCAAACGGAAGAGGATTGCGCAAATAGTAGTAAGCCAGCGCGTCGCAGATCAGGATGGCAACCGAGTAGGCTTCCTGGCCCGAAGAGCATCCCGCGCTCCACACGCGCAGCGTCCAATCGCGCCGCTCCTGCTTGCGATGCAGGATTTCCTCAAGAACAGTTTTCTGCAAGAGGTCAAGCTGCGGCCGATTGCGAAAAAAACTGGTTTCGTTGACGGTGAGATTTTCGAGCAGCAGGGCCAGCTCGTTTTTTCCTTCGCGGCTGGTCAGCAGGCGATAGTAGCTGTAAAAGGAATCGAGTTGGCAAGCCTTGAGCCGACGCTGCAAGCGATCCTTGAGGAAATGCGAGCGGCGCTCATCGAAAAACATCCCGCATTCCTGGTAAACGAGCGTCTGCAGGAGCTTGAGCTCCGCTTCGGTCAATTGAATCTGTGCGGTGAGGGTTCCCATGGGCACGTGCGCGGCGCGCAAAGCACCTTCATCCGCAATTCCGCGGACCAAGCGTTACTTCGCAGCGCCTACGAGTTCCGCGGCCTCCTCAAATCGTTTGAACTCCGGGCGATGCAAGAGCTTGGCAATATCGAGCAAGATGATTAAGCGGCCTTTGAGCTTGCCCACGCCGGTAACGTAGCTGGACTCGCCTTCGGCAAAAAGATTTCCCGGCGCTTCGATCTCCGAGGGCGCGATCTTTAGGACTTCTGAAGCGGCGTTGACAATCAAGCCCACCAATTTATTTTCCAGCTCGACCACCAGGATGCGGTTCTTTTTGTCTGGCTGAATGTCCGATTGCCCAAAGCGCTTGCGCAAGTCCATCACCGGAATGATCTTTCCGCGCAGGTTGATCACGCCTTCAACGGTTTCCGGAGCGCTGGGAACCGCGGTGATCTCCGGAACTCGGACGATCTCGCGCACCGAGCCGATGCGAACGCCGAACGTTTCGTTTCCGATGCGAAATCCGACGACTTGGAGGTCTTTTTCCATCGCTGCGTTCCGTTGCTACTGACGCGCCTCGGCGTACTCCGCTTCCCTCTCGCGATGCGAATCCCTCTTGCGGCGTCCTTCCGCGGGATCACGGCGCGGACCGCCGGCGTGCGGAGTGTGTTGCTCCAGAACAAAGCGGTCCATGCTGTCCAGGAGGTTGCGTGAAAGCTTCAGCATCTGTTCGGCGGCGGCAGAAAGCTCGGTGGAACTGGAAGCGGACTGCTGTACCAGTTCGCGCATCTTGTCCATCGCGCGCACCACGGCTTGCGCGCCGGAAGCCTGTTCCTCGACCGCGGAATTGATTTCCTGTGTGATTTCAGTCAAACGACCGGTGGCCTTGGCAATTTGCGTCGAACCCACGGATTGTTCGTTGGTGGCCGCGCCAATCTCCTGGGAGAATTTGTAAACCTCGGTGACCACGTTGGAAATCTTATGCAGCGCGGAGCCCAGATCGTTGCCGAGGGTGAGCCCTTCCTCGACGATTCGCGTGCTGCGCTCCATGTTTTCCACCGCTTGACGCGCCTCACGCTGGATGCTTTGGATCAGGTCGGCGATTTCCTTGGTGGATTGTGTGGACTTCTCTGCGAGTTTGCGAACTTCGTCAGCAACCACGGCGAAACCGAGCCCATGCTCGCCGGCGCGGGCTGCTTCGATGGCAGCGTTCAACGCCAGGAGGTTGGTCTGCTCCGCAAGGTCGTCGATGACTTCAATAATTTTCCCGATGTCATCGGCGCGGTGGCCCAGGACGTTGATGATCTCCGCCGAAGACTGAATCGCGTGATTAGTGCGATTGAGGCCGTCGGTGGCCTTTTCCATGGTGGCGATTCCGTTGACCACCTCTTCGCGTGATCGATTCGCGATGTCCAACAAAACCTTGGCGGTATCCGCAACGCGGTTGATGGAAGTAACCATCTGATCGATGGAAGCGGAAGTCTCCGCGACGCTGGAAGCCTGCACTTGCGTATTCTTGACCACGTTCTGCACGTTGATGCTCATCTCATGCATGGTGCTGGTAACTTCTTCAATCGCGGAGGAGGCCTGCACGCTCACCTTGGCCGATTCGTCGGCCGCACCGGCAACTTGGCTGGAACCTGCGGAAACCTGGCTGGCGGACTCGCGGGTGGTACGCACCAGCTCCTGAAGACCGTGGGACATGCGGAGGAATGCATTGCCCAGAGTGTCGCGCCTCGAACGTGGGACGACTTCCACGGTGAGGTCGCCTTCCGCAACGGCCATGGAAACACCGGCCATTTCCTTCAGATAGGCCACCATGTTGTTAAAGGTAGTGGCCAGAGCGCCAATTTCGTCGTTGCGATGGATATCGATATTCTGGTCGAGGTCACCGGAATCGCCAATTTCCCGTGCGACGGTGATCAAGTGGGTGAGCGGCTCGGTAATGGATTTTGCCGTGTAGAACGCGACGAACAGTCCGGCCAAAACAGCGGCCAGCGTTCCCATTGTGGTCAAACCGGTGCTAAACGAGCTGGCCCGTGAAGCAGACTTGGTGGAGTCGTCAAGGAACTTGGTAATGTCCACGTTGGATTGATCGAGAACGGCTGACGATTTCGCGAGCCAGGACGCGGGATCTTTTTGCAGATAAAAAATCTGGAGATCGGAGACGGTGGCATCCCCAGAATCCACCTGATGGCGTTTGGCAAGCAGGGGCTTGGCGAAGTTGTCGGCCCAACTTGCTTCCGTTCCTTCCACCTGAATAAGGGCGGTGCGCAGGACATCGCTGCCGGCCTGGGACTCGCCGCGCTTCATAATTTCGCCGACGTCCTGAAGGCCGCGAGTAACTTTTTCCTCATCGCGAGGATCGCCGCTGAGCAAAAAATTATCAAGGTTCAAACGGTTCAGCATGATCTGATAGCGCACCGATTCAATGGCGCGCACGCTCTCGAGCGCAGTTGAGGCGTCCTTGCGCGCCGAGGTCTCTTTAAATCCCGCAACGATGTTCACCAGCAGCAACGCCACCAGCACACCCAGAATTGACCCAAATCCGACATAGAGTTTCTTGCCGATCGTCATTGCGAAAAACCTCCGCTCCCTTGCCAAACGCTCCATAGAACCGGGCCGCTCCAGCCGTACTGTGCCGTCTTGAGGCCCGCGTCAGTTGTCGCCGCTGAACTCAAATTCGACCACCTGCGTGGTTTCTTCCGGGGCGGCCACGAATTTCCATTCCTTCACCGCATCGATGCATGCCTGCACCAGGAGAGGATGGCCACCCAGCGCGCGCGTGCTCTTCACTCGTCCGTCCGGAGTAATGATCACTTCGATCTTGACCCGGCCCGTTACGTTCATGCGCCTCGCGAGTTCGGGATAGGCGGGAGCAACCCTGGTCTTGACCTTGCGCTTGCCCTCTTCCGGCGCGGACTGCGCCGGTGCGCACAAGCCCAAAACCGACGAGAGTGTCACGCCCACAAGCACTCTGCGAATCCAACTGGGTCTCATCGACACAACCCCTCCTCTGAATGGGATACTCCGGCGTTAAAGAAGGCACGTGGGTTGCCAGCATCGGGCGGGGCAAGCGATCACGCTGGGTAGCCGCGAGTTTCCGCCCAACCGCAAGGCAGCAATAGAGTTAGATTGTTCCCGCGATGCAGCGACCGTGCTGCATCCCGCGCGAAGCGTCTCAGCGGCGAGGGATTGTAGTCGTATGGGTCTCACGCTGAGACGCCCTTCCCCCCGCCAAATCCAACTGGCATGATGGTCGATTCAGCAACAGCTTGGCGACGCGTGATTGACTCAGATTGAGATAGCCCGGTAGCGTGGTAGGGCGTGGCCATCGTCAAATTGAGACACCCGCGCACGTCTCAACCTTACATGCCTAGAGCTAAAGCCATTCCGAAATCACCGCGAGCCGCGGTGCCACGCAACTCTACAAACGCAGGGTTTCGCGCATTGCACGATCGAGCCGAAGAATTGATGGAGCTCGCGGTGGACGCGGCGCAGTCGCGACACTTGCCGGGGTTTCTGGAGCGCTTCGCGGAGCGCGCGGCGCGCTTGCTCTCCGCGGAGTGGTGCGCAGTAATGGTGTTTCGCGGGCGCGAGACGGATTCCTACCAAACGTCCACCGGCAAAGACCGGCCCGATGCGGCTCAACACACCTCGTTGATTCGCAGTGCGCGAGAACTCGGCAAGGAAATTGAGGTGCGGCAACTGTTGGCGGAGCTTGTTGAGGCTGGCGAAGCGGAAAAAACCAAAACGGCCGTTTTCGTACCGATCACTGCAAGCGACGCGGAGAGCCTGGGCGCGATCTGTTTGGTGTGTGAGAAAAAGAAGCTGGACAAGGCGGAGGAACGGCTCTTGCGGGCGTTAGCGAGTCACGCGGCGCTGTCGCTCGAGAATTTCCGGCGATTTTCGCAATTGGAGCGCTCCAAACGACAGTGGGTAGAAGATATCGACGCCATTAGCGACTACATCGTGGTACACGACCGCTCCTGGCGCGTCGTCCGGACGAACCGCTCGCTGGCATCGCATCTGGGAGTGCCGCCGGTCGCGTTGGTGGGCGAAGCGATGAGCAGCCTTCGGCAGATTGCGGAATCGGGCAGCGATCTTCCGTGCCCGTTTTGCCGGGACACGCAGCAGGCACGGGAAGAATATGTGGTGGCCTCTCCGGAGCGCATCTTTCTGGTGTCGACATCGCGCACGCCGGGCGTCTCCGATGACGATACGCGTACCATTCACGTTTTGAAGGACATAACCGACCGCCGCGAAGCGGAGCGCCGCTACCGCGAACTGTTTGACAGCATTCAGGAAGGCCTGTTCTTCGCGACCCCCGACGGCCGGTTTCTTGACGTCAACGACGCCATGGTGCGCATGCTCGGCTACGACGCGCGCGACGAATTGCTGCGCGCCGATGTCGGGCCACACTTGTATCCGGCCCCGGCCGCTCGCGAGCGATTCTTGCAGGCACTTGCGGAACGCGGCGTCTTGCGGAATTACGAGGAAACCCTGCGCCGCAAGGATGGCACGCTCCTGCACACCCTGCAAAACATCACGGCGGTGCGCGATTCGCGAGGAAATATCGCGCAGATTCGCGGACTGATGCTGGACGTGACCGAGCAAAAAACGTTTCAGTCGCAGTTGCAGCGCGAGCGCGACTTCAACCAGAAAATCCTGAACACCACGCAAAGCATGATCCTGGTGCTGGATACCGCCGGTTTGATCAGTTACGCGAACCGCCGGTGCTTTGAGGCCGGCTACCGCGAAGACGAACTGATCGGATATCGTCTGGTGGACTGGGTGGAGAGTTCGCACCGCGCGGATTTCGAGGCTGCGCTGGAAACCACGGCGCACGGCCAGCAGGTGGAAAATCTGGAGCTCCGCGTGCGCCGCAGCGACGCCTCCATGGGGCATTTCTCCATCAGCTTGAGCCCCATGCGCGACGAGCAGAATGCCGTAAATAGCGTGGTGGTGGTGATGACCGACGTCACCGATGCCACGCTCCTGCAAGCCAAACTGGCGCATTCCGAAAAAATGGCGACCATCGGCCGGCTGGTTTCCGGCGTGGCCCATGAGGTGAACAATCCCCTGGCAGCGATTCTTGGCTTCACCGATTTGCTCCTGGAAAATCCGCAGATCCCCGATAACGCGCGCGAGGATTTGCAGATTATTCTGCAGGAGACGCAACGGACGAAAGACATCGTGCAAGATTTGCTGAGCTTCGCACGGCAGCGGCCGGTGCAGCGCGAACTGGTGCACGTGAACAGTGTGCTGCGGCAGACAATCAAGCTGCGCAGCTACGACTTTGCCAGCCATGGCGTGGAGGTGGTCGAGGAATTTGATGAGAAGCTGTCCCCGGCGCTCGGTGATTCACAGCAGTTGCAGCAGGTTTTCCTCAACATCCTCAACAACGCCTATGACGCTGTGCAAGAATCCGGGCAGCGCGGACGGATCGTCATCCGCACGCGACTGCGCGGCGATTCCATCGAAGTCGCCGTGACGGACAACGGCACGGGCATCGCGGATCCGGAGCACATCTTCGATCCGTTTTACACCACCAAGCAAGCCGGCAAAGGCACGGGCCTGGGCCTGAGCATTTGTTACGGCATCGTGCGTGCCCACGGCGGCGAAATCTTGTGCTGGAATAATTCCGAGCAGCGCGGCAGCACATTTGTCGTGCGCGTTCCGGTAGCGAATGACGCCAGTGTGGCTGCGACGCTGGCAAAAGAGGCTGGGCGATGAAGATACAAACGCCCGCGGGCCTCGCGCCCATCTTGCTCATCGAGGACGAACCATCGGTGACTGCTTTCCTGCGCGCAGCGCTCGAGCGCCACGGATACGCGGTAGCTAATGCCGCGTCTGGCGCCGAAGGCCTCAAGATGCTGAGCGGTGGAAAATACTCGGGTGTTATCTCCGATATTCGGATGCCGGGCACCGTGAACGGCGCGGAAGTGCACGCGTGGATTCAGAAGAATCGGCCGGAATTATGCGCGCGCATTATCCTCATCAGCGGAGACACCGCCAACAGCGAGACGCAGGCCTTTCTGGCGCAAAGCCGGGCGCCCTGCATTGAAAAACCCTTCCGCGTGCAACAATTGATGACCATTGTGGAGAAAACCTTCGGGAAACCATGAGCGACGAACTGAAAACACGTTTACTGGTGGTGGATGACGAGCAAAGCATCCGCCGCCTGTGCATGACCATCGGCAATACCCTCGGATTCGCTTGCGCGGAGGCCGAAAGCGCGGAGGCGGCCCTGGCGCTACTGGACAGGGAAATACCCGACCTTGTTCTTACCGACCTCAAGCTGCCCACCTTGAGCGGCGTAGAATTGCTTCGTCAGATAAGGACCCTTTTGCCGCGCACGGAAGTGGCCATCATGACCGGCCACGGCTCCATCGAATCCGCGGTCGACGCCATGAAGCTCGGCGCTTACGACTACATCGAAAAGCCCTTCCGCGTGGAAAAAATGCGGCTGTTGCTGCAACGCATGGCCGAAAAGGTGCGTCTCGTCACGGAAAATGCATTTCTGCGCGAGCGCGTCAGCACCGAGGAAAATCTCGACGGCATCATCGGCACGTCCGCCAACATCCAGGATGTCCTGCGCATGATTTCCCGCCTGAAGGACACGCGCACTCCGGTCCTGATTTCCGGCGAGAGCGGAACCGGCAAGGAATTGGTGGCGCGCGCCATTCATTTTCGCGGAACGATGGCGCAGACGCCCTTTGTGGCTGTCGATTGTGGCTCCCTGGTTCCGACGCTGATGGAAAGCGAGCTTTTCGGCTACGAAAAAGGCGCGTTTACCGGCGCCACTAAATCAAAATCCGGGTTGTTCCAGGCCGCGAATGGCGGCACCATCTTCCTTGACGAAATCGGCGAGCTGCCCCTCGAAATGCAAGCCAAGCTCCTCCGCGTTTTGCAGGAGAAGGAAATTCGCCCGGTCGGCAGCAACGATCAAGTCGGCGTGGACGTGCGCGTCATCGCGGCAACGAACCGTGACCTGGAAGCCGCGTATCGCGACGGCACCTTCCGCAAGGACCTCTATTTCCGCTTGAACGTCGTGACCGTGCATCTTCCCGCGCTACGCGATCGCCGCTCCGATATCCCCATGCTCGTGCATCATTTCCTGGATCGCTACGCGCCCGCCGCAAACATTCAGGTCACTTCCGCGGCCATGAAGAGCCTGCTGCACTATGACTGGCCCGGCAACGTTCGGGAACTGGAGAACTGCGTCGCTCGCGCGGTCACCCTCGGCGATCATCAGATCATAGATGTAAACGACCTGCCCCCGGCGATCCGAACCGAACAGCCTTCTGTGGCGGCCGCTTCCGCGCAGGACGCCGCATCGCTTTCCACCACCGCGCTCGCCGAAATGGAGCGCATGACCATCCTGCGCGTGTTCGAGCAAGCCAACGGCGACAAAGCGCTGGCCGGTAAAATGTTGGGCATCAGCCGCGCCACGCTTTATCGCAAACTCAAGCGTTACAACATTCCCGTCAAAGCCAGCGCCTCGTCCGCCACTCCCGAGCAACAGCGCGCCGCCTCGCACTAACTGCCGCCCTGTCTCATCCCGGCCTGAGCGCACGTCTGCAAGCGCAAGAGCTGAGACGCAATCGTTTCACGCTGAGACATTTGAACCGCGAGTACCATCCGGGAAATCCGTAACCCTCATGCTTTCAACTGCTTCACCACTCATCACAGCATGCCCTTTTTGGTGTCCGACGTGCATTCCTCATCGCCGGGACACTGTCTTTCGCAGCGCTAGGTGTGTGCAGGCCCTGCGAAACGAGTGAACTGCCAAGTCGGCAAGTCGAGAGGCCGCGTGAAACGTTCAACCGAAACTGCCGTCAGCGAGCACGAGTTGGGTTGTGCGGAGCAGTTGGCGCGCTTTTTCCCGGGCGCCGCTGCGGTTCGCGTCCCCGTGCAGGTGACCGCCCTCCGCGGTGGAAGGGCTAAGCTCCGGGAAGCTACAGTTTTGGAATTTGGCGGTACGCAACACGCAATTTTTCTTTCAACATTGCCGCTGGAGTTTGAAGACCGAGTGCGATTGGAACGCGATTCGAACGGAGCCGCAGTGGCTGATGCAACCGTCGTTGCCGTGCAGTATCACGAAGGACGAAAGGCTGTGGCTGTCAAATTCACACAGGGATTGTGCGATTGGGTGATGCAGCCGTGAACAAAACCACCGCGACACTCAACCCTCCGTCAGCACGGCCTGAAGTCACGCGCCAGGAACAATGGGCGGAGTTCCGCTCGGTCTTCCCGATCTACCTGGCGCTGGCAAAGCAGTTGGAAATCGCCATTCCCTTCGCGCAGGAAACTCGCAACCTGCCGGAGAAACCACCCCTTGAGCTCTTCAAGCAAGTACAAAATTGGCTGGAATCGCTTGACACGCGCGTGCTCGCTCACCAGTTGCGGCATCTGCTGCAACAAACCACGCTGCACGCCAGCGAGAGCGGTCTCCGTGCGCTGATTCAGCGGCACCTCCGCAAACCATCCAAAGCGAACATTGACCGCGACAAAATTGACTTCCTGCTCGTTCAGTATTTCGCGTTATGCGCGCCCGCGAAGATCTACCACAAGCAAATCGAACTGGAAGACACGGCCGCGGTTATGAAGCCGGTCCTCGGCGAAACGGATACCGCTCCCCTCTCCTGGTGCGAGCCGCTGGAGAAAATGATCACTGCCTTGCGTGGGTTCCGCAGCCTTCGCGACATGCTGAAGACGAATTTCATAGCCGAAGGCCGCAAGGTAAAGGAGGCTGCCGGCGGAATGTTTTACGATCCTTCCGCTCTTCTTTCCTTCATTCGCTTCAATTTCTTGCTGCGCCGCACGCTGATCGAACTGATGCACGCTGACCTTATCGCCATTCGCACCGGATTGCAGCAGCTTGAAGCCGCGGGTAACCGCACCCTCGATTGCCGCCAATCGGGCTTTGCGGCTTCGGAGCCGGTTGCCAAAATCAGGCAATTCGCCGATGAATGGAAGCAGCCTTTTCAAAAGGACTACACGGAGCGCACCGTCAACGAAACCTTTGACAAATTGCTTAATTTGCGCAGCGATGTGGAGAAATCGCTTGAGCAGTTGACCGCGAAGTCTCCGGCCCCTTCCCGCGCTCCTGCACCTACCGCTAAATCCGCAGCCCCGCCGGCGAAAGCACCGGCCAAGCTAGCTAAGCTGCCGGAGCCAGCCGCGGAACCGGAGCCGGAACCCGGCCTCGACTTTGAGGATTGTCTTGAGCAGATCTGGGAACAGCTCATTGCTACGCCTCCGACGCGCGGACGCTCAATGACCACGGTGAAAATCGGCCGCGCGCGCATCCTGATGTCTTCGTGGGAAGTCACTGCGTTTGTCAGCGAGGACAGTTCGGCCGCCGACGATCTGCGCCGCGCGGTGGTGGCTCGCGCCATGGTTACCGCCGCGATCGAGGCTGCCAAGGAAACGGGTAACGCCACGGGACTCGATCGCGCCCTCTCCGTCGCTCGCGTGGAGGTTTCGAGGTTGCAAGAACGCGTCGATGTAGCCAAGCAAGCCAAGGACACCGAAGCAGCGGTGAACCTGGGCATCAGCACCAAGCGCTTGCTTTCCGCGCTGGATGAAGCGGAAAAGTTGTAACGAGTACCGCGGCGGGACGCAGTCGCCGAAAAAATCTTTCCGGGGAGCGGGCCACTTTTGCGAAGCGCAAGCGTATTGATCCTGACCGATGAAACTGATTTCGCACGCTTGCTGACCGCGTGCTGGCAAGCGGAAAAGCATGCGCCGGGAATCACCGTGCTGGGCAGCGATCTCTGGAAAGATCATGAGGCGGTGCCGCACGATCTCGTCGTGGTGGGGCCGCTGCGCGACGGCAAACTCTCGGAAATCCTGCATTCGCTCGAGCCGGCCACCGCTTTGATACTTTGCGCTCCGGCGGACTCCCGCGAACTCAACCACCTTCGCAGCAAATATCCGCGGCTGGTGCACGTGCCGTTGCGCGAGGATTGGACGCAAACGCTCTTGCTCGTCGCCGGCGAGTCCCTGCGCCGCACCGAAGCTTTGCGCGTCGCACGCCAAGCCGAGAGCAAGGCGTCGCGCAACGAACAATACGCCACACTCGGCCGCTACATGACGGACATGAAGCACAGCGTCAACAATGCGCTCACCTCGATGATTGGCAACGCGGAGCTGCTGCTGCTCGAACCTGGCCAGCTGTCGAAGCAGTCCCTGGCACAGATCAAAACCATTCACAGCATGGCCCTGCGCATGAACGAAATCATGCAGCGATTCTCATCGCTGGCCAGCGAGATGAAGGACGCTGAGAATGCATCTCAAGCTGAGACGGAAGAGGCCCCGGCGACCCCTTCCCGCCGCCGCTGACGCTGCTTGGAAACCCCGTAAGCCATTCATTCGACAGACGATATGTGAAACCGACACCGCAGCGCTCAACGTCGAGGGGCTGGCCGCTGACGTGCACCTCTGCTCTGCGGAGAACTCTGGGGAGAAGTCTGCCGTGCAGAAAAAGGTTCTGATCGTTGACGATTCGCCGGCGCAGGTGAGGCTGATTCAGGGGCTACTCGAACCTGAAGGCTATCCCTCGGTCGGCCTCAACGATCCCAGGCGCATCGAGGAAACCATCACGGCGGAGCGCCCCTGCATGATCTTGCTAGATGTAGTGATGCCAGAGCGCAACGGTTTTCAAATTTGCCGCGAACTGAAGAGCAGCACCGAGTTCAATGCCATCCCGGTGATCCTGGTGACCTCGAAAGACACCGTCAGCGATCGCTACTGGGGCGAGCAACAGGGCGCGGACGGTTACGTCACAAAGCCTTTCACGCGCGAGGAACTGCTGCGCGCGGTACGCAGGTTTGCATGAGAGTGAAGAGAGAACAACGAACCGATGAATGAAGATTTTCATCTGACGCCGCTGTCCGCCGACGCGGACTCCGCCGACCTGCTCGAGGCGCTCGGCCCGATGGAAGACCGTCCGCCGGAATCGCAATACTGCGTGTTCCGCAGCGGGCGCGAACGCTTTTGCTTTCCGGTTCTCGACGTCGAGGAAGTTCTGGAATGGCCGGTGCTGACCAAGCTGCCCCTCGCGCCCGCGTACCTGGTGGGAATTTTCAATCTGCGCGGCATTATCGTACCGCTGATCGACATCGCCATGACCGAAGGCCGCAGGCCCGGGCTTCTGCCGAAACACGTGGTCGTGGCTTCGCTGCGCGGCGAGGGTCAGCACGACGACGTGCGCATCGGAATCGCCTCCGATGAAGTTATCGGCACCTACAGCGTCACATCCGAGGATTTGCTGGAGCAAGCGCCGGAAAATGTGCCGCACTGCATCGGCATGCTGCGCCACGACGACCGGCTGGCTCTGGTGATCGATTTGAGGAGATTGCTCGAGGTATTTCCGGGCCCCAGTATTTGATTGCGGCGGCCGCATCAACCCCCGGTGCGGCAGCCGCCACAGACATTTGGAGGAAGGCATGAAATCGCGATTGAGTTCAACAATCTGGACGCTGGTCCTGGTCAACGGACTGGTGCTGTTCGGCGTGCTGTGGCTGGCGTACAGCGCCGGCCGGCAGTCAAACGGAGCGTCCATGCTGGATTTTGGCTCGCTGCCCAGCGGCGCTAGCGGGTCGGTGCTGTTCGCCCTATTTCTGGTGCTGGGATCCTTCTTCTTCCTGGCATGGCGGCTAAACCGCACATTTGTGTCTCCGGTGCAGGAACTCGCGCAGTTCTCCGAGCGCTTTGCGGCTGGCGATTCCAAGGCGCGCGCAGAGGTCAACTCTAGCGACGAACTTGGCTACATCGCCGAGAACTTGAATCGCGCCGTCGCCCGCGTCTCCAAGGCCGCCAGCAACCAGGAGGCCAGCGATCATCTCCAGCGCAGCATCACCGAGTTGCTCACCGTCATCAACCAGGTGGCGCGTGGCGATCTGACCCTGCGCGGAAAAGTCACCAACGACGCGCTTGGCAACGTCGCGGACTCCATCAACTACATGCTCGACAACTTCACCAAGGTTCTCGAGCGCGTCCGCAAGGCTGCCATGGAAGTCACCGCATGCTCCAACAACATTCTTGTCGCTGCCGATGAGATGCAGGCTGGCGCAACGCAACAGGACCAGGAAATCACCAACACCTCCAGCGCCGTCGAAGAGCTCACGGTTTCGATGAAACAAGTTTCTAACAACGCTGAAGCCAGCGCCGAAGCGGCGCGCCGTGCGCTCGACGCCGCCGAACAGGGCAACCGCGCGGTACGCGACACGCTCGAGGGCATGCAGCGCATTCGCGCCTCCGTGCAAGCCACGGCAAAGAAAATCAAGTCGCTCGGCGATCGCTCGCTGGAAATTTCGGAAATCATCAACGTCATCAACGACATCACCGAGCAGACCAACTTGCTGGCGCTGAACGCCGCCATCGAAGCAGCGCGCGCCGGAGAAGCGGGCCGCGGTTTCGCGGTCGTCGCCGACGAAGTTCGCAAACTGGCCGAACACTCCCGCAGCGCCACGAAAGACATCGCCGCGCTCATCAAAGCCATTCAGGCCGAAACGAACGAGGCCGTGGTGGTCATGGAAGAAGGCACCAAGGAAGTGGAAGGCGGCGCGACGCTGGCCGATCAAGCCGGGCGCGCGCTCGACGCGATTTCCAGCGTCGTTCGCCAGTCCGCAGAGTTGGTGCAGGAAATTTCGCTGGCCTCCAAGCAGCAGGTGCGCGGCACGGAGGGCGTAGCACATGCCATGCAAATCATTTCCAACATCACGCGCCAGACCTCGCAAGGAACGCGCGGCACGGTGGCGACCGTCAGCCAGCTCGTCAAGCTCTCGGACCAATTGAACGAAGCGTTGGCCCAGTTCCGCGCCATCAACAAGCAAGGCAACAACAACACTTCGCAGGAATCCGAGCGGCCCGTCCCGGCAGTCGCTCTGCGGTAGGTTGGTGAACTTTTGCTCCGCCCGGTGGCCGGAGCTGGAAACTTGGGACCATGAGCGAACGCCAGGGACCGATGGCCGGTCTGAGCGAACACGAATTGAGCGAGATCCGCATGCTGATTGAAGAGCGGACCGGCATTTGCTTCGACGAATCGCGCGAGCGCTTCTTCTCCACGCGCGTGCGCGAACACTTGCGCGCCAAAAAGTTCGCGCACGGCACGGATCTACTGCGCGCGATGCGCAAGACCAATGTCGAGTACGAGGCTTTGCTCGAGCGGCTCTTGACTCAGGAGACGTCGTTTTTCCGCTACCCTGCGGTGTACGAAACGTTTGAGAAGCGCGTGCTGCCGGAATTGCAAGTGAAAAAGTTCTGGAAAAATCCGCGAACGCTGCGCGTGTGGAGCGCGGGATGTTCCACCGGCGAAGAGCCCTATTCTATCGCCATCACCATCGCCGATGCCCTTTCCTTCGCCGATGCGTGGAATGTCGAGATATTGGCTACGGACGTGGGCCGTCAAGCGCTCAAGCATGCCGAGCGCGGCGTCTACTCTGGCCGCTGCCTCGCCAGCGTCACCCAAGCGCAACTCGCCGCGCATTTCAACGCCGTCGAAGGCGGCCACCAGGTCAAGCCGCGCCTGAAGAAAATGGTCACTTTCGCGCAAATGAATCTCGCCTCCGCGGTCTATGTCGGGCGCATGGACCTGATTTTCTGCATGAACGTGCTGATCTATTTCTCGGAAGAGCGTTGCCGCAATTTGGTGCAACGCTTCTACGACTCGCTCGAACCCGGTGGCTACCTGTTTCTCGGCCACTCCGAGTCCATCTCCAAGATGCCGGTGAAGTTTCAAGCCATCGTGCTCAACGATTGCATTCTGTACCGCAAGCCGACCGCCGAGGAATTTCAGAAGCCCGAACTCGTCACGGAGGGACGCGTGTGAGCATGCCGGACCGCGAAGCCGTCGAACTCTTCCTCCAAGAAGCCTCGGAGCGCCTGCAGTATTTGCGGGAGTACGTCAGCGTGCTTCAGGAAGTCGAGCCGCGGCGCGAAGACCTCGAACGCCTCTACATCGCGGCACACAATTTGACCGGCACTTCGGCAAGCTACGGCTACCCGCGATTCTCGGAGGTCGCCGCAAAATTAGCGCACGTTTTCCAATATGCGCTGAATGCCACGCTGGGCGAAGACTTGCACGGTCCGCTTACCGAATTCCTCTCCGACGGAATTTCCGTCCTCGAAACCGATTTGCTGGAGATTAGCGATACCGGCGAAGAGAGCGTAGAAGACATCGTCGCTTTCAAGGAACGCTACCGTTTTGCGTTCCCAGCCGAGCCGGCGCCCCTCAACTACGGGCAGCAGCGCATTGCCGAGCAGGCCATCGAGCAGCATGCGCAGGAAGCTCACGAGGAGGAATCCACTGGCTCCTACTTCGACGCGCTGCCCTCTGACGACGAAGTCCCCGACGAAATTCTCGAATTTTTCCAGTCGGAAGCCGAAGATCATCTGCAAGTCGTCAGCGACTGCTTGATCTCTCTGGAAGGCAACAACAATCCCGAAGAGATCAATCGCCTCTTCCGCGCGATTCACACCGTAAAGGGTTCCGCCGCGCAAGTTGGCTTGAAGCGCCTCGGCGGCATCGCGCACCGCGTGGAAGATTTGATCGGCCGTCTTCGCGACGGTGAAATCGAACCATCTGCCGACGTCGTCGACCTTTGCCTCGCTTCCGTCGACGTCTTGAAAAAGACTTTGCATCACCAGTGGGCCGATGAATCCGCAATGCGCGCCGAGGTCGATTCCCTGCTCGGTCGTATCGCCGAATTCGCGCCGCCCGAGGAAGAAGAACTCCAGGCTACGCAACCCGTCGTGGAGGAAGCGAAGGCTGCGGCAAGTGCCGCGCAAGCGCCAGCCATGACACGCAAGCCCGGCAAGCATCCTGCCGGTGCCGCCGCAAAATCCGTACGCATCGCCCTGGAACGCCTCGACCGCATGATGAACACCGTCGGCGAGCTGGTCATCAACCGCACCCGCATGGTCGGCCGCGTCGCCGAACTGGAAAAACTCGTGGACACCCTGGGCTTCTCCAAAGAGCGGTTGCAAGGCAAGGTTTCCGAGTTCCAGGAAAAATACGAATTCAATCGCATCAGTAATTCGCGCGCACCCGCGCCCTGGAACCCCAACACCACGCCACAGCGCCTCACCAGCGCCGCCGCCGGCGATACCTCCTTCTGGTCCGACTTCAGTGAACTGGAAATGGACCGCTACGACGACTTCAACATTCTTTCGCGCTCTATGGCGGAAATTTCCGCCGACGTCAACGAAGTTCTGGCTCAGCTCGAAGGTTTCATCGGACGCGTCGAAGGCGACATCGACGAGTTCACTAAACTCGCCCATCACTTGCAGGACGAATTCACCGCCGCGCGCATGGTGCCCATCGGCACGCTCTATTCCCGTCTTTCACGAGCTGTGCGCGACGCCGCGACCTCCGCAAACAAGCAGGTCGAACTCGATCTCACCGGCAGCGAAACCGAGCTGGACAACAACATCATCCAGCAAATCTCCGATCCGCTCGTCCACCTGGTGCGCAACTCCGTCGCTCATGGAATCGAGCACGCCGACGTCCGCCACGCCGCCGGAAAGTCCGAAGCCGGCAAGGTTTCTCTCCGCGCCTACCATCGCGGCAATCACATTTACATCGAAGTCGAAGATGACGGCGGCGGCATCGATTACGATCGCGTGAAACAGAGCGCCATCGAGCGCGGCCTGGTCTCGCCCGAAACCGCGGACCGCCTCACCGATCGCGATTTCCGCGAGATGCTTTTCCATCCCGGCTTTTCCACCGCACCCGCGAAGACGGAACTCGCCGGCCGCGGCGTCGGCCTGGACGTCGTGCGCGCCAATCTTAATGTGCTGAACGGCGAAATTGACATCCAAAGCACGCGCGGCCAGGGAACCAAGTTCACGCTGAAAGTTCCGCTGACCTTGATCATCTCCCCCGCGCTGTTCGTGCGCTGCGGCGGCACCAGCTTCGCGCTTCCGCTCGCCGTGGTCGAGGAAATCCGCCGTCTCCGCGCCGACGAAATCGAAGACGTTGGCGGCAAGCTGCTCACCAAGGTTCGCGACGTGGTCACCGAAGTCATCCGCTTGGACTCCTATCTCGGCCTGCCACCGCTCGAGCCCATCAACGGCTACTTCCGGATGGTCGTAGCCAACGCCGGCAGTCGTCAAATCGGCTTGGTCGTCGAGGAAGTCCTCGGCAAGGATGAAATCGTCATCAAGAATCTCGGCGAGTATTTGCGCCGCGTCAAGCTCTTCCCCGGCACAACTATCGCACCGGACGGCAGCTTGATTCTTCTGATCGACTTGAATCGTATGGTGGCCACCGAGCCCAGTGAGCGCCGCACATTGCAAGCTACGCCTACCGCCGCGCGCATCTTCGCTCCGGGCTCCGCGGCAGTCGCTCGCGGCACCATTCCCGCCGAAGCCATCGACCGTATCGAGCACGAGCGCGTCATCGTCGTCGCCGACGACTCCATTAGCGTCCGCAAATTTGTCGGCCGCATGCTCGAGAAGAACGGCTATCGTGTGAAGCTGGCCGCCGACGGCCTGGAGGCCGCCGAACTCGTCGCGCAGCACGGCTGCCACCTGGTTATCACCGATCTCGAGATGCCGCGCATGACCGGCTACGAACTCATGGTGCAATTGCGCCAAAGCCCCACGACGCGCCGCATCCCTGTCATGGTCGTCACCTCGCGCGCTGGTGCAAAGCATCGCGATCGCGCCATAAAGGAAGGCGCCGCCGCTTTCCTCACCAAGCCCGTCCAGGAAGATCAATTGCTCGCTGCGGTCGAACAGCTCATAGGAACGGAGGCGACGCGCCCGGTTGTTCCGGTGGCGTAGACGCGCGATGGCACCAGCAGCCAATAAAAAGTTCCGCGTCTTGATCGTGGACGACTCCGCCTTCATGCGTAAAGTCCTCGAGCAGATTTTCAATTCCGACGATCAACTCCAGGTCGTAGGCCATGCCAAAGACGGCCGCGAAGCCGTCGCTATGGCCGAATCGCTCAAGCCCGACGTTATCACCATGGACATCAACATGCCGCACATGGACGGCCTGCAAGCCACCGCGCAGATCATGACCACGAATCCCAAGCCCATCGTCATCGTCAGCTCGGAATCGCGGGAAGGCGCGGCTGGCTCGCTTAAATCGCTGGAACTCGGCGCCATCGAATTTGTCGGCAAACCCTCCAGCGGCATCGACTTGGACATGCAAAGCGTGAAGGAAGAGCTGCTGCGCAAAGTGCGCATGGCCGCCAAGGTGCGCGTCGTGCGTACCGCCTCGAGGCTCGCACTCACCGTACAGGGCGCGAAGGGCGGCGCTGCGCCGGCCAAGCCATCGCCACCCGTTCGAACAGCCCCCGTGATTCCCGCGGACCAGCGCTTCCCGGTCGTGGTCATGGGCGCCTCCACGGGCGGGCCTGCCACCGTGATGCGCCTTGCGCCCGGATTCACACGCGACTTCCCTGCCGCGGTTTTTCTGGTGCAGCACATGCCTGCGTCATTTACCACCCAATACGCGGCGCAGCTTGCCGAATTCACCAGCATTCGCGTCAAGGAAGCGGAAGCCAACGAAGCCGTGCAGCCTGGCACGCTTTACATTTGCCCCGGCGCGCAGCACCTGCGCGTTACGCCCACGGGCCGCATTCAACTCGACGCCGCCTCCGGCCGCATCAACGGCTATTTGCCCAACATCGATGTCACCATGGAAACGGTCGCGGCCTACGCCGGCCCCATGAGCATCGGAGTGGTCCTCACCGGAATGGGCGCCGACGGCGCGAACGGCGCCAAAGCCATCAAGTCCGCTGGCGGCATGGTTCTCGCCCAAGACGAAGCCACCTGCGTGATTTTCGGCATGCCGGCGGAGGCCATCAAGCTCAACGCGGTTGACCAGGTCCTCGGTATCGACGACATCTACGCAGCGATCGAAAAGCGCGTCATCAACATCTCCAAAGCAACCCCTGTGGGGGTCAAGTAGTGCGCCCCAATTTTCCAATCAAGGCTCCCGCCCCGCGCACTGAGCAGATCATCCTGTTCCGCGTCAGCGGCCAGCTTTTTGCCGTCTCTTCCGCTTCCGTGCAGGAAGTTCGCGGCGTGGACAGTCTCTCCGGCGCAGCGAAGGAGATTTCGCAGCCCAGCCTGCGCAAAGTGAAGCATGTCGTGCGTCGTGGCGAAAATTCCGTATACGTCGTGAACGCCGCCATGCACTTTGGCTTGCCGCCGGCGCCACCCGCTCTCGTTTTCGTGTTGCGCCGCACGCGCACCGCCCTGCTGATCGACGGCATCGAGAAAATGACGAGCATGACCCGCTTGCAGGCGCTCCCTCTGGCCTTTTGCCACGAGGAGCGCGGCTGGTATCGCGGGCTCACCTCGCTCGACCAATCCGTCGTGCCGGTCGTCAAGCCGGACGGCTTTTTGACTCCCGAGGAGATTTTCCTGTTAGACGCTTCGTTGTCGCAAGAGGCCGACGCGGAGGCTATCCGCATCGCTGAAGAAAACGCGCAAAACGGTATAGACACGAGTATCACGCAATGACCCTGATCGCCGAGACCGACCTGCAATCTTTCGTCCTGCTACGGCTGGGCGACCGCCGCTTTGCGGTTGCCGCCAATCAAATTGCAGAGCTTGTCCCGCCGAGCCGCATCTTCCGTTTCCCGCACCACACCAGCGAAGTCG
>Ga0307475_10000237_pt1 | contig 33798 bp, 28 predicted proteins | sample atmos_gasesECM1C_FD_203317 | JGI IMG/M metagenome (GOLD analysis project Ga0307475, IMG submission 203317) | Hardwood forest soil microbial communities from Morgan-Monroe State Forest, Indiana, United States - atmos_gasesECM1C_515 | ecosystem: Environmental > Terrestrial > Soil > Temperate... | reverse complement strand
GTGACGAATCTGGCGAGCGAATTAGGCGCGCTGACGGTTGCGGTGGTCACAAAACCATTTGCCTTCGAAGGGAAGCGGCGCATGCAGCAGGCCGAACAGTCGCTGGCCGAGCTGATCAGCTGCGTGGACACGGTGATCGTGATTCCGAATGAGCGGCTGATGGAGTGCGTCGAGCTCGGCACTAGTTTCTTCGAAGCGTTCCGCATCGCGGACGATATTCTGCGACAGGCTGTGCAGGGCATTTCCGACATCATCACGATTCCCGGCATCATCAACCGCGACTTTGCGGACGTGAAGACCATCATGTCCGGGCAAGGCTACGCAGTGATGGGGACGGCGGTGGCTTCCGGATCGAACCGCGCAATTGATGCGGCGAACCGCGCGATCAACAGCCCGCTGCTGGAAGACAACTGCATCCAGGGGGCGCAGGGGATTCTGATTAATGTTACCGGCTCGTCCACGCTCTCGCTGAACGAGGTGCACGAAGCTTCGTCTATCATTCAGAAAGCAGCGCACGAGAATGCCAACATCATTTTCGGCGCAGTGCAGGACGATGCCATGAAGGAGTCGGTGAAAATTACGGTGATCGCGGCGGGCTTCCGCGAGGTGGCTGGCAAGAAGACACACAGTCGGCCATCGTATCTCCCGAAAACATGGAAAGCGGGGCGCGATCAGACCAACGTGATCCCGCAGCAGACGAATGTGGTGCAGCAGGTGGCGCGAAACGTCAGCGACGTGACCCACGAAGTGCCAACTGACGATCTCGACGTCCCGACATTCCTGCGGCGCCAGGCTCAAAAAGCCTAACTATCAAAATTGCCCGTGGGGGCACGAGAAATCGTGCCCTGCGAGGGCCCTTCGACAGTCCGCAGTCCTCACCCGCTCCGAATTTCTTCGGGGTTCCGATGGTTTTCTTCACACGCACGCAATCGTTATAGACTTTGCTCATGCCGGACGCAATTCAGATTCGCGGCGAAATTCTTATGGCTTTAATGGGGCAGGCTCGACGGGAGCCATTGAGGGAATGCTGCGGGCTCTTGGCGGGGCGGGGCGGCGTGATCACCCGCTCGTTTCCGGCCACGAATGCGGCGGACGACGCGGCGAAAGCTTATGAAATCGCGCCGGAGGAATTGTTTCGTTTGATGCGAGAAATTCGCGCGGCGGGGCTTGAGTTTCTTGGTATCTACCATTCGCATCCGGCAGGGGAAAATCGGCCTTCGGGCCGCGATATCGAGCGGGCCTATTATCCCTCTGCGACGTATTTCATCCTCTCCCCCCGCCCCGACGCGCCGAAGTCCGTTCGAGCATTCTCGATTCGCAACGGCCAGGTAACGGAATTAGAGACTCTGGCGGTGTAACGTCAGATTCGAACCGAGACTCCCCGCAGCTAGCGGAATCACCTGGAGTGTCGTGGGCCTGGGGGAAGGGCCGCAGCGACTTCTGCGACCTCGCAATGCGGCGCGTCGGGCGCAGCGCCGGGGACGTGTATTTCGGCGTGCGCCGGGACTTTCAGCGCCACGGCAGTGATATCGTCATTCTGTTCCGAGTGCAGCGCGAACTGCTTTACGCCCTGAAAAAGAAGATCAAGAGACTCATCAGCGGATTTCTGCGCGCATTTCGACCAGGTTTCGCCCAGTTGGCTCCAAGTGAAATCTTCGCCGGATTGATTGCGCATCTCATGCAGGCCATCGGTGGCGAACAGAACCACATCTCCTGGAGAAAGCCGCACGACTTCCTGTTCATAGGTGGTCCCCGGGAACATGCCGGACGGAATGCCGCCGATCGACAACTGTGAAACACCGGCGCTCGAAACCAAGACTGGGTAAGGCAGTCCCGCGTTCGCAAACCTCAGCTCGTTCGTCGCCGGGTCGAACACGGCGTAAAGCGTGGCGCAGTAACGGCCCATCACAGGCCGCACGCGAATGCGCCTGCTCAGGAGGGCCAACACATCGGCAGGCTCTGCGCCCGTCTTGTTGATCCCGCGCATCATGCCCATCACCAGCGAGGCGTACATAGCCGCGGACAGTCCTTTGCCGACGACGTCTCCCACATAAAGACCAATGAGGCCATTTGGCAAGGTGAAGAAATCAGCGAAGTCTCCACCCACTTCTGTCAGGGGAGAAAAACGGAAGGCCACTTCGAAGCGGTTGCTTTTCAGTCCGCCGCTGGGGATCAGGGACTGCTGAATCTCACGCGCTTCAATTGTATCGGCGCCGCAGATGTGATCGCAGCAGCGATTGTCGCCTGTCGAGCCTGGTCCCATTTCTACACTCCTCCTCAGTGCGGAGTTTCCGAGAGACCGGGTCCACAGACTTCCAACGCAAGCAAAGATGCGACTCTCAGGCCCACCTTATTTACCACTCAGTCTAGCTCAGGCATATGAGTTCTGCACGTGGCAACATATTTGGATGTGTTCTAAACGGACATCGATGCGTACGGATTGGATTTTCACGACTAGAGCGCGAAGCGCGTTCGCTGCGCCGTGTGGCAGCGGACGCAAATTATATCGGGGTCAGCAGAAAGCGATCAGGGGTTGGCGCGGGAGCTTACTGGTGTGGCGACTGCGTCCGCCGCCGCGAGCCGGCTTGCGTATAGGGGAAACTTCGCCGCGACGGCCGCCACTTCGGCGCGCACGCGCTGCTCGGTGACAGTATCGCCCAGGTGAGTGAGCACATCAGCAATCCAGCCCGCAATCCTGGCCATCTCTGGCTCGCGCATTCCGCGAGTGGTCACGGCGGGGCTGCCGACTCGAATTCCGCCCGCCTTCATCGGGGGCAGGGGGTCGAAGGGGATGGCGTTCTTATTCACGGTCATGCCGGCGCGCTCGAGTGCGAGCTCCGCGTCGCGACCGGTAATGCCGCGCGAGTGCATGTCCACAAGAAACAGGTGAGTATCTGTGCCGCCGGTGACAATGCGGAAGCCGCGCTTGGCGAGCTCGGCGGCAAGCGTGCGTGCGTTGGCAACAACCTGCCGCTGGTAATCGCGGAAGGCAGGTTCCGTAGCCTCTTTCAGGCACACAGCTTTCGCCGCGATGATGTGCTCGAGCGGGCCGCCCTGCACGCCCGGAAACGTGATGCGATCCAAATCCTTCGAGTATTTTTCACGGCAGAGCACCAGGCCGCCGCGGGGGCCGCGCAATGTTTTGTGGGTGGTCGTGGAGACAAAGTCGGCATGCGGCACGGGGCTGGGATGAATCCCAGCGGCCACAAGGCCGGCGATGTGGGCCATGTCCACGAAAAACAGGGCGCCTACCGACTGCGCAATTTTCGCGATGCGCGCAAAATCAATCACGCGCGCGTAGGCGCTGGCACCGGCAACGATCATTTTCGGCTGGCGCTCGCGCGAGAGGCGCTCGATTTCGTCGTAATCGATCGTTTCGGTTTCTTTGGTGACGCCATAGGCGACGAATTTGTAAGTCTTGCCTGAAAAGTTCAAGGGATGGCCGTGCGTCAGGTGACCGCCGTGTGCCAAGTTCATGCCCAGCACGATCGCGCCCGGCTCGAGCGCCGTCATATACACGGAAATATTTGCCTGCGTGCCGGAATGCGCCTGCACGTTGGCGTGCTCGGCGCCGAAGAGTTGCTTCGAGCGCTCGATGGCCAGCTCCTCGACACGGTCCACATTTTCGCAGCCACCGTAATAGCGCTTGCCGGGATACCCCTCGGCATATTTGTTCGTGAAGACGGAACCCATCGCTTCTAGCACCGCTTCAGAGACGAAATTTTCCGAAGCGATCAGCTCGAGTCCGGTCGCCTGGCGGCGGACTTCATCGCGCAGCGCTTCGGCGACCTCATGATCTACTTCCTCGAGAGGCCGGCTCATTCGAGTCAATTCGGGGGATTCGTGTGCCATGGGAGAATTCCCATGGATTCTATCGGAGGGCTCTGAGGTTTGCAAATTGAGCTGGTCCCACGGCGAGCATGTGGCTCGCCGTGGGTGAAATCATAGAAGCGGGAGCTACCTCGATCACCCCGACTGGTTTTAGTGACGGCTAAAAGGAACGTTCTTGATCAGTGTGTGCGGCCCACCGTAAATAAATTCCTTCGCTACGTTAACGCCAGCGTATGTCAGCAAGGCGTAATTACCCATCCGGAACCCATCCATCGCATTGTAGCGGCTTGGATACCAGCCGAGCGCAGCCGTCTCCGTGCCCGCGTAGGGCGCGGCTATATTGGCGAAAGAGATGAAGCGATGACCGTCGTCTCCCCGCCGCGACGTGACCGTGGAGATGACAGCATGACTTAACCGCGGGAAGAAGCCGCTGCATTCGCACCGGTAGTAGATGGTGTCCTCGCGGAAAATCTCTGCCAAGCCGTAGCGTGCGGACGTGGCTACGAGGTTGATGCCAAAGGCGCTGGCATATCGGTAGCCGTAACCCTCCGCTCCTTGCCCCCACTCCGGCGGGCTGTTGGTCCCCTGGGTAACGCCGGCGGCGGCGGCCGCACCAATCAGTGGGTAGGGTCCGAAGGAATCGAACAGATAGTTGTGGAATCTCTGTCCAAAGTCCGGTTTCGTATAGTCTGCCGTCCTGCCCGGTTGCGCATGTGCAGGCTTCGAGGCTGTTTGAGTGGAGGGACTGGTGCTTGTGGATCCACCTGTGCCGGCAGACGATTGCGCCTTAGCCAGTGGTGAGACCCCCGAGAGCACCGCGATCACCAATAGACTTGGGACCACCAGGCGCATCATCATTTCTATTTTCTCCTTAATCTTAACAGGCGCACCGGCGGGGCCGGCCGCGCCGGATAGCCTACACTAATTCGCTGCGGTTATTCACCAAAAATCAATACTCCTGCGGCCACCAGCGCACTGGTTGACTTCGCCCTACGACTCCCCTAACCTAACTCGTTTACGGCGCTGCGGCCGCGCGATTGTGCACGTCGCCGGCCAGCCGGGCGCAGAAAAGAGCGGACTGCGGCATGGCGGAACAGAAACTTCCCACGCGTTCAGAGGATTTTTCGGAGTGGTACAACCAGGTCGTGCTGCGTGCGGAAATGGCGGACTACGCGCCGGTCCGCGGCTGCATGATCGTGCGCCCTTACGGCTGGGCGCTGTGGGAGAACATTACCGCGGGGCTCGACGGGCGATTCAAGGCCACCGGCCACGTCAACGCTGCATTTCCTCTGCTAATTCCCCGCAGCTTCATCGAGAAGGAAAAGTCTCACGTGGCCGGCTTTTCGCCGGAGCTGGCTGTGGTAACACACGGTGGCGGCGAGAAGCTGGAAGAACCGCTGGTGATTCGCCCGACGTCTGAAACAATCATCGGCCACGCCTACGCGAAGTGGATACAGTCCTACCGCGACCTGCCCGTGCTGATCAACCAATGGAACAGCGTTGTGCGCTGGGAGCTGCGGACTAAGCTCTTCCTGCGCACGCTTGAATTTTTCTGGCAGGAAGGGCACACGGCGCACGCCACAGCCGAGGAGGCAGAAGCGGAGACACGCCAGATGGTGGACGTTTATACTGATTTCGCTTCGACGGAAGCGGCCATCCCCGTGATTCCCGGGCGCAAGTCGGACTCGGAGAAGTTTGCGGGTGCCGAGATCACCTACTCGCTTGAGGCGATGATGGGGGATGGAAAGGCTTTGCAGTTCTGCACCTCCCACAATCTTGGCCAGAATTTTGCCAAGGCGTTTGAGATTCGTTACCTCGACAAGAATGGGCAACTGCAGCATTGCTGGACAACCTCATGGGGGCTATCGACGCGCGTTGTGGGCGCCATCATCATGGTGCATGGCGACGATCAAGGCCTAATCCTGCCACCGCGGCTGGCTCCATTCCAACTCGTGATTGTGCCCATCTACAAGACGGACGACGAGAAGTTGAGCGTAATGGAATGCGCCCACAAGTTACGCAAGGAGCTGGCGGGCGCGGGCATCCGCGTGAAAATGGATGAGCGCGAAGGGGTCAGCCCCGGATTCAAGTTCAACGATTGGGAAATGCGCGGCGTCCCGCTGCGCCTGGAACTCGGGCCGAAGGATGTGGCGAAGGGTTCGGTGGTGCTGGCGCGCCGCGACCGGCCCGGAAAAGAAGGGAAGTCCTTCGTCCTGCAGCAGGGAATCGCCACTGCAGTGACGCAAATGCTCGAAGAGATTCAGAAATCGCTCTACGACCGCGCCCTCGCGTTCCGTAAGGCCAATACGGCAGAACCAGCTAACTATGACGAGTTCAAGAAGGCCGTCGAGAAGGGTTTCGCATTTACATGGTGGTGTGGCAGCAGCGCCTGCGAAGCCAGCATCAAGGAAGAAACGAAAGCCACCATGCGCTGCATCCCGCTCGAGCAGCCTGGTGGTTCCGGCAGGTGCATTTACTGCGGCCAGATCGCCCGGGAAAAGGCCATCTTCGCCCGGGCATACTAGGTCTGCGCGTACAAGCCCGCCGCTACCAGGGGGTCCGGCCCCCTGCCACGGAATCTGGCGTTTACTTATCGCAAACAGCCATTTGCGCCGGCCTCTCCTGCAGCTCTCTACGGTGCTAGGATGAGTTTGCAATCGCTGGATTCCGCAGGAATCCAGCTTGGGAGGCAGGGGCACTCCAATGAACCAGCCAGTTCGGTCAGGCGAGCGAGGCGCATCGAAGCTGAAAACCGTCCTGACGCTCCTCATCGTTGGGTTCCTGATATTTTCCGGCGTCAAGATCATCCCCGCGTACTTCGCCAACTACCAGCTCCAGGATTCCATGCAGACTGAGGCGCGTTTCGCCATCGCTGACCACAGGGCCGTGGATCAAATTCGCGAGGACATCTGGAAGAAAGTGCAGGAGTTGGAAATCCCAGCAAAAAAAGAAGATATCAAGGTGAGCACCGAGCAGCGCTCAGTGGCAATATCCCTGGACTATGTGGTCCCGGTGGACCTGCGGGTCTATCAATTCAACTTGGAATTTCATCCCCACGCGGACAACCATACGCTTTAGAATAGGAATCCACACTATAGGGGGGGCTGGAGGGGTCCAGCCCGGGCAATGGCGCGCCCGCCCAACCGCGTCCGTTGCCGCGCGTGCGAGTTCTTCACTGGACTTAACGGAGAAAACGATTGCGGATTCGGATTGCGCCTGGATTTTGGACATCCCGCTTCGGAATCGCGCTGCTCACTACAGCGCTAGTCGGCCTGCTCGCCGTAACTGGCGTCCTCGCGTACTACTACATTCAATTTGGCCGGTTGATCAATCAACACCTTACCGGCCAGATTTTCCAGAACACCTCGCGCTTATATTCCGCACCCGGCCACATCTACACTGGTGAATCACTCCGCCCCGGCGACTTGGCCAGCTATCTTCTCCGCGCCGGCTATCAGGAGGGCAAAGTGCCGGGGTCCCCGGGGGAATATCGCGTGACAGGTTCGACAGTGGAGATTCGCCCATCCGCCGATTCCTATTTCCGTGGTGCCAACTCCCTGCGAGTTGATTTCTCTGGCTCAACCATCTCGCGCATCGCCCAGCTCAGCAACGGTCTGGCGCGCGATTCCGCGGACATCGAGCCTGAGCTGATTACCAATCTCTTCGACAGTTCACGCGAGAAACGCCGGGTGATCCGCTTCGACGACCTTCCCGGCCATCTCATGAACGCTGTTCTCGCCGCCGAAGACAAACGCTTCTTCGAGCATGGCGGCCTCGACGTCATTCGGGTCGTCGGCGCCGCTTTGGCCGATCTCCGCGCCGGTCACAAAGCCCAGGGCGCCAGCACAATCGACATGCAGGTGGCGCGCAGCTTTTTCTTCACTACCAAGCGCGAGTGGAGCCGCAAAGTGAAAGAAGTGCTGATGGCTTTCGAGCTTGATGAGCGCTTCTCGAAACAGCAGATCTTTGAGCTGTATGCCAACGAAGTTTATCTCGGCAACCGCGGCAGCTTTGCCATCCGCGGGTTCGGCGAAGCCGCCCAGGCTTACTTTGGCAAGGACGTGCGCGAACTCACGCTGGGCGAGTCAGCGTTTGTCGCCGGAATCATTCGCGCGCCCAACCGCTATTCTGCCGCCGAGAGTCACATGGACCGCGCCATGGAAGCCCGCGACCGCGTCCTCGCCCAGATGGTGGAGGACGACTACATCAAGCCGGACGAGGAAACTACCGCGAAGAAAGCGAAACTCCGGTTCGTCAGCGGCGGCGTGGAAAGCAGCGCGGCCCCGTATTTCGTGGATATGGTGAAGGATCATCTGCTCGAGCAATATTCCGAGACCGACCTGCAGACACAAAGTTTCCGCATTTACACCACGCTCGATCCTGACCTGCAGCGCGCCGCCTCCATCGCTGTGCAGAACGGGATGCAGCAGGTGGACAAACTGCTCGCCAAACGCTACGCGCTCTGGAAAAAGATGGGCCAGCCCGTGCCGCTGGCGCAGGTGGCGCTGGTGGCATTAGATCCGCACACGGGCGAAATACGGGCACTCATCGGCGGACGCAATTACGGCGAAAGCCAGCTCAATCACGCGCTCGCGCGCCGCCAGCCCGGGTCGTCCTTCAAGCCGTTCGTTTACGCAGCGGCGTTCGACAACGCTGCGCAGAATTTTCAGCCGGTGGTCACCCCGGTCACCACCGTGGACGACGTTCCCACCACGTTCCAATTCGACGGCAAAGACTACACTCCCGACAATTTTGGCCAGGAATTTTACGGGACCGTCACCGTTCGCGACGCGCTGATTCACTCGCTCAACGTCGCTACCGTGAAAGTGGCCGAGATGATCGGCTATCAGCGCGTTGTGGACGTCGCGCGCCAGATGGGTCTGGGCACAAACATCCAGGCGACACCCGCTGTGGCCCTGGGTGCCTACGAAATGACGCCCATCGACGTTGCGGCAGGCTACACCCCGTTTGCCGCTAACGGCGTCCGCGCGGAGCCAATGTTCCTCCGCAACGTTCTCGCCGCCGACGGCGGAGTGGAAGAAGCCGCCGCGCCCAAGACTCGCACGGTGCTAGACCCGCGCGTCGCCTATCTCACGACTACGCTTCTCGAAGACGTTGTCAATCGCGGCACCGGCGTGACCGTCCGTTCCATGGGTTTCAACGCGCCCGCCGCCGGTAAAACGGGATCATCGCGCGACGGCTGGTTCGCCGGATTTACTTCCAATCTTCTCTGCGTCGTCTGGATAGGATTCGACGATAACCGCGATCTGGGACTGACCGGCAGCCAGTCGGCCGCGCCCATCTGGGCGGATTTCATGAAGCGCGCCGTCGCTCTCCCGGCATACAGCAACACGCACGAATTCGAGCCCGCCCCCGGCGTCATCGCAGAGTCCATCGACCCACAGACGGGCCAACTCGCCACTCCCTCTTGCCCGCAGACTGAACAGGAAGTTTTCGTAGCCGGCAGCGAGCCCACCTTGTACTGCGAACTTCATGGCGGTGGACACTTCGCTTCAGCGCAGCCCGGCTCCTGGCTCGCCCACCTGTTCGGCAGGCCTGGGAACGTGCCGCCACCTCCGCCGGGGGGTGCTCCCACTTCGCCACCCGGCTCGTCCAACCCATCAAACTCGGCAGACAAAACGCGCTTGAAAGCGAAGGCGGGCCAGCCGCCTGCTGCCCCAGGAACTACGCCAGCGCCGGAGCCGGAAAAGAAAAAGGGTTTTCTGGACCGTGTTTTTGGTATCTTTGGGGGTAGCAAGAAGCCTGCGGACAATCAAAAACCCCAGCCGTAGGCGAGAGCGCGGCGATGGACCCGCAAGACCGGGTCGAAGTGAAAAGGAGCAGGGCGATGAAATACTTGGCCCTCTTTGCCATCCCGCTGGCACTGTTTCTGATTCCAGCTTCTCAGGCGCAGGAAGCCTCGCAGACCCCAGCTCAACCGCCCGCAGCCCAGGCGGCCAGCCCCACAACGACAAACCTCCCGGCGATGACGCCGATGCAATCCGCCGAGCTCCGTGGCGACGTCCTGATGGCACGCAAGGAGTTTACCCAAGCCGTGGATTCCTATGAGCGAGTGCTCGCGGAGAATCCCAAGAATGCGGTAGTGCTGAACAAAGTGGGCGTGGCTTACCTGCAGCTGGGCGATCTGCATCGCTCGTCGCGTTACTACAAGAAGTCCATGAAGGCCGACAAAAATTTTGCCAGCCCCATCAACAATCTTGGAGCCGTGGAATACGAGAAGAAGCACTACGGCAAGGCCATCTCGTTGTACAAAAGGGCGGCAGTTCTCAAAGTGGATCTCTCCGTCATTTACAGCAATCTCGGCTACGCCTACTTTGCCAACAAGGAATACCCCGAGGCCACGGAATCTTTTGGCAAGGCGCTGGCGCTTGATCCCACGATTTTCGAGCATAAGGGAGGCTACGGCTCGATCATCCAGCAGCGCACCACCACCGATCCCGGCCTGTTCTATTTCTTCGTCGCGCAGTCCTTCGCCAGCGCGGGCGACGCCGAGCGTGCCGCTCATTACTTGAAACTCGCGCGCGACGACGGCTACACGAAATTCCGCTCTGCCGAAACGGACCCCGCTTTCGCACGCGTCATCAAGGACCCGCGCGTCCAGGAAGTTTTGCAGGTCGTGCCCGAGTACATGAACGACGCGAAGAAAACCAATCCGAACTAACCCCCGCTGCCGTCGTTGTGAAATGCAACGCGGAAGTTACAAGCCGGACTAGAATCTGTTGCTATAATAGCCGTCGAAATGGTTCCCCGGTCATGGCGACTCCTGGCGCTGTGTGTGTGGTTAGCTGCCGGGCTTTCAATCGCGTTCGCAGCCGCCGCTCAGGCGCCCACACCCGCTGCGCCGAGTGCGAATGCGCCAACGAGAGTCACTCAGCTCCGAGTTGACGGCGAGATTGAGCCTATCCTCGCCGAATACATCGCACGTGGCATCGCGGAGGCCAATCGCGAGCACGCCGACCTGATTCTCATCACCATCAACACGCCCGGCGGCTTGGACACCTCCATGCGGTCGATCATCCACGCGATCCTCACGTCGCAGACACCTGTTGCCACCTACGTCGCGCCAACAGGCTCGCGCGCAGCTTCTGCCGGATTTTTCATTCTTCTTTCGGCAGATGTTGCCGCAATGTCTCCAGGTACGGAAACGGGCGCGGCCTCGCCAATCCTGGCCATCGGCGGCTCGCCTGTCCAGATTGACGAAACACTGCACAAGAAAATCGTGAACGACGCGACCGCATATCTACGCAGCTACGTCAGCAAGCGCGGGCGCAACACTGATATGGCTGCGACCGCCGTTACCGAGGCTAAAGCTTTCAGCGACAAGGAAGCGCTCGATGGGAGGCTGATTGAATTGGTCGTCGCTTCGCCCGATGAACTGTTCGCGAAGCTCAATGGGCGCACCATCACGCGCTTCGACGGCACGACGACGACGCTCGCTCTCGCGCATCCCGCAGTGACATTGCTTGAAATGACTCCGCGCGAGAAATTTCTCTCGCGCATCGTGCAGCCAGACGTCTTCTTCATCCTGCTGATCCTCGGCGTGCTGGGGCTCTATACGGAATTCACGCATCCTGGACTCTTCGCGCCGGGAGTGATCGGCGGAATCTCGATGGTCCTTGCGCTCTTTGCCATGCACATGCTTCCCGTGAATTTTGCCGGCATCCTGCTGATTGTTCTCGCGCTCATCCTGTTCGTGCTGGAGGCTAAATTTCCGACGCATGGGGTGCTCGGCCTCGGGGGAGTGGTGGCTATGGTTCTCGGCGCGCTGTTTCTGATCGATTCACCATTCACGGGGATGGGGGTGCGGCTGCCGACGGCGCTGGCTGTGGTCATTCCGTTCTCCATCATCGTCATCATCCTGATGCGGCTGGTGATGAAGTCGCGAAAGTGGAAAGTTTCAACCGGAGTGGAAGAACTGGTGGGGGAGTTTGGTGAAGTCACCGAACCGGTGGGCGGGGCCGGAGATTTCGGGATGGTTTTCGTGCATGGGGAGCTTTGGCGTGCCGCCGCTGCAAACGGCCAGCCGATTCCGAAAGGCACACGCATCCGCGTTGCGAACGTGAAGGGGCTGACGCTCGAAGTGGAGCCCAGCGGCGCGCCAGAATCCGCATCTGCTTAGGCGAGGGACTGAGGGAGGGGACGATGGACTTCACATTGCTGCTGTTTGGGGCCGGCATCCTGATTTTCCTGATCGGGCTGTTCAATTCCGTGTACGTCATTAAGGAATGGGAGCGCGGCGTGGTGCTTCGCCTGGGAAGAATGCTGCCGCAAGCGAAGGGGGCGGGCCTGCAACTTGTTTTGTATCCGATTGACAAGCTCACTCGTATTTCGCTACGGATTGAGACGCTGGACGTCCCGCCGCAAGACGTCATCACGCGCGACAACGTCTCCGTAAAGGTGAACGCTGTATGTTACTTCCGCGTTGTGGATGCCAACCTGGCGCTCTCGCAGGTCCAGAATTATCTCTACGCGACGTCGCAATTGGCGCAGACCACCCTCCGCAGCCTGGTCGGCCAGTTCGAGCTGGACGCCATCCTTTCGGAGCGCGAAAAGGTTAACGCCAAGCTGCAACAAATCCTTGACCAGGATACCGAGCCTTGGGGTATCAAGGTAACGAAGGTTGAGGTCAAACAAGTCGACATTCCGGAGAATATGCAGCGCGCCATCGCCAAGCAGGCGGAGGCTGAGCGCGAGCGTCGGGCGAAGATTATTCACGCGGAAGGCGAATTTGAAGCGTCCACGAAGCTGGCGGACGCGGCCGAGGTGCTCGAAAAGCAGCCGGCGGCCATCCAACTCCGGTATTTGCAGACGTTGACCGAAATCGGCGTGGAGAAGAATACGACGATCGTCTTCCCGCTGCCAGTGGACATCATTTCGCAATGGGTGCAGACGGCCGCGGCCAAGAAGTGACCAGAGTAACGAACGAGGATTAGGAGCCCATGGGGGGAAGCGGAAGACGCGGCGGGGGTGACCGGGTGCTCGAGAGTCGGCACCTGGTTGGACTATTTCTCGGCGTCGTGCTGCTGTGCGGCGTTTTCTTTACGCTCGGCTACGTGATGGGCCGCACACAATACGGTGGCGCAGTTCGCGCTGAGGGTCCGGTGCCCCTCATCACGCCCTCCAAGCCGTCGCCCGCGAAAGCCAAGGAAGCGCCGCCTCTCCCGGCACCTGCGAACACCGAGTGGGATTTTTACGCGAAGAAGGACAACACGCGCATGGAGCCCGCTCCAAAAGAAACTGCGCACGCTCCGGCGGCCATCCCTGCCGTTGTGACGAAGACCCAGGGTGCGCCTCCCGCAGCCACGACGAAGCCTGTCGCTGCGCCCGCAAAGCCGGCCGCGCATTATCAGCCGCCAAGACTGCCCAAGGGCGCCATCATTCTTCAGGTGGCGGCGCTGAAGCGCGAAGGCGACGCGCTGAAAATGGCTGACGAGATTCAGCAGAAAAAGTATCCGTCATTTGTAATCATGCTGCCCAGCGACGGCCTGTATCACATCCAGGTCGGTCCCTACGGGGATGAAAAATCCGCTGAGAATGCCAAACGCACGCTCGAGCAAATCGGTTTCAAGTCTATAATCAAACGCTGAATGAATTTCCCCTGGCACACGCGAGCGCTGCTCGCCCTCGGCAGCGGCGTCGCCTTGGCGCTCTCGTTCCCTGATTACAATTTTCCGCTGCTGCCTTGGCTCTCCGTCGGCATGTTGATCTTGGCATCGGCAGGGGCGCGTCTCGCAGAAGCCCCGCTATACGGTTTTCTTCACGGTCTGGTTTTCTATCCCGTGTGCTTGCCGTGGATTGATACCGTCATGCAGCAATACGGAAGCGTGGATCCGTGGAGCTCTGCCGGGATTGTCGGGTTGATCGGGCTCGCCGGGGGAATCATCTGGTCGTCTTTTTCCTGGGCTATGGCTCTAGCTTCGAGACGCAGCCCAGCGGTTGCCTGCGCGCTCGCGCCCTTCATGTGGGTCTCGCTCGAGTTCGCGCGCACGCATTTGCCGTACATCGGTTTCCCGTGGAATCTCACCGGTTACGCAGCGAGGGGGAGCCTCGCGCTGCTGCAGGTAACGCCGATCACCGGAATTTATGGGCTCAGTTTCCTGATCGCCGCTTATAGCTCGGTGATTGCTTATGCATTTCTGGTTCGTAGCCGCCGCGCGTGGAGGACGGCGCTCGTCGTTACTTTCGCGCTGATCCTGATTGCTGTGGGCGGTGGATACATTGTTCCCGTCGCGACGCCGCACCATGTCGCGCACCTGGTGCAAACGAATTTTCCGCAGTCCGAGCATTACCCACCGAACTGGCTGCAGATTCATGCAAGCGAGCTGGACGAGCTCGAGCAGATCAGTGCTGAAGCCGCGAAGAAAACTCCCGGCCTGATAGTCTGGCCTGAAGTTCCCGCGCCCTTCAGTATGCAGGATCCTGCATTTACCCAGCGCGCGCAGCGGATCGCGCGCGAATCTGGAAATTATTTTCTCGTTGGGGTGGTGGATTGGAAGAAGAATGCGCAGGGTCAGTGGGATGCATCAAACAGCTCGACGCTTCTTGACCCCTCCGGCCGCCGCGTTTTCACCTATGACAAAATCCACTTGGTGCCCTTCGGTGAGTACGTGCCGCTGCGCCAGTGGATCAAATTTGCGGGGCGGCTGACGGCAGACATCGCCGATTTCACGCCGGGGACCGAGTATCGCGTCGGCCAGCTTCCCAGCGGCACCTTCGGAACTTTCATATGCTACGAAGCAATTTTCCCGGATGAGATCCGGCGGTTTGCGCGCGGCGGGGCAGAGCTGCTGATAAATGTGTCGAATGACGGCTGGTTCGGGCGCTCAGCGGCTCCGGCGCAGCACCTGATGATGTCGCGCGTGCGCGCAGTCGAAAGTCGCCGCTGGATGCTACGCGACACCAACAATGGCTTCACGGTTGTCGTCGATCCGTACGGACGAATAGTCGCGAGTCTGCCGCCCGACATTCGCGGCCAGCTCGATGCGCCGTACGATTTTCGAAGCGACCTGACGCTCTATGCGCGATTCGGCGACTGGTTCGCGTGGCTCTGCCTGATCGTGACGATCGTTCTGCTTGTTGCCGCATTCGTGAAAAGAGAAAATGGAAAAATGAAAATAGCAGAGCGGGCTTCGTAGATTTCTGTTTGCCTGGCTCATTCCCATTTTCCCTTTTCAATTATCCTCATTCCCATGTAGGATTTTTGTATGGCTGAACACATCGAAGACCTGCGGCAGCGCTACGCCGAGCTCAAGAAGCGCGTCGAGCTTGTGCGGAGCTATCTTTGACGCCTCCTCCGCCCGCAAAGAAGTAGCCGCACTCGAAGAAAAAATCGGCGACTCCAATTTCTGGCAGGATCAGCAGAAAGCTCAGTCGCTCCTGCAGCAGCGCAAACTGCTCGATGCCCGCACCAACGCCGAGCAAACGCTCGACCGAAAGATAAGCGATCTCGACACCTATTTCCATCTTGCCGAGGAGGAATCCGACGACGCGCAGCGCGAGTCGCTCCTCGAGGACATTTCGAAAGAACTCGCCTCCACCGACGCCTACCTTTCCGACCTCGAGACCAAGACACTCCTCGCTGGCGAGAATGACCACCTCAACGCCATCGTCACCATCAAGCCCGGCGCCGGCGGGACCGAATCGCAGGACTGGGCCGAGATGCTGTTGCGCATGTATCTCCGCTGGGCCGAGCAGAAAGGCTTTCGCGCGACCGTCCTCGATTCAACTCCCGGCGAAGAAGCCGGCATCAAATCCGCCACCGTGCAAATCGAGGGCGAGAACGCTTTCGGCATGCTGTCGGGCGAAAGCGGTGTGCATCGGCTGGTGCGCATCTCCCCATTCGACCAGGCTGCGCGGCGCCACACTTCGTTTGCGTCCGTTTTCGCCATCCCCGAAATTGATGACCAGATTGACATCGTGGTGAAACCCGAGGAGCTGCGCATAGACACATTTCGCGCCGGCGGCCACGGCGGCCAAAACGTAAACAAAGTCGAATCCGCGGTACGCATCACGCATCTGCCTTCAGGGATCGTCGTGCAATGCCAGAACGAGCGCAGCCAGCACAAGAATCGGGAGCTGGCTATGAAGGTCCTCCGCTCGCGGCTTTATGAGTTGGAGCTCGAGAAGCGCCAGGAAGAAACCCGCAAGCTCGACGCCACGAAATCCGACATCAGCTTTGGCAGCCAGATCCGTTCCTACACGCTGCAGCCCTACCAGCTCATTAAAGACCACCGCACCAAGGTCGAGCGGGGTGATGTCGAGAAAGTTCTGAATGGCGACCTCGATCCCTTTATCCGGGCTTACCTTCTCTACCGGCGGGATGTGGACCAGACCGTCCGGAAGTAGTGCTGCTAAAGAAATGCCCGCCAGAGGAGCAACTCGGTTGTGTTCCGGCGCATTTCCGGCCTCAACATCGGCCGTTCAGCCACGATTTAAGCCCTTTCGCTGCAGAAGATTGACTCCCCATGGAGCGCATGCTAGCCTCGATTGTTCAGTCGCCGATTGAATCGCGCGACGCGGCCCCATAGTTTGCTTCGACTCCTCTGGAGGTTACTGTTTTGACGCATTCTGACGAAAAATACCTCTTCACCTCGGAATCTGTCACCGAAGGCCATCCTGATAAAATTGCTGACCAGATTTCCGATTCGATCCTCGACGCTGTTCTAAAGGACGACCCCATGGGCCGCGTGGCCTGTGAGACGCTGGTCACCACCGGTCTCGTTGTCGTTGCCGGCGAAATCACCACGAAAACCTACGTCGATTTCTCCGATATCGCCCGCGAAGTGATCCGCGACGTCGGCTACACCCGTGCCAAGTACGGCTTCGACGCCGAAACTTGTGGCGTCATCTGCACCATCAAGAAGCAATCGGACGACATCGCCATGGGTGTTGACACCGGCGGCGCCGGCGATCAGGGATTGATGTTCGGCTTTGCCTGCGATGAGACTCCCGAGCTGATGCCCATGCCCATTCAAATCGCGCACCAGCTCACCCGACGCCTCGCCGAAGTTCGCAAGACCGGAGTCGTTGACTTCCTCCGCCCCGACGGAAAATCCCAAGTCACAATCGAATACATTGATGGCCGCCCCGCCCGCGTTGATTGTGCGGTGATTTCCACCCAGCACAGCGAGAAAGTTTCTCAGCACGATCTGCGCGAAGCCATTTTGAACGAAGTCATCAAGCCCGTCCTACCAAAGTCCATGGTGGACAAAAACACGAAATATCACATCAACCCGACCGGACGATTTGTCGTCGGTGGACCCATGGGCGACGCGGGCCTCACGGGCCGCAAAATCATCGTGGACACCTACGGCGGCTACAGCCGCCACGGCGGCGGCGCTCTCTCAGGAAAAGATCCAACGAAGGTGGACCGCTCTGCCTGCTACATGGCGCGGTACGTCGCGAAGAACATCGTCGCTGCGGGTCTCGCGACCAAGGTCGAGGTCCAGCTCGCCTATGCAATCGGCGTGGCCGAGCCGGTCTCCGTCATGGCCGAAACTTTTGGCACGGGCATCATTCCCAACGCCCAGATCACCGAATTGATTCGCGCGTTCTTCACGTTGACGCCGCAGGGGATAATCGAAACGCTGGATCTTCGCCGCCCCATCTTCCGCCAGACGGCTACTTACGGCCACTTCGGGCGCACCGGTCCGGGCTTCACGTGGGAGCGCACCGACAAGGCTGACGCCATCCGCAAGGAAGCCGGAGCGCGCGGCACTGTAGCCGTTTCGCGTGGCTAGACGTGTAGGGTATTTCCAGGATTGCCGAAATCATTAGAGTCGTTTTTCGCGGCAGAATCCGTGCCGGTGGCTTGCAGGCCGCCGCTTCGCTCCAATCTCTGAAAATCTAGTCGATAGGGAGTTTCTTGTGGAGACAGCACCAAAATTGACGGGCGACGTGAAGGACATTGCTCTCGCCGATGAGGGCAAGCGAAAGATTCAGTGGGCCAATCAGCACATGCCCGTCCTCCAGCTCATCCGCAAACAATTCATAAAAGATCAGCCCCTCAAAGACATCCGCATGTCGGCGTGCCTGCACATCACCAGCGAGACGGCCAATCTGGCCATCACGCTACGTGACGGCGGCGCAGACGTTGTTCTATGCGCTTCGAATCCTCTTTCGACGCAAGACGACGTGGCTGCCTGCCTGGTGAAGGATTACAGCATCCCCACATTCGCAATTAAGGGCGAAGACAACGCCACCTACTACGCCCACCTCAACGCCGCGCTGGACCATCACCCGCAGATCACTATGGATGATGGCGCTGATCTGGTCACCCAGCTTCTCACCAAACGCCCCGACCTGTTGCAGGGCGTCATTGGCGGCACTGAGGAAACCACCACCGGCGTCATCCGCCTGCGCGCGATGGTCAAAGACGGCACGCTGAAATATCCGATCATCGCCGTCAACGACGCGCTCACAAAACACATGTTCGACAATCGCTACGGCACGGGCCAATCGTCCCTCGACGGGATCATGCGTGCGACGAACCTGTTGATCGCCGGGCTGCACGTGGTTGTCTCGGGTTACGGTTGGTGCGGCAAAGGCGTGGCCATGCGCGCGAAGGGTCTCGGCGCCGATGTAATCGTCACCGAAATCAGTCCCACACGCGCGCTCGAAGCCGTGATGGACGGGTTCCGCGTGATGCCCATGGCAGAAGCCGCAAAGATCGGCGACGTTTTCATCACCGTCACCGGCAACAAATCCATTTTGGCGCACGAGCATTTCGAAAGAATGAAAGATGGCGCGGTGGTCTCCAACTCCGGTCACTTCAATGTTGAAATTGATATCCCGGCGCTCGAAAAGCTTTCCAGCTCGCGGAAGCACGTCCGCCCGTTCGTCGAAGAGTTCAGCATGAAGGATGGCCGCAAGATTTATCTGCTCGGCGAAGGCCGGCTCATCAACCTGGCGGCCGCCGAGGGCCACCCTGCGTCCGTAATGGACATGAGCTTCGCCAACCAGGCGCTGGCCTCCGAGTACATGATCAAGAACGCCAGCCAGCTCAAGGCCCAGGTTTATTCCGTCCCGGAAGCGATTGACCGCCAGATTGCCAAGCTCAAGCTCGAGTCCATGGGCATCCAGGTGGACAAGCTCACCCCCGATCAGGAGCAATACCTCGCGTCTTGGTCCGAGGGCACCTAGCGACGGAGAATGTGGCGTAGCGCTGTCCATGAGTGCGAGTTCGCGATTATTCCCCGGGTCTTGCCGCATACTGAGGTCAATCTTCTTCTCGAAGCGCTAATCAGCGAATCGCTCGAGCGTACCAAAGCCGGCATCCGCCACGCCCTCTCGCATGCGAGCGTGGCTCGTTTGGCTCGCGACCCGCGCCTCCTGGAAATCGCTCAAGGCATCCTGGGAGCGAGCGCATTCCCATTCCACGCCACGCTGTTTGACAAGTCACCCACTGCCAATTGGCTCGTCGTCTGGCATCAGGACACAGCTTTGCCTCTTCGCGTCCGCTGCGAGACACCGGGATGGGGCCCGTGGTCAATCAAGAAAGGTGTCATCTACGCCCATGCGCCGGCCAGCGCCCTTTCTAAGATTCTGGCCCTTCGCGTCCATCTGGACGACTCGATCTCAAAGAACGGACCCCTCCGTGTGCTACCCGGCACTCACACACTCGGCGTGCTTACCGATGAAAACCTCCACGAGCGTGCAACAACTGTGTCCGCAGTCGAGTGTCTAGTCCCTGATGGGGGAGTTCTGGCAATGAGGCCACTGCTCGTTCATTCGTCATCGAAGTCAGAGACACAGGCCCCAAGACGCGTCCTTCACATTGAATGCGCCGCATCAAGCGTGATGGGAGACGGGCTTGAACTCGCAATATCGTGAGAGACTTGCGCCGTTGTGGCGACAAACTTCAAGTGGGCTGATTCTTTTCTTTCAATCCGTGTGCCCTCTCATCATAGAATGCGGGCACAATGAAGCGCGCACTCCAACTGCGACTCTCACTTTTCCTCGGTCTCTCGCTGGTTGGTGTGCCCCTTGCTAACACGCTGGCTTCTCAAGAATCCGTCACGAGTGAAAGCCCTGCACGTGGAGAAATTGAAGAGTTGATCCGGGACAGTGGCGCCACTGTCTCCGTCGCCTTTCGGTCAATGGACGGCACGCAGGAGCTATTCCTAAATGCCGACGCGCGCTACGATGATCCCAACGCCCTCCGCATCCCCGTTATGATCGCCGTGTACCGGGCTGCTCATGCCCACGCCATCAGCCTCGATGATCCTGTCCGCCCTCGTGGCAGCGCCGGTACTCCCATTGCCGCGACGATCGGGGAACTTTGCGAGGCCATGATCGTCGAGAACAGCGACCCGGCCACCAACTTGCTCCTCGAACGCTTCACCCTGGCTGGCATTCGCGATCAAATCCGTTCGCTTGGCGCCGACGGCATGGTAATCGGCGCAGCATTCCCCAACAATGAGAAGAATCACACCACGGCGCGCGCCGTGCTCATCGTGCTCTGGAAACTCGCCACCGATCGCGTGGTCAGTCACGATGCCAGCCAGGAAATGATGGCCCTTCTGGGCCACTCCCCGCTTCACTCGGTCCCCCCCGTCTCCCCCGTCGTGGTGGCGCCCTCCAAACCCGCTCCTCCGGTCGACACCTCTGCCGCCGTTCGCGACGCCGTTGCCATCTTTGGCGCACGCTCCTATGTGCTTGTCATTCAGGTGCAAGACCTGAGGGACAATTTCGAAGGCGCTGAACTGATTGCGAAGATCTCGAGCGCCCTCACAAAGGTCATGTAAGAATCCACGGTTTTCGCTGTCTCCTTCTTCCATCAGTGTCCATCAGCGTTCATCTGTGGTTATCGCAGTTCGGCCCTCCTACCTCACTGCGGGGACAATTATTGGTTCCGCAGTTTTGCTCCAGCCCTTCATCACGATTTTTCCATCGGCGCGCACCGTGCCGGTCATCATCCCATCTGTATTGAAGGGCGTCGCCACATCCCCCGCGCGTGTCAGCGCAATCACGCCGGCCTCGCCGTGCTGCTCCGCCAACTCTTTCTTTACGACATCATTCGCCGCCTGCTCGAGCGGGATATGCAGGTAGCGCACGCGCGCACAGATATCCGATGCCACCACGTTGCGCATGAAATATTCGCCTACACCCGTGCCGGAAACCGCGCAGCTATCATTGTTCGCATAAGTGCCCGCGCCGATGATTGGCGAATCCCCCACGCGCCCGGGCATTTTCATAGATGTCCCGCCCGTGGACGTGCCCGCCGCCAGATTTCCTTCTCGATCCAGCGCTACCACTCCCACAGTTCCGTGCTCATCCTCCAGCACCACCGCCGATGTTTTCTTCTCCGCGGCCGCCGCCTTGGCCTTCTCGTATCGCTGCCACTCGCGCTCGTTGTAGAAGTAAAAGGGCGACACCAGTTCGATCCCTTGGGATTTCGCAAATTCTTCGGCGCCCCCGCTCACGAGCAGAACATGCGGCGTCTTTTCCATCACCAGCCGCGCCAAGTGAATGGGGTTTGCGATGTGCTTCACCGAGGCTACTGACCCCGCCGCAAGTGTCCGCCCGTCCATGATCGCCGCGTCCAGCTCCGGCACACCTTCACGCGTGTAGTACGCTCCGCGGCCGGAATCAAACTCGCCTGAATCTTCCATCACGCGAATCGTTGCCTCCACGGCGTCCAGGCTCGATCCGCCGCCCGCCAGGATTCCATAACCCTTCTGGATCGCGCGCACCATTGTTGAGCGGCGAGCCTCAATCTGTTCGGGGGTCAAATGCGCGTAACTGCCCGCCCCGCCATGCGCTACGAGCACAAAGTCCGCTGTGGCGGGCTTAGTCAGCCCGCCGGCCGCACCATGCGCCGGACGCGCATGATTCGCCGCCACCAGCGCCACAACTACCGCGAGTACACCCGCCAAACAGTGCCGCATCATCCTCATGTCAGCCTCCAATGTTCTCCTTCGACCGGCGGCATTCTACTCTGACTCACCCAAAGAGAATTTCAAATGTTGGGTTTAGTTCAGGGTTTTTCAGCCCCGGATTCTTGATTTTCGCCTGTCATTTCGCACCCTTCGATGTCATTCGCTTGCCTCCCGCGCTGAACCTGGACTACAGTGTAGAATTGTTTTGCGAGGCTTACGTGAATTCGAGAGAAGTGACCATTGTAAGGGCCAATTGCGGAATCGCCGCCGCGAAGCTCCGCCAGTCTTCAGCGACTCTGCAAGAATCTGGTCCAATCAATGGATGCCAACTGCCACTCACCCGAATTTCTAATCGCAACAGTTCGGGATTAGAATTCACTGTAAGTAATTCAAAACAAAGGGCATCACGATTTCTAATCGCAACAAAAATGCGTGTTTGGGGTTCCGAACATTATCAGGGATTCGCTACGCGGAATCGTGATCATCTCAGGTCCGGAAGTTCGCTAGTTTCAAATTTCAGATTTCAGATTTCGAATCTTCAATCGACATGATGCACGACTGCGCCAATTGGGCTATCGAAACTGCGAAGCTTCGCGGCGCCACGTATGCCGACGCGCGTGTGATGGACGTTCGCCAGCGCGACATTTCCACCAAGAACGGTGAAGTCGGCACGCTGATGGAGTCCGAGACGCTCGGCATCGGCATCCGCGTGGTAGCCAGCGGCGCGTGGGGATTCGCCTCCACGGATCGCCTGACGCGTGAGGGCGTGCAAGCCTGCGCCGCTGAGGCAGTGGCTATCGCCAAAGCGTCTGCACTCGCGAAACGAGAAGATGTGGCGCTCGCGCCGGAGCAAACTTACGTTGATACCTGGCAGAATCCCTTTCTGAAGGACCCGTTCCACATTCCTGTCGAGCGGCAGATTGATTTGCTGCTGGCTGCGGACAAAGAAATGCGCCGAGTCAAAGGCGTGACGCTCGCGGAGGGCGCTATGTCTTTCCGCCGCATCGATCAACTTTTCGTCTCGAGCACGGGCTCTTCCATTCATCAATTGAAAATGCAATCCGGCGCGGGAATCGTGGCTACCTCATTTTCCGACGGCGAAATTCAGAAGCGTTCGTATCCCAACAGCTTCGGCGGACAGCACACTCTTGAAGGATATGAGCTCATCGAATCGATCGACCTTGTGGGAAACGCCCAACGGACTGGCGAAGAGGCTGTCGCGCTGCATTCAGCTGCGCAATGCCCCGAACGCACGAGCACCATTATTCTCGGCGCATCGCAACTCAGCCTGCAGATTCACGAGTCCATCGGCCATCCCATCGAGCTCGATCGCGTGCTCGGTCAGGAAGCTAATTTCGCGGGCATGAGTTTTCTGACTGTTGAAAAGTTGCGCAAACTGAAGTACGGCTCCGAAATCGTCAACGTCGTCGCCGATGCGCGCCTCGCTCACGGCCCTGGCCTCGGGACATTTGCTTATGACGATGAGGGCGTCCCCGCACAGTGCACTCCGATCATCACCAACGGCCTCTTCACCGGCTACCTGAGCAATCGCGAGACTGCCGCCGCGATTGGCGGGACGCGGTCCAACGGCACCATGCGCACCGAATCCTGGAATCGTTTGCCCATCATCCGCATGACCAACATCAGCCTCAATCCGGGCGCGTGGAAATACGACGAGCTGATCGCCGACACCGACGACGCCATCCTGATGGAGACGAATCGGTCCTGGTCCATAGATGACCGCCGCTACCATTTCCAGTTCTCCACTGAAATCGGCTGGGAAATCAAGAACGGCAAGAAAACGCGCATGATCAAGAATCCCAGCTACAGCGGCATCACCACGGAATTCTGGAATAGCTGCGACGCGATCTGCTCGCGTGAATACTGGACTCTTTGGGGAACGCCCAACTGCGGAAAAGGCCAGCCGATGCAGACCATGGGCACAGGCCACGGAGCTTCTCCTGCGCGCTTCCGCAATATCAAGGTGGGAGTCGCGTTCGCAAAATGATCAGGACCCGCACGAAATCGAGGCCAAACATCACGGGGGGACGCGCGAACGACGGCGCGCGATTTACCTCTGCCGCGCTCGAGAAGATTGCTGAGCGCATTATGAAATTCAGCGAGGCGGGGGAAACCGAAGTTGAAATCAGCTCCACTACCGATGCGCTTACGCGTTTCGCCAACAATACAATTCATCAAAACGTTGCCGAGCACACACTGCACATTTCCGTTCGCGCCGTCGTGGACGGACGCACCGCTCGCTCCGCAACGAATAAAACCGACGACGAGTCTCTGCGCCGCGTCACCGCAGCGGCTACGCGCCTGGCGAAAAATCAGCCCGAATATCCGGACTTGCTCCCCATGTTCGGCCCGCAAAAATATAACAGAGTCGCACGCTTCTTCTCCGCAACTGCGGCAGCTACGCCGCAGGATCGTGCCCGCGCCGTCACGCGGGTATGCCAGATGGCGGAAAAAAATAAACAGACAGCGGCGGGCATCTTCTCGACCGGCGAGGTTCAGTCGGTTCTTGTAAATTCGAAGGGGCTCTTCGCCAGCTATAAAGAGACCGACGCCGAATTCTCCGTCACCGTCCTGGAGTCAAATTCCTCGGGCTGGGCGAAGGCCAACTCGCCCGACATTCGAGAAATAAAACCCGACGCCCTGGCGGCAAGGGCCAGCCTCAAAGCGGCAGATTCGCGCTCGCCACGAGAACTTCCGCCCGGACATTACACCGCGATTCTCGAGCCGTCCGCCGTGCTCGATCTCGTTGGCTTCCTGTTCTATGATTTCGCCGGCACGGCTGTACTCGACAAGCGTTCCTGCTTCAACGACCGCATGGGTAAAAAGATCTTCGGCGACAACATCACTCTGTGGGATGACGTCTATCATCCCTTGCAGGCGGGCGCGCCTTACGACGGTGAAGGTTTTCCGCGGCAAAAAGTTTTGCTGGTGGACCGCGGCGTGCCGAAAAATCTCGTCTATGCGCGCGCGACTGCCAAGAAAATGAAAACGAAGCCCACCGGCCACGGCTTCGCACTGCCGAATGAGTATGGCGAGGCGCCGATGAATCTGGTGTTTGCGGGCGGCGACAAGTCTGTGGACGAGATGATCCGCTCGACCGAGCGCGGCTTCCTGGTGACTCGTCTGTGGTACATCCGAGAAGTGGATCCCTATGCAAAGATCCTCACCGGCATGACGCGCGACGGCACATTTCTTGTTGAAAATGGCCGCGTCGCCGGCGGCATTCGCAATTTCCGTTTCAATCAGAGCATTCTCGAGATGCTATCGAACGTCGAGATGCTCGGCCCCGCCGTCCGCGCGGCTGGCGAAGAATCCTTCGAGATGGTGGTCCCGGCGATGAAAGTTCGCAATTTCCACTTCAGCGAAGTCACGAAGTTCTAGAGGCTGCAAACTGGATGCTGAAACTCGCTTTCAATTCCTTGAAAACTGAAGGCTGGTAATCGCGCGATTGATCACGTTTTCTTGAATCTGCACCAGATCGCTTTCCGCGTAGGTCATTCCGAAGATTGTGTAAATGCGCGCGCCCTGTGGCACGAACACGACGATACCCGACCATTCGTGCTGGTCCACGCTCCCGCGGAAGCGGTGGGCAATTGAGGAGACACTGGAAACCATCAATCGTTTCTGGTCGGTCACGCGGAAGCTGGCCATCGCCTCGCGCAGCCGCTGCTCGGCCTGATCAATGCTGTCCGTCAGCGTCTCACCCGCAGGCGCGAGACCGATCATGAGGTACGTTCTTTCATCCGATGTTCCCAATGCGGCCAGTGCGCCCGGCATGATTGCGCGAGCACCCGCGATTAAGTCCCAGCCAGGCGGTTTGTACATTCGGAATCCGTAGGTTTCGTTCACGTACTGGTTACCGCTTACTTCCTCGTGCACTGGCGGCGGCCCAGCCGGTTTTGCCGGCGCCGGAGCAGGAGCAGGTGTGGTCACGGTCGCTGCGGGTTTCGCAGCCGCAGCCGGCAGCGCATTCTTCGTTGTGCTCGGCGCTGCCGAAACTGCTGCGGGCGGTGCTGATACTGCACCCGCTGCCGTTGCGCTGGTTGAGTTTGAACTGGCGGCCGTGGACGCAGGCGCCGGTGCTGGTTTGCTAGGAGTTGTCGCTATCGACCCGGAAGCTGCCGACGGCGCAGACGCGCTCACTGTTTCTTTCTTCGCCGTTTTCACCGGGTCGGCCGGTATCGCAGGGCTGGACCCTGTCGCCGCTGATGCGGGGGCTTTGCTTGCCGTGGGCGCAGCCCCAGACGTGACGGCCGTTTCCGTTTTGGTTGGTTTCGACGGCGCCGCAGGTTTTTCTATTGCGGGCTCGGGTTTCTTTTCGCTGTCGGGCTTCGCCGACACATCCGACACGCTGATGGTGGCCACCTGATCCTTCTGCACCACTGCGTAGCCGTAGCTGGTCTTCACTTTGAATGAATTTTCTTCGAAACCGACAATCGTGCCGTTTATTTTGGATCCGTCTTTCAGTTTGAGTTCGTCAGCGCTTGCCAATCGAGACAGCTGCAGTGATGCACCGCATGCGAGCAGGGAAGTCGCTGCAATGAATTTCGCACGTCGATTCATGGTATCGAGTATCGCGCTTCGTCGCCCGCGCAGCAAGTCTCGGAGCTCATTTGTTGTTACGTTAGTCAGCAAGAACTGCGGCTACTGTTTGAGCCGGTTGAACTTCGATCTGCGGGGCGAGTGCGAGGAAAGGGGCGAAGGCTTCGCGGAGCAGCGCGCGATATTCCGTGCGATCGTAGCCGTGAAAACCTTCCCAGGCGGCGAAGGCACGCACGCGATCGTTCGGCACGGGCGAGTCTGCGTCGGTGATGATGTACTCGATGGTTTGTCCGGGGCGCAGGCGCACGCCGCGGCCGAAAAGCTGCTGCGCGGCAATGGCGGTATGGCTGGCTTTGCGGTAGTCACGCGGCGCGCGCGTGAGCCGCTTGCTGACGATCAAATCTTCGACGGGAATTTCACCGTTTGCGAGCCGGTCTTCATAGCGCGCGACGAGCCGCACAGCATCTTCCAGGCGCCGGCAATATCCATCGTAATCGCGCGCCTCCGCGAGCAGCGCGAGCACTTCGCGCTGCATGCGGGCGATGAGCGGCGGCGTATCGTGGCGGCGGGATTCGAGGCCGCGAACTTTCAGCTCGCCTTCTTCGCTGACGGCGAAAAAGCGGTTTGGCACCGGAACGTCTTCGAATTGTTTGGACGGCAGAAAGGCGGCGTAGCGATAGATGGCTTCAATCGAGAGCGGGAGGTGAGTACGTTCGGTGACTTCGCGAGTGAGCTCTTCGTAGTCCTCGCGTGTGGCGCCGGGTTTTTGAACGTAGAGCGAATCCACGAGCGCGTGGATTAATTCGAAGCCGCGGCTTTCGGCGAGTTCTTTGGCGACAAGCAGCGTTTCGCGAGCGTAGGCATTGATCGCCTCGTGTGCTTCAATTTTTCCGAAGCGCGCGTTTTTGTAGCCGGTGTAGCCGAAGCAGCAGACCAGCAGCCATTTCAAAGCGTCGCGCTCGAGCTTGTAACGCTGGTTGCGGTTTCCGGAGAGGACCGGCCCCTCGCGCATGCGCCGCTTCCATTCGGCGCGCTTCAAAATCAACCGCTCGACAACACGGCTGGTGATGCCGCGGCGCCGCCGGCAGACGCGATATCCGAGCTCCGGGACGCGTGGCGTTTCCGGGCAGCACAGGCAATTCACGGTTTCGGGCGAGATGTTGAAATGCGCCATGATGCTGGGATATTCGCTGACGAAATCGAGCTCGGCGACATTCGGAAAAAATCCGAGCTTGGGAACGAAGACGAGGCCGCCGCGGTCGGCGGTAAGCAATTCGTCCGGCGATTTCGGATCTTCGGGCTCGGCTTTCTGCTCGGGAATGAGCACGCCGTCACGATGCGCGAGCTCCATCTGCATGTAGGAAATGCCGGTGCCGGTAGTGGTGCGCGCGGCGTACTGCACCGGCAATTTGGTGACGCGCGCGAGCTCCCATAACCCTGCGAGCTCGCATTTATCGGCGATGAAAGAATTTTGCGTGTCCACGTGGAGGCGGCCGAAAAGCGTGGTGGCGGTGTTCTTGAACAGGATGCGGCCGTAGCTCATGTAACTGCGCGCGCGGCTCTGCTGCACGCGTGCGTGCGCATCGCGATTGAGGGGAAGGGCCAGCCGTAATTGCTCCGCTTGCCGGCGGACGCGCGGCAAGATGGTCGAATCGCCCCAGTCGGTGATGATCAGGTCGGGGTCGTGCTGCTGGAGGAGATGCTTCAGCGCAACGGCAGCGGGCCCGCCCGATTCGTCGAGCTCGTAGGAGCGGCCGTCCACTTCTACTTCCAGCGAAGTGATCCGGCCGTGCGCCGGATCAATGCAGGAAAGGCCACCGAGACGCACCTGCATAATTTCGAATGGCGGAGTGTCGTAATCGAGCGCCCATTCATCGTCGCGGCAGGCGATGGCCTGCAAGCGATTTTCTTCATCGGCTTCGATTTCCACCCGCGCGAGCGGAAAGATGCGGCGCTCCCAGCAGTACATCGAGGCGAGCATCAGGTCGCTGTTGTAGAGCCGCAGCCGGGAATCGAAGCGATGCACCCAGCGCGACCACGCCGAATAATCGCTCGGACGCTCGACAGAAATTTCGAGCACCTCGATCGGGTCGCGCTCCCAGATGTCGGTGCGCTCCGTGAGCCGGCACGCGATGCCACGGCCGCGCGCGGAAAGCGCCGCCTGGAGATGGCGCAGAGATTCGCGCGAGCCGGCCGCGTAGAAGGATGGCGCGAAGCGGTCAATCAGAAGATGGCGTTTCTGGTTTGGCTCGATCAGCCACAGCTTCATCCCCTGCGGGGAGGGATAGAGGTCGAAGATCCAGCCCTGGAGTTTCATGGAGCTCCTCTTTTTTCACGTGCAACGCGCGCTCGAGCGCGTCCATGCGTTTTTCCTGGTCCAGCGCAATCGAGAGCAGGATTGCTTCCATGGGATTGTCGTGGCACTGATAGGTGGCCGCCTGCGTGTAGAAGCGTGCGCGGCGAAAGAGGCGGTCGAAGAATGGCTGGTCTTCGCGGCGAAGAGCGCGGCGAAATTTCATCCAGCGCGCGGCGGCGTCGTGGATCAGTTGAACGAATGTCGGAACAGTGCGTCCCATGAAAATTTCCTTTATGTCAGTGAGCGGAAAACCGGACGCGAGAATTTTTCACCGACGATCGAGAGCTTGTCACCATCCGTGACGGCGAATCGCGAAACCTGGTCCGCCTGCGCAAGGAGCTGCGCGAAAAGCGTTTTGCGCGGCGTTTCGAAAGACGTGGCGTCGGTGAAAACGGCGGTGGCAAGCGGGAGCGGGCGCAAAACGCGCAGCGCCTCGAGCGCGCGGCGGAATGATACGGCGGCTTCCCGCTCGCGCACGTCTTCATCGAAATACAAATCCGGGAGCGCGGTGACGATCAGCACGCGTGCCGAAAATTTTTCGAGCAAGCGCGGCGTTCGCGCGAGCAATTCGGTCAATTGAAAGCAGGTGAACGCGCGGGCCACGCGCAGGCGTTTGTTGAAGACGGCGGCCTCGACATCCCTTTCGCGGGCAAACCGCGCGATCAGCAGCGGGTCGAAGCGGTTCGCACCGTCCAGGCACAGCACCGGCTTGCCCTGCGCCACCAGGCGCGGAAGAAAATAATGGAACAATCGCGGCACGTCCGGATGGCCGTGAAACACGGCAAGGCCGGTTTCCGGAAGCGTCCAGGGCATGCGTTTTGGGCTGCTCTCCGAAGCGGCGAGCGGCGAAAGGGAATTGGCGGCAGCGCGTGCAGCAGGCAGTACAGAGACACGTTGGCACATGGGCAGTCCTTGGGGCAGGGAGCGGGAAGGGCGGAGGCAACGGAACTTCGGCGGGTGAGGAGCGGTCCGTGAGAGCCGGGTAGATCCCGAAGGATGAACCCTGAACGGCAATGGGGCTGCGGCCTCACCCGCCTTCCCGTTACCTCTACCGCCGCGAAGTATAGGCGAACAAAAAGCGAAAGTCAAGGAGGCAGTGGTGTAGTTGGTGGGTCAACTTCCGACAGGCACGCGCAACTCATCGCTCGCGAACGCAACTGACCCCGCAAAGGACGCACGAATCGATTTCCGCACCGCATCCTCTTGCCCTTCAACGTCTGGCGCAAGATGGCTCAGCAACAAACGCTTTACCCCACTCTCTCGCGCGGCTTGACCAATTTTCTTCGGCGGCGTATGCAGATCGTACAACTGCGATGGCGAACCCGGAGGGTCAAGCACAGCACAATTAAAAATCAGCAAATCTGCATTCTTCGCCAATTGCACCAGATTCGGGAGCGCTGATGCATCCATGTCTCCAGAGAAAACCACCACCGCGCTCTTATAAGAAATCCGGTAAGCCACCGACGGGCAGTCGCCGTGATGCGTAGCTATTTCTTCCACCACTAAGCCATTCTCATCCACAATTTTGGTGCGCGTCGAATCCAGGCTAATTGCCAGATCGCGAACAGTAAACGTTTCCCGCGCGCCAAACGTCTTTTGGTACGCAAACGCGCCGCCACTTCCCACCAGCAAATCCACAAATCGCGACGTTTTGGGGAATAGTCCTGCTCCGTCCGGGCCAAAAATCCGGTACGCGACCGGTCCGTCACTGGTAAGCGCTCGATCGTTGAAGAAGGCCGCGAGGTCCCCACTGTGATCGATATGCAGATGCGTCAGCAAAACCGTATCTACTTTTTCCAAGTCCAGGTCCAATTCTCCAATCCGTAAGAACGCTCCCGGTCCGGCATCCACCAAAATCCGCGGTGTCCCTTCCACAACCACGATAAAACTCGACCCGGCCCTGCCGAACGCGCGTGGCCCGCCAGAACCGAGGACCACCACTTCCAACGCGGGTTTTGCAGGATTTGCCTGCAGGCAAGCCGGGAACACAAGAACAGCAGCCACGGCAAGCAGCATCAGCGTCTTCATCCCTTTTTCTCCTAGCGTGCCTTCGCAATTCACATCTCACATAGATGAGACTAGTACTCACTGTCCGAAGGAGATGCTATTTCTTTCGTTTGCGCGGGGAAGCCGCGGCGCCCGCATCTGCCTTCCGCCGTAGAGCCAGGAGCTCGGTCTTGAGGCGGGCGAATTCTGTTTCGAGGGTCTGAAATACTTTTTCGGCGCCATCGGGATTGCCGGCTTTGCCCATGGCTTCGAGGTTGCGCGCGGCGGCGACAACTTGAGGGGCGCCGAAAATGGCAGCGGCTCCCTTGAACGCGTGGGCTGCGGTCGCAAGTTTTGCTGGATCTTTTTGGGCTACAGCGCGGCGAATATCAGAGATTTTTTTCGGGGCGTCGGCGAGGAACGACTTGACGAGCGACTGGGCGAGCTTTTCGTTTCCGCCAGTGGAGCGCGCGAGGTGCGCGGCGACATCGACAGGTGGCGCCACCGATACCGCTGAGTCTGCTTTTGCGGGAGCGGCTTGCTGTCCGCCGTGCGAGTGAGATTCGATGATTTGAAACAGGACTTGCATGTCGAACGGTTTCGTGACGTAGCCGTCCATGCCGGCTTCGATGCGGTGTTTCTCGTCTTCCTCTGAGACATTTCCCGTGACGCCGATGATGATCTGATGATTTCCCGAAGCACGCTCCATCCGGCGAATGTTGCGCGTCGCCTCGAGTCCGTCCATGCCGGGCATCTGCTCGTCCATCAACACTACGTCGAAGCGTTTTTTCGAGAGGGCGGCAATTGCGGCGTGGCCGTCTTCGACAGCGAAGACAGAGTGGCCTCGCTTTTGAAGAAGTTCAGTGACCAGCTCGCGGTTCACATCCGTATCTTCGGCGACGAGGATTTGCAGCCGGCGGGGGGCCTTACCGAGGTGACCGGGCGCCAGGGGAGCGGGCTGATCCTTTACCGAGGGCGCCACGGGTGCCGCAGACGGCGACGGTTTTTGAGGAGCAGAGCGCTTATCCGCGCCGCGAATTGGCGTGGTCTTCATCGCGCGGGGGATTTTAAACCAAAAGTGCGAGCCTCCGCCCGGACGATTTTCTGCGCCGATGCTGCCACCCCAGCGCTCGACGGTGATCTTGCAGAAGTAGAGTCCCAGACCTGCTTTGCCGGGGCGGTCTTTCCCTTTTGCGAAGAGAGCAAATAGACGATCCGAGGACGCGTCTTTCGGAAGGCCGGGGCCTTCGTCATCCACAAACGCGAGCAGACAGTGAACCTTGTCCTCGATGCCGACAGTAACCGCTGAGCCCTTGGGCGTGTAGCGCATGGCATTTTCGAGCAGGTTGCCGAAGATGCGTTCGAGGCGCGGAGCGTCACCGACGACTTTCCAGTCGCGGGCGACATCGAGGCGCGGATCGAGCCGCAATCGAATGCCTTTTTCGACGAAGGCGGGCGCGAATTGCTCGACCACGCGTTGCGCACAGGCAGCTAGGTCCGGCGCTTCTGCCGCGGTGCCGGCAGAACCTTGCTGAACGGCAAGCTCGCCTGAAAATGCCTCCAGGATTCCGCGGATCATCTGTTCCTGGCGCTGCGATTCACGCTGGCCGGTCTCGATCATCCGCTGCTGCCCGCCGGGGAGTTTTTCCATGGAGAGGAGATTGAAGCAGCCGCGCATGGCGTTGAGTGGCTGGGAAAGATCGTGAATGATGCAATGCAGCAGGATTTCTTTTTTCTGAATTTCGTGGAGGAGCTGCTCGTGCTCAAGGAGCGAATCGCGGGCAGTCTGGAACAACTGCTGACGCTCCGCGTAGGAACTCGAAAGATTGCGGACGATCAGGATTTTCTTTCCTTCCAGGCGCACGGCCCAGGCTTCCAGAGGAGTTTCGTGGTTGGCGAAATCGTGTTCGATCCAGACGGGAGAGTTGGCAGCCCCTTTTCGTTTGGAATTCCAGAATCCTTCGGCATCTACCAGAAAATTTTCAAGGAAGGGTGATAGCTCCGCCAAGCGCAACGTTTTCTGACGGGCGTTTTCGGCGCCCCAAACTGTTTTGCACCAATCCGGATAACTGCCGAGCGCGCGGAACTCGCCGCCGCCCAGATATTCAAACAGCGCGTAGCCTTGATCGGCGAGATAGGATTCGAAAATAGAATTTGCCGCCATTTATTTTCTCAGCATGGCGAGAGTGAGTTGCGAGAACACCTGCTCGACCGATTCGCCGGTTTTTGCGCTGCTGCGAAAGGCCTTCCAGCCGTCAGCAGCAAGCCGGGCTTCGCGGTCCGGTTCGATCTCCCATTGCGCGGTGAGGTCACACTTGTTGAGCACGAGAACGGCAGGAATTTTTCCCATCGTTTCCGTGATACGAGTGGAAAGAGCCAGCGCATCCTCCAGCGTCTGGCGGCGAGTGCCATCAGCAACCAGTAAATACCCGGACATGCCGCGGAGGTAGGAGATTTGAACCTTTTGAAAAGCGTCCTCACCGTGGATGTCCCAGAGAACCAGCGTGACGTCCTGGCCTTCCGCGCGCGCCACTTTTTTGTCAACTTTTACGCCGATGGTAGTGTGGTACTGCTCCGAAAAGATGCTCTCGACGAATCGGCGCACCAGACTGGTCTTGCCGACGGAAAACGAGCCGAGCATGCAGACCTTCTTCTGGAGCATGGAAATGGACGGCTCAGTGTACCGGAGGAGTGGGAGAAAAAGCGACTTTGAAGGTGACGCTGCGATTATAGCGGCGGCCCGCTTCGGTGTCTTCGGTGCGCAACGGCTCGGACGTGGCAACGCCGCGCGGCCGGAGGTTTGCGGGCTTCACGCCGGCACGCCGGAGCACGTTGAAAATCTGATCCGCGCGCTGCTTGCTGAGGGGGAGGTTAGCAGCTTCGACGCCGGTGCTGTCTGTGTGGCCGACGACTTCAATTGTGACCGTCCCACCAAGGTGCTCGGCCTGGATGAGGAGGCCTTGGAGATCCTTTTCGCCCTGCGCGAGGGCCGATTCCTGACCGGGCTCGAGCTCGGTGCGTCCTAGAGGGAAAACCAGAACGGCCGATTCGAGCGCGGATTTAAGGCGGTTGAACTCGATACGATCCGTATTCTGCAGATGGGAGTCGTCAATGGCACTCACGCCTGCGATCCACGGCGCGCGTTCCTCGAAATGTGCAATC
>Ga0307475_10000234_pt1 | contig 34145 bp, 30 predicted proteins | sample atmos_gasesECM1C_FD_203317 | JGI IMG/M metagenome (GOLD analysis project Ga0307475, IMG submission 203317) | Hardwood forest soil microbial communities from Morgan-Monroe State Forest, Indiana, United States - atmos_gasesECM1C_515 | ecosystem: Environmental > Terrestrial > Soil > Temperate... | reverse complement strand
AACTACTTATCTCAATTCACCGTTTCTGGCAACACGGTTACGGTCTAGGCTAGGCCCTCTCGAATGACCAGAAAAAGCTATAGGCGAAAAGTCTCAGATAGAACCATGGTCGCCAACTTGACCACCATTTTGCTTGCTGGTTTCGGAACTGACAGGCTTCGTCACGAAGAAGCGATGAAAACCGCTGACAGGGAAGACCCAAACCGCTGGGCCAGAGTGTCCAGCAACCGAGCACATGGTGTGGCCGGTCAAAACAGATCCTGCTGATTTAAGTGGGCTGCGAAGCAACGAAAATTCCGGCCGCAGGGGAGGTTTTTTCTCTCCCTTTATAGAACTAACCAGATGGGAGAAGGCCGGTCTCCGCGGGATGCGATACGCTCCCAATGACCGACGCGCTCAAGGCGCAAGGGAAAGCAGATCGGACATTGTGACATTGCGCTGAACCTTGACACCCTGCCAATTCGCCAGGGACAAGTTCCGTCGCGGGCTCGCTGAACTGCTCACTCCCTAGAATTGCGGCAAAGGATCACCCCCTTGTTGAAGGAGCTCACTTCGAGCAGCACTGATGATTTCCGCGTAGTCCTTCGCAAATGTTTCAACAAGTTTGCCATCTAAGACCCTCACCTGGTAGCCCCAAAGTTTAAGTGATTCCCCGGATGGGGTACTAGGGTGTTCATTGTATTGCGTCTCTCGGGCGAATCACCCAATCTACACGAGCTGTACGAACACAACAGGCAGCCTCCAAGGTCTCCAAGGTTTCGCGGCCCCTCCCTGCCCGGCGGTGCGAGCCGAATACGTCGTGAGGCTTGCCCCCGGCAAAAGACCCAAGAGGCATGTATTTGCATAATCGCCTTGCAGGTAGAAGAGAAAGAAGACTCCCCGTTTTGGTGGCGGTGAACCTCGCACCGTTAGAGCCTGTCAATCGCGAAAGGCACGAAAGAACCTACACTGACAATATCAGTCCGCACGGCGCCCGAGTGCGCTCGACCTACGCCTGGAAACTTGGCGACCTGGCAGAGATCACCCCGGTGCGCGGGGAGCCTCCCGTGCGCGGTGAGGTTGTCTATTGTCAGCAACTCGACAATGACCGTTTTTTCGTGGGTCTCAAGGTCCGTGAAAGCCGCATCCCCTGGTCCATTTTGCAAAGGTTTGACGGTATCGACATCGTGAAGTTTGACGACATCGACATCGCGAAGTGCAAATTTTGCGGTTCAGATAAGCAGGAGAAGTTTACAGCAGAAATTGCAATCCACCTTTCGGATATCGACAAACCCCACGTCTCTGTCTTTACGGAGCTGCTAGTTTGCCAGCGTTGTGGAAAGGCCGAATTTACCATCCCGGAGGACCAGTTGCGCCTCCTTATGAAATGAAGGGCGAGGCCGCTGCCCCGCGAATAACGCTGCCAGGGATGCCTGCCCAGAAACGTTCACGATCAGAAGTCCGCTCAAAAGGCTAAACAATTTAGGTCGGTAGCGTTCGCACGCACACAGCAACAGGGGTCGGACGGTGGCAGCGCGAGGGCGGCGAAGACTGCAAAGAGACCGAAGCGGAAAAAGCCGGAAGGCAACGGCGCCGCGGTGTGGTCCCGATGCCCACGCTGGACGGCGTGTCGGTGTTGGACTCTCGATTGAAGGGTTTAACCTTACGTCGCCCGGAAAGTACGGACTCGCTGGACCGTTGGTTTGAGCATTAGGCCCCCTACTACTGACTCTGCACTTGTTCGCTACGTCGGCAAGCGCTTGCAAATGATGCAGTTACAAGCAGGCGCAGAGGTTTTAGGTGGAAGCATCCTGCGTCATTCCTATTCCTATAATTTTATAGTATCCATGCGGTTAATATGCTGGTAGAGGGAAGCAATACGAAGGGTCCATTTTCTCAGACGAAATCAACCCTTATAAATAGAAGTCCTCAGGGAGCTTGCTTAAGTCAGTGACCACGAGAGAACCGTCGAGCCTGGTTGCGAGGAAACTTTCATGAATCCACAGCAGAGCCGTTTGCTGGTTGTGGATGACAATGAAATGAACCGGGATATCCTTGCTCGACGGCTGGTACGGAGCGGCTATCTCGTGGATGCTGCGGAAAACGCGCGGCAGCTGGTACAACGCGTCAAAGAAAACGGATTGGATTTAGTGCTCCTGGACATCGAGATGCCGCACATCAGCGGCTTTGATGCCCTAAAGGCGCTGCGCAACGATTATTCGCCCAGCCAGCTGCCTATCATCATGGTGACGGCAAGGAACCAGAGGGAGGACATTGTCAGGGCCATAAATCTAACGATTATCTGACGAAACCGATCGACTTTTCTGTGGCTCTGGCGCGCATCGAATTCGTTCGATGTTATTCCGACGGCCTCGGGCGATGGACCACAAACTCTACTTCTTGATACGGTGATGAGTTTTGATGCGACAGATGATGTCGGCGTGTACCCGACTCTTGACAAGTTTTGCGAAGAGTTGTCGCGCAAAACTGGCCACACCGTGGTCTTCGGCGGCACGGGTTCGCCTTCGGAGAATCGCTTGCTCCAAGCGCATATCCAGCAGCATTCGATAAACCAGCCTGCGCGTGAAATTCTTCGGCAGCTGTACAGGCAGGTCGGTTCGACTGATTGCTTTCGACTCCTTTACGATCCAGATTCAAATCAGTTTTGGCTACGGATGCGGTCGTAGACCGCAAGTCTGAAGCTGCCAACTCCTTCCATGAGTTGACCGCAAGTTCGACGGTTGACTGGTCCTAAAATCGCGGAAGGATTTGCCCTAATCGCTGTCGATGCGCCCCGCTTCACCCCTACTCGTAGCGCAGGGCAACTATGGGATCGACCTTCATGGCGCGGCGCGTCGGGATGTAACACGCCAGAACGGCCACGCTGAGCAGGAACCCGGGAACGCCCAGGAAAGCCACCGGATCTACGGGACTGATGCCATAAAGAAAACGCAGCGAAACATGCCAAGGCAAAACCGTTGCTAGCGCCCAAGCGACAGCAGCGCAGCCGGCGATGCCAATTAAGGCGCCGATCATCACGGGGCGCAGGGCCTGGCGCAGAACGAGGCTCGCAACATCCCAGTTGGCCGCTCCCAGTGCCATGCGGATGCCGATTTCCCGCACGCGCCAGCTCACCACGTAGGACACCAATCCATACACGCCAATGGCGGAGAGGAGCAGACCGAGCGCGCTGAGGAATCCAGACAGAGTCGAAAAAATCCGGCCCGGTGTCAGCCAGGGCTTGAGATTTTCTTCGAGAGGAGCGATCTCCACAGCCAGTTCCGGATCAACACTGGCAACAATTGCGCGGAGGTTTTCCATTGTGGGCGCCCCGGCGGTGGCGGAAATCAACAAGCGCAGATCCAACTGTTGCTTGGGACCCGCTGGAAAATAGGCGTAAATGTTGTCGGCGCGGCCCAGGAAAGAGACCTGCGCGTCTTTGGCGACGCCGACGACCTCGTAGCTCACGTCCTTACGAATGACGTTACCCGCTGAGTCTGGATAGCTGGCGTTCAGAAGAACCGTCTTGCCGATGGGATCCTGATTGGGCCAAAGCCGGCGGGCGGTTGATTCCGGCAGGATTACCAGGGGAGCGTCTGCTTGATTCTCCGCCTCGGTGAAATTACGGCCGCGCACGATAGGGATGCCCAGCAATGGAAAGAATCTCGGCGAGACATAGTTGTACTCGACAGGGACGTGCTCTTCGCGGCCCGCGACCGAGAGGTCGGTAACACGGTGATTGTCGTCGAGCGGGACGGCGCTGGCTTGCGCTACTCCGTTCACGCCGGGGAGCGCGGCGATTTGCTGAACCAATTGCCGCTGCAACGTTTGCGCCCGCGAATTGTCATAACCTGCTCCAGTGAGATCGAAGGAGAGCGCGGCGATATTCTTCATGCGGAAACCGGGATCAATAGTTTGTGCGCGGTGAAGGCCGCGCAGCAAAAGCCCAGCCGCCAGTAATAGCACCATGCAAGCGGCCACTTGTGCCGCTACGAGCGCCCCGCGCAAGAAATTTCTCGAGCGGGGCTTCACTTCGGAGCCGGCAGTTTCTCCCTTCATCGCGAAAGTGAGGTCTGCTCGCGAAGACTGGAGTGCCGGCACCAGGCCGAAAGCGATCCCGGTGAGCAGCGTCAAACCGAGCGCGTATGCCAGAACGTGAAGGTCGGGATTAATGTTCAGCGCGACAGGCCAATATCCGGCGGAGATGTAGGATTGAAGAAATCGCACCAGACCCACCGTGGACCAAAACGAGATCAGCGAACCCAACAAACCCGCCAGCGCTGCGACCAGAAGGCTTTCCGTCAGCAGTTGAGCCATCAAACGCCCCCGGCTCGCGCCCATAGCCAGCCTCACGGCAATTTCTTTGCGGCGTCCAGTAGCGCGAGCGAGCAGCAGGCTGGCGACGTTCGCGCAGGCAATCAGCAGGACCATGCCGACGGCGAAAAGAAGTGCGCCGCCCATGCTCAGCAAGACGAATCGCTCTTCGGGCACAGAAAACATCGTGGCGGTCTCCACGGAAATCGTGGTGACGCGTCCCGGATCACGGAGGTCAATTTGGCCGGCAATCACTGTGAGATCAGCGCGAACTTGTTTCACGGATATACCGGGCTTCATGCGCCCAAGGAGTCCGAGCCAGCTTTGAGAATCGTCGGCGAGGCGATCCGGCTCGTGCAGGAGACTACTCTGCATCATTAACGGCACCCAAAACTGCGATGGCACCGGCTCGCTACCTTGAAAGCCTGGAAGGGCGACGCCAATGACCGTGAACGAAACGCGATTGAGCGTAATTGGCTTTCCGATGATAGAAGGGTCTGCACTGAACGCCCGGCGCCACAGCCCATCACTCAACACCACCACGGGAGCTGCGTTGCCCGCGGAGCATTCCGCATGGGCGAATCCGCGGCCGATAGCGGGAGCCATTTGCAGCACATCAAAGTAGTTGCAGGAGGTGAGCGCTCCGAGTAGGTGCTGCTGTGCATGCGCGCCGCCCATATTAACCTCGGTGAAAGGTGCATAGGCCAGAAGGCCGGTAAAGACGCGATTTTGCTCGCGATAGGCCCGGTATTCGGAATAGGAAAAGAAGCTTGCATTTTCTCGGACATTGCGGTGGATGGACCCATCCAGCTTGCGATAAGTTTGCGATACGGCGAGGACTTGGTCCGCATGAGGCACGGGAAGGAGCCGCAAGGCAGCGCCATTTAGGATGGTGAAGATGCTGGTGTTCAGGCCGATGCCGAGCGTCAAAGTTAGCACGGCAACCGCGGTGAACCCCGGATTCTTCCGCAGGGTGCGTGCACCAAACCGTAGGTCCCGCAAAAAATTTTCTAGGATCGGTAGACCGCGGCGAGCACGATCGTTCTCTTTGGTTTGTTCGATTCCACCGAGTTTGATCTTGGCTTCTCGTCGCGCTTCTTCTGGGCTCATACCTCCGCGCATATTTTCCTCGATGTGCAGCAGGAGATGGGCTTCCATCTCGTCGGCAAGCTCTCGGTCGCGTCGTTCCCTGTCGAACAGAGCAGCCAGCCGCAATAGCCAAGCACGCAGCGATCTCATGAACGCCTCGCTTATTCAGGGTTTTCCCGAAAGCCCATTTGGTTTACAGCTATTTCCTATGGGAATGCAATATAAGATACGGTTGAGGGGCCAAATTTGTTTCCAGCTTCTCAGATTTTTATGGAGGCGTCGTGGGTAGTCCTTCAAGTCGTTGTATCGAAAGCGCGCAAACACACCGTGCTCGTGTATGAGCCTTGCCCTTCGCGCTTCCGATACAACACTTATCGGGAGTTAGAATCGGGCTTGAGCCAGCGCTTGAACCATTCGAGGTTGCGCAGCATGTACTCGCGCTCGAGGGGCGGCTCGAAATTGACATGCCCTCCTCGAGGATAGACGTCGAACTCCACCGTTTTGTTCAGCGTCTTGAGCGCCTTATAGAATTCTTGCGCTTCGCTCAGCGGAACTCGATTGTCATTTTCCCCGTGCTGGATCAGTAGCGGTGTCGAAACATTCTGCACATGCGTTATAGCGGAATGCTGGATCAAGGACGCAGCGTCTTCCCAGGGATAGCCGAAATACTCCGCGACGGTATCTCCCGCGTCGGAGAAGTAATAAAGATTGATCAAGTCACTCACGCTGGCGGCGGTTGACGCCGCCTTGAAGCGTGCCGTTTGTGTGACGATCCAATCGGTCATGTAGCCGCCATAGGAAGCGCCCATCACTCCGAGGCGGTCCGGATCAGCGATGCCCTGCGCAATCATGGCGTCCACTCCGGCCATGATGTCTTTGTAATCGTCCTCGCCCCAGCGGTTGATGATGGCGCGAAATCCCGCGATGCCATACCCTGAGCCTCCGCGAGGCATGGGGAAGAGAATGGCCATCCCTGCGGAGGCCATGGCCTCAACCGGATAAGGGTCGACTTGTCCGGGGATGTGCGCGAACTGCGGAAAAATCCCGTAGGTGTAGCCGCCGATGGGCCCGCCGTGACAGTAGACCAGCATCGGGATGCGCTGCCCATGTTGATAGCCGGGCGGGGTCAGCAACAAACCCCAGATTTCCTTTCCGTCAAACGATTTCCAGTGGACCGGATCTAGGTCGCCTAATTTCAGGTTGCGTAATTGAGGATTGATTTCCGTAAGCTGACTGGCCCGACCGTTGGACAGGTTCATAGCGAAGACATCGCCCATCGTGCGGCTCTTCACGGAGCGGTACGCAGCGCGTCGGCCGTCGGAGGAGAGGCTCAGAGAATAATTGACGACGGGGCCGGGCGTGACCATCTGAGGGCCATCGCCGTCAAGCGAGACGCGAAAGATGGCCTGCTCGAACATGTGCTCGCCGGAATCGTTGGTCTGCTCGTTGGGAATGTAAAAGATCGACCGACTGTCCGGCGCCCAGCTGAACTCGTTGACCCAAACCTCGCGTGAAAGCGTGAGACCGCGCGGAGCTCCGCTCGTTCCGTCCGCAGCGACGACGTAGAGATCCTGGGCGTTGATCATGCCGGGCTTGCCGCCGGAAGAAATAAACGCGATCGATCGGCCATCAGGAGAATATTGCGGCATGCGGTTGGTGCCCGGCCGACGCACAATTGCTCGCGGCTCACCCCCGCTGATTGAAATCGTATAGACGCCTGAATTGTAGGGCGCTTGGAAACCAGTCTCGTTCGAACCCGCGAACACCAGGCTCTTGCCATCGGGAGCCCAGTGAAAATCCACCACCGTCTCCTCAGCCGGAGAGATGGCCCGCGGTGCGCCGCCGGGGATGGCCTGTACCCAGAGCCGCGGTGGCCGCTTGTTCTTGTCTACATGAATTACGAAGCTCTTGTTCCTTTTCCGCTCCTCATCTTCGGGCGTGGGCGGGTCAAGTGCGATTAACGCAATCTGTTTCCCGTCGGGCGACCATTCAAAGCGAGTAACTCCCTCTTTAAGGGAGGTGAGTACCCATGGTTCGCCTCCCGTCGGGTACATCGCCATGACCTGGGGAACATCGCCGACGTAAGCAACGAAGGAGAGCAAAGATCCGTCCGGGGACCAGCGCAACCACGGCGACGGCAAGGGCTTGTTGAAGATTCGTGTGTTGTAAGTCAAACGCAGCGATGTTCCTCCCGCGGCGGGAATGCGGTAGAGCACGGCTTCGTGGGATGCCGTTTCGAGCGACGGTGTGGAAACCACATACGCGACCTGATTTCCGTCGGGAGAAATTCGCACATCAGAGACGCTGGAGAGACGCATGAGATCGTCCACCGTCACCTGTGCAGCCTGCGAGGACGCAGGCGAGGTAAGTGACACCGCCAGAAGGACCCACCGAATCTTTCGCTCGATGCTCATCCTGCTTGCCTCCCTCGCTGACGCGAAACCAATGCTTTTGGCGAGCCGCGACGCTCTAGGGCGAGATATTTTGGCAGTCTTATATCACATGGTGCGCCGAATCGCCGGATCGAACGTAGATGTGTAGAGTCGAGGTGTGACGCGGGTGTTTAGGTTCAACCTATCCGGTGCCGACCCTTTGGTCTGTCGGTGCCTCAATAGTCGAAAAAAACAAAATGAGACAAGGAGATACCACAATGAAAGCATCCTCCGTAGTCACGTTGTTTGCGCTGCTGGTTTGCACCTCGCCTGGGCTTGCACAGTCAAGCCCGCAACTATCGTTTGACGTTTTGAAAAGCCTGCAAGGCAATTGGCAAGGCAAAGACTCGCTGGGCCATCCGGTCAAGGCCACCTTCCGTCTCACAGGCAAGGGATCGGCGTTGATGAGCGAGTATGCCGAAGCGGACCAGAACGAGGACATGGTCAGCATGTTCCACGTCGATGGCGATCGCTTGCTGATGACTCACCATTGTTCGGCGGGCAATCAGCCGCGAATGAAGGCCACCGCCTCGCCCGACGGCAAGACCATCACTTTTGATCTCGTGGATGCCACGAATCTTGCCTCACCCGAGGCTGGGCACATGCGCAGATTGGTGATCAAGATTCTCAGCCCAAACAACACACGGAAGAATTGGACTTATGTTGAGAATGGGAAAGATGACGCAGTCGTTGCCGACATGCGGCGCGCGAAGTGATAGGGAAACTGCCATGACGGACTCGAAGGATTTGAGCGAGCAGGACGCCGTCGTTGCCGAAGTCGATATCGCAGCTCCGCCAGAACGCGTGTTTGAGGCCCTCACCGAGGCAAACCAGCTTTTTGCCTGGTGGAGCACCGAGCCTTCGGTCGAATTATCGCTTTGCGAGATGGACGCGAGACTTGGCGGGCGCTGGCGGTTCAAAGGCAGGCCCGCGCCGGGTTCCGACCATGGTGACGTGGGAGTGCAACTCAAGCGCAATGCCGCGCAGGAGTTCGAGGCTCTTGGTGAAGTGCTGGAATACGTTCCGCCGCGCCTTCTGGTGTGGAGCTGGATTGCAAACTGCCACGCGCATCCCGCGCATCCGACAGTGGTCCGTTGGGAGCTGACTCCCACCGCCAACGGGACGCGAGTCCGCGTAACACACAGCGGCCTGACTCAGGAGCCCGTCTCGCGCAAGGATTATAAGGGCGGATGGCACGGCGTGCTGCGCTTGCTCCACGAGTTTCTCCGGAAGTGACTGACGACAAATGGTAGGCCCGTGGGGACTCGAACCCCAGACTTATAGACGCGATATATTAACGACTGTGACTGATTTAAGCATCCTGACTCAGCGGGCCGCACGTTTTTCGTGTGGCGCAACGAGTCGGAACGGACCCTGCTTTGCTGGGAGGGCTGCTCCATCGGGCTGTTGGAGCCGGGCACCGCGCTTAGAAGGCAGACGCTCCGTCCAACTGAGCTACGGGCGCGCGGGGTATGCAGCTGATTCAGTCGCTGACGGCAGTGCATCGGTGGCTTAACTGGTGTGATGACCGCCCCTCAAATCCTTGTGGAGATACCCCGATCCCTCTCGACCGTGAATGTCGCGTGGGAGTCCCTTGACCGAGTTGGCGTGTTGCACGGAAGGCGGAGTAGCGCCTTCCTTCCGCAAGGCATTTGCGGAATTCGAAGCGCTGCTTCCCGTGTGCGGAGCCTCTGCGACAACAAATACGCCAAGCACGAGAAAGGCGAGGATCGCGATCAGCACAAGATTCCAGCGCCGGGATCTGGCGACCGTCCCCGGTGGGGGCGCCGCTAAACTCCACTGTAGGGCGCCATAATTACTTCTGCGCATTCTGAGTTCCCCTTTGTCGGTCCCGAACTTCAACCCTACCTCTTTGCTCGTGTGTCGCTGCACTCTTGCTCGCGCTCACCAGTATAGTAAGATGTATCGTATTACGATATGGTTGTAAACACAGGAAAAGACGCACAAAGGAGTGCCAAGAGATATTGTCAGTCTTTGCGCGCCAGCTAGTGCGCGTGTTTCAGATGCTTGTCAAAATAGTCCATGAAAATTTCGAGCGTCTTTTGCTGGATCTTGTCGGGTTTGTCGGAGCCGTCGGGCTGATTCATGATGAAAACGTAGCCATGAGTCGGATGGTCGAAGCTGACCCATTGCGCGTCTCTGTCTGCTTCTTTCATCCATTCATAAGTCAGCTTGAAGATACCTTGCTGATGGTCCTTTTCGCGGCCGAAAGTCAGAATCGGCGTATGGATGGGCCGGATGCGCTCCATTCCCGCTGCTTTGTTCGCATTTTTCCGCGCCACTTCGAGGAATGTCTCCTCGATCGAGCCGCGACTCCTGGTGATCGTTTCACCAGTCCCAAGTCACCGGTCACCAATCACCGACTTTGGTTTACAATGCTTCGCGTGCCAGACGCGTCAGCCCTCCTGATCCGTGTCTGTTGCCGCTGGAGGCTCCATGAACGCCACCCTTCTGGACCGTCGCGCTTTTCTCAAAGTTTCCTCCCTTGCCGGTGGCGGTCTTCTGCTTGCCTATCATCTCGAGCCCGCCGCCAAAGCACTTGCTGCCGCTGCTCAGGCCGCCGCGCCGCAGCCGCCCACACCCGCATTCCAGCCACACGCCTTTGTGCGCATCGCTGGCAACAATGTGGTCACCATCATGGCCAAGAATCCTGAAATCGGACAGGGCGTCAAAACGAGCTTGCCCATGCTCATCGCCGAAGAGTTGGACGTCGATTGGAAAGATGTGCGCATCGAACAGGCCGACCTTGAGGAAACGAAGTACGGTCCGCAGCGCGCCGGTGGCAGCACGGCCACGCCTATCAATTGGGATCCGCTGCGCCGCGTAGGTGCCGCGTGCCGCCAGATGTTTGTCGCCGCCGCCGCGCAAACCTGGTCGGCCCCTGAATCCGAATGTGCCACTGCGTCCGGCCGCGTCATCCATCAGCCCACAAAGCGCACGCTCACTTACGGCGAGCTGGCCGAAAAAGCAGCGGCGCTGCCTGCTCCCGACCTCAAATCCGTCAAGCTCAAAGATCCCAAGGACTACAAAATCATCGGCCATCCCACACCCGGCGTCGACAACATCAGTATCGTCACCGGCAGAGCGCTCTATAGCATCGACTTCAAAATTCCCGGTATGGTCTATGCCGTTTACGACAAGTGTCCTGTGTATGCGGGAAGGTGTGTGGGGGCCAATCTCGACGAGATCAAGTCCCTGCCCGGTGTGCGCCATGTCTTTGAGGTCGAGGGCACCCAGGATTTGCTCGGCTTGCACTGGGGAGTCGCCGTCGTTGCCGATACTTGGTGGCAAGCGAATGCCGCGCGCAAGAAATTACGCGCGCAATGGAACGAAGGACCCACCGCGCAACAAAGCAGCGAGGGCTTTCAGAAGCGCGCCGACGAACTCTCGAAGCAGTCGCCCACGATCAGTTTGCGCAAGGACGGTGACGCGGATGCCGCGCTGCAATCCGCCGCGAAAATCGTGGAAGCCGCCTACTCTTATCCTTTCCTCGCGCACGCGCCGATGGAGCCGCAGAATTGCCTAGCGCATTATCACGACGGCAAACTCGAATTCTGGTCGCCCAGCCAGACTCCCGAGAGCGGCCGCCAGCAAGTCGCCAAAGTCCTCGGCATTTCCCACGACGACATCGTTGTGCACATGAAGCGCGCCGGGGGCGGCTTCGGCCGCCGCCTTACCAACGACTACATGCTGGAAGCTGGGGCCATTGCCATGCGTGTCGGCGTCCCCGTCAAGCTTCTTTGGACGCGCGAAGACGATTTTCGCCACGATCACTATCGCCCCGCCGGTTTCCACTATCTCCAGGGCGGTATCGACGCTTCTGGAAAGGTCGTCGCTTGGCGTAATCACTTTGTCTCCTTTGGCGAAGGCGAACAGTTCGCTCCGTCCGCCAATATCCCCGGCAACGAGTTTCCCGGCACGTTCCTCGAGAACTTTTTCTTCGGTGCTTCGTTGATGCCTCTAGGCGTTCCCACTTATGCGTTGCGCGCACCGCGTAGCAACGCGTTCTCCTTCGTCTTTCAGTCTTTCATCGACGAACTCGCGCACGCTGCCGGGAAAGATCCCGTGCAATTCCGTCTGGATCTCCTCAGCCTTCCGCGGGTCTCCGATCCCGATGCAAAGCCCGATCCTTTTTCGAGCGACTTGGACGCCGACCGCATGATCGGGGTTCTCAAACTTGTCGCCGAAAAATCCGCCTGGGGCAAGCGCCAACTCCCGAGAAATACCGGCATGGGCGTGGCCTTCCAGTTTGCACATCGCGGCTATTTTGCGGAAGTTGCCGAAGTGCAGGTCGAAGGAGACAGCAAACTAAAGGTAAACAAGGTTTGGGTCGCGGGCGATGCTGGCAGCACGATCATCAATCCCAGCGGCGCGGACAACGAAGCTCGCGGCGCCTTGATTGATGGCCTCAGCCAGGTCATGTCCTACGAAATCACAATAGATGGCGGCCGCGCGGTGCAGAGCAATTTCCACGAATATCCGCCTGTGCGCATGAACCAAATTCCGGCGGAAATCGAAGTGCATTTCTTGAGAACGAACCATCCTCCGACCGGCCTTGGCGAGCCCGCGCTCCCTCCTCTGCTGCCCGCGGTGTGCAATGCCATTTTCGCGGCTACGGGGAAGCGCATCCGCTCGCTGCCGCTTTCCAAGCACGGTTTTTCGTGGGCGTAACAAAGTACCAAGAAATGTTGCTGTGGTCCTTGCGAGCGAAGCGAGGAATCCGCTTTGGGCATCGAAACGTAAGATGTTTCAGCAGCGACTTGGTGTGCAGCCTACTTCCGCGAATTCAAGCAGGACATCGCGCTGACTTTCTCTTCCGCCGTCTCGTAGCTCTTGCCGTTGCCATCTTTCATTGACAAGAACACCCAATCGCTGGTTTCTTCCGCGGTCCTGCTGAAGTTAAAAATGTAGGTTTCGTTGCGGCTGATCTGATAAGTCATCGTGCGCATCAGGATCGGGTAAACGTTTTTCGTGGTGTCTTCGAGCGGTTGCCCGCACCGCGCCAGCAAGTGTTCCGGCGTCACACTGGCCACTGCCTGTTCCTGTTTTCGCTCGCGCTTTTCGCTGAACCACGCCAACCCGCGCTGTGCCGCCGTGACTAGTACGATCAAGCCAACAATCGTGCCCACAACCATCAGCCACACGCGCTTGTTTTGCTCCAGAAATCCCACAAACTCCGCCACCGGCGATGATCCGCTGCGGGCGCTCCCGGGCGAAACCGTTACTGCTGCGTAGTGCGATTGTTTGGGGGCTGCTGCGGTACGTTTTCCCGCCAGGGACTCCGCAATCTCTTTTGCTTCGGCTTGCCGCTCCGCAACCGCGGCCACCATGAGTTCGCCGGAGGAGGAATTTTCTGCCTGTTTTGTATGGTCCATTATTCCCCTGCCTTTCCCTCTGTGCTTTCATCATCACGCCGAGCCCATCCGGCCGCTGCGTATTTTTGAGTATTCCCAGACAGTTAATTACCTGCACTTCGGAACAGGTGGTCAAGGTGGTCAAGGCTCCGCCTTCGCCTTGTGACGGCGGTCACCTACGCCTGTGCTCTCGACCGCGGCGTTTGTCCACCAGCGCTCGCATACTGTTTTTGGAACTGACGGAGGTTTGGTTATGCCGCTCCACCGCTTGGTACATCTTATCGAGTCACATTCCCAAGAGCTGGCAAGCGAACTTCTTAATCGCGTTCACCAGTCTCCCCATCTCACTTCGTTCAGCAAAGTGCCGGATCACGAGCTTCGGCAACGCGTCCAGGAAATCTACAGTCATCTCGGACAGTGGCTGATGTCCCGCACCGAGGGCGATATCGCGCGCCAATATGCCGAGATCGGAGCGCGGCGTTACCGCCAGGGCGTCCTTCTCAGCGAACTTCTCTGGGCCATCATCCTGACGAAAGACAATCTATGGGACTTTCTCGGCCGCGAGTCTTGGCCCGGTTTCGAGATTGAAGTGCTCGCGGAACACGACATGTTCCGCAGGATCGATCATTTCTTCAACCGCGCCATGTATTACGCCGCGCGCGGCTTCGAGCAAGCCGAGCGCGCCGAGGAGGCTCTCGCTGCCGTCGCGAGCTAGCTCCTTCCTCGGTCAGCAAGGCCTGGATGCTTCGTTCCAGCGACGACCTGCCCAGCGCTTGGCCTTCTTTTCTTTACGCGGTCTCTCGCGTTAGGTGTGGCCCATATCTCGCTGCCACAAGCGCGACAATTATCCACAGCGCTGCCGCGTACACCGCGTACCACGCCGTTTCCTGCCTCGCCGTTACCGCGCCAGGACTGAGCACCACGAGCGAACCCGTCGAGCTAGCATGCATGAACTGAGCCAAGGCTACGCTTTTCGTGTTCGCGTAAATCCAAGCAATCAGCACGCGCATCGCGGTCATCGCTGCCGTAAACGCCAGGAAATACCAGAGCCAGTGCGCACCATGCGGCGTCGCCGTTCCCAAATAGTCGATCACCGGAATGTGCCAGGTGCCCCACAACATACCAAGCGCGATGGCCGCGCCCAGCCGGTTGCCCGTTCGTGCCATTTTGGGGAACGCGTAGCCCGTCCAGCCAATTTCCTCAAACAATCCGGCCACGATTCCGAACGAAACTCCCACAAAGAACCGGTTTGGAGCGTATACCGGCGAGACCAGTGTCTTCAAGCATAGAAGCACGGTGAGGATCAGTGCAGGCGGAAGGAGCAGCGTCGCGTACCAGGGCGCGCCCGCCCGAATCCGCCGCATCCGCGACAACAGATCCCGTAACCCGTCGCCTCCGTCCACAACTCGCGTTAGCAGGATTCCGCTTACCGCCGGCCCCAGCAACATCACCGGGAACATCAGGATCCCGCTGAATTTCGGCACGGGTTCCCCGCGCAACAGCCTTGGCGCCACCACCGCCAGCGCGCCCAGCCAGGAAATGGCGAACGTGAGCACAAAATAACTCGCCACCGCGTGCCGCCTCGCCAGGCCCTGTCCTTTTCCGGACTGTGCCATTCTCGACTTTCTCGCCGCCGTTTGTAGTCGCGACTGTTCCAACCTGGTCGTAGAATCTCATTCCCGAATTTGTACCTTCCCGTCGGGCGCTAAGAGCATACACTGTGACCGGCCTGGGCGGGGTTAGCGCGCAAGGAGGCAGGCGATGATGTGGAAGCGCACTCGGGCAGCGTGGACTGCTGCAATCGTTTTGGCCTGTGCGGTCAACGCGGTTGGTGATACGCCGCTCACGGTGAAAAACCTGCGCTGCGAATACAAAGTAGGTCCGATGGGGATCGACGTGCGAAAACCGCGGCTGAGCTGGGAACTGGTGAACCCAGAAAGAGGCGTGCTCGAGACCAGCTACGAAATCCGCGTGGCTCAGTCCGAAGCGGACCTCGCAAAAGGGAAACTGCTTTGGGACAGCGGCAAGCAGTCTGCGCAGGCGTCCATCCAGGTGGAGTACGGCGGGCCCGCCCTTGAAAGCCGCAGAATTTATTACTGGCAGGTGCGCGTCGCCGACAATCACGGACATTTGTCCGATTGGAGCCAGCCCGCGCTTTGGGAGATGGGGCTGCTCCAGGCTGCAGATTGGAAAGCAAAGTGGATTACGCCCAATCTCGCCGAGGATGAGACAAAATCGAATCCCGCGCCCTTGCTGAGAAGGGAATTTTCGTTCGACAAAAAGGTCGAACGCGCTCGTTTGTACGCAACGGCAATGGGACTCTACGAAATGTCGCTCAACGGCAAGCGCGTCGGCGATGAATACTTCACACCGGGATGGACCGCCTACAATTTTCGCTACCAGTATCAAACCTACGATGTGACCGGTTCGCTGAAGAACGGTACCAACTGCCTGGCCGCCATGTTAGGCGACGGTTGGTTTCGCGGAAGGCTGGCTTGGGACGATAAGAGAAACAGCTACGGAAAGAAATTGGCGCTCCTCGCACAACTCGTCGTCACTTACAAGGACGGCACACAGCAGATCGTTGGCACCGATGACGGATGGAAATCGGCAACGGGTGCGGTCCTCGAATCCGACATCTATAACGGCGAAACCTACGACGCGCGGCTCGAACAGCCCGGCTGGAACGAAGCCGGATTCGACGATAAGAATTGGAAGTCGGTAACCGTTTTGCCCACACCAAAAACAAAACTCGTAGCTCCCGCGGGACCTCCGGTCAAAGCGATGGAACAGATTACGGCGGCGAAAGTTTTGAAAACGCCCGGAGGCGATACGGTCCTCGACATGGGACAAAACATGGTGGGCTGGATCCGCTTCCGAGTGACCGCTCCTGCCGGAACCACCATCACCTTGCGTCACGCGGAAGTGCTCGACAAGGCGGGAAATTTCTATACCGCCAATCTGCGCTCGGCTAAGCAAACGATTCGCTACACCGCCAAAGGCCAGGGAACGGAATCGTTCCAACCGCATTTTACTTTTCAGGGGTTTCGTTATGTCTCGGTGAGCGGCTGGCCCGGCGAAGTAAACCCGGAGGACTTTACGGGCATGGTCGTGCACTCGGCTGTCGCGAGGACGGGCTCGTTCGAGGCTTCCAATCCTCTTCTCAACCAGTTGCAGCACAACATCATCTGGGGTCAGAAAGGGAATTTTCTCGATGCGCCGACAGACTGTCCGCAGCGCGATGAACGCCTCGGCTGGACGGGCGATGCTCAAGTTTTTGCGCGCACCGCGTCGTTCAATCACGATACCGCAGCGTTTTACACCAAGTGGCTGAAAGACGTCGCGCTCGATCAAGAGGACGATGGCGCCGTACCCTTCGTGATTCCTAACGTTTTGTCCCATGAAACGAGGAAGGGAGCGGCGGCGTCGGCGGGATGGGCGGACGTGGCAGTGATCGTTCCGTGGGTTGTGTATCAGTCGTACGGGGACAAAAGAATTCTGGAAGAGCAATACCCGAGCATGAAAGCCTGGGTCGAGTACATGCGGCGGCAGGCCGGCGAGAAATGTATCTGGCACAATGGTTTTAGCTTTGGAGACTGGCTCGCTTTTGCGTCTACCAACGCCGATTATCCCGGCGCAACCACGGACAAGGATTTGATTCAGACGGCTTACTTCGCGCGCTCGACCGCGTTGCTCGCCAAGACCGCGGACGTGCTCGGGAAAAAAGAAGAAGCCGCGGAATACGCGGCCCTTGAGGCAAAAATCGTGAGCGCGTTTCAAAAGGAATTTGTGACGCCCAATGGCCGGCTTTCTTCGAATACGCAGACAGCTTACGCGCTGGCACTCGCGTTTGACTTGCTGCCGGAACCGGAACGCGCGGGAGCTGCGGCCAGGCTTGCCGACGATGTTAAGAAATTCGGCCATCTCACCACCGGATTCTTGGGAGCGCCGTTGCTGTGCCAGGTTTTGAGCGATTACGGTTATCTCGACCTCGCCTACATGCTGCTGAATCGTACTCAATATCCTTCCTGGCTTTATCCTGTCACCAAAGGCGCCACGACGATCTGGGAACGATGGGACGGCATCAAGCCCGACGGCAGTTTTCAAGATCCGGGGATGAATTCCTTCAACCACTACGCCTACGGCGCAATCGGCGAATGGATCTACCGCGTCGTTGCAGGCATTGAGCTCGACGAGAGCCACCCCGGTTACAAACATATTTTGATTCAGCCGCAGCCTGGCGGTGGGCTGACCTTCGCGAACGCTTCGGTCGAGAGCCTGTACGGCCGCGTGGCGTCCGGCTGGAAAATCGCGGATGGCAAGTTGACCGTAACCATCCAAGTCCCGCCGAATACGACGGCCACGGTACGCTTGCCGAAAGCCAAACTCGAGCAGGTCACGGAGGGACAAAAACCACTCACGAGCCGCGCAGATATTTTGAGCGCGCGGCAAGCCGGAGACACGGTGCTTGTTGAGGTCGGCTCCGGTCAATATGTCTTTGAAAGCTTGGCTATTGGTGCGAACTAGAGTGACTTCCTGCCATGCTCTCCGAAGGTTTTCCGTCTTGGGGCACGGCATATCGTGTCTGCCCTCATGTGCTGAAATAGTGAGATGCGCACATCTTCTCGCGCAGAATTCCGTACCGGCTATCGCCGCGCTACAATGGAACGATGCGCCGCAAAATCTTTTGGACCGTGTTCATCGCGCTGGGCCTGCTCGCGGATTTTACCCTGCCCCTTTTGTGGGGCTTGATTGCCACGATTCCCATCGGGATCGTGAGCTGGTGGGTGGCCTACCGCAGCGACTGGTTCTAATCCCTCCAAATACTTCTTTAACGCTATCCTCAACGGCGGCCGTTTTGTAAAAAGTGCGGGCGCTTATTGGTTCTTGGGCCCTTGCCGACCCTGGTTGCTGCCTATTCCTAAAACGGTGTTCGGCGGCAATCATCACGAGATGTTCGTGGTTTCGCCGTTTGAAATGACGAAGCCGCGTTCAAGGATCCCGCAGTAAATCGTGTGGAAAGCGATGCCCATGCCGGAGTATTGCGGAGGCGGTTCGAAGCCTGATTGCTCGTTCATCGGTTACAAGGCCTCCGGGGCAATCAACACCGTCTCGTCCGGCGCGGTGTCGAGATAGGCGTATTTTCCGCCGTCATAATAATTGCGATGCGTGCCCTGGCCGGTTGCGCCGGTGCTGAATTCGGAGATCTTGACCATTTTTGCGGGATCGCTTGCGTCGTAAAAGCGGACGCCGCGAAGGCCCTTGTAGTTTTTGCGCTTGTCGTCGAGGTGGTGATCGTCGTACTTGCCCATGGGCGCTTCCGGCGTGGAATCGGTGATAGGCGTCTACGCACCGGTCATGAGGATCCGCTTTTTAGGGTTTTTGTTGTAAGCGACCTGGAGCTGGCAACCTTCGAAGCCGGCTTTGTTGAACAGGACGGGCTCTCGAACGTCGCTGACGTCGCCTTGTTGGAGCAGGTAGCAGCGGCTACCGAACGACATCATCTGCATTTTGCCCCACGATGGTGCCCGCGGGCGAAATGCGCGAGAAGTTCCAGGTTGTGAATGTACATGCGGCGGTCGAGATAAGTGATGCTGTCGGGAGTAGGGTGGCCGTGATGGTCACCCCAGGCGGTAAGGGAAGAGCCGGCCAAGGCGAGGCTGGCGCCGGCGGCGGTGCGGAGGAACTCGCGGCGGGTGGGCCGAGAGGCGCCTTCGTTTGGCGCAAGGTGGCTGGCGCGCTGGAAGATTTGCGGGCGCAGCTTGGTCATTTTTGCCGGATGTACAATGGGGTATAGTGGTCGATCAAGCACAAGGATTATGACCTTTGTGGAGGGTCATCTCCGAACTGAATTCGAACAGGAGCATCGCGACGCGCTCATCGCACCGCAGCCGACCCGTGGAGGCAGAGAAGAAATGGCCATTGCAACGGTGAATCCCGCGACCGGGCAGGTAGTGAAGACGTTCGAATCGCTGTCGGACGCGCAGCTCGAAGTGAAACTCCAGAAAGCGGCGGACACCTTTTTGAGTTACCGCAAAACGCCGTTTGCCGCGCGCGCGCGGATGATGCTGAACGCCGCTGCGATCCTGGAAAAAGAAAAAGAGAATTATGCGCGGGTGATGACCACGGAGATGGGGAAGACCTTCCGGTCGGCCGTGGATGAAGCCGCGAAGTGCGCCTGGGTCTGTCGGTATTACGCCGAAAATGCCGAGAGATTCCTGGCGGATGAGGTGGTGGAGACAACGGCAAAACGCAGCTTCATCCGCTATTTGCCTCTCGGCCCGGTGCTGGCCGTAATGCCGTGGAATTTTCCGTTCTGGCAGGTGCTGCGTTTTGCGGCCCCGGCGCTGATGGCCGGAAACGTGGGCCTGTTGAAGCACGCTTCGATCGTGCCGCAATCGGCGCTAATGATTGAAGAGATTTTTCACAAAGCGGGCTTTCCCGACGGCGTGTTTCAGACCCTGCTGATTAGCTCGCAAAAAGTGGACCGCGTGCTCGGAGATCCGCGTGTCGCCGCGGCCACGTTGACGGGAAGCGAAGGCGCCGGCGTGGAAGTGGGCGTTGGGGCGGCCAAGAGAATCAAGAAAGTGGTGCTGGAGCTGGGGGGCAGCGATCCATTTATCGTGATGCCGAGCGCGAATCTGGAGGCAGCAACCACCACGGCGGTGAAAGCGCGCATTTTCAATAATGGGCAATCATGCATCGCGGCCAAGCGATTCATTGTGGCCGAAGGGATTGCGGACACGTTTGAAGAAATGTTTGCGGAGAAGATGGCGGCGCTGAAGGTAGGGGACCCGTTTGACGAGGCTACCGAATTGGGGCCGCTGTCCTCGGCACAGGGGCTAAAAGACCTGGATCGCGACGTGAAAGCCACCGTGGAAGCGGGCGCAAATGTGTTGACGGGCGGCAAACCGCTCGTTCGGCCCGGGAATTTTTATGCGCCAACGGTGTTGACCAATATTCCCAAGGGCTCGCCGGCACATAAGGAAGAGCTATTCGGCCCGGTGGCGAGCGTGTTCCGGGCAAAGGACCTAGACGATGCCATTCGAATTGCCAACGACAGCCGGTTTGGATTGGGAGCGAGTGCGTGGACAAGTGACGACAAGGAACGCGAGCGATTCATTAACGAGCTCGACGCGGGGATGGTGTTCATCAACCGCATGGTCGCCTCCGATCCGAGGCTGCCGTTCGGCGGGGTCAAGTGGTCAGGGCACGGCAGGGAATTGGGAGTCCACGGGATCCGCGAGTTTACGAACATCAAGACGATCTGGATCGAGTAGGGGCGTAGGGAAGAGATTGCAAGGGGAAGAGAGGCTGGCAGATTGATCCCACAATCCGACCAGTCGAGGACCAACACAGGTGCTAAGTTACGGAATATCAGTGCTTTCGCATGGTCCAGAGGTAACACCACAGCTTAGCGAGCTCCTTCTGCCCCGATCTCTGGAGACCTCATGATGTACATGGTTGTGCGTTTCCTCCCGTTTGTACGAACAGATTGTCCAGCGGGTAGAGGAATCCATCCAAAAAGGCGCGCTGAAAACCGGCGACGAGCTGCCTCCGGAACTGGCCCAACAATTTGGCGTGAGCCGAACGGCGGTTCGCGAAGCCGTCAAAGCCCTGCGCGAGAAAGGTTTCGTGGAGGCTTATCCCCGGCGCGGGACTTTCATTATGGAAACCAGTTCCCGCCCGATCCGGCTGTCGCTCGATCACATGATGAAGGCCGGGCAGGCGGAAGGTTCGCGCTATTTGACGGAAGTCCGGGAAATGATGGAACCGGAAATCGCGGCACTGGCGGCGGAGCGCGCCGATGCCGAGGATCTTGCCGCCATGCGGGAGTCGTTTGAAGTGATGGAAGGCGCGAAAAGGGATCCGGACGCGTTCAGATGCGATGGAGCACCGCGATGCGCGGGAGCGGGGGAGGCGATGAGGGCACACATGCGGCAGGTGCGAGAAGATTCGCGGAGGGCCAGAGGCGCTTGAGGCGGGCCAAGAGGTAAAGCGAACGATTGGCGGGAGAGAAATCTTCATGGCGAATCTGGGATTTGTGGGCTTGGGGGTGATGGGCAGCGAGATGGTGAACCGGCTGCTCGGCAAGGGTCACAGCGTATCAGGATATAACCGGACGCGTTCGAAAGCGGCATGGCTCATCAAGAAAGGAATGAAGTGGGCAAATACGCCAAGGGAAGTGGTGAGCGCGAGCGACATCACGCTTTCCATGGTGACCAACTCGGCGGCGTTGGCGGCGGTGATGAACGGGCCCGACGGGATGCTCGCGGGCGTAAAGCCCGGCAAGATTTTGGTGGATATGAGCACGGTGGGCCCGGCATTCAGCCGGGAGCTTGCCGAGGAGGTGCGGGGAAAAGGCGGCGACATGGTGGACGCGCCAGTTTCCGGAAGCGTGATCACTTTGCAGGAAGGCAAGCTTTCGGTGATGGCGGGCGGGCGCAAGGCAACCTTCGAGAAAGTCAAGCCGCTGTTGCTGGACATTGGACCGAAGGTCACGCATGTGGGAGAGAACGGGCAAGCGCTAGTCATGAAGATTGGCGTGAATTTAAGCTTGGCGGTGCAGATGCTGGCGTTCTGCGAAGGAGTGCTGCTCGCGGAAAAGAGCGGGATCAAGAGAGAGACCGCCGTGGATGTGCTGACGCACAGCGTGATCGCGTCGCCGATGGTCGAGTACCGCGGGCCGTTTGTGCTGAAAATGCCGGAAGAGGCGTGGTTCAACGTCAACATGATGCAAAAGGACATGCTGCTGGCGCTCGAACTGGGGCGGCAGTTGGATGTGCCCATGCCGACTACAGCGGTGACGAATGAATTCTTGACGGCGGCGCGGGGAATGGGAGTGGCGGACAAGGATTTCGCGGTGGTGTTCGCGGTTTTGGCGAAGATGGCTGGGGTTTCCCAATGACCATTGCCACGGATCAAAGCAAGGTGATTGCAGGTGTCAAAGCGGACCAGTGGACGCGCATCTATCGGCGCATGGTGATGATCCGCGAGTTTGAAGAGCAGGTGAACGAGCTCCAGATGCGCGCGCTGATGCCGGGACTGGCGCATTTGTATGAAGTCGAACCAGGCAGTTCCCCGTGTGCGCGTATACAGGGTGGTGCCGGGAGTGGCGTGGAGTCACCCGCCGCATCTGCAAGCCGGATGGCATTGTGAGACTTGCCACGGCCAGGTGCGCGGGGAACAAATGTCGGTGGTCACCAGCGTGACGACGATGTACGTCTGCCTGAACTGCCACAAAATGAATCAGGCCAAAACGGCATGCGACACTTGCCGCGAGTCTTGATCGGGCGGAAAATTTGTTGCTGAGGAGGGCTCATGACAAAGTCGATGGAAATCGAAGTTAACGGCAAACGTTACGCCGTCAGCTACCCTCCGGACACGCCACTTTTGTTTGTCCTGCGGGACGAACTCGGCCTCACGGGCACCAAATATGGCTGCGGAGAAGGGCAGTGCGGCGCTTGCACGGTGCTGCTGGCAGGAGCGCCTAGGCGTTCGTGCCAAGTTCCCTTGAGCGCAGCGGCGGCAAAACCCGTCACCACGATCGAAGGGTTAGAGAAAGATGGGAGGCTGCATCCAGTGCAGCAAGCGTTTCTTGACGCGGGCGCGTTTCAGTGCGCGTACTGCACTTCCGGAATGGTGATGAGTTCGGTCGGCTTGCTCGAGACGAACGCCAATCCGAGACAAGAGGAGATTATTCGGTTTCTCCAAGGCAATGTCTGCCGGTGCGGTACGCACCCACGCGTCATCGAGGCAGTCGAACACGCCGCAAAGATGATGCAGGAGCGTGCGCGATGAACACCGCAAAAGAAAGACTCGTCGCCGAACCGGAGCGTTACGAATTTAATGCCCCGCCCATCCATCAATTTGAACTGGCGCGCCGCGAGTTCTTCAAGCTTTTAGGTGCGGGGATCGCGGTTTTCATGGTGGCCAAGGACGCGCTCGCCGCGCAGGAGACCGCTCCTGGCTCGCCGTCGTTCCACGGCGAGGAACTGCCAAAGGAAATCACGTCCTGGCTTCACGTTGGGGAAGACGGAACGGTAACCGGGTTTACTGGCAAGGCGGAAATGGGGCAGAACATTCGAACGTCCCTTTCGCAAACCATCGCGGATGAGTTGCGCGTGCCTTTCGCAAGCGTGCGATTGGTGATGGGGGATACGAAGTTGACGCCGTTTGACGCCGGCACGTTTGGCAGCCGAACGACCCCGACGATGACGCCACAATTCCGGCGCGTGGCCGAAGCAGCGCGCAATCTGCTCATCGGAGTGGCGGCCAAGGAGTGGAATGTTGCGCCGGAAGGGTTAGTCGCTGCGGACGCGAAGGTGACGGATCCGGTTTCGAAACGTTCGCTGACTTATGCGGAACTCGCCCGCGGCAAGACGCTCGCGCAGAATCTCCCCGCGGAGGATCCCGTCACACCCGCGACGGAATGGAAGATTGCGGGGAAGCCGCTTCCGAAGGTGGATGGCCGCGCGTTTCTCACTGGAGGTCACAAGTACACGAGCGACATCCGGCTCGAAGGAATGCTTTACGGACGAGTTCTGCGGCCTCCTTCGTTTGGCGCGACGCTCGCTTCCTACGATGACACCGCCGCAAAAGCCATGAGCAGCGTTGTCGTCGTTCGAGATGGCGACTTCGTCGGCGTTGCCGCGCCGAGCGCGCATGAAGCGCAGAAAGCGCTCGACGCCGTTCGCACGCAATGGAAAGAAGTGCCGCAAGTTTCGAGCAAAGAAATCTTCTCGTACCTCAAGAACAACGCGGAGCCTTCGTCAAGCGAGCGGTTCCGAAGGGAGAAAGGTTCCATAACAGAAGGCCTCGCTGCCGCGGCGCATCGACTCGATGCGACCTACAACGTGGCGTATATCGCGCACGGTCCGCCCGAGCCGCGGGCAGCGGTGGCGCAATTTGCCGATGGCAAGCTGACGGTATGGACCGGAACGCAGCGGCCGTTTGCGAATCGCGACGAACTGGCGGGCGTTTTTCATATGCCGGAGAGCGACGTTCGAGTCATCGTTCCCGACACGGGGGCAGCCTACGGAGGGAAGCATACCAGCGACGCGGCTGTGGAGGCCGCACGACTGGCGCGCGCGGCGGGAAAGCCTGTAAAAGTTGTTTGGACACGCGAAGAGGAGTTCACCTGGGCATACTTCCGCCCCGCGGGTGTGATCGAAGTCAAAAGCGGCGTCGCGGCCGACGGCAAGCTGACGGCTTGGGAATTTCACAACTACCATTCCGGGATGTCTGGGATCGAAACGCCCTACAATGTAGCCAATCAACTGACGCAATACCACCAGGTGCCGCTGGTTTTGCGCAGCGGGTCTTATCGCGGTCTGGCCGCGACGGCAAACCATTTTGCGCGAGAAACCCACATGGATGCGCTGGCGCGCGCGGCCAAAGCGGATCCGCTCGAATTTCGTTTAAAGAATCTTTCCAATGCACGAATGCGGGCCGTGCTGGAAGCGGCAACGAAGTCGTTCGGCTGGCCGCGCAAGAAAACGCAGGAGGGACAGGGCTTCGGCCTTGCTTGCGGGGATGAGAAGGGGAGCTATGTCGCAGCGTGCGCCGAAGCTGCGGTGGACCGGGCTTCGGGTGATGTGCGCGTTGTCCGTGTCGTCGAAGCGTTCGAATGCGGCGCGATCGTCAATCCCGATGGCTTGCGCAATCAAGTGGTGGGTGCAATCATTCAAGGTCTGGGTGGAGCGCTGTTTGAAGCCGTCGAATTTGAGAATGGACGGATCAAGAACCCGCACTTTGCCACCTATCGTGTGCCGCGCTTCCGCGATGTGCCGGAGATTGAGGCGGTTCTCCTCGACCGAAAGGACATCCCGTCGGCAGGAGCGGGAGAGACGCCGATCATGGCGATTGCGCCAGCGGTCGGGAACGCACTGTTCGATGCCACGGGCATCCGCCTGAATGATTTGCCGCTTGTGCCGAATGGGCTGCGTAAGGCCTGAAAGCAAATCGTTACGGGCAATTCATCGTTTAGAGAGGATCGCGCGTGAAGCACCTGGCTCCGGCCGTAGGAATTTTTGTCCTGCTCATCGGCATTGGTGCCTGCAAGAAGCAAGCGAATGACAAAGACGCGATCCGCGCCGGCATTCTGCAGCATTTGACTTCCATCGGTACGTTGAATATGAGCGCCATGGACATGGATATCCAGAGCGTTTCTGTCAACGGCAACCAGGCTCACGCGGAAGTGGAGTTTCGACCCAAGAACAGCGGCGCGGCGGGCGCCGGCATGCACGTGGCCTACAATCTCGAGAAACGCGATGGCGCATGGATGGTGCTGAAAACGCAATCGCTGGGAGGCATGATTCAGCATCCCGATCCCGGTCAAAATCCGCACACGAACCCGGACGTGCATTCCGGGGCGATGCCGAATTTCAACGAAGTCTTGAATCCGCCCGCTCGCCCCACGCCAGGCACGAAGCCCAATCCCCAGCCGAGCGGGCAGAGCCAGACAACTCCAAGCAAGCCGAACTGAGGATAAGTTAAGGACCACTATGGGCCACGCATCCGCCCGCTTGCCAACAAATCGGGACCGCACATGGATTCCGGCGGCCGGGCATACCTGGGTATCACGTTAAGCAGAAAAATGAACGGAAAGAGCAGGAGAATTTCTATCTAAAAGTCCTGCAACTCGTCGGTCGGTAAGGCCGCCCGAACGGCGTTCAGCACGGCAAACAAGTCGATCAGTTCCTGCCCGATCGCACCGCCAATCGGCGGCAAATAGCCTCCCGCAGCGAAAATCATCCCGACCAGGCTGGCAATCATGCCGCCGAGTGCACTTTGCAATGCGATGCGCCGCATACGCCGCCCGATGTGCATGAGCTCATCGATTTTTCCGAGCGCCAACTCAAGCACGACGGCATCCGCGGCTTCCGCGGCGATGTCGCTGGCTGAGCCGAACGCCACGCCCACCGTCGCGGCGAGCAGAGCGGGCGCGTCGTTGATACCGTCGCCCACGAACAAGGTTTTGTCGTGCGCTGTTTCGCGCTTGACGATTTCCACTTTTTCCTCGGGACTCGCGCCCGCGCGTACTTCGGTGATTCCCACAGTTTCCGCCAGGTATTTCACCTCCGATTCCCGGTCGCCGGAGACCAGCATCACCTTGCGCACGCCGTGACGCGGGCGCAGATGCGCGATGAAAGTGCGGCTGTCCTTGCGCGGCGTGTCGTGAAAGCGCAGCGCCGCCGCATAGCGGTCGTCGATGAAGACCAAACATTCCAAGCCCTCCGCCAGGGGCGGCAGAGGAAGTTGCTCCGAAGCGACTTTGCCGCGGCCAGTGATTTGAACCTTTTGGCCTTCGATGATGCCGAGAAGCCCCTCTCCGGGGCGCTCGCTGACGTGAGCCACGGGCAGCAGCGCGAGGTTCTCTTGTTTTGCGGCGGTCACGATGGCCGCAGCCAGGGGGTGCTTTGAATATTGCTCCAGACTGCCGATAAGCCGCATCAGTTTCGTGCGATCAAAGCCTTTGGAACAAATGACGGCGGTCAGCGCCGGCCTGCCATACGTTAGAGTTCCAGTCTTATCGAAGATGAGCGTGCGGCAGGAAGCAATTTGTTCCAAGATCCCAGGATTTTTGATAAATGATCCCGCGCCGCGCGGACAACGAAATCGCGCCAACGATTGCCGTCGGAATCCCGAGCAACAGCGGGCACGGCGTAGCAATAACCACGACTGCCAAAAAACGATGCGCGTCAGCGCTCAAGAATCCGGCAACACCCGCCACGGCGAGTGCCAGCGGCGTATACCATGCGCCAAGCCGATCGCCCAGCCGTCTTATGCGCGGTTTCTGCTGTTCGGTTTCGTGCATCACCCGCATAATTCGCGCGTAGCGAGAATCGACCGCCAGCTTTTCAGCGCGAATCGTTAGGGCTTGCTCCCCGTTTATCGCGCCGGAGATCACTTTTGATCCGGGCGTCTTGGAGATTTCGTAGGGCTCGCCGGTGAGGTAGGCTTCGTCCATGACGCCGTGGCCCTCAAGCACCTCACCATCTACGGGGCAGATTTCGTGTGGAAACACCGTCAGCAGGTCGCCCACACGAATTTCTTCGAGCTTCACATCATGGAGTACGGAACCTTCCCGCCGGTGAGCGATGCTGGGAACTCTTTTTGCCAGTTCATCGAGTACGGAGCAGGCTTTCGCCGCCGCATAAAATTCCAGGGCGGCTCCGCCCGAAAGCATCAGCACCACGATGGTCGCCACCAGATACTGCGCCAGCAGAACCGCGGTGAGAATCGAGACGCCTGCCAGAAGGTCCGAGCCGAATTCCATCTTGAAGAGCTTTTTCGCTAGCTCCGAGACAAGTGGAATTCCGCCAATGATTAGCGCCCCGAACAGGGGAAGAAGCGCAATCCGGGGCGGCGAGGCCGCCGCATAGCGCAGAATGAGATGCCCGGCGATGGCAAGAAGCGTGAGCCCGGCGATGTAGATTTCCTTGGGTAGGCTCGAAAATGCCTTCGCTGCCACCTTCATTTGGCTCATGCTAAGGCTGATGACGGGGGGCTGCCGTGAGTTGGATCACAAAACCTCGTGCTTTGCTCACATGGATTTCAGACCGTTTTGTCCTTTGCGTAGCAGAGCGATTCCAAGTTGCATTCCAGGCACTTCGGCTTGCGCGCCTGGCAAATCCTCCGCCCGTGCCAAATGATCTGGTGAGAAAAGAGGATCCATTTGTCCTTGGGAATCACTTGCATCAAGTCCTGTTCGATCTTCTTCGGATCCTCGTTTCGCGTCAGGTCCAAGCGCTTGGCGATTCGCTGGACATGGGTGTCCACGACTATGCCGCTAGGGATCCCATAAGCGGTTCCCAACACGACGTTTGCGGTTTTTCGCGCTACGCCCGGCAAGGTAAGGATTTCTTCCATGGTTCGCGGCACCTCTCCGCCAAAGCTTTCCAAAATCCCCTTGCTTGCGCCCATTAGGGACTTGGTCTTATTGCGGAAAAAACCGGTGGGCCGAATTTTCTGCTCGAGCTCGCTCGGCGTGGCATACGCGAACGCTTTTGCATCGGGGTATTTCCGGAACAGCGTCTCGGTGACGTGATTTACCCGCACGTCGGTGCATTGCGCTGAAAGAATCGTGGCAATCAACAGTTGAAATGCGTTTTCGTGATTCAGCTCACACGTAGCGCTGGGATACGCTTCGTCCAGTTTTGCGAGAATGGCGGCCACGCGCTTCGGATCGGTGCCGGCGGGCCGGTCGGGCTTCGGCGCTTTGGCTGCTTTCTTCGCGGGCTTCCCTTTTACAAGAGGGCGTCTTTTGCTCGCCGATTTCTTTTGCCTCGATTTCGTCGCCATAGGAGCCAAGACTATAGCATGGAGGAAAGTGCGACAAACAACTTGCGAAAGGCCTTTCCGCGGTGGCTATGCCGGTTTTTCTCTTCGGCCGATAGTTCCGCGAAGGTTTTCTTGAGGGGCTGGAAGTAAAACACCGGATCGTATCCAAACCCGCCCGCGCCCCGCGTCTCCCGCAGAATCTCGCCATCCACGCGGTCCGTGACCACCGCTAGAGCTCTGCCTTGTCGCGCCAGGGCAATGGCACAGACGAAATGCGCACCGCGTTTTTCGCGTGTTAGATCGCACATTTCTTCCAAAAGCTTTTCGATCCGCTGCGAATTCGTGGCGGCCACACCCGCGTATCTTGCCGAAAGGACGCCCGGTGCGCCGCCAAGGGCGGGTACGACCAGCCCGGAATCATCGGCAAAAATTAGCCCTTCCTGCATTCGCGAGTAATACAGCGCCTTACCAGCCGCATTCTCTGCGAAAGTTGCAGCCTTTTCTTCAAACGCAGGAAGAGAAGCAAATTCTGGTACCAAGGCAAGATCGACGCGAACCGAGGACGGAGCGTCAGCCTCCGCCAAAATGCGATACTCTTTCAACTTTCCAGGGTTCGAAGAAGCGAGAAACAACTTAACGGGCGCGCGCACTGAATTTCAGGGGCAGGACGGCGCGTTGTTCATCAGTGAGCCGGCGGATTCCCGCGGCCGCAAGAGCCAGCAGATCCTGCATTTCGCTCCCCGTAAACGCACGGCCCTCTGCGGTCGCCTGGATTTCCACGAAGTGCCCGCCGCCGGTCATGACCACGTTCATGTCCACTTCGGCGCGCGAGTCTTCTTCGTACGCAAGGTCCAGCAAGACACGGTCATCCACAATCCCGACGCTCGTGGCCGCAACCGAATCAATGAGCGGCGAACTCTTCAGGATGCCCGCAGCCAGGAGGCGTTCGAACGCCAACGCCAACGCCACGAATGCTCCGGTGATGGACGCGGTCCGCGTTCCGCCATCGGCCTGAATCACGTCACAATCCAGCCACACGGTGCGCTCTCCCAGCGCTTCCTGGTCTGTCACCGCACGCAAGGAGCGGCCAATCAATCGTTGAATCTCGACTGTCCGCCCCGACTGCTTCCCTCGCGTCGCTTCACGAGGCGTGCGGTCTTCGGTCGCGCGCGGCAGCATGCCGTATTCGCTGGTTACCCAGCCTTTGCCGCTGCCCTTCAAGAATAGCGGCACACCGTCATCCACCGTGGCCGTGCAAATCACGCGCGTATTTCCGAGCTCGATCAGCACGCTGCCTTCGGCCGTCGAGATGAAATCCGGCGTGATCTTGAGCGGGCGCATCTGGTCCGCGGCCCGGTTGTCGCTTCTCTGCTCCTCCTGCCCTGGTGCTCTCACGGGTTCTCCGTTGTCGGAAATTTTCCTCACCGCCCGGTCAGTTTGACGGTCGAGAAGCTCAGTGTCAACGGCGGGACAAGGAAGGCTCCCGTCTTGCCGGCGGCCGGCCCCGTTGCAGGGGAGGGGCCCGCGTCAGCATTCACCGCAAACGTCTCCGTCAGGTCGACGTGGCCCGCCAGCGTCTCCACTTCCTGCCCATGAATGAGGATTTTCAGCCGCTTCACCTGCGGCACGTTCGCTTCGAGCGTATGTGTCATGGAATCAACCGCCAATTGTTCACTCTGAATTCCCGACGGAATCGAGGTTGCCAGCGCTTCGGAGAAATCCGCGATGGCCGTGCCGTCGGCCAAAATATAAAATGCGAGCAGCACGGCGTCCGGCGGTAACGTGCGTAGCTCAACATCCACCGGTCCGGCCAGCAGTGTGTTCAGCACCTGTTTGGAACGCAGCACCGGATCGCTCGAAAGCGGCAGTTCCACGACCACTGGCGCTAGCATCGAACTATCCGCATCGGAAAGCCAGAAAAGCTCGGCCTTCACCCGAGGATCGCTCGGGTTCATCGGAACCGGCTGTATCAGCTCGCGCCGTGCCTGTTCTTCGCTTTGCTGCTGCAATTGCGCCGCGCGCTTCAGTCGTTTCCGAAGAATCGGGGCAAAAATCGCCGCACCCGTCACTGCAAATACCAGCAGCGTGGTCAGCCACAATTTCCAGCGCCCCCTTGCCGGTGCTGTTGCGAGTTCCGTCACGGCAATGCCCCGCTCGGCAAGGCCATGGCGTACAGCGGCTTGAACGCCGCGACCCCACGCGCAATGGCATCTGCGACTCCCGGCACCATATGGTCCAGCTCCACGCGGTCGTTCACAACCACGCTCGAGACTTCCACCGCAATCGCCGGCGCCGCGGTCGTGCGAAGTTGCCGAATGGCTGCTGTTTGTGCCGCATCCGGCGAGCCTTTGAAATGCTGTGTGAGCATTCCCTGCACCAGGTCTCCAAGCTTCCTACTCAGTCCAAGGAACGGGGCCTGCGCAAGGTCCCAAGGTATCAACCCATTCGCTGCCTTGACCGGCGGCAGGTCTGCATTGACATAGACGCGCACCGTTCCCGGTATCCCCGTTGAGGCAATGTGCAGTGTAATGAACACCGCTCCACGCTGCGCGTTGGCAATCGCCGAGCGGTCATCAAACGATGGGTTTTCGTTTCCGTGCCGCGTCTCTACGACTTGAAATCCCTGCTGCTCCAATGCTTGCCGCGCCCGCGTTGCGAATTCCAGCGTAATTTCACTTTCCTGGATTCCCCCGGTTCCGCGCGCGCCGGGGTCCGTTCCGCCGTGAGCTGGATCCAGCACAACAACGTTCAAAGCGCTCGGCGCTGTTGGCGGGCCTGGCGCAGGACCAGCCGGTGCTGGTGTTCCACCTTGTCCCGCCGTCGCCACGGAAGCCGGCGGCAATGTGCCCGCGCCGGGCCCTTGTTGCGTTTGCGGGGAAGTTTCGAGCGCGAACGCCATCGCCGCGCCGCCAACCACCAGCGAGCCTATCCCACCGATCGCGAGAAATCTTAACCGCCTCGAGTCGCCCACATCGAGCAGCATATCAAATCCCCCTCACGCGGCCACCTGTCGTTGCAGGGTGCAGCCTGCCGCTAGCTGGATCAAGTTCGATCAGTCTTACGGGGTTTGCGGCCGCGCCGCTCCGCCGATCGCAAACGGATTGGAGCTAATGGGTTCCAACTGTCTCGGTCGTGGCCACCGGCTTCAGATTTGCCTTCTCGAGCAACGTATTGGTGTTTGCCAATTCTTTGTTTTGAAAATCCGCCCACTGCGCCAGCGTTTTTTCGGCAGCCTTGTCCCATTTCGCGCTCGCCGTCTCGGCATCTTCGGTGGGCGCCGCATCAGCGCTTTCGACGATGCTCATCAACCCGCTTAGCGCCGACGCAACCTTTGGCAGCGGCTCGGGTTCCTTGCCCGGCAGCGCCAGTCCGAACAACCCGAACCCGCCCTCGCCTTCCGGGGGAACCATTGCCTCCAACTTCTGATTCAGCTCCTCGAGCACCTTGACGACATCGGCTTTCCCACTTGCTTCTTTCCGGCGCGCCTCGATCTGTTTTCGCAGCTCGGCAACCTGCTGTAGCGCTGAAGAAACCTCGCCCTCCCGTGCGGAAAGCTTCGAAGTCAGCTCAAACTGCCGGGTCAGTTCTTCGTGCGTCGTCTTCACGCGCGGATCGATTTTGACGGTCAGCGTTTGCGTAGTGTTTTTACCGTGCGCCGTTAGTTGCACGGTGTACTTTCCCGGCAAGGCGAGCGCACCGGAAGGCCGCCGCAACGAGGCGCGCGCGCCTTTTGCCGGCGGATACCGCAAATCCCACACGAAGCGGTGCATTCCCGCCTCGGCGGAAAGCTTTTGCGGTTCGCGGACCCAGGAAGTGGGAAACGGCAAATCGTTCGCATTCACCTTCGGTGGCACGTCGTCGCTTGAAAACCGCCGCACGAGCCTCCCGTCACTGCTGAAAATTTGCAATTGAATTGGCGCAACCGATTTTTCTTTCAAGCAGTAATCCAGCACCGCGCCATTCGGCGCATTCGCGGCCATCGGCTCGTCGTCGGGAATCGGTGTGCTTTGGTCGCTTCCCGAGCGCATGCGATACGCCGTTGCTGGCTGGAAGAGCCATACATCGGCACCGGTTACGGGTGCAGCGATCTGCCGGAGCGGCGTCACGTTGTCCAGAACCCAGAACGAGCGGCCAAACGTCGCAATGACCAAATCGTTTTCATGCACCACCAGGTCGCGCACCGAGGTCAGCGGCAAATTGAGTTCGAGCGACTGCCAGTCGTCGCCATCATCGAACGAAACGTACACGCCCCTTTCGGTGCACGCGTACAGCAACCCTTTGCGAGAGCTGTCCTCGCGCACGCAATTTAAAAAGCTGCCATCCGGGATCCCGTTCGAAATGCGCTGCCAGCTCTTCCCGAAATCCCGCGTGCGGTAGAGGTACGGCTGATAGTCTTCCAGCCGGTGCCGATCCACCGCCGCGAAGGCTGTTCCTGGGTCGGTATGCGAAGCTTCGATGTGTGTCACCTTGCTCCAGGGCGTCAATTCTTTCGGCGTGACGTTCTGCCAGTTTTTTCCTTCGTCCTGCGTTAGCTGAATCTGTCCGTCGTCCGTTCCCGCCCAAATCTCTCCCTCCTTCACGTACGACGGTCCAATGGTGTAAATCACGCCGCGCCGTTTTCCTTTCGGAGCATCCGCGGCCGTTACCGGATCCAGATTTGCCGGCGCGCCGGGGTCTTCACGCGTTAAATCAGGGCTAATGGCTTGCCAGGAGCTTCCCCCATCCTCCGTGCGAAACAGAATCTGCGACCCGAAGTAAAGGACGTGCGCATTGAGCGGCGAAAAGACCAGCGGGAGCGTCCACGTGCGCCGGAACGAGCCGGTTTGCGCAATCGTCGGCGGCATCTCTTGGATCTGATCGTTGCCGAGATCCTGACGCGCTACGAATCCGCCGAAGATCACTCCTGGGTTTAGCGGATCGGGTGCTATATATCCGTTTTCATCGCCGGCCTCGAGCGGCCGCCAATCATGAAGGTTCAGAAAACGGTACTTGCTGGCGCTGGCGGTGGCCGCGGGCCCGCTGTCCTGCTGCGCTCCGTACACCCAATAGGGAAACTGATTGTCGGTCGCGACGTGATAAAACTGCCCCGTCGCCTGGTTGAGCCACGAGCTCCACGTCTCGCCTCCATTGTGCGTCACGACCGCCCCTTGGTCGCAACTCAGAACCATGCGCTTAGCATCATCTGGATCAATCCAAAGTTCGTGATAGTCCGGTCCCGTTGGATCACCTTTGAACACGGCGAAGCTCTTTCCCCCGTCGACCGACCGATAGATCGAAGTATTCGGCACATACACGATGTCCGGGTTTTTCGGATCGACGGCAACTTCGTTGAAGTACCAGCCCCTCCCCCAAATCCGGTGGTCTTTTGAAACTTGCTGCCAAGTCTGTCCGCCATCGTCCGAGCGGTATAGGCCGCCCTGTTTGGCGTCCACAATGAGATAAATCCGCTTGGGATCGCTGGGCGCAAACGCAATTCCCATCCGCCCCAGTCCATCCGAAGGCAATCCTTGCCCGTTCACCGGTTGCCAGTGATCTCCGCCGTCATTCGAGCGATACAACCCGCTTCCTGGGCCGTTCGAGGGTGGGTAAACGCTCCACGGGGGACGGCGCGTCTGCCACAGTGCGGCGTAAATCGTCTTCGTATTGCCCGGATCGAACGCCAGGTCAATTG
>Ga0307475_10000233_pt1 | contig 34212 bp, 29 predicted proteins | sample atmos_gasesECM1C_FD_203317 | JGI IMG/M metagenome (GOLD analysis project Ga0307475, IMG submission 203317) | Hardwood forest soil microbial communities from Morgan-Monroe State Forest, Indiana, United States - atmos_gasesECM1C_515 | ecosystem: Environmental > Terrestrial > Soil > Temperate... | reverse complement strand
GTCAGTTCCTCGCAAGAAGAAGGTGGAGAACCTGGCGTGTGGCTGCGAGTGAGAATCTTGAATTCGCTGGTCTTCAGTTTCAGTACAACGGTGCGCGCGATTCGTGACTCCTTGCGCGAGGCGAGTCGAAATTACTTTAAGAATACATCTCACGTAATTCTTGCTTGTCCAAATCAGAATCTGGCTTTATCTAATTCATCAGTTCCTGTCACCTATACTGATCCCGAAACCGGAGTCTGCGCGTGGCCTACCACAAGGAACAAACGCTGAACGAATGGGTCAGGATGCTCCACTCCATATATGGCTTGTCCCAAAATTATGCCCGTACTGAGTATGAAATCCTTGCACATCTTTCGGAAGTGACCGGCGCGTTTGGTAAGTTTCTCTTTAAATTGAAGAATCCGGATAGAGCAAAGGAATTTCTTCCTAAGATGTTCGGCTGGGCGGTTGCCCTAGCAAGAAAGGTGAAGGGCGAGCGCGCAAATCTCGAAGACATCCTGCTTACAAAATATCCGTGTGTCTGTCCCTACTGCATCGGTGCACCTTGCAAATGTGTGCCCGGACAGAAAGAACCGATCAACGAAGCCAAAGTTCGAGATGCATTTTTCAATCAAGCAGGGGCGCAAAGGCGTTCGCTGAACGATTTCCAGGCTATGTTTCGGAAAATTTACGAACATTCATGGGGCTTGGCCAACATTGAAGCAGGAAGTGCAGAAGCTTTGGCGGCTCTGCAGAAAATCTACATACGGATCATTGAGGAAACCTCAGAGTTAGGAGAGTCGGTCCGGTTTGTTCATCTGTACGCATCTAACTTCGATAATGAGCTTGCAGACTATCTGGCTTGGATATTTGCATTAGTGAGCTCACTCCACAAAGCAAGTGTCGGGAATGCTGCTCAGTTTTTGGTCGAAGACCTGCTTTGGCCCGCGTACCCAGGCGTTTGCATGGTATGCATGCTGGATATCTGCGACTGCAGGCCCAGCCCAGTCCGAGAATTGCTTTCGAAACCCTCTTTACGCGACCTTCAGTTCGTAGACGGACTGACACACGCGAACAATAGAGCGAAATTCGACAAGGACTTGGTCGCGGTAGCAGACAGGACACTTCCTCTACCCCAACCCATGACGTGCATTCAGATCGACCTGGACAACTTCAAGAATTTCAATTCACCTCCTTTCGATCATATGACTGGAGACGCAGCCTTAAAGCATCTGGTAACAGTGTTGAGGCAGAAGATTCGGAATAGAGATCGCGTGTACCGCATCGGAGGCGACGAGTTTGCCATTCTTTGTCCCGACCTTTCGGGTCAAGAAGCATTGGGAATGGTCGGGCGAGTAGCGCTCGCGCTGAAGGAAAGACTTGTACCAGGGGTCGGATCAGATGGATCGGCGCCTCCAGTTGTGACGATGAGCGTGGGAATCGTTGAATGCAATGATCCAGCCAAGATCGCTGACTCCTTCAAGGAAGCTGACAAGGCCGCCATCGAAAGCAAGAAAAAGGGCCGTGACCAAGCGACACTTCGCGCTTAGATGATCGAATGCACAATCTCAGTTCTTAACAAACTGCAGCCACCCAACATCCGACGTTATAGTGCGACACGCATCGGTCGGAGACATACTGACCGGATACAAATTGTTCAGGCATCTTAGATTACCCCTCCACTCTTGTCCTTCACGCCTTGCGGCGATAGAGCACTGGTTGTCAGTCCGAGTGCCATTCAGGGCCTGCGGCGTTAAGGTTAGATTCCAAGTAATCTTATTTTCAGGCTCGCTGTAATGACCGCTTTGACACATTTCAACCGCTGGTTTATACAGCAGCGTAGTTGAGCCGACTTTTATAAACTGCCCACCTGGTCCCACAGGGCTCAAAATGGAGCCGTCCGGCATAACGGCGAATGCCCAATTGGGAGTATCAAAGGACCATGCGACGCCGGCACGCCGGGGAGGAGTTGCCCATCCGACCTGCGCCCACCCGCCACTGATTGGATCAAGGATTATTATCCGGTTCGTATTTGTGACCATGTAATAAGCTAAGTAGGGCTGAGCGGGAAAGAAGCATTGAGCCACAAAATATTCCGGTACTTGGTTTGAAGTGCCTGTCGAGCCCGATACCGAGGCATTAAGCATTCCAAAGGCTGCCACGGCGGGGTTATTACTGGGAGTCAGGTTTGGCCCGCCTGCGTTGACAATGTCTCCCATCTTATTCGCTTCACCTTCTATGTCGTTTCCAAATGTCTTTGCATATTCCCACGCGAAACCTTCGAATCCCAATTGTCCATACTGGCGAACGTGGGTCGTTTCATGTCCCCACCACCACTTGCCTGCTGCGAACGTCGGGGAAGCGGCTAACTGGTTTGGAGTGGAGCCTAGCACTGTAAGGCTCATCCTACTTGTAGATAGCATTCCAAGTAATTCCCCGTACCATTGCAGTTCAGGTTGACCGTCCCTGGGCCGCTGGTTCCTACCGTGGTGCCCGGTGCCATGATGTTATTCACGCCAGGAGCGACGACGTAACATTTCCCGTTTATCCCTGAGGCCCTAAGGCAAGTTAGTTTTGTCGGTCCCGCAACTGCTGCGGTTCCCGAATGCTGCCCTGTCGAGTCAAAAGTAGCTTTTATCGTCACTGCGGTGGGCGCAGGCGTTTTTGAATCCTGTGTGTTTTCTCGCTTTTTACATCCGACCAGGACAACCACGCAGAGTCCTAGAACGAAGGCTATTTGTCTCATTGTCTCTCCTTTTCAGAAGGGATCTTTCCAAAGAAAGGTAAGTGCCCGGGAGTTTACTACATTTGAGATCATCATACATATATCGTTTCTTCACATGTTAACCCCCCATCAGCACGCGCTGCCTTTCACAGAAAGTGAAGCTGTTCACATAACCGTTTGAATTGCTTTGTCAGACGAAATTGAGCCCAGGAAAGACGGAGTAACGTACCTAGCGGTTTTTCTCGGCACCTCGGCCTTCACTGCAGACGGCTGGGAGGGCATGTTTTATCCTGCCGGCATGAGATCCGGTCGGAAGGAAATCGTCAAGCGCGGCCCAGAATACTTCTACTGTGAGAAGGGACTTGCATCAGAATATCAAGCGAAGAAAATCTTGCTGGTTATAGTAGTCCTGATCACGCTACCAGCCTTCCTGCTACCGGGTTGGTAGTGAAGCCGGCATTCAAGGGCGGTGTATAGCCAAGGCGGAGAACAGGGGAAAACGCTTCAAGTCATTTTCGGAAATAGAATCGCTGATAAGAACCGGTTCCGCGCGTTTTGGAATGCAGAGCACAAACGGTTCAAAAGCCTCGCGCAACATGGCGGCGTATTTCTTGCGGTCGTATCCGAACCATCCTTCCCACAAAGCGTAGGCTCGAACCCGGTCGTTGGGAACATGGGCTTCGGAGTTCGTGATGACATATTCGATGTTCTGTCCGGGTCGCAGCTTCACCCCACTTCCAAAGAGTTGCTGCGCGGCGATCGCCGTGACGCCAGCTTTTTGGTAGTCGCGCGGCTCCCGCGTGATGCGCTTGCTGACGACAAGTTCCCGGATGTCCACTTCGCCATTCGCCAGACGGTCTTCATATTTCGCAAAGACACCACGTGCGATCTCAAGTTTTTGCAAATACGAGTCGTAATCGTGAGCTTCCGCGAGGATGGTAAGCACTTCGTGCTGCATTCGAGCAAGTAGCGGAGCGGTGTCCAATGCGGTCTCCCAGGGCGCCGCTGGGAATTTCAAATGCTGCGTAGGAAAGAGTGAAGATGCCGGTAACCCAACCCCACGCAATAGGTCCTATGTGGAGGGCCTCTTGTATGCGCGGTCCAGCTACCGAAATACAGACACGGTCGAGGTACGTAATGACTAGCAGTAAGGACAAAAGCCAAAGAACTCGGTTACGATATCTCGTAGATTGGCCCCTCTGAGTGGCGGGCGGTATTCTCCCACATGATTTGCTCCCCCACTGGCCTGCTTTCTCCCGTTCTTACCAGGACATTACTACTACCCAGTTGGGCGGCTTTTACCGATACCCGGCGCGCATCGCCAGAACATTCTTGTCGGATGACGGGCAATCCAGTTGCCGACGACCCAGGAGTTGGCCAGACCACTCAATACAAGGGGCGTTACCAGGGCCTAGCCAGTCGTTCCTACTCTGACTTCGGGGGGGTACCTTCTCTGAATTTTCAGTCGATGCCGCGTGCCCGGTGGGAAGGCGGCGCGCATGTCGTACGCGCCGCCACCACTCAGCTCTGAACTAGCGCAGTGATCTGAAGCCCGCGCGCACCTCTTCGGAAAAGATTTTCGGCTGTTCCCACGCTGCGAAGTGGCAGCCCTTCTCAACCTTGTTGAAATGGATGAGCTTGGGAAAGGCCTTCTCGGCCCAACTGCGTGGGGCTGGATAGAGTTCGTCAGGAAAGACGCTCACGGCAACCGGGATGGAGATGCCTTTGGCATTGAAATATCCGAGTTTGCCCCAATTCTCCCAATAGAGACGGGCCCCGGAAAGCGCCGTGTTCGTCAACCAGGTGATCGTGATGTTGTCCAGGATGTCGTCGCGCGTGAGGCCTTCGGAGGCTCCCGCAAAGACGCGTGAGATTAATTCGTAGCTGCGCGCATCGTGATCAAGGAAATAAGCTGCCAGGCCGACGGGCGAGTCCGCGATTCCGTACAACGTCTGCGGTCGAAGCCCCATCTGGAACCCGTAGGCGATCCCTTTTTGATACACGAACTGCAAACGCTCGTACGCGACCTTCTCATCGGCTGAGAGACCGGTTGGCGCAGGCGCGCCGGAAAAAGCCGCCTTGTCAATCTCGCCGGGAAAGATGCCCGGCATGTTGGTGTGAATGCCGAGCAACTCCGGAGGCGCGTCCAGGCCCATTTGTTCGGTGATAACCGCGCCCCAATCGCCACCTTGCGCCACGAATTTCTCGTATCCGAGGCGCTTCATCAGCACGACCCAGGCGCGCGCGATGTGGGCGACATCCCACCCGGTCGTGGTTGGTTTGCCTGAGTATCCGTAGCCCGGCATCGACGGAATCACCACATCGAAGGCATCCGACGCGCTCCCGCCATGTGCCGTGGGATTGGTCAGCGGATCGATAATCTTCAGCTGCTCGACGATTGAGCCGGGCCATCCGTGGGTGACGATGAGAGGCAACGCATTTTCATGTTTCGAACGAACGTGAATGAAATGAATGTCCAGCCCGTCGATCTCGGTGATGAAGTTCGGTAAGGCCTGCAGTTTTGCCTCGCATTTGCGCCAATCGTAATCAGTCCCCCAATAGCGCGCCAGCGCCTGGGCGGTCGCGAGCTGCACGCCTTGTGTGGCAGCCGCGACCGTTTCCCGCTCAGGCCACCTTGTTGCGTTTATGCGCCTGCGCAATTCAGTCAGTTCCGCGTCTGGAACGTTTACATGAAACGGACGAATAGCATCTGGGTGTTCGCTACTTCGTTGTGTAGCACTGGATTGGGCCATGGGGTCCTCCTTTTTGAGTAATTTTGGATTTGTTTGTCGTGCATGTCCGACCGGGATCTCTCGACGCCAAGTCCCGCCACTGCCGACCTAGCGGTGATTGATTTTATCCCGCTCGAAAAGCCAGCTCCGTTCGAAATGCCAAAAAGCCTAGCACAAGCTGACCGACCGTTGAATTAAATTCCGGTAAATCTAACCGGAAAATGGCGTACACCAGTTTGTGGTTAGGCAAAAAGAGCCGACTGAGCGGAGGCGTCTTCGGGGTCGGTAAAGTTGCTAAGGCCGACGCCAACGAGGCGGAAGCGCTGGTGCGGGCCGAGGCCCACACGTTCGCGCAATGATAGGGCGATATTCGTCAGTTCCTCGCAAGAAGAAGGTGGAGAACCTGGCGTGTGGCTGCGAGTGAGAATCTTGAATTCGCTGGTCTTCAGTTTCAGTACGACGGTGCGCGCGATTCGTGACTCCTTGCGCGAGGCGGTCCATGCGTGCTCCGCAAGTTTTCGAATCATCGGCTCCATCTCTGCCAGCAAGACATCCTGTTCAAAAGTGTCCTCTGCGGATATGGATTGTGTAGGCCTGTCAGGGACTACCTTACTGTTGTCGATTCCCCGAGCCAACTTGTAGAGACGCACGCCATAGCGCCCGAAGCGGCCTTCGAGTGTCGGCAAATCCATTCGCCGCAGATCGGCGATCGTTTGTACCTCAAGGTGCTTCAGTTTTTCTTCCGTGACTTTGCCTACTCCGGGCAGGCGGTCAACGGGTAGCGGCAATAGAAACGAATCGATTTCTTCCGGTTGTATGACAAAGAGCCCATTCGGTTTTTTCCAGTCCGAAGCTATCTTTGCTAGGAATTTGTTCGGCGCTACCCCTGCCGATGCCGTCAAGCTCAGCTCTGAGCGGATCTGTTCGCGAATTGTGCGTGCCACTTGTGTCGCGGTAGGCAAGCCAGTCTTGTTTTCCGAGACATCGAGATAGGCTTCGTCGAGGGACAACGGTTCAATCAAGTCGGTGTGCCGTTTGAAGATTTCGCGCACTTGGCTGGAGACGGCCCGATAGCGCGGGAAGTCCGGCGGCAGAAACACGGCTTTAGGGCAAAGGCGTTCGGCGCGAACGGTGGGCATAGCAGAGCGCACGCCAAACTGTCGTGCCTCATACGAAGCAGCACACACCACGGAGCGATTTCCCCGCCACGCGACAACAACGGGCTTGCCGCGCAGTTGCGGATCGTCGCGCTGCTCCACGGACGCATAAAACGCGTCCATGTCGATATGAATGATTTTGCGAGCGGTCATCTGGCAATCATCTTATTCCGGGGGCCCAGGCGAGTGCGAGCGTTTGCTTATTTGTCGGGCGTTTGGCGTTTGATAGATGTTCCGACATGCAGTTCAACCTGCCTACACAAGAATATGCAGTGTTTCAAATGCTTTCCGAAATATGCACGCAGTGGCTCAGTTGTCGCTTTCTTAGCAAGAGTCGGAGCCCTTAGGCTGGAGGGGGAGAGGGGCTCAAGGACCTGATTTGAACTAACTCAGTGCTCGGTGGGCGAGTGGTGGTCCAGGCAGTTCGGCCACAGACATCTTGAAAATGTAGACGTTCACTTTCAAGGAATCTCCTTATCAAATCCAAGGGGGCGTCCAACACATTAAGGAGTCTATGGGTGGAGAGATAGCATGGTGTCAACCAAGCATCGCACGTGATGTGCGGCTCGATATTTGCGACACATGGGCCCGCAAACGCGCAGTTTGGAGTTACGGGAACCGATGACGTGCGGCTGGCGCGCTGCAAGACTTCGGTGAGCCGAAGCCAAAGATTATTGTCAAGCGCATCAGCCATTCGATTGATAGCACGGCCATGAGGTGTTATCGCGGAAAAGTTCACTTCTGAGGCACCAACTAGTTCTCCCAGTTTAATAAAAGCAAGTGCTTCGTGTTCATTTTGACGGCTGAGCACCACTTCTATCTGTGTCCGAATTCCAGCTTCGACCAAGGCCTTCAGACCCGATAAAGACGCATCAAACGCACCCTTCCCCCGGACAGCATCATGTGTTTCTCGAGTCGCACCGTCGAACGATACGCCAACGACCGCAATGCCCAAAGCACGGAGCCGGGCGGCTAGTTCAGCGGAGATAAGAGTGCCGTTTGACCTAGCTCCGAATCGAATGCGATGGTTCTTGCAATGCTCCATCAACCGCAGAAGATCCTTACGCAAGAAAGCTTCGCCGCCTGAGAATGCAATGAACGTCACGCCTACGTCCTTTAGCCGATCAACAACTCTGAGGGCATCCGAAGTAGAGAGGTCCATTCGGCGATGTGGCACCACGTCATAGCAGTGGGTGCAGCGAAGGTTGCAAGCGTGATTGACAGCCCACGTCACAGAAGAGAATTGTTGGCGAAACTCCGGTATCTCGCGCGGTGGTTCGTCTTCCCATTCATCAGGACGTTGTGTATCAGTGTCGGGATCGGGCTGGGACCGGGGATCTTCGGGGTGAGGCCATTCAGTAGGCCACGGTTTGGGAAATCCCATAGTCAACCAAGCCTTCCTTCGAGAATCTGCCAATGCTCATTTTCGAGCGATCACAACGCAAAGTTAGGCTGCGCTGAGCCGGTCTAGCAAATGGACACTGTTGTGAAGCCTAGCATCCTGAATCTCCTTCCGAATGTCCACGGCAATTCCTGCCCATTTTCGGGCCGCAGCCGACTCCATTTCCAAAGCCACCAGAGATTGAAGATGAGCAGCACTTCCGGCACCCCATTTGTAGCGACAACTCACTTCAACACTGAGGAAGTAAGCTTCTTCGGCGAGCTTCATTGCCTGAGAGGCTTCGCCCCGTCCCATGGCATCGTAGCCTGCTAAGACAAGCGCATCTATAAGGCATATTCTGAAGCCGCAGTTCCTTGAAACGTCTTGGGCCGATTGCAACGCCGACGATGCTTCTTGGGAAGCAAGCAATGCGACACCAGCCCCAACTCTGAACTTCATTAGGTTCGACATGACATATGTTAGCTGGTGACCTGACTGGATCGCCCAGGCAAGCGCGGAGTCGACAAGTTGCCCCGCCTGGTGCTTCTTGCCATCCAGGAGATCGACTTCTGCCATCGCCAGTCTGCATTGAGCTGCAAGGAGCGGGAACGATTCCAGGTTATCCCTGTGCCAGAGTTCATGCAGAATTGAGCGTGCCGTTTTGACATGGCCGAGCCGAAGCATGAGATTACTATGAAGGATAGTAACATATCCTGTCCCCATTAAGTGGCCGCTTACATGTCGTGCGTCCGTGGACTCGAAGGTGGAACTAAACCACGCATCGCTGTATGTGTGAGCATCGCCAAAGTCTGCAAGCGCATCGCTGACCTGCCCCATCATAGATCTTGCTGCAGCCCGCCTTCCCAAAGGGTTCCACCCACTTGGTTCTCGCCAGAACGCGGAACGGAACTTAAGTGAATCGACAGCTTCAAGTTCATCTATGAATAGCTGTACGGTATGTTCCGCTTCTATCAGCTTGCCTTGCGCGAGTAAGATATCGGACAGTGCCTGGAGAACGGCACCCCTGCACATTAGTCGACCGGATTCAAGCCTTCCAAATACTTGCCTTAATTCCGCTCTGTCACGATGCTCGCGTTGGCGGAAGCCTTCGGAAAGCATGGGCCGAAATTCTCGATCCAGCCAGGCATTCAAATCGCGCAGTTGCGATTCAGCACGACTCAAGTGTCCTATATCGAAGGAGAAGAGTGCGTGATCAAATGAAGGAGCGGTACCAGTCGGCCCGCAAACCGCCAAGTCGCGGGCTTCCATTAACTGTGAAGTGATGCGTAGGCCCCGCTGATAGTCGGCTAGCCTCCACCCCAGAGTGCGATAGCCATGGACTACACGGTCGTAATACTCGGCTGCTTCCTCGACGTTTCCGCTTTGAACCGAGTGGTGAATAAACTCTTCGATTAGATCAAGATCGTCAGCGTGTAAAGTTCTCTCCCGACCGGGTCTTTCGATTAGCGACACGAAGTGGTCTCGTATGCTGGCATGCATGGACTTGTTCGCGTCTCTCATGGTTCGATAGAAATAATCACGAACGGAAGGGTGCACGACACACATGAGCCTGGCACCCTGCGGTTGCAGCGAAAGTAGCCTCCTGCTTTGGAGTCTCCTGAGTGCGGCCATAACAGTTAGATCATTAAGTTTGGAGCCTTTTCGCCGAGTCTTCTCCAAGCTCTTAGTAAGAATCTCGATGAACACGGGGAGCTCTACAGGCAACCGAAACACACACAATGCTTTGAGTAGATCAAGCTCCAAGGGAGGTAGCTTGCGCTGATAAAAATGAAAAATTCTCGCAAGGCGGCGGGCCTGTTACTCTGCGCGCGCGGTCCCGCGCGCACTTCCTAGGGGCGGCAGCTGCGATATTCGGCTTGCGTTGCCATCAAAAAAATCGTGTAAGAGAGTTCCAAGATGATCCAACGTAAGGGCATGGTTACCAAAAGTCCTCACAAGTGCAGCTAGTTCCGAATCCGATCCACGGACTCCTCGTGAGCGCAGTAGCGCCCGCGCAGAGTGCTCGTCCAAATTGTCGGTATCAACCGCGACGTACCCGAGGCCATGGAAAGCAGCAAGGTCAGGCAAGGGGAATCGACTTGTAAGTATCACCCACACGCCGAACCCGCCCTGGGCCAATAGTCGGATCAAATGCCGCAGAGAGCTATCCCGCAACACGCCGAACTCACCTTCTGAATCGCGACTTTCTTGCACGACCTCGATGCCGTCAAATACTAGTAAGACCCGGCGAAAGGACGGCCTTCCGATTAGCCGGAGAATCTCGTATGTCGTCTCGCGTGCAGGCTGATCATCTATCTGACGTCCTGTGAGGAATTCGAAAAGAGACCTGATGAAATGCTCGACATCAGGGTCATCGTAGAAGCTCCAAACGAAAACTCCGTCTGGAGCTGGCAGGGTCACGTCTTTTGGAACATCTTTGTGATTGAAACCGCTCGAAGGCAATCGTTGAAGAAACCGACACACAAGCGCCGTTTTCCCCGAGCCACCTATGCCAATGAGTGCGAGGACGCAGGAACGCGGCCCATCGCGCCAGATGGAGGAAAGTGAAGAAGACTCTGGTCTGTCTTGGAAATCAATGGCAGGAAGGAGTGAGTGGATTAGCGTGGTTCCCAGGCTGGAACGTCCGGGGTTTTCTATGACACCCTCTGCTTCCCCGGGTACGCCGGGCGCATATCCCTCGATTCCTCTCCTTAGTGCGTTAAATGCAGTTTCGTCCTGTTGGCCTTTTCTGAAGTCCACCCAGGTGAACGCTTTCAGAAACAGAGGCAATGATGATAACACTGCGGCGTCCACGCCCGGCAGCAGTACCGGAATAACACGCAACATCCGGCGATTGACACGGAGTTCAACTGCGGCTCGCATCTCCACGTGCGCCCAGGGGGAAGGACCCGTAGCGCCGATGAAAATCACATAAACGGAGCTCCGATCAAGCGCTTGTTCAATGTCGTCCTGCCAAGTTTCACCCGGAACCAGAGACCATTTATCAACAAAGACGCGAAGATGTGCCTCTTGTGCGAGGCGGCGGGCGATTGATTCCACCGTCGACCAGTCGGTACGGCTGTAACTCACAAATGCGTCATAGTCAAAAGGCATCGGAAGAATACTACTCCAAACCGGCAGAGCCTTAGCATGCAATCGAAAGCGCCTACGCTAGCTTTTGGTGGTGAGCGAGAGTGTACTTCTACACAGGAATTAGAATTACACAGGCCTCGATCGAGGGACACTGACAGGACATCGGAAGCTAGGAGCACCAATATCTTGTAATTGCCGTATATGAATCGTGATTCCTGGCAACCCAGCCATCGCGTGGGATCGGTCAGCGGTCCAGAGTGGGAGGATGGTTGACCGCCAAGGCGACCTGTTGCAATGGGCCAGCCTCTTGAAGAAATTCAAAAGACGCATCACGATTCTGCCCGTTGCCAATAATCAGTACGTGTTAGGCCGACATAATTAAGCATCGCTGGCCTCGACAGCCAGTTATTGAAAGAAAGCGGGGTTGGCCATGAGATTCAATTCGGCGTAGTTAGGAACGCGGCATTATTCGCGGGACCCGCGCCTGAGACGATACGACAGTTTTTCGAGCTGTGGCAGCGCGAGATAAATGCGAAAACTACGGCCCAATCATGAATGCCAGATAGCGATAGATCTGTCCAAGTTGCTGAGCATCATATTTTTCAAGTAAGCCGCAAATCTTGCGGCGAAGGCTCTTTTCGTCGGTCTCCCTCGCGTTCAAACATGAAGAGCATCATGGGAGAGACACCGAATACGCCAGCCATTTGGAATATCAGCTCGAAAGATGGCCGGCTCTTTCCGCTCTCGATCTCGGACAAATGATTTAAGTGGATGTCTAGCCTCTCGGCGGCCTTTTCCAGGGTCAGCTTGGCCGCCTTTCGTGCCGCGCGCACACGCCTTCCGAATAGTTTCTCCGCGCTCATGTGTATCCTCCGCCTGAGACAGTACGCATCAAGGCGTTTGAATGACACACATCCACACAGTGAATTATCGTTTACAACGCACACTTTCACACTGAATAATGGAAAGAGGTCTATTTCTTCATCCGAAATGGACCAGGGTCTCAGAAGAAGGTGCCCATCTGTGAGGCTGAGAATTCAAAACGGGTGAACTGAAGTGACAAATTAGTAGGTCCGTTCGCCAAGCGCACCGGACCGAAAGGTAGTGGCCGTCAGGTTAACGGAAATGCAAGAGATTCTGGTAGCTCTCGGACGACGGATGAAGGAATTGCGCGAGAAGCAGCGAGTTTCTCAGGAGGCTTTCGCAGAAAGGTGTGGACTACACCGCACAGCCGTGGGTCTCCTTGAGCGCGGCAAAAGCATACCGCGGCTCGATACTCTCTTGATCGTTTCTGAGGGACTTGGGGTAACGGTGTCAACTCTCCTTCGCGGCATCGAGCACATTGGGAAACTACCTTCCAAGACCATGAGGGATGGAGGTTGTTGTGGAAAAGAAAATGGCAATACTCAGTGTGGTGGACAGCAGGAAGTTTGAGGTGCACTGCAGCGCAGGCGATGCGGGCGAGTTACGTGTCCGCACAGATTCGGTTTCCATCAAAGTAGGCCAGTGCCTGCGAATGGATGGGGCCAAGAGAATGTGGCACTCAGTCCGCGTCTACGCTAAGGAAGACAACGACGGCATTCTCGTTATTCGTGTTTTGGTCTTCAACCCGAATTGGGATGAGCCTTTGCAAATCGCGAACATCAGATCGCGACCGGAGTACGGAGATTGCAATACGGCTCTTGGGTGTAACCTGGACCATGTGACGCCATAAATGCTCAGCTTGTTGCAGATGATTTCGAGTTGCACGTCATTTCGTTTGGGTCTACAGTTTCGGTAAATGCGTGAGATATGACCGCAGAGAGGTTATAGGGCATGGTGATTGCTGATCGCTTGCGGGCGCTACGGGAAGAAAAGAAGCTCTCTCAGGGAGACATAGAGAAGCGGACTGGACTGCTTCGCTGTTACATCTCGCGGGTTGAGAATGGGCACACGGTTCCGGCCATCGAAACGCTGGAGAAAATGGCGCGCGCGATGGAAATTCCCATGTACCAGCTTTTCTACGACGGCGAGGAGCCGCCCAAACTGCCGAATCTTCCCAACCGAAAGTCGTCTGACAACATCGCCTGGGGCGGCAAGGGCAAGGATGCGCGTTATCTGAGCAAGCTCCGGCGTTTGTTGGGGAAGACGGAAGAAGCCGACCGCAAGCTGCTTCTATACATGGCCCAGAAAATGGCCGGAACGAGGTCTCGTCGAGGTGCGGCGAGCAACTAATTGCTCGGGGCCGGGTTTTTTGGTGATAAACGTCAGCAAGAGTTGCGAAAGACGATGTCGCAGGTAGTCAGAAAGGATCACTAGCCCCACCGGAGTGGGGTTGCAGGGGGTGAAAAGATGGACTTGCGCTGCCCGAAATGCAACAGCACCGATCTCAAGAAAGTCTCTTTAGCATACCAAGAGGGGCTTTACCGCACAGATGCACGTACCAGGCTAAGCGCAGCTGTAGTAGGGGGAAACGGGCCCGACCTGGTAGTTGGCCGGGCGACCACAAAGGCAGCCCAGCAATCTGCAGCAATCTGCCCTTTCAGAGCAGCTGAGCCCTCCAGTGAGATGGTCGTACCTAAAGGTCCTGTTTCGATCGCTTCTGGTGTTTCTCTGCATCGGCTGGATCGTCTTCTACGTCGACACCGTTACGACGAACGCCACAACCGTGACCTCGGCTCCGTTGACGCTCTTTAGTTTGGTTTCGGCCGGCGTCTTCGTCTTCCTGCTGTTTTTCGTCTGGAGGCACAACCACTCTACCTACACGCAACGGTACGCTCAGTGGGACCGCTCCTTCATTTGCTCGCGCTGCGGGGCAGTAAGCCAGCACTAGTGTGGTTGCCAGTCATTCAATTAGATCTGACTCTCTCAGAGGTTCAAGCACTCCATTTTGCAACTTGCTTCGCTCGAAGCCCTCGGCAGAATCGGCGCGGACGGTCACATTCACCTTCCCGGCGAGATCGGCGAGGTTTGCTATGGCGTTCCAAGCTGAGAACAATTGATTTCGGTCGGCTGAGAAATTGATCTCGACCGACTTCTGGCCCGCAGCGACACTGGGAGATGCTGCACCTGGCACTGCCCCAGGTATCGGAGTAGGCGTCACGGTGGTCCCCCCGCCAGGAGCGCCACCCCCTTCCCCTGTGGTTCCCGCTACAATGCTGGTCGGCGATGTCGGCGCCACAGGCAGTGCTTGAGGCATCATTATGAAACCCGAATCCAGGTCGATTTCGTCTTCGCCGACAGTCGCGCCGAATCGCACTCTGTCCACCGGAACTTGGTACTTGCCATCAGTGGCGACCGTCGGAGTTGCGCCGGAGTAATAGCCAAACAGCCTATCAAGCATGCCCTTCGCGACGGCTCTCTTGATCGGCACGGTGTCAATCAATCTCGGAAAACCGAGGAAGGAATAGAAACCGTCCACCACGTCGGCGGTTTTAGTGCCTAGGGTTGGAGGAGTGCCTTCGCCGAGCGTAAAAAGTTCGATGATCTTGGTTGGGACCACTGTCGGAAACACTTTACGCTGCACGTCCACGAGGAGTTCCACTATGCGGTCATGCACACGCGCGCGCTTCTCCGCGTCCAGAGTGATTTGCAGCGGGCGACCACCTGCTGTGGCTACGTCGATCACGATGCCATCTGAGGTCACTTTGGGAAGCCAGACTTCGGCGTAGAGCTTTAGCAAAGCTGACTCCGCGGCGGCGCTTTCCGTACGCTGCCGTTCTCGTAATTGCGACTTATTCTCGTCCGTTAGATTGTGCGCTTTGGCCTTTTCCTGGACATGCTCGATCGCAATCAAGTATCGAACGGCGCGGCGAAGAATTTCGATCTGTTCGGCGGCGGGGATCGCAAGCCCGAGTCCGTTGCGATATTTACGGGGAGAGTTCCCGTGGTTTTCAAAGATTTCCTTGGCAGCAGCCTCGCGTCCGCTATGCGCCTGTGTCCCGAAATCGAGGGGCATGTACGCCACGAGGAAAGACGGCTCTTTGTCGGGAATGTCGCCTGATTTTGCCTTCCAGATCACTGCGTTGCGGCTGGTAATCCGCTGCTCGAGCATGTCTTTGATCCGATCTTCCACTTGGCGCTCATTCCGGCCGACCGCATCGGATTCTTGCTCGATCAGAAGCGTAACGTTCGGGTCTTTCTTGAAGCAGTAGCGCGCGCCATCAAAATGGAGGTAGAGGCACTGTTCTTTCAATTCCTTCAGACAGGCGAGCGCAGTGGTGCTGTCGAGATCGGGTCCGACGCATACGGAAAGCAATTCAGCCTCTGTGATCCCTGGAGGCAGAAACTCGGTGCCATTTGCGCCGTCACGTCTTCGCCCTCCGAAGGAGTACATCAGAACTGCGGTAGCCAGTCGCAAGGCCGCTCGTTTTCCTGTCTCGGACGGACTCTCCTTGGCACGTCTATCGTCGATGCGCTTGGCGCGGGCGCTGGCTCCAATGAAGTCGTGTTCCAGCACAGCTTGAAAATCGGCCTGCTGTCCAACTTCTTTGAAAAACGCAAGGCGAACCTCGGAGTCATAGATCGGGACGTCGCCCGGTCCCAACAGAGCGCGGCTCCGCTCTTCCCGCTTCGTGGCTCGCAGGCACGCGGCCAGAAAGCGGAGTGCTCCGCGCGTCCGTTGGAAATCAGGAATGGCAGCCCACCGCTCCCGCATCACGTCGATCAGAGCGGGATGAAACGGGTAAGCGGCGCGAATACGCTCTCGGAGGGCGAGTCCCTCTTCTTCAGCTTGCCGCTCCTCCGCGGCACCCTTGGCGTAGCCGCGTTTCATTTGTGTGACGATTTCTTGGTACAAGTTTGCAACGGGGGATGCCTCTTCAGGCGCCGGGAGGCGTGCGAGCAGACGCCGCTGAATCACTGAGAGAATCTCATTCCCATCGACCGGCTCCCGCAGCTGGTCTTTTCGAGCCGCCATGTGGTCAACCGCCTGGAAAACATTCATGTAGTCCAAAGATTCTCTGGGATTACTCGACTGCAAAGAGAAAACCAACGCAGTATTTGCAGAGTTCCCCACAGCGCCTGTTAGCCGGTGCAAGAAGTGCTCGCTTTCGTCGCGGAGGGTTGTCTGGTGGATTTTTACGCCACCCGCACTAATGAGGTATTGGAGAACTTCGTCCAGCAAGATGAGATTGGGACCTTCTTTCAGCAAAGCCATGATCTCATCCGCGCCGGGTGCGACCCGCGCCTCGTCCTGCTGACGGACAATTTCGTAGCCCTTTTTCCCTGCTAGAGACCACGCGATCCAGCCCCACATTGTTTGCGCGCGGAATTTCTCGCCGGGAATCTCCTTGCCTTTTGTTGCGTCAAAAAACTGACCGTCAAAGACTGCGGTGCGGACATTGCCGGGCCTCGACAGATTTTGGGCTTCGGGCAGAATGTCGAGGGCTTTTCGGTTGCGCGAGGCGTGTAACAATGCTGCGAGAGTGTGTGACTTGCCTCCGCCAAATGGCGTGAGCAACTTAAGGATTCGATTCCCTGCGCCGGCGCTCAAGCGGGACAGCACGTCTTCCAGGAGCGATCGGAGTCCCTTGGTTAGGTATGAAACGCGGAAGAAGTGCTCAGGATCGCGGTAAACCGCCGGGACGCTCTTGCTGCCATCCGCTAGAGGACCAAGATCGAGCGCAAAAATATCTTCGGAGAAATTGGGAGAGTCCACATCAGGATGGACTTGGACGACTTCGACCCACGGGCGGAGCCGCAGCGGCCCCGGGGACAATTGATGGGCGCGAACCTCTTCGCCGAATCCAAGCTCGTCAACGAACAGCGACAACTGAGCGGCAAAGAACTTCGCTTCCTTGGCGCTGACCTGTTCGCCTTTGTGGACGGCTCGGTTACGGATATCAATAAACGCGTTTAAGTTCGCTGTGGAAATATGGGGGAGCTTCTTCCCAAGCGCTCGTTCCGCATGATCGAAAAGGTTCGCCTCCCGAAAAAGACCTGCAATCTGTCCCAAGGTTAAATCGCCGACCGGCTTTCCCTTTCCAATCTTTTCCAACTTATCTGAAATCTGTTTTTGCTCGGTTGGGCCGACGTGATTAATCGTTTTCTGATAGAGATCCTTGAGCAAGCTCTCCAGCAGAGATGCAGCTTCTTGCAACGCCTGCTTGTGGTGGCTGCCTGCTGCCAACTGCTCAACCTCGCGAACGCGTCTCGACCAGTCCGCAGCCTGGGCATTACTCATCGGCGACCTCCCTTATCAAACTGTATCCGGCTCTGGCCTGCGCGCCGTGCCTCAAGCTCAACACGAGTAAGATCGACATCTTCCACAACGCTACGCCAATTCGCGGTCAACTTGGTGAGCGCTACCAGTTCGGTGCCGGTCGCAACCTCCCCTAATTCGCCCCCTTTGAGCGCCGGGCCGGCAAGAGCCTGCGCGAGCAAACGAAGTTGTTCCGTGTTCGGATTAGCATCGCCCAGGAAATTGGGAATTTCCGAAGGATGGTTCTCCATTAACCACAAGATTCGGTGCAAGACATCGACGAGAGGACGGAGTTGCCCCTGCTCAGAAGGCAGGCCTAGTCTTTCATCGCTACCGCGCTCAGAAAAGTCATGTAACCTATATGTACCTTTCTTCTTCTCGACAAGCGGTCGTGCACCAGCCGACAACCCTTCGGGTCCGTCAAGCTCCACATGCGTGCCGTTGGCAAAGACGATTGCCTCGCCTGCATCAAGCTCAGTTGCCTTGTATGTGTACCTCCACAGAACATAGAAGCGTGTCGCAGCGTCAAGACCCACGAGGCTGTAGCGTCCGCCATTTCCACCCGCTTCTTTTGACAAACGCCTGAGAATTGTGTCCAGGACGGTGGTCTCCACCTCCGCGAGGAACTTTTCAGCAGGAACTTCATCTCCGTTCGCGTACTCCACTGTGGCATACCTCGTAAAAGCGCGCAGGCCAGCACCAACGCAAGCAATCACAAGATCGGCACCGGAGATACCCAGATCCCACAGAGAAACAACGCGCTCGCGAATCGTCTCTTCAAGCTCTGGCCGAACTTCCTCATACGTACCCTTCTCGTTCGCGTGACGCTTGCGAGCGACAATAAAAATGCTTGTCGCTAGTGCAGAAGATTCCTTAGACCGCTGGCGAGAGGGATTCTCGGTGTCGATGGGCCACGCCTCAGTTACGACAAAACCCGTCTTGCGCAGGGCATCGACAAGAGTGGACCATCCTGCTGTTGTCTTGTGGGCATATACGCACACGAGAGGAGCATCTGGCTTGAGGACGCGTTTTACCTCCGAAAAAGCTTGTGCCATCATGGCCTCGTAGGCCTTCTTCGCCGCAGCCTTCTTTCCACCATGGAGGGAGGGGTCCATTACAGCTTCGGCCTTAACAGGCGAAGCTGGAGCAGCAAAGTGCTCAGGATAGAGATGTCCAACTGATCGCTTCAGCCAAACATAGAAAAAATCAGCAAGGTGAGAATAGGGAACGTTATCGTAGTAGGGGGGGTCGGTGACAACTGCATCGAATGAACCACTCTCATAGGGGAGTTCGAGTGCGGAACCGCGTTGTATTTGGCATTCCTGAAAACCATCGAACGCGAGGGCGTTAAGTGAGCCAAGCACATCCTTCGCGGACTGTTGCCACGAGCCGGAAGAATCGCCGAATGGATTTGCTTCAGGAAAATCCCACACCATCGGCATTTTACCGTTTGCCACGGGGCTCTGAATTTTCTCGGAAGTCGCATCCCACCGGCACACAGTTACGCCGCGCTCCGCTAACTTGTCCAAAATAAAAGCCAGATAAGTTGTCGTCGCTTTTGCAAGCTCGGCCGACTGACCAGTCGCGAGCATTTCTTCATGAGCCAAGCGAATATGCCTCACAAATGTAAACAGGGCAAGAAGTTGGCGGGAAGTAAAATGATCTGCGAATGTCATTAAACCATAGAGATGGCTAAAGAACGCCCGAGTGTCACCACTAAATATTGGTTCGTTGGGCAACGTTAGCGAAGTCTTCCTCAGAAGCTGCTCGAGTCTGGCCTTCACCTTGGCCTCATTGGGTTCCAGGTCTCGCGAAGCTCCCGCTGGCAAATAGACTTTGCCGCGTTCGCCGCCACGCGTACAGAAGGCTGCCATCATCTGGACACCCAGAGCACCTTTTACGCCCGATTCTTTGATGTGTTCGGTTGGCACCGGAGCGTGGCAAAACGGACATGTTGTCTCTCCGCTCACCGAAAGGTCAGTAGGATCGAAGCTCCACTCTGAGATAGCCCCATTCGGTTTGGCGTTTTCAGAAGTTAGGAGCTCGTACTCTACAGCGTGCCTTCCTTTCCGGGCGATTGGTTTCAACGCTATGAATCCTTCTGGTTTTTTCCGTAACCACGTCTGCTTGTGAAGTGGGACGACAGAACCGCAGCCCGGTCGCGGACATGGTGCGGTACGTGTCCAGAGATATGCCACTGGGTTGAGAGAGCCTGGCTTGGTTCTAAGCTCTCTCTGATTCCTTTCAAAGCCGGAAGCCTCAAATTCAGTTTGGCGTTTTTGAAGTAGTTTCGTAGAGCTTGCGGTGGGATCTGGAATCGGGGAGTAGAGGTCGCCGACTTCCTCTTGAGCACGCTCGAAGACAATTTGGCTCCAGTGACGGACTTGTTTAACGAGTTCCTGCCCGAACCGCGCGGGGTATACAAGCGTTGCAAGTTCAACGAGATGTGCTACAGGATTCAATTCGAGCGCGTGTGATTCGCAACCAAGTCGAGCCGCTTCCAGAGGGATCGAGCCTCCACCTGCGAACATATCAAGCACACGAGGAGCTTGACCGCCGTTCGATGCGCTAATGTGCTCTGCGGCCTGCTTCAACTGATCTTGCGTCACGTTCTCTGGCAGAGGGACTTTACGAACTTGGCTGCATTAGCCCTTCCCAAACTCATTTTTTGGGTGTCTGTTCCGTTGCCCGGCGCAAATCGAGACGCCGGGACCAATGCGCCATATATTGCAGCACGACATGCCGTCAATGGCCGTCTTGCCCACCAACGATGCAGAACGGAGAGCAGGGCCTTAGAAAGATATCCTCTTGCTTGTGTGACACTATTCTCGATGCTCGCTTCTGCGCTGATGTCAGTGATTGGCAAGTAGTCTTCGATGAGTCGCTTATCGTCGGTCACGGAAGCAACTCCCGCTGTTTTTCGGCCGCGCTCTGTATCGCATCGGCAGGAATGTCGTAGTATCGAGCCGCGACAACCTCTCGCTTTGCATGATCGAGATGCTTCGCCGGGTTTTGAATCCTCATTGGCTCAGCGTCAGGACTGTCGAGCGGGTTCCAGACCACATAGAGCCAATAACTGTCTGCGAGTTGTGTTGCCTTGTACCACTCGTTCGTCGTAAGACGAATTGGCTGACCGCGGCGCCGCCCTTTGACCTCAATGCGACGAATACCCGTGACCGGGTCTCGATAGCCCGTCTGCGGATCAGCCGGGCCGAGGCTACGCACGTCAAACCCAATCTTCAGATGTCCCACACGCTCACACTCGAACCCTCGGCCAGATTCGTAGGCAATAACGACATCCTCAGCCGCTATCTCAGACTTGCGCCGGACCTCGGGATCGAGGTCATCCAACACGGCGCCGATCTGCTCTTCAACGGACTTGGTGCTTTGGAGCACTAGGGCGGTGGCAACGTGGCGTACCGGACCATGCTTGGCTATTGTAAGCCGTTGTAAACCCGCAAGTCGCTCGAGTCGTGTGCGAGTGAGGTCAGCAAGGTCGTTTTCGGCCCGTTGACGAGCGATGGCCACGTCGGGCTCGCGCGTCTCGCGAGCCTTCAGGTTCATTACGCGGTCTTGCGCAGCGCGGACACGTGCATCGAATGACTGCTGAAGGTAGTCGCGGCACACCTGAACAAAGTGCTGCCGCTCCTGCTGGCACTCGCCACGACGCTGCGTTTGGTAGGTACTCTTGAGAAAGTCCGCTGCGGCCGTGGAGTCCTCAGGCACCAAGTTTTCAGGTGCAGCAGGGTGCGCAGGAAGGTCGAGCAAGATGTCCGCAGGAACGATAGAGAATTGCTCGGCAGAGAATTGCTCGGCGGGGCGAGACATCTCTTCTCGCACAGCAACTAATTCCTCCAGAAGTGTCTGCACTTCGCCTTTTGTGTTCTGACCCTTGATGGCGATCTCAAAAAAGTGGAGTTTGTAAGGAACGTCGCTGTTCGTGTCAGTGAAAACAGCAACGCCAGCCGTGAGCGGTGCAAGTATTTCATTTAGGCGTTCATCAACCGCGGAGTAAAGTGGATGGCCAGGTCCGATCAGCACCGCATCAATGTGCTGGTCCATCTCGAGATGTTCCTTGTGGAATGTAACTTTGCGATAGGAGGTCTCCGGCTTTCCGAGCCGCCGCACACCGGCAAGCCGATCGGACCGGAGGTCGGCCAGGACGTGTTCGACGCGGTATAGGCCGTCAGCGCGAGGCTCGACCTTCAGGCCTATGTCGTGAGCCGCATTCACAAAGTGTTGTTCGACGTAGCGCGGCATGAGTCGCCGTTCTTCGGCTTCGGCGTTTGCTGTTTGAAAACCAGAGAAATCTACGTTCGCGCGTGCAAGCGCGATCCCTGTCGCCTGCTCATATTGAAGCAGGCGTTTAGGGTCAACGCGCTCGATCTGGTCGAGGTATTCGTCCAAACGCCGAGGGTCGTTGGCCGCTTCACGAAGAATCTCGGGCAAATTCACATCGTTCAGCGATAGAACTTCACCGATCACATCGAAAACGCGGTCCGCCAATGCGTTCCTCATCTGCTCCATTTTCTGGAGTAGCCGCTCAAGGATGCGGCCTTCAATGATTGGCTGGCCGTCTTCGGACTCACTTGCGACGAAATTAAAGGCGTGTACGTCTCGCTCCTGGCCGATGCGGTGAATGCGACCGAGTCGCTGTTCAAGGCGCGTTGGATTCCAGGGGAGGTCGTAGTTAATCAGGAGCCGACAGAATTGGAGGTTGATGCCTTCGCCGGCTGCCTCGGTTGCGACACAGGCTTGGCGGGAGGTCCGAAAATCTTCCTGGGCTCTCTTCCGTTCGTGAGGATTCATGCCCCCATGTATTTGGCAGGTCGAATATCCCCAGCGAGTCAGATGGTCTAGCAGGTGATTTAATGTGTCGCGGTGCTCCGTAAAAATCAGCAGTCTGCCCCTGCCGTCCTTCAATTCATTGAACTCGGCTTTTGCCAGGCAATCGCGAAGCGCAGTGAGTTTTGAATCCGCCGCGTGGTCGCGCACGCGGCGTGCTTGCCCCAGCAGATCCCGAAGCGCAGCAATCTCGGCCCGGAGTTGGTCCAGTTCAATCGCCGTCGTGAACTCATCGGTTAGGAGGTCGCGTTCAGCATCGTCCAGATCGTCTTCATCTTGCTCGGCGTCAGTGAGACGGCCCTGAATTTGTGCAAGTCGTTTCGTCCGCTGCGCAGGTGATAAAGACTCCAACTCCTCAAGGAGTCCTTCTTGCTTCTCCAATCTGCGGCGGATCGATTCGGCGATGGCCTGTGTTGAACTGGCTAGGCGCCGCTGAAGAACCGTCCGCGCCAGCGCTACACTTTGCTTCTTGCGTCCGCTCGCCTGGGGCAAGAACTCATTTATGTAGGCCGTGACGGCCTTGTACAGGTCAAACTCTTCATGATTCAGCCGGAACGTGACAGTGTGCGCGTGACGGTCAGGGAATAGCCGCTGACCGTCGATGTCGCGGAGGTCTTCCTTCAATCGACGCAAGGCCCATGGACAGTTTTCACCAAGACTGAGAATTTCGCGCCTGATCTGGCCCGCCCGCTCGCCCACACGAGTAGGCTCTGGAAATAAGTCGGGATCAATAAGACGAACGAAATGGCTGAAGCGGTCATCATCCCCGTGGTGGGGTGTCGCGGTTAGAAGAAGCAGATGATCGGCGTCGGCAGCCAGGCGTTCGGCCAATTGATAGCGCCGGGTTTTCTCAACCTCGTCACCACGACCGGAAGATCGTTTCGTATAGGCACTACATTTATGGGCCTCGTCCACTATGACCAAATCCCACCGTTGCTGCCAAACGCGCTCGCGGACATCCTCCTGTTTGGCGTAGTCGAGTGAAGCGATGACTTGAGTCGCTCTCTGCCAGGGATTTACGAGTTGCTGCTGGTCCACAGCAGAAAAAATCACCTCGAATGGTTCTCCAAACCACCTGAGAAGTTCATCCTGCCATTGAATAGTCAGGGGAGCGGGGCAAAGAATCAGGATGCGTTCGATAGCTTCCCTGAGCTTCATCTCTTTAAGTAAGAGACCCGCCATAATCGTTTTGCCCGCGCCCGGATCGTCCGCCAACAGAAACCGAAGTCGCGGTTGTGGCAACATCTTCATGTAGACGGCTTCAATCTGATGTGGCAGGGTGCGAATACCGGACAGACTGACGGCGAACTGGCGGTCGTGTGCATAGGCCAGGCGTATGCGCGCGGATTCAACAAGCAGGCGTAGTTTTTCAGAATCGACTGGATGAATAGAGGGATGTGCGCTAACCACTTGGCCCACGAGCGCAGCCCCCTCTTCCAATGACAGGATCGCCTCATCAGGCGTTCCGTCACTCAGACGGACGCGACACTCATATCCTGAGCCTATGAATCGAATGCCCTCTAAAGTGACCGGCTCAAGGAAATGGCCGGGAAGGGTTATTCTCTGGCCCAACGGAAACTTGTTCTCAGGAGTCAGAATTGGTTCTATCGCCATTTAACTGTCAGTACCAAGAAAGCTACTGATTCTATACCGACTTGTAATCATACATCTTGCTTAATTGCGTCTTCAGCGGAAAGATGTTTCCGATCTTCAATGTCTCCAAAGCGTTTCAGCTCGGTAAGACTGAGACGGATCGTATCGGCATTCGCTCGATTTGTTGGGTACACCTGCCAAGAACTCATTATCCGACTTTTCGTCATAACTCTCTTGTGAATCACAATTGCCGAGACGCGTGCGGTTAGTCCAAAGAATCCACGCTCGTTTCTTCTCGTTATCATTTCTCCAACTGGTTCTCCTGGACCGCTAGCCCGCGGGAATCCAACCTCTAAATCACCATACAGTGCTGAGATAATCGTGAAGTCTGAGAGCATGAACTGCTCAGATACTTCTAGAACGATGATATTCCTTGAATCATTCGGTAGCTGGCTGCACTTGTCGATTAATATGTTTTTCAATCGCTCATGTGTTTTGACGGGTTCAGGCGGGAATTGTAGTTTTCTGGAGAGCGTTGCCGGTGTTCCCGTCTGTTCCTTTCCGACTTGCGTAAATCGCGCGACGAAGTCAGCTTTCTCCACTATTTCTTGATACTGCTTCCCTCCTCCAGAAACCATCATGCCGCGAGAATCAGCCAGGTCACCACCAGGATTTAGAAGTTTTCCATTGGGATGGGCGTAGAAAAGGGTCGCGCTCCGCAGCTTCTTTTCCTTCAGCAGCTCCAAAGCATCGATGACAACGCCGATTGCTGCCTTCAGCTTCGCCGAATTCGCAACGTATCCATCCCCTATCGTAAAGGCCACCGAGTAACTCGAGGGAACTATATTCAACCTCGCAAATATTTCCTTGCTTATCGAATGTATGCGATTCTCGTCCCAGGAGAATCCCGCTTCTCTAATCTCAACCAAATATGGGATTCCTTCCCGCTCTGCCAGAATGTCCGGGCCTTTCTTAGGCGCGGTTGGCTCGAGGGTCACGACGAATCCTTGTTCGGCCAAGAAAACTGCCGATTCCATTTCGGCAATCGTTGGATCGTATTCCGATTTGAGTTTCCGCCTTAAATCCTTAGGAACAAACTTTATTCGTTTATCCGTGATGATAAATTTCACCAGTCCTTCCAAGTATGGAACCCAGGGATTGTTTGGAGCGCTCTTCTGCAGGCGCCCGAGCGGATGCGCAGGGTTTTCCCCGACGATCTCGGCATCAACCCAGGCGTTCCCGAACAACTTACGGAGGTAAGGCAAATCAGGTGGAACCATCGTTTTACCTGCGATTAACGTCTGCTTCTGCGCCCCTGTTTATGCCATAACTGCACATCCACACCCGTCACATTGAAGCGAAACCGAAGCATCGCTAAACTCACGCCATATTGCGAACATGCATCCTCATCGGACATCCGTCCACGCCTTATCAACATCAAGGCTTCTCGTGGCAGCAACAAACAACCAGCCAGCCAATTCGCCTCCTCTTCTTGCTCTTCATTGTGCGTTCGAAGTGCCGTCCCACTTTTTGGACTCATGAACATCATCGAAGGCTCGTGGCCAACGATTATGTGCGCGAGCTCGTGTGCCAAGCTACTATTTAACCGAGTTTGTGCGTGGGACGGATTAGTCACGATCAGGTGGCCGCGTGAGTCACTCACCGTGATTGCAGACCAGCAATCACGATGATCATTTTCGAGGCGCCTCCGAACGTCTGCCGGAAGGTCGGATAAGTCACTAGACCCTACAACGGACACTCCAAGCAGTTCCGCAAGTAGGAAGGGATCCAGGGGAGAATTCGGCTGAAGCTTCAGTTTCTCACGCACCCGGAGAGACGTCCGCTCTGCCCACGTCTTAAAGCCACGACGAAACATCGACTCGACGCTTCTGCGCGCGGCGCGCAAGCTCACGATGTGCGACGACGATCAATTGCGCCAAATCTGAAGCAGCACCTTCCGGTAAGGTTTGATCGGCTCGGAGATGAACCGCAGCGACCAACGCGTCAGTTGAAGTTGGATTGTTATCAATGGGGATGTCGAGAATCTCGGCTGGGTTAACCTTCAACCAGGAGCAGATTTTCTGGAAGGTTGCTATATCTGGCAGCCGCCCCCCCTCTACGCGAGTGAGGGTAGCTGGGCTGATACCGATCTCTTGGGCTACCTGTCGAATTCCACTGCCACCTCTTCGATCCCTAAGCATAGCCCCCAGGCGAAGAAGGGTCATTTCCACCTCCTGCTTCAGATGTGAGTTTCAGTTTTACATATACACAAGCCTATGCTAAACTGGTTGTTATGGGTGAGTGTAAAACCTCACTGGTGAAAAATCAAGTACGCAGTTGCCCTAAACTGCCCTAGACGACGAGATGGTCCCGTACGGACCGAGTCTCCTCGCGAGGGCTAATCTGTGAGTTGGCTGTCCAGCGCCATCTGAGTCCGGCTGCAAGTGCCGAAAGGTCCTTCTACAGTTCCGAACCCGGGCTGCCACCAGCATCCACAGTCAAAAAAAATCCAAGAGAGGGGGCCTTCATGGCTCGGAAAATCTTTTTTAGCTTCCATTACGAACGTGATTCGTGGCGCGCTGGTCAAGTGCGAAACTCCAATGTCGTGTCGAGCGAAGATCGCTATGGCTTCGTTGACGCCGTCGATTGGGAATCTATCAAAAAGAAAGGCGATGCCGCAATCGAACGCTGGATCGACGATCAGCTCAAGAATACAAGTGTGACTGTGGTTCTGATCGGCGCGGAAACCGCGAGTCGCGAATGGGTTCAGCATGAAATCCTGAAAAGCTGGAACCGCGGCAACGGAATCCTGGGCATCCGAATCCACAACATCAAGGACCAGGACCAGAAAACCGACATGGCAGGGCACAATCCCTTGGACGATTTCAAACTGTCAGACGGCACAGTTCTTTCTTCAGTTTGCAAAACCTACGACTGGGTTATTGACGACGGCAGAAAAAAACTTGGAGCGTGGGCTGACGAAGCGGCGAATATACGAGCCAAGTATGGAACTGACGACAGTATTGCAAAGATCGCCAAAGATACCGCGCCGTCCTTGCTTCGCTCAAGTGCTGGGTCTGCCGGTTTGTCGTTCCCGAACAAACCCGTAGTACCAAATAAGCCAGCGGGCTTTGCCTGATGCGGTGGTTGTTGCGAGATCCGGCGCGCTTCCTTCACGAGCAGGCCGAGCTTGAAAAATTATCCACCGAGTCTTGGCTGAAGGCGCTTGCTTGGCGTCTGGGCGGCGAATTCGCCGTCGAAGTGAACGTGGATATGGAAATCCACGGCTCTCTGTACGCGATGACGTTGAGCTACCCGGATTTATTTCCGGAAACGCCTGCTTACATCCGACCGCGAGACTCGGCGGAGCACTGGTCAGGTCATCAGTACGGACCTGGAGGGTCCCTGTGTCTAGAGTATCGGGCTGACAATTGGGATCGGCAGATTACCGGTGCAGACTTGCTCAGGAGTGCGTACAAGCTCTTACTGACGGAGCGACATCCTGACAAGCCGTCCCAAGTTGCCACCGCCCATCGGCAGACTCAGGGCCAACGGTTGCAGGCCAGTGGATATCGGCTCGTGTGCACGGCTGAACTATCAGGCAAGCTGAGTTCATTGCCGGCTGTTGGCATGTTTCGATTGAGTGTGAAGGAAGCGTTCCATGAAACGGCTACAGTTGTGTTTGTATGCGAATTGGAATCGGTGAATCGCGATGGGTCGATGGAGGGTGTTGCCGATGTACCTGCGGGCATAACTTCTTTCGGCCCTTTTTTTGCACTCAGCGGAAGCGGGAGAGTGCTGAAGAGCAAGGAATTTGATGAGCCTGGAAACATTTCCACTGTGGACGAATTGCTTGCTCTGGCGTCGCGAGCTGGCTTCGACAGGGAAAAGATACTGGAGGGCTTTTCAGAAACAATTGGGGACTCGATAGTATTGTTGCTTGGGAGCACTCTGAAAGGGATGCGCGCGTTTGGTATCGCCAAAGGTGACAAACCCTCGTTGCGGTGGTACAGCATGATACGTCCCGAGAAGCACGCCGACCGGCTTCCCGCACAACACGCGGCGCTGAAGCAATCTCGCGTTGGCATCGTTGGTCTCGGTTCAATAGGCAGCAAAGTTGCTCTCTCGTTGGCCAGATCCGGAGTTCGGCGATTCTTGCTGGTGGATGACGACTTATTGCTCCCCGAAAATATTTGCCGCAACGAGTTGTCCTGGGCCGGAGTTGGGATACATAAAGCCGAGGCCGTTCGAGAAGCGCTCTCTTTGGTAGCACCAGATCTCGAAATCGGAGTGAGAATCCACCGTGTTGCCGGCCAAGAGTCTGCTGTCGCGGCGGCGGCGGCACTTAAGGAGCTTGCCGCTTGTGATTTGTTGGTTGATGCCACAGCGAACGCGGAGGTGTTTCTGCGTTTGGCGGCCGTGGCAAGAATGGCGAAGCGTCCGCTTTGCTGGGGCGAGGTCTTTGCTGGCGGGCTCGGTGGTCTGATCGCCAGGGCCAGGCCAGGAATTGACCCAAACCCGGTGGCCGTAAGAAATGCCATTCTCAGTTACCTTGAAACGCAGCCGCCGGCTCCGTACCGACAGGCAGGCGGATACGATATAGAAGGCCAGGTTCCCGTCATCGCAACCGATTCTGACGTGACGTTGATTGCGGGGGCGCTCTCACGATTTGTTTTGGACGCGTTGTTGTGCGCCAACGAGAGTCAGTATCCCTATTCGGCGTACTTGCTTGGATTTCGGAATGAATGGATATTTTCGCAACCATTCGATACGCAGCCAATCACCGTGAGTGGCCCTGGTTGGGATGACGGGCCGTCGGCATCTGACGAAGAACGCTTGAACGCAGTGAAGCTTCTCTTAAAGTTGGCGGCTGAAAGGCAAGATGATCACTCTGACTCTGCGACGGGAAGTGGCTGAGAGAATGCGCGCGGGTCTACACGGGGCTGGCATGCGAGAAACTGGGGGAGTCCTGATGGCGGAGCATACGGGTCCAAATCAATTTGAGGTATTGGACCTTACCATTCACGGCCGGGGAACGATCGCACATTTCTTTCGGAAGATGGACGCAGCGGTTACGCACCTAAAGTCTTTCTTTTTGCGGGTAAATCACGATTACGTTCGGTTCAACTATTTAGGGGAGTGGCATTCGCATCCGAGCTTCGACCTGGAGCCGAGCGAGAAGGACGACCGTTCCATTCGGGGAATAGTGGAAGATCGAGACGTCGGAGCCAACTTCGTGGTGCTCCTGATCGTAAAGCTTGCGGACAACGGCGAGCTGTTGACGAGAGCCTACACGTATCTGCCCAACGGAACGAAGTCGGAATCCACAGTGACTGTGGAGTCGTAGTAAGTTTGGAGCTCGTTGCAAACCGTCATGAATAGGCTCGGTCCGGAACTGCTGACAGTGATGGTGGGCGCGGGAGGATCGCACGATTGCACGCCAAAACGGGTCAACCCGGGGCGGAAGGACTCCGCAACTACTAAATGAGATAGATGCGCCCGTAGCTCGCTCGTAGAAGGCGGCTCAGCAAAAAAAGGTGTACTAGCATAGAGCGGGGATTTATGTCACACGATCCGATCGACTCGTTTATCGAGACCTATGTCCAGGCGTTACATGACCAAAACGCAGCAATTTTCGCTGGGGCGGGGCTTTCCATTCCCGCGGGGCTTGTTAATTGGAAGGAACTGCTCAGGGGCGTTGCGGGCGACATAGGACTAGACGTTGACAAGGAAGAGGACTTGATCACGGTCGCGCAGTTTCACGTGAACGAGCGCGGCGGCCGCCACCGAATTAATCAGGCTTTGATTCACGAATTCGCGATTCGATCGAAATCGACGGACAACCACGAATTGCTGGCCTCGTTACCAATCAAGACTTATTGGACCACAAACTATGATTCCCTAATCGAGGATTCCCTCAGAGCGCACGGAAAGACTCCCGATGTCAAGATCACGGTCGAGAATCTCGCGACGACCGTGCCACGACGCGACGCCGTGGTTTATAAAATGCACGGCGACGTTTCCCAGCCCGACAAGGCCGTCGTTACGAAGGACGATTACGAATCCTACGAGTCTCGACGGCATCTTTTCTCGATGGCGCTTCAAGGCGATCTCGTCTCCAAGACCTTCCTATTCCTAGGGTTCAGCTTCAATGATCCCAATATGAATTACATTCTCAGCAGAATCCGAGTCCTTCTCGGGGAAAACCGCAGGGAACACTACTGTCTCCTGCGCAGGGTCCAGCGAGGGGATTTCAAAAAGAACTCCGAATATCAGTACGCCCGCGCAAAGCAGGAGCTCCAAGTCAAAGACCTGAAGCGTTACGGCATCATGGGTTTGCTCGTCGATGACTATGGGCAATATACGGACGTGCTACAGCGCATCTTTTACAGATACAAACTGGCGCGCGTTTTCATTTCGGGGAGCGCTGCGGAATACACGCCCTGGCCTGAACAGAAGGCGCAGCAGCTCCTTCAGGCGATATCCAGCGCGCTTATCCATGAGGGTTTCGGCATCGTTTCCGGCTTTGGTCTCGGGATAGGCCCTTACGTTCTCAACGGAATTCTCAACGAACTCGACAACGAAGGTACACGGTTGCTTGACGACCGAGTCGTATTGCGCCCTTTTCCGATCGCAATATCCGACTCAGCCGAGCGCAAACGGCGGTGGACGGCGTACCGCGAAGATATGCTTACCCAGGCTGGCATAGCCTTGTTCGTATTTGGCAACAAGAAAAACCCCGCAGGAGGCATCTCCCTCGCGGATGGCATGGAAGAAGAATTTCGTTTGGCGCTTGGGAAACGACTCTTTGTCGTTCCTGTGGGATGCACCGGAAGTTTGGCGGCTACCCTCCACAAGAGAGTCCTCGACCATTTCGACGATTACTTTCCAATGGCCGGGTATCGGCGCATGTTCGAGGCATTACAACATCCGGGAACTCCAACCCAGGTGGCGTCGCGAGTACTCAAGATCGTCAACAAGTTGTGGGATGACCGCGCTTTGTCCAGAGAGAAGTGATCCATAGTCCACTTCAGAGGAAGTTCGATGCGTACGAGACGCTCGTGGCGCGTCAAAACATGGGCGCAACTTGGGCGCAAAACTCCCCCTCTGCGCTTTGAAATCAGGGAGTGTCGGCGAGTAAGGCCAACGGATTCAACGGGACAAAGGCTCCATTCCGGGCAACGAACTTTCCTACGTCAAGGTGGCAATCGTAAGGAAGTCTTGAAGTTACGTCGGTATCTACTCCGGGCCGGGCAGGTCCGCGAAGAAATATTTCCTTCCTTGACGGCAAAATGCAGCCGACTTCCCCGCATAGGAGATATCAGCAGTTCATGCTGAAATTCAAATGGATTGGGTTCCCAAGGGCGCTCAATTGGAGATGTAAAGTGGTACCGAATAAGTCGCTAGAAACAACTTTCCCCCGAAAGGATTTTAGAAATCAATCAACTCTTACCAAAGAGGTTAGAAGCGTCCGTCCAGCGAGCGGGCCAACCCCGGCCGCCGCTTCGTCAGGCGCTGCGGCACAAGGCAAGGTAGGGCTCACAGGGCAAAGCAAGCTCAACAAAGTGGCCGTGACGGGGCGGCTTGGCCGAGATGCCGTGGTAAGACAGACCAAGAACGGCCACGTCGTGGCCAACTTCTCGGTCGCGGTGGATGAATCCTACAAAGACCTCCTGGGGGAATGGCACAAGAAGACTGCATGGCATCGCGTGCAGGTATGGGAAGAACTTGCAGAAACGGTCGGCGCGGACTTGCAGAAGGGTGTGCGGGTCTACGTGGAGGGACGACGCACTATCCGCCATTGGATCGACCGAGAGAACAGGAAGCACTGCTACACGGAAATCGTCGCGAGCGATGTTCGTTTCCTAGATGCGGCGCTCAAAAATGAGTCCTTCAACACCGCTGAATCTTTCGCATCACAGACAAGCGGAAATGACTGAAGTCGGGATGGGTTAGTCTGGAATCCGAGCCATCTAACCCTATTTCCTGCAAGGCAAAAGGTTACCGCGCCGGAGGAAACAGCAATGTCCCTTACGCCCCGCCGCGATAAATCTACAAACGTACTACTTGTTTTCGAAGCCACCGCTTCAGCTCGTCTTCCAGTTCGCAAACCGCCCGACATTTCATCACACCGAGACCGATGTGGTCATGGTCCGGGGGCAACGCTTGTAGCCGCACCAAGATTCTTCAACCGTCTGGCCATCGGAGCGTTCAAAATCAGGATGCTTTTCCACATGCGTTCGAATACGGAGGCGCCACCCCTGGTTCTCGATCACGCGCGGCACGAAGATGCTGTCTTCGTCTCCGTTCGATCTCCAGAAGTCTCGGAGAACGTCAATGCATGCGACGAGCATCTCCGCTTTGCGCCGCCCGAATTGAAAGTGGTCGTCCCACATGTGGATGGACGCTCCGTCTTTCAAGATTTCAACGACAGGATGGCCTGTAAAGGTTGCCTCGCTAAGGGAGAATTTTGGGTTGGCGGCCGCTCCACGTCCGGTGCCCTGACAATGTGAGCAATAAGCCCTCAGCATGCTGGGATAGATCGGGCATTTTTCTTGGTCGGACATACGAACAGCTCACCTATTTTCCGATCCACAGGAGCGAAATGACGCTGTTGTAGGCGGGTAAAGCCTTCGACTGCTCCCATAGCTTCTTATCTTCGGCGAGATCGTTGGCCGAGATCCAAGAACTTGGAGGAACCTCTTCTGGCTGCTTAGGACTTGGCAGACCCGCAAAGCTCATGCCGCAACCGGCCAGTAGAGATCGTTCTGAGCGCCGCGCTCCGGCGCTGCCAGGAGTTCCTCACGCCATGGAAAGACGCCCACCCGATATTCCCATCCTCATCGCTGCCAAGTCTGAGTACGCGAAGTTGCAGTGATCTCGACGCTCTGAATTGTGACGGCCGTGTGAGGTAAAATCTGCCGAGATACCCCCAACATTATTGAGGATGTATTTAGGTTCAAGTTAGGTTCAATTAAGGGTTCGAAGAAAAGTGGTCTTGGTCCCTATGCGACACCACCGAAACGACTTAGGATTTTTGAATTCTTGGTTCGGGACCAGGAGGTCGATGGTTCAAATCCATTCGCCCCGACCACTTCAATCCCGTTGAATCAACAAGTTAGCTACGTGCTAGTCTGCGAAGCGCTGGCAATTTGAGTCCGTTTGGGTCCAAATAGAAGCGCTTCGACGTTCGCTACCGCCCGGCGCTGATCTTCCGGTATAGCGTGCAGGTACACTTCTCGAGTGAGTTCCGACGTTGAGTGACCAAGAAGAGACTGGACAGTTCCCAGGGGAGCTCCCGCCGCATCCAGCAGGGTCGCGTGGGCGTGACGGAGCGAGTGCCAGGTGATTCCTATGAGTCCCAGTTTCTCGCATGTCGGTCGCAACTGTCGCCTCAACAAGTTATGCCGATCTAGTGGCTGGCCAGTATCCATACTGAAGACAAGGTCGTCAGGTCGAGTACTGGATGATCGTAATTTCCCCAAAGCGCTGCACGCCTCCTCGGCAAGTGGAACGATTCGGGCACTCCTTTGCGACTTAGGCGTATCGAAGTGACCGTCGTACACGGTTTCCGCAACTCGAAGTGTATGACGGCATAGATCGACATACTTCCATCGCAGAGCGAGAATCTCTCCAATTCTGAGGCCCGTGAGAACCAACACCGTCGCAATCGAGCGAGCAGGCTCTTTTAGTCGATCCCGCACTTGCAGAAATTGGTCGGGCGTTAGGATCACTTTGGAACACTGCTTTATTGGACGGCGCGGAAGTTTGGTTTTTAGAGCAGGATTGTGGGTGATGTAGCCCCATTCTTCGGCAGATGACAACGTCCGTCCCAAAACACCGCGAATGTGTTTGACAGTCTTCCATGCTAGGCCTGCACTGAACTTCGTCGCAAGGAAAGTTTGAATCCATTCGCGCTTGATGTCGGAAAGGCTAGTCTTGCCGAATACGGGCACGAGGTGCACATCGAGAACATATCGATAGTGTTTCTGCGTCGCGTACTTCAGAGTGGGCAGCACCACCGGTATCGAATCCTGTGCGATGAAATCAGCGTAGCATCGCTTGGACTGGGGCCGATAAGAGCCGCTGTTAATTGGGTTCAGTCGTTTAGATAGAGCGTCCATCGCGCGGGAGCGAGAGCCCACTTCGGCTACAGTTCCTAAAACCTCTGCGCACCTCTTCCGTCCGATGGAGCCATCTGGATTGATAACTTCCTCCCACCAGCGAGCAACCCAGACTTTATGTCTGCTGCCCCGCTGGAATAGTGAGCCGTGCTGAAAGCGTCTGCGAGCCATTCTGGTTCCTCCAAGAATGGCCCGCTTGGCTTGTTCTGCGTCAGGTCTCAGTGTAGCCCGCGTGTCAAGAGGCATGGCGACCCATACCATGAGATACAAGCCATGCCAACACTTCGTCTTCGCGGAAGCGCCAGTATTTCCCGAGTCGGTAGCCCGGCAGTCGCCCTAATGATCTTTTGCGTGTTCGGCCGTACACCCACGAAACAGGGACGTGCAGAAGGACAGCCACTT
>Ga0307475_10000232_pt1 | contig 34213 bp, 25 predicted proteins | sample atmos_gasesECM1C_FD_203317 | JGI IMG/M metagenome (GOLD analysis project Ga0307475, IMG submission 203317) | Hardwood forest soil microbial communities from Morgan-Monroe State Forest, Indiana, United States - atmos_gasesECM1C_515 | ecosystem: Environmental > Terrestrial > Soil > Temperate... | reverse complement strand
TCGCCTATTAAAGCGGTACGTGAGCTGGGTTCAGAACGTCGCGAGACAGTTCGGTCCCTATCTGGTGTGGGCGCAGGAGACTTGAAGGGAGTTGTCCCTAGTACGAGAGGACCGGGATGAACAGACCTCTTGTGTACGAGCTGTCGCGCCAGCGGCACCGCTCGGTAGCGAAGTCTGGAAGAGATAATCGCTGAAAGCATCTAAGCGAGAAGCTCGCCTCGAGATAAGGTTTCCCAAGGTGGCTGCGGCCATCTAAGAAGGCCAGTCGAAGACTACGACTTTGATAGGCGGGAGGTGGAAGCGCAGTAATGCGTGTAGCTGACCCGTACTAATCGGCCGTTCGGCTTGACCATAAATCTTACCCATAGCGTGCGCATTCGATGAGAATGCGGACATGGGTAGTCAAGTAAGCCTTTCCACATTGCATTATTCTCAGGTGGAATTTGCGGTTTGTTTCGCCAATTTCCTTCAGTTGTGAATTTATTCAGGATTTGAAATTGGAGCCTGGTTTCCGAGGTTTTCTTCCAACCTCTGACTTCCAACCTCCAACTTCTAAAAGTTTCCTGGTGGTCTAACCGCAAGGGTCACACCCGTTCCCATCCCGAACACGGAAGTTAAGCCTTGCAGGGCCGATGATACTGCGCGGGTAACTGCGCGGGAACGTAGGTCGCCGCCAGGATTAAAATCGAAAAAAGGCTCCGAGCAATCGGAGCCTTTTTTATTTTCAGCAACTTTGGATTTTCGTGCAGCCTAAGAGCCTCCTGCGATATCTTAACCGCGGGGGCCATCATGCCGGCCGGGGGGATCCAGCAGCTCGAACCAATTTTTCTGCTGCTGCTCGTTTTTGTGGTGGCGCTGGCGGCATTCGCCAAACGCCTGGAGATTCCCTACCCGATCGTGCTCGTGGTCGGCGGGCTGGTGCTCAGTTTCATGCCGCACGGACCGAAAATCGAGCTCTCGCCCGACGTAGTGTTTCTGGTGATTCTCCCGCCGTTGCTGTTCTCCGCTGCGTTTCTCACTTCGTGGCGCGATTTCCGCTACAACCTGGTGAGCATCGTAATGCTGGCGCTGGGCCTGGTGGCGTTCACGGTGCAGGGCGTGGCAGTCACGGCGCGGTGGATCCTGCCAGGCTTTACGTGGCAACTGGGACTGGTGCTGGGTGCAGTCGTTTGCACCACGGATGCCATTGCCGCCACGGCGATCGCGCGGCGCCTGGGGCTGCCGCCGCAGCTAGTGGACATTATCGAAGGCGAGAGCCTGGTGAATGACGCGAGCGGCCTGCTCGCGCTGCAATTTGCCACTGCGACGGTAATGACCGAGTATACGCCCGCGTTCGGCGAGCGCATCATGCGGCTCGCCTATCTGGTCGCCAGCAGCATCGTGATTGGCCTGGTGCTCGGCAGGATTGTTCGCTTCGTGATGGAAAAGATCGACGATGCGCAGATCGAGATCACCATCAGCGTCATCGCGCCGTATTTCGCCTACCTCACGGCGGAAAGTTTACATTCCTCGGGAGTGCTGGCGACGGTGGTGTGCGGGCTGTTTCTGGGACATACCAGCAGCACATACCTCTCCCTCGGGGCCAGGCTTCAGGCAGGGGCCGTGTGGGAGACACTAACGTTTGTGCTGAATGGAGTGGTCTTCCTCCTCATTGGCCTGCAATTGCCGTACATCCTGGCAGACATCCATTCGATCAGCCTCGGCCGGTTGATTCTGCACGGCCTTTTGCTCAGCGCAGTTGTCATCCTGCTGCGCATGCTATGGATGCATCCCGGCGCGTGGATCGCCAACAGGATCCGGACCCGTTTGTTTCACCAACGGGACCCGCTTCCAAGTCCGCGGGCCCTCTTTGTGGCTGGATGGACTGGAATGCGCGGTGTGGTGGCGCTGGCCGCTGCCATTTCTCTGCCAGAAACGCTGAAGGACGGTTCTCCGTTCCCGCAACGCGACGTAATAATTTTCCTGACTTATTGCGTCATTTTCGTCACCCTGGTGTTGCAAGGGTTGACGCTGCCGCCGCTGATCCGTTTCCTGGGACTCGCAAACCCGGCGCGGAAGAACGAGGAGGAAATCAAGGCGCGCCGCGCGATTATCGAGGCTGCGCTCGCCTATCTGGAGCAATCTCGTGAGGATGACCGGCCGGAATTCACTCCTGTGTATGAGGATCATATCCGGCTTCAGTTGGGCCGGCTTACGCTGCTGCACAGCGACGCGACGGAAGGACGCGGCTACGGAGTGGACAATTTTCAGCGCTACACGGAAATTTCCAGAAATGTTCTGGCTCTGCAGCGCGCCGTGCTACTGAAACTCCGGAATGAGGAAAAGATCAACGATCAAGTACTGCGCCGCCTGGAAACTGAACTCGACCTCATCGCAGCCCGCAACGCATCTTTGGAAGGGCAATGACTGCTCGCCCGCTGCATCGAAGCCCTGCCCCAAACCTCAGGAAGATTTTCGGTCGATTTGAATGAAGGCCCCCTCGCCCAAACCGCAGCGTTTCCTCGCAACGATCTATAGGATTTGGATGCTGCGCTACGTGGATGTGCCGGAAGAAGTGGGACGCGCGCTCAAAGCAGAGTATGCGCGCAGGGGCAGCTTGGCGCGCAAAGTGAGGGGCGAGCGCGGGAAATACATCCCGGTCGTCGCAATCGTGAATGGCCGCAGCACACGTACGACGCTCGTTCCTGCCGGCGGCGGCCAATATCGTCTGCAATTCAACGCCACACTGCGCAAGGCGGCGCAGGCTGATGTCGGAGAAGTGGTAGGCGTTGCGCTCGAACTCGATCGCGAACCGCGCGAGCTTCCCATTCCTCCAGATCTGAAAGCGGCGCTCCGGAAAAGGCGCATTCTACAACGGGAATTTGATGACCTCCCGCCGGGCCAGCGCCGCCAATTTCTTCTTTATCTTGGCGCTGCGAAGGGGGCCGAAACGCGACGCAAGCGACTGGCAAGACTTGCCGAAGTTCTACTCGAACGAGCGTTGTTGCGGCAGCCAAAGCCGACACATAAACGGAAGCCCCGCGGATGACCCTTCGATTGCATCGTTCAGACGTCTTGCATTACGCTTCGCTCGTGCGGTCTGTCACGATTCTGGCTATCTTACTTTCCGCTGTCCCTCAGGCGACCAGCGCGCAAACTCGGCCCGCACAAAAAGCTGACCCCGACAGGTTGGGGATGACTTGCGCGCAGATACTGGCCATGAGCTCGACGGATTGGGTGGCGCATTTCAACGATAAGTTGGGTAAGAAGGCCGTGAACGAAAAGAAAACAGACCTTGAGGGAACTGTGCGCGCGCTGGGCATCTACGGGCAATGCTACGATGCGCGCACAAACCGGCTTGCGGCATCAATCAGAAAGAGCGGCAAGGGTCCGTTGACGGGTGCGCTCGGAAATTTTCGTGAGTTCGAGCTGGCTGTCGATGAGTACGCGACAAAAGCACTCGCGGCCACCGATCCTCCGGCGGACGACGTCAAAAAAGCCTACGTTGCACTCTACAAGAGGCAATTTCGCTACATTTTCTGTCAGAGCTTCCAACCGAAGAAGTCAAATTCGTCTGCGGCACCCGCGAACAAGCTCACCGAACCTGCTTCACCCTCAGTTGCGGCACCAGCGGCGAGCCAGCCGCAGCAGGATGCACCGGTAAGCGAAATGACCAGCGCCAAAAATCGCTTTGGTGAGTTGCTGGATGCCCTTCCTAGCGAGAAACTGCGCGAAATCCACAAAGCCTTCGGGAAGATTTTCTCCGGCGGCCCGGTGAGCGATGAGATGAAGCTCGAGGTCTACCGCTACGCCATCTTTTGCCTCGAGCCTTCTTCTGCTGCGCCTTTCTCTTTGCCACCCTTTTGATCAATGAAGCGCGAGTGGCAGAAGGCCGCCGCGTTTGATAGTCTTTCCCGTTCTAATATCCGGAGACGGAATGAAAAACCGGGCCATCATCTTCGCAGCAATTGTGTTCAGCCTAGTGGTTGCGACCGCAGGAGCGCGAGCACAGACGAATGACGCGACGAAGCAACTCGCGCGCGACATCTACAAGCAGCTCATTGAAATCAACACCACCGGCTCCGTTGGCAGCACCACCGTGGCCGCCGAGGCCATGGCCAAGCGCCTGCGCGACGCCGGTTTTCCTGCAAGCGACATTTACGTGGGTGGCCCGAACGCGCGGAAAGGTAACCTGGTGGCACGTCTGCATGGCGCCGGCGCGCACAAGCCAATTCTGCTGATCGGACATCTCGACGTGGTGGAAGCGCGCCGCGAAGACTGGTCCATGGATCCCTTCCAGTTGATAGAGAAGGACGGCTACTTCTACGGCCGCGGATCAATGGACATGAAATCGGGCGACACTTTTCTGCTGATGGCTATGATCCGGATGAAACAGGAAGGCTACAAGCCGGACCGCGACGTCATCATCGCGCTCACCGCGGATGAAGAGGGCGGCGCTTTCAATGGGGTGGACTGGCTGATTCAGAATCATCGCGATCTCATACAAGCCGAGTACGTTCTCAATCCCGATGCAGGCTCGTTCCAATTGGTGAACGGTCAAAAATCTCTAGTGGCCATCCAGGCGAGCGAGAAGCTCTATCAGGATTTCGAACTCAAGGTGACGAATCCCGGCGGTCATAGCTCGCTGCCTGTGGCGGACAATGCCATCTACCATCTCGCCGAGGGACTTACACGCCTCGAGCGTTACAAATTCCCTTTCGAGCTGAGCGAAGTCACCCGCGCGTATTTCGATCGCATGTCTGTGATCGTGGGCGGATCAGTGGGAGCGGACATGAAAGCAATTCTGCGGAATCCGCCGGATGAAACTGCTGTCGCGCGACTTTCGAATATGCCGTTCTACAACGGCGTCACGCACACCACATGCGTCGCCACGCGACTTGACGCGGGCCACGCCAACAACGCGCTGCCGCAGATGGCGCGCGCGAACGTGAATTGCCGCATCCTCCCCGGACGCTCCTCCGAAGAAACGCGCGCCACGATCATGCAGGTGATCAACGACCCACAGATTTCCGTCGAGGCGATTTTCACCGGCGTGGGCGGTGGAAAATCCAACCCGCCATCGCCGCTCCGCGCGGACGTGATGAGCACGCTCGAAAAAGTGAGCGCCTCGATGTGGCCCGGCGTGACGGTGGTGCCGGTGATGGAAACTGGCGCGAGCGACGGCGCCATCTCGCGCGCCGCCGGAATGCCGACCTACGGAATTTCCGGAATGTGGATGGACGTGAATGATGACCGGTCGCACGGGCGCGACGAGCGGTTGCTGGTCTGGTCGTTTTACGAGGGCGTGGATTTTTACTATCGCTTCCTGAAAGCGCTCACGGCGCCGCAGCCCGCCGCGCACGCGGGGAACTGAAGATGAGCTTGATGCGGCGGGCAATTCTGAAGGCTTCGCAGAGCCCGTGGCTGCGCGAGCGCGCGCCGCGCTACGCCTTTTTTCGCCGTACGACCAGGCGATTCATGCCCGGCGAAACCGTGGAGGAAGCGCTGGCCGCAGCCTGCGAGCTGGCGAAGAATAATATCGGCAGCGTGCTAACGCATCTCGGCGAAAACATCGCCGACCGGGCAGAAGCCGAGAGCGTTGCGCGACATTACCTGGATGTGCTCGACAAAATCCGCGCCGGCAACCTGCGCGTGGAAATTTCCGTAAAGCTCACGCAGTTGGGCCTCGATCTCGACCGCGAATTCTGTTTCGCCAACCTTGCAAGACTCATCGAGCAGTGTCCCCCGGAAAAAACTTTGTGGATCGACATGGAGCAGAGCCCCTACGTTGACGCGACGCTCGCGCTCTATCGCCGCGCCCGCAAGGCTTATAGGAATGTCGGCGTGTGCGTTCAGGCTTATCTGTACCGCACGGAAAGAGATCTTGAGTCGCTCATACCGTTGGGCGCGGCCGTCCGGCTGGTGAAAGGCGCGTACAACGAGCCGTCGGAGATCGCCTTTCCCAAGAAAGCAGATGTGGATGAGAGTTTCTACCGGCTGGCGACCATGCTGCTGAATCCGGATGCGCGCCGCGCCGGCGTGCGCGCCGCCATCGCCACGCACGACGGCACATTGATTCAACGCATCAAGGGATGGGCCGCGTCGCAGGGCATCGCGAAAAGCAAGCTTGAATTTCAAATGCTCTACGGAATCCAGCGCGCCCAACAATTGCGCCTGGCGCAAGCAGGCTACCGCGCCGCAGTCCTGATTTCCTACGGAACGTTCTGGTTTCCGTGGTTTATGCGCAGGCTTGCGGAGCGCCCCGCCAACGTCCTGTTCCTCGCGCGCAATTTACTTTCCTGATAGTCGACGGCGCGCCTTGCACGGAGCTAGCGGGTGCGTTCGTCTTTTTCGACTTTGCCGTCGCGCAGGCGGATCACGCGGTGGGCGTGCAGGGCGATGTCGGGTTCGTGGGTGACCAGGATGATGGTGTTGCCCTGCTGATGCAGACGCGCGAAGAGGGCCATAATTTCTTCGCCGGTTTGCGAGTCGAGATTCCCGGTGGGCTCGTCGGCGAGCAGGATCGAGGGGGTGTTTACCAGCGCGCGGGCGATGGCGACGCGCTGGCGCTGGCCGCCGGAGAGTTCGTTGGGCTTGTGCATCATGCGGTCGGCGAGATCCACTTGCGCGAGGGACTTCTTCGCGCGCTCCAGACGCTCCTCGGCGGGCGTGCCATTGTAAATCATGGGCAGCTCGACATTGTGCAGTGCGGTCGCACGCGGTAGCAGATTGAAGGTCTGGAAAACGAAGCCGATCTCTTTGTTGCGAATGTAGGCGAGCTCATCGTCGTTCAATTCGCTCACCAGACGCCCGGCCAGCCAGTAGCACCCTTTCGAAGGCGAGTCGAGACAGCCGATTAAATTCATCAGCGTGGATTTTCCAGAGCCGGAAGGGCCCATGATGGCGACGTATTCGCCGCGGTGAATCTCGATACTCACGCCGCGCAGGGCGTGGAGATGTTCTGCGCCCATCTCGTAGGTCTTCCAGAGATCCTCAGTCCGTATGTTGACGCCCGACGCAACAAGGTCTTCGCGATAGGTCTGTGGCACGCCGATCTCTTCGACCGCCATGGGCAATGTGCTCCTGGAATTCACGGTCTTCTGCTCTTGGCCGGGTGGCGCACGCTTCCGCCCGGCATGCAGCCCGAACGGCGATGCAATATTCTCATCCTGCTAGCTGGATGACGAGGGTTCTTCGCGCTTTGGCGGAGAATTGTCCACCTTGACGCCCGCGCCAGGACGCAGCATGCGCAGCGCTTTGTAGTTGCCGGTGACGATTTCGTCGCCCTCGCGCAAGCCGCTGGTGATCTCAATATCGGTCACGCCCGCGATTCCGGTCTGCACGGGAACGAATTCTGCCTTCCTGTTACGGATGACGAAGACGCCGGTGATCTCGTCTTTTTGACCAGGGCTCAACGCGGGCTTCGAAGCAGCCAGCGTCACGCTGCTTCCACCCTTGTCCTTTTGCGCCGCTTCCTCGAGCTCCTTGTGCGAGCGCACAGCCAGCGATTGAATCGGTATGGTCAACACTTCTTTCTTCTGTGCCGTCTCGATCTTGGCCGTTGAGGAAAGGCCGGGGCGCAGCGAGTCCGGCGGATTGTCTATGGTGATGACGACCTTGAAGTCGCGCGCCTCCTGCGTATTCGCGGTGGTTTGCGTAGTTGCAGCCTGACCAGAGGATCGCAAGATGGCTAGTTCACCGACTTCGGTGACGCGGCCCTTGTAAATTTTCCCTGGGATGGCGTCAATGGTGACATCCGCGATTTGGCCGTGACGGACATTGGTGATGTCGGTCTCATCCACCTTCACTTCGGCAGTGACCACGCTCATGTCGGAAATCGTGAGCAGAAAGCTGCCCGTGGCATTCTGAATTCCGGGGACCACGTTTTCGCCGACGCGCACGGCGATGTAGCTGACGATTCCGTCGATGGGCGCGGTATAGGTGGTTTTCCGAAGCACGTCGGCGGTGTGTTTCAGGATAGCGCTAGCCTGTTCATGATTCGAGCGCGCCTGTTCGCGAGCTGCGCGTGTCTGTTCCACCTGCGCCTTGCTGGCATTCAGCGCGGCGACGGCGCTGTCGTAGGTCGCTTTGTTGGCGTCGAATTCCTGCTTGGAGATAAGCTGTTCCTGGAAGAGCTTCTGCGAGCGCTCCCAATCGTATTTCGCCTTCTGCAAGTCGGCTTCGCGCTGGGCAAGGGTGGCGACGGCGGAATCGTAATTTGCCGCCGCGACGCGCGTTCCTGCTTCCATCGAACCAATGCTGGCTATTTGAGCTTGCACGTCCGCACCTGGTTGAATGTTTTCGAGGTGCAGCAGGACGTCGCCCTTCTTCACGTGGTCGCCTTCCTTGACCACAATATCGGTAATCTTGCCGAACCCTTCGCCCAGGACGTTTGTGTAGGTCTTCGGTCGCACTTCGCCGGAGGCCGTAACGATGGAGGTCAAGTCCTGCTTGGTCACTTTGCCGCTCTGGACCGTGACGATGTCCTTCGTCAGTTGATGATAGGCGAATCCACCCACCCCCAGCAGGATGACGGCTGCAGTGACCCCGATCGTGATTTTATGCCACCTCTTCATGAGGTCAGTCCTTGGCTACGCAGTCTGCAGGCAACAAAATCCACATCAGACCCATACGACCGAGCCGCGCAGATTGTTTCACACCTTAGACGCGGGGTTGCGGATAAGGACAGGGGAACCTGAACGCAGGTTGTGGTCCTTACTCCTAACTCCTTACTGCTTCCGCTCATAGCCGGTTTCAGGAGCCATGAGCAATCGATTGCGAGGAACCATTCTAATTCGATTTCGCGAGGAAAGAAACAGCGCCGAACATATGTGCCTGGGGCTGGGACTAACTTTAAGGCGGACCGAACAGACATGAGCAGCGTGCGATGCTCATCTGGACACGGTAAGGGCAGTGGCACAAGGCAACCCCATGGGCTACAGGCGATTCCAACCGTGCAAGGGACAGCCGGGGGAAACTTTCGTTGACCTGTCCTTTGGTACAGGTTAGAATTTCTCACCAAATAGGGGAATTGGTGCAGATATGGCCCATTCGGCCAAAGTGTTTCTTTTCGGCATTTTAGCCGGAGCCTTGGCGCTTTCGCCAGGGACCTTCGCGCAAGACTCCAAGCAGGATCAGACTGACCCGAAGGCTGCCAGGCAAGCCGCGAAGCAGAAATCCAGAAGCGACAACCAACTGAAGAAAGAACTCGATTCGCAATACAAGAAGTGGCTGGATCAGGACGTGATTTACATCATTTCGCCTGAAGAGCGCAGCGCATTTCTACATCTTTCAACCAACGAGGAGCGCGAGCAATTCATCGAGCAATTCTGGCAGCGCCGCAATCCCGATCCCGAATCCCCCGAAAACACTTTCAAAGAGGAGCATTATCGCCGCATCGCTTATGCGAACGAGCGTTTCGCTTCCGGAATCCCCGGTTGGCGGACTGACCGCGGAAAGATCTACATCATGTGGGGCCCGGCGGACGAGATTGAGTCGCACCCAAGCGGCGGATCGTACGACCGCCCGGCAAGCGAAGGTGGCGGCCAAACCTCTACCTATCCATTCGAGCAGTGGCGCTACCGCTATCTCGAAGGGGTCGGCAACGATGTGATCCTGGAGTTCGTTGACCCATCGATGACCGGCGAGTATCACCTGACGATGGACCCGAGTGAGAAAGACGCGCTCTTGTATGTCCCCGGAGCGGGGCTGACGCAGATGGAATCCATGGGGTTGGCAAGCAAGACGGACCGGTTCAACAATACGGACGGCACGCATCTGGCACAACCACTTGGCGGGCGCCTGGAAAAAGACAGCGAATTCTCGCGGCTGGAGCGTTACGCGAAGGTGCAGCAGGCACCGCCGGTGAAGTTCAAGGATCTGGAAGCCGTGGTGACTTCGCGGCTGGTGCGCGATCAGGTGAAATTCGATTACCGCTTCGATTTTCTGCGCATCACTTCGGACACAGTGCTGGTGCCCATCACCGTTCAAATCCCCACGCGCCAGTTGATGTTCCAGGAAAAAAATGGCGTGGATTCAGCCACTCTGAATCTTTTTGCGCGGATTACCACGCTCAGTGGCCGCCCGGTGCAGACCTTTGAAGACACGGTCCACCGCGATCTTCCCGCTGAACTGCTGCAGCAATCGCTGGGCACTGCTTCGATCTACCAGAAGGCTGTGCCGCTCAGCCCCGGACTGTACCGGCTGGATATTGTGGTGAAGGACGTGAATAACGGGAATGTTGGCGTGGTGAACACGCGGCTCGCTGTGCCGCGATTCGAAGACGACAAGCTGTCAAGCAGCACGCTGATACTGGCGGACCAGATTCAGCGCGTCTCTGCGAAAGATATCGGACTCGGCCAGTTTGTTCTCGGGGACATCAAGGTGCGTCCGAAAATGGACGGAGCATTCACGCCCAACGACAACATGGGCGTTTTTCTGCAGGTGTATAACCTGAAAGTAGATGAAAAGACGCACAAGGCCGACGCCAGCGTGCAATTCCGCGTAACCAGGGAAAAAGAAATTGAGCCGGTGCTGAAGTTTGAACTCCCGCCGAGCAAGCTCCCGGAACATGGCGAGGAGATGACGCTAGAGAATATCGTCACGCTCGGATCGCTCACGCCCGGGAAGTACAGCCTGGAAGTGGCGGTCACAGATAATCTGGCGAAGGAAACGATCACCAAGGCATCGAATTTCACGGTAAAGGCGGCATCGGGAACGGCTCCACAGGGGAGGTGAAGCGACGTGAGCTATCAATCTATTCGCGCTCTCGGCCTCGGATTGCTCCTGGGCATCTGCGCGCTTCCGCTAGCCGGCGCACCTAACTCGGGGAAACTGTCCGGAGTGGTGGTGGACACCGCCGGAACGCCGCAACTGGGAGCCACCGTCCTCATCTCGTCGGAGGATCTTTTCAACGCTTCTCCACTGGAACTTTTGACCAACGATCGCGGCCGTTTCGCGGCGGATGCCCTCCGGGCCGGCTCCTACTCGATCAAGGTGACGCTGGCGGGTTTTCTTCCTGCGATCGAGCAGCATATTCAGATCAGTGGCGACCGCACCACGCTGCTGGAAATCGTGATGGGATCCGTCTTCTCGTCGCTCGAAAAGTTGCGCCGCGCACCTGACCAGAACATGCCCTCGGATGAATGGATCTGGGTATTGCGCAGTTCATCCGCCACGCGGCCCGTATTGCGCTGGCAGGATGGCGAGATTGTGATTGAGCCGGGCGGACCGGCCCAGATGGAAATCGCGCAAAGGCGCGGAAATCATGGGCGGTTTGACTTGATGACGGGCGCGGATCATCCCGGCTCGATTTCAAATCTTGCGGACTCTCCGGGCACGGCATTTGCCTATGACCTTGGTCTCGGCTCTCACGGCCAGCTGCTGATGGCGGGTCAATTCAGCTACCAGGGCGCTGCTCCGGCGGGCGGATTCGTCGCCGAGTGGCTGCCCTCCGGCGAAATGGGTTCAGGTTCGATAACCAGCATCGTTGTGCGTGAATCGCGTCTCGGCCCGGATGGTCCCACGTTTCGCGGGCTCCGGATGTCGCACGACAATCAGTTCACAGTGGGCGATCGCGTCAGCATCCGCTATGGCAGTGATTATGTGATGGCGGGATTTGCGGGCAGCACGATGGCAGTGCGCCCGCGTGGTGAAGTGGCGCTACAGATGACTCGGAATTGGCTGGCTTCAGCCCTGATCGCAGCGAGCCCCTGGCAGAATACAGATGGTTCCTCGAGCGCGCTGCAATCGGCCATGAACTCGCTCGACGCTTTTCCTACTCTGCTCATGCGCGATGGCCGCCCGGTTCTCGAGAACGGGATGCACGAAGAAATCGCGGTTGAGCGCGTACTGAGCAAGAACACAAACATCACCGCGGCGGTGTTCCATGACCGCTCAACTCACACGGCGGTGTTCGGGCGCGGGGCCACATCCGGCTCCGATTACCTGCAGGATTATTTCTCCGAAGTGTTTGCGTACGATGCAGGCAATTCAGCTTCGTTCGGAGCGCGCGCCGCCTATCAGCAGAAATTCGGCGACAGCTTCAGCACCACTCTGCTGTACTCCTATGCAGGAGCGCTGGCGCCCAACGAAGACACCATCGAGGCCGCTTTGCGTAATCAACTGGCAACGCGCTACCGCCACAGCCTTGGCGCTCGCGTCTCTGCCAATATTCCCCGGTCCGGCACCAAAGTCTCCGCCGGCTACAAGTGGATCTCCGGCCAGGTGGTCTCGCATCAGGATGCATACGGCGAGTCGCTTTACCACCTCGATCCATACTTGAGCATGGAGATTCGGCAAACCCTGCCCAGCTTCTTCCCCGGCCACATGCAAGCGCTGGCCGATTTCGGCAACCTGTTTGCTCAAGGGTATGTCCCAATCGCGACAGGAGATGGACGAGTGATGCTCGTTCCCTCTTACCGGTATTTCCGGGGCGGTTTGAGCATCCAGTTTTGAGAATTTAGCGCTTACCGGAAATAGTAAGATGCCTTCCATAAACGGAATTGTCTCTGAACTGACCTCCATAGGACACTCTAGGACACAGAATCTAAATGACTTACTTGAATGGGAATCTGTGATTCGCTGGAACTTGACGTGCTGGCACAATAACTTGAAGGGTACGGGTGTTGCCAAATGAACGACGGATTGCGAATGCGGTTAGGGGCGGTGGTTCTGGCGCTTCTGACGCTGGCGGCGGTGATTTTTGCCGTCTTGAATTTCCAGCAGCGTTCGCGATTCATTCTCCCTGATGACGGCGTCACCTGGATGGACTCGGCTCAGGGTGTGGTCGCCTGGCACGTGGTGGCCGACTCACCCGCAGCTAAGGCGGGGATCAAGCAGGGCGATGTCGTGCAGTCGGTCCGCGGGTTCGCCATTCGTCGAGCCACGGATATTACCCGCGTGTTATTTCATGTGGGACCTTGGACAGAAATCCGGTATGCGATGCGCCGCGGGAGTGAGAAGTTTGAAACGCCGCTGGTGACCGCGCCGCAGGAAAATCCTTCTTCGATTGAAAACTATCTGCGCGTCACCGCGCTGCTCTATCTCTTCATCGGGCTCTTCATTTTTGTGCGGCGGTGGAACGCGCCGCGTGCCATCCATTTCTATATTTTCTGCCTGGTTTCATTTGTGCTGTACAGCTTCCATTACACCGGCAAGCTGAACATCTTCGATCAGACCATTTACTGGGCCAACGTGGTCGCGCTGTTGCTGCAACCGGCCTTGCTCGTCCACTTCGCGCTGGTTTTCCCGGAGCGCCGCGGCTGGCTGTGGCCCAAACTCGTTGCCGCCTACTCCGCGCCCGCGGCGCTGCTGGCGCTGCATGCATTCGTGGCCAGTGGGACGCTAAATTTTCTGCCCGCGGTCAGCACGCGTTACTGGCTCGACAAAGTGGAGCTGGCGACCCTGGGAATCTATTTCCTGGTGGCGGCGGGAATTTTCCTGCTGAGTTATCGGCGCGCGCCCAGCGGCATTCTCCGCCAGCAATTGAAATGGGTCACCGGCGGCACTTTCGCAGGAACTTTGCCCTTCCTGCTGCTCTACATCGTGCCGTACGTTTTCGGTTGGGTGCCCGCGCCGTGGATGAAGGCGTCGGCCTACTCCCTCGCGCTTATTCCGTTGTGCTTTGGTTACGCCATCATCCGCTATCGCCTGATGGACGTGGACATCATCTTCAAACGCGGCCTGGCCTATACGTTTGCTACCGCCGGCGTGGTGGCCATTTATTTCGCGGCGGTCGCGCTGATCGGTGAACTCTTCCATACCACGCTGACCGCTAGTCCTGCGGGTGCCGTGATCGCCATCGTGGTTGCCGCGTTCCTGATTCAGCCGTTGCGCGACGGCGTTCAGGCGCGCCTCGATCGCTTCTTCTATCGCGACCGCCTCGATTATCGCCGCACGCTGATCGAATTTGGCCGCGCGCTCACGAATGAAGTGCGCCTGGAGCCGCTGGTCGGTTCCGTGCTCGACCGCATCTCGCAGACGCTTCTCGTGGACCGCCTCGCTGTTTTCCTCGAGGACACTGCCAATCCCGGCCGCTTCGTACTGACTCGCTCGATGGGTGTGCGCCCCGAATCGCCGCTGGATTTGAGCTTCCTCGACCCGGCTCGTCCCGCGCTCGAGCGCGGCTGCCTGTTTTTTGAATCCGCGAAGGCGGCCGTGCAGGAAAGCGAGTCGGTCCGCCGGACGATTGACGAACTCGATTTGAATTATTTCATCGCCTGCCGCTTCCGCGACCGGACCGTCGCCATTCTCGGCCTGGGCAAGACGGTGGACGGCGATTATCTATCTACCGACGATCTCGAACTGCTGTTCACCATCGCCGGCTACGTAGCCATTGCCATTGAAAATGCGCGTCTCTATCAATCGCTCGAGCAGAAGGCCATGCAGATCGAGCGGCTGAAAGACTTCAGCGAGAACATCGTCGAGTCGCTGAACATCGGCGTGGTCACCGTGGATCTTGAAGACCGCATCGAATCCTGGAATCCGCAGCTCGAAGGGCTGCTCGAAATTTCCCGGCGCGATGCGATTCGCAAGAAATTACAGGAAGTGCTGCCGCCGGACCTGGTCGTGGAAATTGCAGCGCGCGCGGCGGGCGATCACATCTCGGGGATTTACAAGTTCCGCCTCAACACGCGCGGCGGCCGCCAACTGGTGATCAACGCCTCGATTGCGCCGCTGGTGGGCAAGAATGGCGCACGGCTGGGCCGCTTGATCCTGCTCGACGACATCACGCAGCGCGTCCGCCTGGAAGAACAGATGGTCCAGACCGAGAAGCTTACTTCGCTCGGCCTGCTTGCCGCTGGCGTCGCTCACGAAGTGAACACGCCGCTCGCGGTGATCTCGAATTACATTCAGATGCTGGCGAAGCAGATTCCCGCGGACGATCCACGGCAGAAAACAATCGAGCGCATCGTGAAGCAGACGTTCCGCGCGAGCGAAATCGTCAACAACCTGCTCAATTTCTCACGCACCGGCGCGGCTGAATTCGTCGAAGTGGACCTGAACAACGTCCTCGAGGAAACACTCACGCTGGTGCAGCATCCGTTCAAGACCGCGCAGGTAAAAGTGGTCAAGAACTATACGAAACAATTGCCGAGCGTTCTTGGCTCCATCACCCGTCTCCAGCAGGTGTTCCTCAATCTGTTTATGAACGCGCGCGACGCCATGCCGAGCGGCGGAATGTTGGAGGTCCGCACCGGCGCCCAGAACGGTTCGGTGGAAGTGGAAGTGACCGATACCGGACAGGGCATTCCTCCGGAGCACTTGCATCGCATTTTCGACCCTTTCTTTACAACAAAGGCCACCGGGCGGGGCACCGGACTGGGTCTTTCGGTGAGCTACGGCATCATAAAGGAACATGCGGGCAAAGTTGATGTCCGCTCCACGCCGGGCAAGGGAACATCGTTCCGGCTGGAATTTCCTGTAGCCAGGAAAGCCGTCCATGCCTAAGGGTTCGATACTGGTTGTTGACGACGAAATCGAAATTCGAGAAGGGCTCGAAGCGCTGCTCACTTCAGAAAGTTTTGAAGTCACGCTGGCAGAAACCGGCGAGGCCGGCCTACAGCGCCTGGAAGACCGCCCGTTCGACCTCATGTTGCTCGACGTCAGTCTGCCCGACCGCAACGGGCTCGAATTGCTCCGCGAGATTCGCCGCCGAGATCCGCAGCTTTCCATCATCCTGATTACCGCGTTCGGCTCGATTGACATGGCGCGCGCCGCGTTCAAAGGCGGCGCGCAGGACTACATCACCAAGCCGTGGTCCAACGACGAATTGATCGCGCAGGTTTCCCTGGCCATCGAGGGGCGCCACCTGCGCGATGAAAACGTTCAGCTGAAGCGCGCCCTGAAGCAGCGCTATAGTTTTCCAGCCATTGTCGGCAAGAGCGACAAGATGCTCGCGGTCTTCGACCTTGTCACCCAAGTGGCTCCTTCGCGCTCCACGATTTTGATCAATGGCGAGAGCGGCACCGGAAAAGAACTGATCGCCAAGGCCATCCACTCCGCATCGCCGCGCGCCGATAAAGCTTTCATCCCTGTAAACACCGGCTCGATTCCTGCAGACTTGCTGGAATCGCAACTTTTTGGCCACGTGAAGGGCGCATTCACCAGCGCCATCGCTTCGAAGAAAGGCCTGTTCGAAGTGGCCGATCAGGGCACAATTTTCTTCGACGAAATTTCCACCATCAGCCCAGAAACGCAGGCAAAGCTCCTTCGTGTGATTCAGGAGCGGGAGTTCATGCGGCTGGGCGGCACCGATACGATCAAGGTGGACGTGCGCATCCTGGCCGCTTCGAACGAAGACCTGATGAAGCTGGTGCGCGAGGGACGCTTCCGCGAAGACCTGTACCACCGCCTGAACGTGATCTCTCTGCAGTTACCGCCTCTGCGCGACCGCAAGGAAGATATCCCGCCGCTGGTGGACCGCTTCCTCGAGCAGTTCTGCAAGGAAAATGCCAAGCCGCCGCGCGGATTCACGCACGGCGCGATGAAGCTGCTGATGGACTACGAATGGCCGGGCAATGTCCGCGAGCTTGAAAACGTGGTGGAGCGCGCCGTGGTGCTCTCCACGCAAGAAGCCATGGACGCAGAATTGCTGCCGGAGAATGTCCGCACGCGCGAGATTGTCCGCGGCGTGCGATTGCAGCTCGCTGAATTTCTGCCGCCGCTGCCGGGAGAATCCAGCGCACGTAGTGCGGCCCCGGCGCCTTCACTCTTCGAAATCTTAGAAGAAGTAGAGCGCCGCATCATCGTGGACATGCTGGAACGCACAAACTGGAATCAGACCGAAGCTGCCGAGCGCTTCCAGGTGCCGCTTTCCACGCTCAACCAGAAAATCAAGCGCCTCGGCATTGAGACTCGCCGCCGTGGAAACGCCCCTCGCGGCGCCGCCGCCGGCTACGGCGACACTCCCGCCGAATTTACTACCGGCAAATAGCCTCCCGAAAATAGGTTGAGACGATTACGCCGCTTTGGTGGATTTTCCTCCGAACAACCCGGATGCCGGCGGTCCTGCAGGCTTTAGCGAAAGATTCTTGGATCACTTAAACTCTCGTGTTTCCTTTTCCATCGGTGAGGGTCATGAGAGTCATGAGACTCTCAGTCCTAATACCAGCCTTTCAAATAGAATCCCCGCCAGTACCAATGGAGTTTGGTACTTGACCCCCGCTTCCAGCCGTATAGAGTACAGCGCGGTTCCAATACCAGCCGATGCCACTGACCGGAGGGTTTGTGTCTCCGGTTCGCTTGTTTGCTTCCCCCCAGGGAAGAGGAGCGAGATAGCCATTCGTGGACCACGGAGGATTGAATGAAAAAGAATTTGCCATTTCCGTTTCTGGTTTTTTGTCTCGTAGCTTTCGTTTCGCTTGAGGTCAGTTGCGGCGGCAATTCAACTATGAATCCGGGAGGTCAGTCGAGTTCAAGTGCATCCACAGGCAGCTCCGCCGGCCCGACATACGACGTTACGACACTCGCAGGCAAAGTCGCGTCCCTCAATGGAACGGCGGGATTGCAGATTCGCTTCTCTGCTTTCCTCGAAGAGGAGGCGGACACCACAGTTCACGAGCTCGCAGCTCCGGGCCCTTTCAGCCTTGCAACTCCGACCTTTTTGTTGACGAGTCCGCTTGACGGCACCAGCGTGGGCGCCCCCAACGTGACCGTCAATCAGGATCGGGCGATCGGCATTCAGAACGAGACAGCGATCGCGGTGGACCCCAATAATCCCAACCGACTGATCGCTGGGGCTAACGACTATGTCACCCTGACGTGGACCTGCACAATCGGTGGGACGCCTTGCAGCGCAATTGGTGATGGCTACTCGGGCACGTACTACTCGAATGATGGCGGCAAGACCTGGTGCTGCGCTTCAAATCTCGATGGGTCGAGCCTGGGCACACTCATCCCCGGCGTGGAGCATTTGACGGGCGGCCAATACGACGCTGGCGGCGATCCATCGGTAGCTTTTGACAGCCACGGCAATGCTTATTTCGCTGGTCTGGGCTTCGACCGAGCCGCGCCGCCGAATACGGTGACCGTAAGTAAGGGCACCTTTGACAATCAGGGGAAGTTGACGTGGAACCCACCGGCATTCGTCAACCAAACCAATGCCCCGGCGATCGCCAACGACAAGGAATGGATCGCGGTAGATTCTCACGCGTCAAGCCCCTTCCGTGACCGCGTGTATGTAACCTGGACGCGATTTATTTTCAATCCGCATAACGGTCGCTACGTTCAGTCGCCGATTGCAGTCGCGGTCTCCAGCGACGGCGGGCAATCATTCACTGACCCGCAGCTGATCGTAGGCAATGTCTTGTACGGCCAGGGTTCGCACCCGGTGGTGGGCCCAGACGGCACGGTTTACGTCTTTTGGGATGCATCTACGCGGCTGGCTGCGCTTGACAGTATCTGGGTGGTCAAATCGACCGATGGTGGCAGAAGTTGGAGCAAACCGGTAGCGATTTCAGAGATTGTGGACATTCTCCCTGTTGCGAACACGGGGTTCCGTGTTAATAGCTATCCAGCCGGGGACGTCGCTCCCAACGGCGACGTTTACGTCACGTGGTCTTCTCTGTTGAGTGACGCGACGGGCGGTCTCTGCCCCACGCGCACAAATAACGGGTGCCATGCGACCACGCTCTTTAGCAAGTCAACCGACGGCGGCGCCACTTGGAGCGCTCCGGCGGTTGCCTTCCCATTGCAGGATGCGTCGAACCGGGCGGCAGTGGGATATCCGGTGACGCAACCAGATGGAGTCACGCAGCTGAATGCGCCAGCGGCCCGTCGAGTCGACACCTTCTTTCCGGCCCTGAAGGTTTCCCCGAACGGTCGCGTCTATATATCTGCCTACGCAGCCGATGTTGTTTCGCCGTGGCAAAGCTGCACTACCTTCGGCTCTCCCAGTCTGAGTGGAGGGAATTGCAAGACACTCGGGCCATTCATTAACAATGCGCGCCTCGACTATGTGGTCAGGGATCTGACCACTGATGTGGCGAAAATAGTGACCGCTCATCCCATCAACACTCGCTACTTTTTCCGCGGGACGTTTTTTGGCGATTACACGGACATCGCCGCCGGCTCTGACGACGTTTTCCATGCGTTCTGGACTGACTCCAATAACGTCCAGACCGTCGACTGGTTTGGCGGTGTAGAGTGGGCGCCGGGAGTTAACGTGAACCAGCAGGACGTCGTCGTTGACTCGGACAGTTTTTAGGATCCGAAGGTGGCGGATGTGAGTGGTCTTTAAGAGAATGGGGCAGGAGCGCGCGATGCACGCTCCCGCCCCATTGATCTCGAAGCTAGCCTTGCAGCGCCGCCGGCTACCGCGATATTCCCGCGGAATTCACTACCGGCAAATAGCAGGGCGAAGCGCCGTTGAACAAATTGAGGCGGCGCCAAAGGGTTCCAAAGAGACCATTTTTTAGCAGTCATGGTACGTCTATTCCTAAGAAATTTCCCTACTTTACAAAGATACTAGTTGACATAAGCCGTCCGCAAACGCAGAATCCCGCTGCTCGCCTCTAATTTCGGACGCTCCTCGACCCGGGTTGTGCCTACCACACCTTTGAGGCGTGCAAGTCCCGATCTGAATATTTCTGAATTGCTCTGGATTCACAAATGCTGCTACGCAGGAACCTACCAGGAGGCAACAAATGAGCATTGCACAAATGAAGGGAGGACAGCGCAACAGGGCGATAATTTTTAGAATCGGCCTTGTCGCACTCGTCCTGATCGCGGTTACATCGGCTTTCTCGTTTACGCAGGAGCGAGCGACGGGTGCGTCCGCCGCTGCTCCGCAATCAATTCAGCACTTGATTCGCCTCGGCATTTCTACCATTCATGCGACTCCGATCGGCAGTGGCGCTGTCGCTGATCCTGAGATCGACAACCGGCCGGCGCTCGGCGACGAGCCTGGCATTAAACCAGGAAGCGGAGCTAATGCAGCGATTATTAATCCTTTCGCGCTACCGCAGTCGCGAGGCCCGGTGCATCGCGCGAATTATCCCATTCCCAGCAAGGAAGCAGCTCGCCTCGGCTTGAAAGCAAATGACGCCACACAACATTCTGGTGCCTCATTCCCACCGCCGGAACCGAACGCCCCGCCCAGCTTCGTTGTTGGCTCGCAGGCCCCGGGCTTCGCCGGATTCAACGGTTTGAGCCACGTGGATCAGCGCACGGCGAACGGCGGAAACCAATTCAGCCTCGAGCCCCCGGACCAGGGCCTTTGTGCGGGCAACGGATTCGTGGTCGAGACCGTGAACGACGTCATCCAGGTTTACAACTCGAGGGGAGGTCCGCTCACCGGTGTCGAGGACATGAATTCCTTTTTCGGGTTTGTCCCGGCGATCCTGCGGACTGCGTCCCCGCCGGTCTTCGGGCCCTTCCTGAGCGACCCAAAATGTTATTACGACCCTCAATCACAGCGGTGGTTTGTCAGCGAGTTGGCACAAGATAACGGGACCAACGCCGGCGCGACGAACCGGAATTTGAACCTTCTGGCCGTCAGCTTGACCAGCGATCCCACACAGGGTTTCGCAATCTTTAGCTACGACGTAACCGACGACGGCCTGAACGGTACGCCAAGCCATGCCGGTTGCCCCTGCTTCGGCGACCAACCGCTGCTTGGCGCCGATAAGTTCGGCGTATATCAAACAACGAATGAGTTTGGAAATTTCTTCAACGGGGCGCAGATCTACGCGATTTCCAAAGCTCAATTGGTCGCTGCGGCGAATTCGGCCGGACCGCTCCCTGCCGTGATTCAAATCGATGCTTCGCAGCAATTGGTTCCCTTCGGTGGCCTCTCCTACTCGATCCAGCCTGCCACCGCGCCGGGGGCCAATGACTGGGAGCACGATCAGGGTGGCGCGATATTGAATGGCGCTGAGTATTTCCTGAGCGCGCTCCAGTTCGTCGATACATTCGACAACAGGATCGCGGTATGGGCTCTCACTAATACAGGGTCCCTGGATTCGAACGCGCCTGCGGTGAATCTCTCCTTCGCCGTGCTGAAATCAGAAACCTACGGCCAGCCGAACCCGGCAAGCCAGAAGGCGGGCGAGTTTCCACTCGGGACATCGCACGGCGATCCGCTGCCGCTGCTGAATACCAACGATGACCGCATGAACCAGGTGGTCTTCGCCGACGGAATCTTGTACGGCGGGGTGAACTCACTGCTCAAGGTGAAGGGCGTAGAGCACCAGGGTATCGCGTGGTTTGGCGTCAGGCCCGGCTTCTCCGGCACCAATGTGACAGGCCGCGTGGTCCGGCAGGATTACGTGGCAGTCGGAGGGCAGGACGTGCTGTTCCCATCCCTCGGAATCAACAGCGATGGAAATGGCGTCATCGCATTCACACTCGCAGGCAACGGGCATTTCCCAAGCGCTGCCTACACGGACGTCCTCGGAGGCGTTGGCCTGCCGTTCGTTCATGTGGCAGGGGCAGGACAGGACCCCGATGATGGTTTTACCGCCTATCCACAGATAGCGAGAGGGGCAAACGGTGTCGGCCGCTGGGGCGACTATTCCGCTGCTGTTGCGGATGGCGAGCGCATCTGGATGGCCACTGAGTATATCCCCAAGGCGTGTTCAGGGCTTGCTCTTCCCTGCCGCACGCTGAATGCGAACTGGGGCACGTTCTTCTCGACCGTGCGCCCGTTCGGGGACTAAACTCAATTCAGGCTTGCCCATCTAAGACGAGCTGATTCACAGGGGGCAACGATTCCAATTCGTTGCCCTCTTTTTTTTCACCCGTGCCGCACCCCAGCGTAGCCAGCAAGGAATGGCAAAAAAAAACAACTGGCCGGGAGGACGCCCATTCGGCAGCCTCCCGGCCCGAGGTTTCGAACCCTCCAATGCGAGATGGAGTTACGGAGTGTTCGCCAACGCCTCCACCGCATTCAGCAAGGCTTGGGCTTGGTGAACAAGATCCCTTTCCGGGTTCTCGTTGATGCGCTGACCTTTGAATTCGGCGTTCCGCAATAGAGCGGCCATCTGCGCCGCTAGGGCATCCCGCTGAGTCGTGATTGCGCTCAAGTCGTTCTCGAGATTGATGTACGTCGAATCGTCCCCTGGACTTCCGGAAGCGAGCGCCCGCGTGGAAATTACCAGACTGGCGCGCGCCAGGTCTCCATTCGGCGCGTTGATTTGCTTGTAAGCGCGTGCGAGTTCAGTGAACTGGGCGCCACTGTCACGAACTCCCACCGGGAGTGCAAATCCTACGAGCTCTTCTGCGAGCACGCGCCCATCAGAAGGGTAATCGTCCTTGAGCCCGGTCAGCGCCAGCATCGTCGGACGAATATCCACGTGATCCGACCACACGTCGTCGTGAATTCCATTGCTCTTCACACCCGGCCCGACCATTCCCAGGAACGTGGTCACCACCTCCTTGTCGATTCCCCCGTGGTTCCACGCGAACCCGTGCCCTTGGAATACGCACGGACTGTTGCAATTCGGCGCGCCGGTCAAATGGAAGTAGTCCGGGTCGCCGAACATCACAAACGACGGCGTTCGCTGCGGATCGCCGGTGACCATATGCAGCAGCTTCAACTCCACCGGATCCGCCAGCGCCTCCGTCAGATTGTCCGTGTTCCCCGTTAGCGGGTTCACCGCCGTCAGCTTCGCCGCGGCACGCTCGAACGACCGGGCCAGCGGGGCTCCCACCGGCGGATTGCCCGCGATGTAGAACACGGGAACCATGTCGAACTGGCTGTCGAATGTTGCCGTGATGTTCTGCTCGGTGGCCATCAGTCCCGTCAGATTCGTGTCGAATTCACCCACCACGCTCTGGTTGGTCGCCGGGTTGATGTAATTGCACGCCACCGTTACGCCGTCGCAGCCCGCATTGAATGGCGCTCCGCCCGCGTAATGATCCCCCTCGTCCGCCGTGATGACGAACAACGTGTTGTTCTTGTTGATGCCGTCCGCAGCCAACCGCGCAAAGAACTTGCCGAACGCCTCGTTGTAAGCAGCCAGTTGCGCCTCGTAGCATACGCTGCCGGGCCCATTGGCAGCTCCAAATGCCAACTCTGGATCCGTCGCGCACGCCGCCGGGGCGGTCGAAATATCGTGAGCATGGTTGTCATGCGCATCGGAAATGTAGGCGTAGGTCACCGGCACGCCGTGCTCCTGCATGGCCGCTACGTATGCCAGAGTCTGCGCCGCCGATATTCCGCTGAATCCTGGGAATCCGGGATTGCCGTGAGCGTCCTCAACGGTGTTGCCGTCCAGGTCCGTCAGCGGGCCGTTCGGGCTGATTATGGGAGCGACGAATTTGTGGCCGTACAGCGCGTTGAATCCGGAATAGCCGCCGGGCTCTTGAGACAGAATGTCCGGTTCGCCGTGGTTGGCGCTGGAGCAGACAGCGTTTCCAGCCGCGCAATGAATCGCTATCCCTTCAAAGTCAGCTATGGCCTGATTGCGATTAGCCTTTACATCAGCCAGTGCCGCAGCAAGCGCTGCGGGGTCGGCCCCGAAGACGCTCTGGAGATCACCCGCCACGTTTTCGAGTTCCATGTTCGCGATCGACGCGGCGCCCACATTGCACCCAGCGCGGGTCCACGGCACCCAAGGCGCCGGCGCATTCTTCCCATCCTGCGTGATCATGAAAAACGACGGGTCGGTTGCCGCGTTGACAATGTCCGTCCAGTATTGAAACGACGCGGCAAAACCGTCGAAGAATTTGCTGCCGGGGGGCGTGAACCAACCGAAGGAGTTGGCAATCGGCTGGCCATGACGGTCACCGTACACGCCGGTCAGCGATGTGATGATGTCGTCCGCCGTATGCGACTTCAGCGGGGTGTGGTGATTGGTCATCAGCACGCCGTTGTTGGTGATGAAGTTCAAAAGGTTGGGCATCTGCTCGAGATCGGAGGGCACGTTCGGATTATCGCGCGTGAAATGAACGTTATCGAACTGGAGGAAAATGACGTGCTGGATCTCGCCATGCGCGGAATAAAGGGCGCAGTCGCCGCCCGAATTGTTTGGGCTGGGCACCGGCGCGGGCATCCCTTTCGCATGAACAGTCGCCGGTGCGAAAAGTTGTGCGGCGGGTGAAAATGCAAAGGTCACGGCCACGGCTACAGCCAGAACCTGGCGCAGCCGGCCTGAAAGTTGCCTGCGATGCTGGCGCAAAAATTGTGCGGACTTCTTCATCACATTGAAACTGAATTGCACGGCGTTCCTCCTCGGTGTGAATCCTTGTTACGTCTGAATGGACTCTGGCCTGGTCCGGTTAAAGCTGGGAGACGCGTATATTAATAGATTGCGAATGTGCAGCGTCAAGTCCTTTTGTGGAAAAACTACTGGGTCAATCGGCGGCCGGCAATGTTTTCGAGGATGCGGTACGGGGCGTACTGGGACGCCACCAGCGACTCCGGCGGGACCAGAAATGTTTGCTCGATGGCGTATTGCCCGGACATCACCGCGTGCGCGACGCTGTCCGTGAACACGATCCAGGTGCCCATGGGCGGAAACTCCAGCCGGATCTTCGGGCAGTTCGCCTGAAACGCCGTGTTTTCCTTTAGATAATCGTGGAAGCGGAGCATGAACATGTCGTAGGGCGTCCGGCCCATGCCACGGAAGCCCAGCCGTGCGCCCCATTCCTGCACCGTGCGGCTCAGGAACGAATCATCTTCGGCGATCTGCCGCAGGCCAGCGCGCTCCGCATACAGTCGCGCGAGAACATCGAATCCTTCGGTGGTTTGCCACACGCGCGGGCTCTTTGGATTCAGATTTGTGAACACGCGCAGGATGCGGCCGCCGCGCGTGGGCCGGCTGGGAAAGGCGTCCACATGCAGCAGGTCATTGCGCTTGTGAAGCGGCAGGTCGCGGCCTTCTTCCTCCAGCGGGCGGAAGCTCGAGAAATCCAGAATCCATTTCCCGGCATAGGGCGAGAGGAATTTGGTCAGGAACTCGATCACCTGCGCGCTGTAATTGCGCATGATGGTGTGCACGCGGTTCGTCGTCGCCGGATTGCCCGAAAATCCACGAAGGAGATCTTCCGACGGACGGTACGACACATTCTTGTGCAGCCGCAGCTCGGCCCATTCCTGCGTGAGCAGAAATTGGCGATCTTCAGCGGGCAGATGAAAAGGCAGCTCGCGAAAGAAAAGAATCTTGCCGCTCTCGAGCAGTTCGCAATAGGCGCGGGCGCGCGCTTCGCGCTTCTCGCGGCTCACCCAGCCCGCTGGCAATTTGTAGTCTTCGACGTAAATCCACGGCAGGTTCGGCATCGGCCCCTTCCGCCTGTGCCACTCCGCGCCATGCGCGGCCGGTAAGAAATTCTTCCGCGCTCCTCGAAATCACCTCGCCCGCAAGAATATAGCACGCACCGGCGCCTCACAAATTGTCGCCTGCGCGCAGCTGCAATTTCTCCAACATGCAACTTTGCGGAGAATTAGACGTGCCCTCTAACTTTTCGCCGCGTCCGGACGCTTGTAGCCCGGCGGCAGAAGCGCGGTGCTTAAATCCACGCCCGTCAGATCCACGCCCTCGAGGTTTGTTTCGCGGAGTATTGTGGTCCTCATCCCGGCGCCTTGAAAATCTGCGCCTCTGACTTCCGCATAGCGAAGATTAGCCGCCCCAAAATCCGCCCGGCGCAGGATGGCTAATCGCAGATCCGCGCGAAATAGCTCCGCGCCTCCAGCTTTCGCTTCGGTTAAATCCGCACCGCTCAGATTTGCTTCGGTCAGGTCGGCCTTGCGTAGATCGGCCTTGCGCAGGTTTGCCTTACTCAGATCTGCCGAAGCCAGCTTCGCCTCGCGCAGGTTCGAGCCTTCCAGATTTGCGCCTTGCAAATTCACTAGCGCAAGTTTCGCGCCCTGCAAATCCGCGTGCGAAAGGTCAGCTCCCGCCAGGTCGGCACGCGCTCCGGGTTCATCGCCGCGCACGAAGCGCTGATGCGCCTCGAGCAGCTCCGTTAGTCTCTTGCCCTTGTGACGTATGTTGTTTGGAGATCTCAGACCCCCTCCTTTGAACACGCTCAGAATTCTCATAGTTCGATTTCCTGAGTTGGTTTGTGGCCTTGCCCTTGGATTTTACTTGAACTCGGCGTGCTTGCGACAGGGGCATCAGCCGGCGCGGGCGGCGGAGATGACGCAGTAAGCGCATACATCCACAGGCACGGATTTACTTTCCACCGGCGAATCTGTGGTAACTTGAGCCGTGGTGGAACTTCTCGACAAACTCAAGAACCGCGCGCGGGCCACGCGCCAACGCATCGTCATGCCCGAAGGCGAAGACGATCGCGTAATCCAGGCCGCCGCCCGCGTCACAGCCGAGCGCTATGCGAAGATCACTCTTCTGGGTCGCGCCGACACGATTCGCGCTAGAGCAAGCCGCCTCGGCGTGAAACTCGACGGAATCGAAATCCTCAATCCGCTGGCAAGTCCTCGGCTTGATGCCTATGCGCAAATCTATCTCGAACGCCGCCGCGCGCGCGGCATCAGGCTTGAAGAGGCACTCGAAGTCGCCCGCAATCCGCTCTATTTCGCGGCATTGAGCGTCGCCGCTGGAGACGCGGATGCATCTGTCGGCGGCGCTGCAAATTCGACAGCGGAGACCGTTCGCGCCGCGCTGCATTGCATTGGTCTCGCACCGGAAGCGCGCCTTGTCTCTGGTTTTTTCCTGATGATCGTTCCCGCGCGCAACGGGATGACGTTCGGCGAAAAAGGCGCGATGCTGTTCGCCGATTGCGGCGTGGTGCCCGACCCAACTTCGCAGGAGTTGGCTGAAATCGCGCTCACAACCGCGGAAAATGCGCGGGCGTTTCTCGAAGTGGAACCGCGCGTCGCTCTACTCTCGTTTTCCACCAAGGGTTCAGCTGAGCACGCGCGCGTCGAGAAAATCCGCGAGGCGCTGCGCATCATTCAGGTCCGCCAGCCCACCCTGGCTGTGGACGGCGAGCTGCAAGTGGATGCCGCGCTCGTTCCGGCCGTTGGCGCAAGTAAAGCTAAGGGTTCACCGGTCGCAGGCCGCGCTAATGTGCTCATTTTCCCCGACCTTGATTCGGGCAACATCGGCTACAAACTGGTCGAACGCCTCGCAGGAGCCGTCGCACTCGGGCCAATCCTGCAAGGTCTAGCGCGGCCCGCGAATGATCTCTCCCGCGGGTGCACCGCCGACGACATCGCGCACGTCGTCGCCGTCACCGCCATCCAATCCATCGCCCGCCAGCAGCCAGCTTCGGCCTCGGGGGATTGAGTCCGCCCGTGAATCCGCACAATCTTCTCGGCCCGCTGAACAGCCTGCACCGGATTCTTTGTTCCGCCGCCATTGCGGCAATTCTTGCCCTCGTGATTGTTGCGAGTCCACTCTCCATCACTGCACAGGAAACAGCCGAGACACCGGGCGACGAAATTATCGCCAACCTCGCGGCCGGGCGTGTGGTCATCGCCGTCGTAAAAGACGCCATCATCGTCGGCACAGTTGAAAACCCTATCGAAGCCGGGACGCACCCGCCCATTCCAGTCCCGCTGGCCAGCAGGCGCTTGGGCGTCATGCTCGGCGCAGTGGACTGGTTTTCGGTTACCTCGCAACAAGAACTTGCGCGGCTCGACCGCGACCTTCCCAGCCTCCACAGTCGCACGATTCCACAGGACCCGCGCTTACAGCAGCCGCAGGAAGGCAGCGAAGCGACCGATATTCAAGCGATTGGGCAGGGCGTCCTCGAACGGCTGGATCAAGTGGTGAAAGCGCTGCACAACAAAATTGAATTGCCTGCCGACGAGCCACTCGCTGAATTGATCATCGCGGATTACATCGAAGGCTACGGCCCGGAAATCTGGCAGGCCATGTTCCCGTTGCAGCAGGATCCCCAACGCGGCGATTATTGGGACACGCGCGTTCTCCGCCCGCGCTATTTCCAATTTTGGCCGCCCGAAAAAGGGCAGCCGCACACCTTGGTCGAATTTCACTATCCGCCCGGGGATACTTCCCCCACGCTTCTCGACTTGCTCCGCCAGAATGATCCGCGGCTGGTAAGAGTCCGCGAGTCAGCCGATGCGCAGGTGTCGCATGTCGTGGGCTCCCTACTTCAAGGCGAGAGCAATAAGGTGCTGGCCGCGGACGCGATCCAATTTCTGCGCGCAGCACTCGCCGCCACCAGTCCTCCCAATTCGCGCCAGACCATGGCCGCCATCGGCGCGCAGACCGGATTCCAATGGATCCTTGCGCCTCCGCCTGAGCAGAAGAGGCCGGGACAGAAACAAGAGCGCCCCGAAGGCGCTCCCACCTTGGCAAAGCCGCCCTCAGAGCACTAAATCGACATATTCAGCAATTCGGACTTCCATGAAAAACCAACGGAGGTCGCGTCAACTTCCATCTCCAATTGGCACGAGGCGCCAATCGCCTCCCGTCACTGCTCAGCAGCGACGTCATTGTCTCAGAACTGAGAGTTAGTTTCCCGTGGGCCCAGAACCACTGGGCTTCAAACGCATGTGAACGAGAATCGTGAGGTGCTCCCCGACGACGGCGTTGAAATTGGATGGGCCGGGGGCGTCCTCTTCGTTGGCCGCGTGGGGCGATTCGGGAAGTGGAGGAGACATTAGAAACGTTCCTGTGCATTGAGCGCCGCTATAGGCTTCGCTCGCGGCGGGCACTTGACAGTTTTTGTCCTGAACCACCGGCGGCCAGTAAGTGCCGACTACCGCCTTCAACAATTGGGGGAAATCCTCGCGAACCACTTTCGTGCTGCCCGAGGTCTGAAACGCTCCGCCTGCGGCGGTCGGGGGGTCGAACACAAATGTAGCCTCGCGTATGATTCGGTGAATCATCGGAGGGCCATACACGGGACCGGCGTAAGCTTCATTCGGCGTCATCTCGACGTTGCGGTCCACGCGAGTCAGCACAAGGTTGCCACTCGTTTGCAGCCGGCCGTCCGCCGTCTGCTTGACGCCCTTGGAGTGAAAACACACTAGCGTGTGGTTGGCATGGGTCACCAGCCACTGGGTCTTGACCTTCCCTTCCTCATTCATGGGGGGAGCCATCGACGTTGCTGGATACGTCGTGAAATCAAACGACGAGTTCGCGGACTCGCTGCTGTCCAGCTTCACTACCCCAGCGACTCTGGCGAAACCGATCGTGAAGGTCATCTTGGTTTTCCCGAAATCTGTCGTTCCGTCAGCGATATACTGCGCGTCGGAATGGCCGCCGTCCACCACCCAGGACCCCGTCGCGAAAGCCGGGGAAATACTCCTCCCGGGAATAGCCAGCGCGAGAACCGTAAGAACCACAATCGCTGCAAATAGAACCGTCTGCTTCAACATTTCTCTCCTCCTCTTTGTAGATCCGTCTTGGTCCGGGATGCCTACAACCTCACCGCGAACCGAGATCTCCTTTTTGGACTCCCAAGTAGGCGGGATTATAAACGCGGTTGACTGCTTTCGGGACAATCCGGCGCGGATTCCCATTCCGGGTCGTCCCCAGCGGTCACTGCAAGACAAGACTGCCGCTCACCCCGAGCCTCAACCTGGAATTTCCGAGTTGGACCTCTGGCTCGCACATCGTACGCTTCTCCTGCTCTGGACACAACGAATCTGCCACCAGACCAGTCTCCTACCGAGATCCGCGCGGTTCCGACGGCTCGTTTGTATCCTCCGAAACACTTGGCCAAACAGCGGCCGATGCAGGTGTCCCTCGGTCGGCGTGAACTGCTTCTTCAAGCCTTTCCGAGAGTCGCTCAAGTGTTCTTCGATGAGCTTCACCAGACCCAATCGCTCATCCATCTCGCGAACCAGAATCACGCGACCGTCGGAAGTCACTCGCGATCCTTTGAAATCGACCTTCAAGGAAGTACTGCGCAAGAGCTGAAATGGGTGGTTTTGTTCCTGCACACTGTCAAGCAGGAAGTCCGATCGCCGACAATTCTCCTGGCCGGTCGACGGCGCCGCCTGGTTTCTTACTAACAGGTGTGCGCGTCCGAGGCGTCCTCACCGTATTCAAGCCTGCAGAAATACAAATGACGAATGACGACCGACATCCAAGCGTTCGTCTGGCCAAATTCAAATTGGAAATCTGGCTCAAATTTTGTGGCTGTTATTTTTTCTCGGCGAGTTGCTGCTTCAAGCGGGCGTTTTTCTCTGCGACGCCGCGCACCAATTCCTCTTTGTGCGCCATCAAACGCCGCGCAATCTCCGGGTCGGAGAGGCCCAGAATTTCTGCCGCGAAAATCGCTGCGTTCACTGCGCCAGCCTTGTCGATCGCCATGGTGGCCACCGGAATTCCGCCCGGCATCTGCACTGTGGCAAGCAGCGCGTCCAGACCATTTAATGCGCTGGAGGCTAGCGGCACGCCAATCACCGGCAATGTCGTATTCGCTGCCATCACGCCCGCCAGATGTGCCGCCGCACCCGCACCCACGATTAGGACTTTCAGCCCGCGCTTCGCGGCCGTCGTGGCATATTCATGTGCGCGCGCCGGTGTGCGGTGGGCGGACACAACTTCCATCTCATAGGCGATCCCGAATCTTTCGAGTGTGTTCCCGGCCTCGCTCATCACTGGTAAATCCGTGTCTGACCCCATTAGGATTCCGACGACCGCCGTGCGCTCCCTCTCACTCTTCGTCACCGGAAGCTCCCCTAGTCCGCAGCCCGCCCGGCTGCAGCAACGACCTTGATTCGGTCGCCACGCTTGATTTTGCCTGTCTCCACTACGCGGCATAGCCACCCGCGCTGACCACTCAACTCCTGCTGCAACCCCTGGCGTATTTCGTCCATGCGGGAGCAGGGGTCGCATGGAATCGTAATCTCCAGCAAACTGGCCCCGATCCGAAACCGCTGGCCTGCATTCAACCGCCTAAAATCCAGCCCGCGGGTCGTGATGTTCTCCTTCACTGCGGCCGGCGGAATTCTAAGCCTGTTGAGCGTCTCGATGTCCATCAACAGGACCTGCCGCTTGCTTCCCGCCCGCCCGTGTATGCATCCCTTGAATCCCCTGTCCGCCAATGCTTCTGCCTCTTCTACTTCCCTCATCGGAAATCGGTGGACCAGGCACGTAAACAGGTGAACCACCTCACCCATTAGGTGCCTCCGCTGCGGCCTTGCCCTTTTTCGTCACGTTACTGCCAATGTCCCTCCGATAGTGAGACCCCGGTATCTGTATTTTGCTAATGGAGTAGTAGACAATCCTGGAACCGTCGCGAACATCACTCCCTAGGGCGCAAACGCTTAGGATTCTCCCACCACTTGAGTAGTATTTGTCTTCTTCACGCCTCGTCCCAGCGTGAAAAACCACGGCTCCCGGAACTTTTCCAGCGTCTTCGAGGCCCTTGATCGGTATGCCCGTGACTGGATTCGCGGGGTAGCCCTGCGATGCAAGCACCACACAAACACTCGCGCCTGGCGTCCACTTCGCCCGGAAGCCGTCGAGTTCTCCATTAGCAGCGGCCAGGCAAGCCTGCGCCAGGTCGAAATCGGCGCGCAAAAGGATCGCCTGTGTTTCGGGATCGCCCAGGCGGCAATTAAATTCGAGAACCTTCGGACCATCAGCTGTAAGCATCAATCCAAAGTAAAGAAAGCCTTTATAGGGCGTCCCTTCCCATTCAAGCCAGGTAAGCGTTGGCTTCACGATGGTGTCAATGATGTTCGTTTCGAGCTCTTTCGGCAGAATTTCGCGCGTAGAGTACGCACCCATTCCGCCCGTATTTGGCCCCTGGTCTCCATCAAATGCGCGCTTGTGGTCACGCGTCGGCGCCATCGGAACAATATTCTTTCCATCAGTCAACACAATGTACGAGAGCTCTTCGCCCGCCAGTCCTTCTTCTAATAGAACTTTCTCGCCCGCATCCCCGAATTCGCGCCGCCCCATCGCTCGTTCAAGGAACTCTGCGGCTTCGTCCGGCGACGACGTCACCAACACTCCTTTACCTGCGCACAGTCCATCCGCCTTGATGACCAGCGGCCAGCGCACCGCGCGCAGCGCCTTCTCCGCGCCAGCCAGAGAATCATGGATTCCATACACAGCAGCCGTCGGGATCCCATGCCGTTCCATAAATTGCTTGGCGAAAATTTTGCTGCCTTCAAGTTGCGCAGCTCTTCGCGTGGGCCCTAGAAGCATCAATCCACGTTTGGCGAATTCATCTGCGACGCCCAACACCAACGGCAATTCCGGTCCAACGATGGTTAGGTCCGCACTAAGTGTGTTTGCGAGGTCGGCAGTGGCCTTCACATCGCTCAGATCCAGCGGCATGCACTCTGCTTCATTCGAAATTCCACCATTCCCAGGCGCGCACCATATTTTTTCTACGGTCGCAGATTGCCGCAGCCTCCATGCCAGCGCGTGCTCGCGACCGCCGCCGCCCAGTACCAGAATTTTCATGTTCGCTCGATGGAAAGAATTAGAAACGATACGGCGCGCGTCCATCAGTGTCAACAGGAGTTCGGCTTGCCCCACGCCCGCAAAAATGTTTTCATCTATCTCCATGCCCTGGGACTTCGCGCTCATCTTGATTTTTCTCGCCCTCGCCGTTCCCTGGCTTGTACGCGGGCGCATCCGCCAGTTGTTCGCAATGCCGCAAACAACGAAGATGGACCGCCTGAGCCTGTACGCTTCCACGATCACATTTCAGTGGCTTGCTGCAGGCGTCATTCTTTGGCGCACGAGCGCGCGCGGAATCCGTGTCGCACAACTCGGCCTCGCGATTCCCAATCCGCCAATCACCATCGGGGCCGCCATTGTGCTTTCCGCCCTGATACTTCTGAACCAGATTTTTAGTTTGCGCCGCATCGCCGCCAACCCTACTGAAATAAGCGGCATCCTCCCGCAACTGGCGCTCAAAGTTTTCCCGCAAGACGATGTCGAACGTCTTGCATTCTTTGCGCTCGTTTCGACCGTCGCAGTTTGCGAAGAAATCATCTATCGCGGCTTTGTTCAATTCGTCCTCCAATCCTGGGCGGGCGGCCCTGTCATCGCAGGAATCGTTGGCTCTACGTCGATTTTTGCCCTCGCCCACTTGTACCAGGGACGACGGGGTTTGGTTTCCACTTTTGTCATAGGCCTCTTGTTTTCTGCAATCCGCGCATGGACCGGAAGCCTGCTCGCTCCCCTTATGGCACATTTCGTCGCGGATCTGGCAGTTGGGTTACTAGCTCCCCGAAAACTGCGTACGGCGCTCGCTTGGCACGACCAGCAACCGAGAGCATCCTGATGAGTGACTATCAATTACGTAACTAGTACTATATATATAGTATAAAACCAATGACGACAATCTCTGACAAAGCGATCCAAGACACGTTGCGCCCGTATGGGTTCTCGCCGGATGGCGGACAATGCGCTGCAATAAGGGCTTACATCTCTCTATTATTGCGATGGAATCAGCGGATTTCACTCACAACTGTAGTGGATCCAATGGAAATACTGCGCTTCCACTTTGGCGAGAGTCTTTTTGCCGCCCCTTCGGTGCCAATAGAAAAAGGTCGGCTCGCCGACGTTGGATCAGGAGCTGGGTTCCCTGGACTAGCCCTTGGAATCGTTTTGCCAGGATTGTCCATTACCTTGATTGAATCCAGCTCTAAAAAGGCAGCATTTCTTTCCGAGGTGGCTCGACAATTGGACTTACGACAGGTTGATGTGGTCCGTCACCGGTTCGAAGAGGTTCCCGTCAGTCAAGGCAAATTTGACTATGTGACAGCTCGTGCCCTCGGAAACTATGATGATCTTCTAGGTTGGGCCCACGAGAGATTGGTCAATGCCGGGAAAATGGTCCTTTGGCTCGGTGAGGATGAATGGAGGAGCATCTCCTTCGACCCATCATTTGCTTGGCCCGCGCCACTCCATATTCCTGGCACAAAGCGCAGATTCGTTCTGGTTGGGCACCCGGCGAGCGGCTCAGTCTAAGACTTCGTTCCACGTGGAACACTCTCGATGAAAAATTGGCGACTCGTAGATTGTTCCACGTGAAACATCTTGCGCCGCAAGATTTGCTTCTGCTACATTCGTGCTGCTTCTGGGGGATAATTTGGCGCGCATTATAGCCATCGCCAATCAAAAGGGCGGTGTCGGAAAGACGACAACAGCCGTGAATCTCAGCGCCTCCCTCGCAATCGCCGAACAACGCACACTCGTCATTGACTGCGACCCTCAGGCAAACACCACGAGCGCACTTGGATTCCCTAAGGATCCTTCTCGCCGCACGTTATATCAATCAATGATTTTGGATGAACCGCTCGATCGGATCATTCTGCACACCCAGGTGGAGGGACTTGACATCATCCCGTCCGACAAGAATCTTGTGGGAGCCTCTGTTGAAA